>Ga0209958_1000759_pt1 | contig 39744 bp, 31 predicted proteins | sample ThiBio_inoc_plan_FD_183942 | JGI IMG/M metagenome (GOLD analysis project Ga0209958, IMG submission 183942) | Wastewater bioreactor microbial communities from Cape Town, South Africa - Thiocy_inoc_plan (SPAdes) | ecosystem: Engineered > Bioremediation > Thiocyanate > Unclassified | place: South...
AGAGCGTGCTCATCAGCCCCACCCAGGGCAGCGAGGTGGGGTGGCTGGACGCGATGGTGAGCTTGAAGGTCTGCTGCGCGTGGGCCGGGGCGAGGCCCGCGGCCATCAGGGCGGCGGCCAGGGCACTGGCCACGAAAGCGCGTTTCTTGATCGTCATGGTCTTGTCTCCTCGTTGTGTCTCAGGGGGGCGAAATCAGCGGGACGGGTTCAACACGAAGTCGAAATCCAGGGTGACGCGGCCGTCGGGCTGTTCCACCCAATCGGCCACCAGGGAACTGCGCACGCCGAACACGGCGTCGGAATCGAGGTAGGGGTCGCCGTCGCGGAAGACGTGCGTCACCAGGGTCTCGTAACCGGGCGCCTGCAGGCGGAAATGCAGGTGCGCGGGCCGCCAGGGGTGGCGCTTGGTGGCCGTGAGCATCTCGCCCACGGGACCGTCGTTGGGGATGGGGTACGGCTCGGCCACCACGCTGCGGAAGTGAAAGCGCCCCTCGGCGTCGCTGCGCAGCACCGCCCGGCCCTGCGGCTCGGCCAGGCCTTCGCGCTGCACGTCGTACAGGCCGTCGGCGTCGGCCTGCCAGACGTCGATGACCGCGCCCGCCACCGGCTCGCCGCCCAGGCCGCGCACGCGGCCCGAGACCTCGCAGGGCCGGCCGGGCGCGCCGTTGGCCACGTCGGCGCCGTGCGGCATCTCGGGTGCGCCTTCCACGTGGAAAGGCCCGAACACCGTGGCCTCGGTGCAGCCCGGGGGCTTGTGGTTGTTCAGCGCCACCGTCAGCATCGACAGGCCCAGCGTGTCCGACAGCAGGATGAACTCCTGGCGCTGCTCGTCGCAGGTGTGGCCCACGCGGGTCAGGAAGTCGATGCCGTAGGCCCATTCGGCCTCGGTCAGCTTGACCTCGCGGGCGAAGGCGTGCAGGTGCTGCACCAGGCTGGTCAGCACCTGCTTGAGGCGCGGGTCGGGTGTCTGGGCCAGGCGGGCGATGACCGCCTGGGTGATGTTGTCCTGGTTGAGGTTCCTCACCGTCGTGTCTCCGGTTGGGTGCCGCGGGGCCACCGTGGCGGCAGAATGTAGGCGGCCCGAAATGGAAAACCAATGCCCGGAAAACAAAAGACTTTTCCGGCGCGCGAAAGAAACCAAGGGACAACCCGGAGACGACGAGAGAGCCGATGGACCGCTGGACCGAGATCGAACTGTTCGTGCAGGTGGCCGAAACCGGCAGCCTGTCGCGCGCGGCCGAAGCCCTGAACCTGAGCAACGCCAGCGCCAGCCGCCACCTGGCGGCCCTGGAGGAGCGCCTGGGCGTGCGCCTGGTGGAGCGCAATACGCGCCGCCTGTACCTCACCGACACCGGGCAGGAATTCTTCCAGCGCGCGCGCAACATCCTGAGTGACCTGCGCGACGCCGAGTCCGACGTGAACGCCGCGGCGCTCAACCCCACGGGCCTGCTGCGCGTGACGGCCTCGCTGAGCTTTTCCATGCACCACATCGCGCCGCTGCTGCGCGAGTTCACCGAGCGCTACCCCCATGTGAGCGTGCACGTGGAGGCGGCCAACCGCTACCTGGACATCATCGACAACAACATCGACGTGGCGATCCGCACGCGCGAGTACGAGCCCGACAGCAACATCACCATCCGCCGCCTGGGCGAAACGCGCCGCGTGCTGGCCGCCTCGCCGGGCTACCTGGCCCGGCATGGCTTTCCCAAGGGGCTCGACGACCTGCAACAGCACAAGCTGCTGGTCTACCTGCACGCCAACACACCGAACGAACTTCGCTTCACCCAGGTGGCCACGGGCGAGCAGAAAACCATCCAGATCAAGGGACTGCTGGAGACCAACGACGGCCAGATCGTGCGCGCCGCCGCGCTCGACGGCATGGGCATCCTGATCCAGCCGAGCTACATCGTCTACGACGACATCGTGGCCGGCCGCCTGGTGCCGGTGCTGGAGGACTGGGACCTGCCCCACCTCACCATCAACCTCGCCTACCCCAGCCGCAAGCACCTCTCGGCCAAGGTCCGCGCCTTCATCGACTTCATGGCGGGGCACTTCGCCAAGATGGACTACGAGCGGAAATGGACCGGGCGATTTGCGGTGTACTGACCTTCCCTCGACCACGCCACGCCAATGCCCATCGAACTTCCCCGCGACGAACGCGCGCAAGCCATCGCCTCCATCGAACGCTACTTCCAGGAAGCGCTCGACCAGCGCATCGGCAACATCGGCGCCGGCGCGCTGCTGAACTTTTTCCTCGAGGAGATCGGCCCGCTGGTCTACAACCAGACGGTGGCCCAGGTGCAGGAGCGGCTGCAGCAGCGCATGCAGGAACTCGACATCGAGTTCCACGAGGACGAGTTCCAGTACTGGCGGCGACAGGCAAAAGCGCGGCGCTGACCCACCCCCACCCTGCACTCTTCGAGACCCACCATGAGCCTCACCTCCGGTTTGCCTCGCGTTGTCATGCTGGCGATCGCCCTGCTCATGCCCGTGCACGCCAACCTGGCGGTGGCCGCGGACCCCGCCACCAGCGCGGAGCCGATTCCCGTGGTGGCCGGCAAGCTGCACAACGGGCAGATCCACGGAGGGTCGACGGCATTCCTCTCGCAGAACGCGGTGGCGGACGTTCGGCTGCCCCACCACGCCAGGCATGTGTTCACGGCCGATGCCCCGGGAGAACTGAGCATCTCGGCGCATTCCGACACGCGCCACCTGGTGCTCGCCGTTCTGCAGAACGGGCAGTTGCTGAAGACCGCACAGCCCCACCCGTCACGGCTCGCCACCCAGCAACTGTCGGTGACGGTGAGCGCCGGAGACCGCCTGGAAATCATGGTGGGCGGGGACGCCTCGCAAACCCCTGTGCCCTATAGCCTCTGGGTGATCGATGCCCATGCGCCGGCGCTCGTTCCCCCCTTGCCGCGCGCCGTTCGGGTCGACGTCAAAAAGAGCGCCGGGCAAGGGCTCAACCCGGCCACACCGTTCCAGTCCCAACCGGCGCACTGGTTTTCGGTGCCAGCCGCCAAGGACAGCAAGGACTGGTACACCATCCGCGCGTCGTCCAAGGACTTCGACCCGATGCTGGTGATGCTGGACGACAAGAACCAGGTCATCACCTGGCAAGACGATGTCAGCCGCCAAGACCGCTCCGCGGTGTTCACCTTCCGGGCGTCCCAGGCGCCTGAGCATTTCGTGCTGATCCCGGCGGAAGAATTGGGCGCGAAGGACCCCACCAGCCTGAAGTACGACCTTGACGTCAGCCGCCGGCCCTACGACCCCAATCGCCCCTTCATCGCCGGGATCGAGTACTACCTCGGCAGCACACTGGGCGCCTTCATCCTCGGCGTCGTCGCCTCGGCGCTCATCTCGTATTACTTCTATGTGCGCTCCATCCGCACGAAAGAGCTGCATTGGGAGGTCATCTCGGACGAGATCTTTGTCGACAGTTCGTCCACGGCCCAATCACTCAACATCACGGTCAACGGGGTGGAGGTTCAGGAGGCCAGCCGGCTGCGGGTCCGCTTCGTGGCCAAGGGGCCGCACCAGATCGCCAGCAACCTCGTGGCGACACCCCTGAAGCTCCAGCTGAAAAATGCCCTGGCCATCCTTGCCATGTCCGAGCGGCGCAGCGAGTCATCGGGCTGGAGGGCCTTGCCGGTGCCGAATGAGGCCAGCATCCGCCTGGAGTTTGACCGGCTCAACCCCAAGGACTCCATCGAGCTGGACATCATCTACTCCCAAACAGGCGATCAACTGCCCGAAGTGGCGGGCGCCGTGCTGCACGGCGCCATTGCCGAGGTGGCGATCCACAAGGACCACGACCGCCCGGCCACGGTGGTCACCCGGATCGCGACCCTGGCGCTCAACCTGATCGCCCTCCTTCTCCTGCCCCTGTTGCTGCTGGACTCTGTCTTTCGCTTCATGCCGGGCTGGTGCGCGCAGCTGTGGATCTACTACATGCCCTGGTTGCTGCTGATCGTGATGTTCTATTCCTTCGCCACCGCGGAAGGCCGGTCGTCGCTCATGAAGATGCTTCGTTACCTGGCCTCGGTGTCACTGTTCTGGCGCCGGCGGACCTGAGGCGGCGGCGCACCGCGCTTCGACCGCGTGCCTGAACGCGCGGATGCAGTCGGCAAGCTCGTCGGGATGCTTCGCCAGACCGTCCTTTTCCAACCCCAGGTAGGCGGCGCGCGCCTGCGCCAGCAGCCCGTCCGGCAGGGCGACGGCCGCCGACACCTGCGCGCGCATGGCCGGAGGGACAAGTGGATGCATGCGCGGCATGCTAGCCAGCGCCAAGGGGCGGCCTGGCCCCCGGCCTGCGCGCCCATTTCCGCAGAGGGATAATCCCCAAGTTATCCACCCCCCAGCCCACGACCGACCATGCCCACCACCATCAAGGCCGACGACCTCATCGAATCGATCGCCGGTGCGCTGCAGTACATCAGCTACTACCACCCCGCCGACTACATCGCCCACCTGGCCCGCGCCTACCAGCGCGAACAGAGTCCCGCGGCCAAGGACGCCATCGCGCAGATCCTCACCAACAGCCGCATGAGCGCGACCGGCCACCGGCCGATCTGCCAGGACACCGGCATCGTCAACGTCTTCCTCAAGATCGGCATGGACGTGCGGCTCGAGGGCTTCAGCGGCAGCCTGGACGACGCCATCAACGAAGGCGTGCGCCGAGGCTACAACCACCCCGACAACACCCTGCGCGCCAGCGTGGTGGCCGACCCGCAGTTCGCGCGCAAGAACACCAAGGACAACACGCCCGCGGTCATCTTCACCGAGATCGTTCCGGGCAATACCGTTGACGTGACCGTCGCCGCCAAGGGCGGCGGCAGCGAAAACAAGAGCAAGTTCGTGATGCTCAACCCCAGCGACTCGCTGGTGGACTGGGTGCTCAAGACCGTGCCCACCATGGGCGCGGGCTGGTGCCCGCCGGGCATGCTGGGCATCGGCATCGGCGGCACGGCCGAGAAGGCCATGCTGATGGCCAAGCAGTCGCTCATGGACGACATCGACATGCACGAGCTGCAGACCAAGGCCGCCAAGGGTGAGAAGCTGACGCAGGTGGAAGAGCTGCGCCTGGAGCTGCACGAGAAGGTCAACGCCCTGGGCATCGGCGCGCAGGGCCTGGGCGGCCTGACCACGGTGCTGGACGTGAAGATCGCCATGTACCCCACCCACGCGGCCAGCAAGCCCGTGGCCATGATCCCCAACTGCGCGGCCACGCGCCACGCGCACTTCGTGCTCGACGGCAGCGGCCCCGCCTACCTGGACGCGCCCAGCCTGGACCTGTGGCCCGACGTGCACTGGGCGCCCGACTACAACAAGAGCACGCGCGTCAACCTGGACACCCTCACCAAGGAAGAAGTGGCCAGCTGGAAGCCCGGCCAGACCCTGCTGCTCAACGGCAAGATGCTCACCGGCCGCGACGCCGCGCACAAGCGCATCCAGGACATGCTGGCCAAGGGCGAGAAGCTGCCGGTGGACTTCACCAACCGCGTCATCTACTACGTGGGCCCGGTGGACCCGGTGCGCGACGAGGCCGTGGGCCCCGCCGGCCCCACCACCGCCACGCGCATGGACAAGTTCACCGGCATGATGCTGGAGAAGACCGGCCTGATCGCCATGATCGGCAAGGCCGAGCGCGGCCCGGTCGCCATCGAGGCGATCAAGCAGCACAAGAGCGCCTACCTCATGGCCGTGGGCGGTGCGGCCTACCTCGTGTCCAAGGCCATCAAGACGGCCAAGGTGGTGGGCTTCGAAGACCTCGGCATGGAAGCCATCTACGAGTTCGACGTGGTCGACATGCCCGTGACCGTGGCCGTGGACGCCGGCGGCACCAGCGCGCACATCACCGGCCCGGCCGAGTGGAGCCAGCGCATCGCCTCGGGCGAGTTCAAGGGCATCGCACTGGCCAGCGTTTGAGCGGCTCGCCCGTCACCGCCGTCGGCGTCTTCGACAGCGGCGTCGGCGGGCTGAGCGTCTGGCGCGCCCTGCGCGCGGCGTTGCCCGGCGCCCACCTGAGCTACCTGGCCGACAACGCCTGGGCGCCCTACGGCGAGCGGCCCCCCGAGGCGCTGCGGGGGCGCGTCACCGCCCTCGTGCGCGACTGGCGGGCCTGCGAGCCCCTGGACCTGCTGGTGCTGGCCTGCAACACGGCCACCGCCGTGGCCATCGACGCGCTGCGGCAAGAGCACCCCGACCTGCCCATCGTGGGCATCGAGCCCGCCGTGCGCCCGGCCCTGGCCGCCACGCGCAGCGGACGCGTGGGCGTCGTCGCCACGCGCGCCACGCTGAACAGCGCGCGCTACCAGGCCTTGCGCTCGGCCTGCCTGGCGGGCGCGGCAGGCGGGCCGAGCGTGCATGAGCGCGCGGCCGACGGCCTGGCCGATGCCATCGAACGCGGCGACGAAGCGCTCGCGCGGGCACTGTGCCACCGCCACCTGCGGGCGCTGCTGGACGAAGCCCCGGCCATCGACACCCTGGTGCTGGGCTGCACGCACTACCCGCTGGTGCGCGAGGCCTGGCTGGCCGCCAGCGAGGGGCCGATCGCGTTGATCGATCCGGCCGAAGCGGTGGCGCGCCGCGCGCGGCACCTGCTGCCGGGCGCCGGGCCAGGGAGCGGCGAGGCCCTGCCCTCGCCAACGTGGCGCAGCACCGGCCATCCGGAATCGCTGCGGCGCGCCACGCGGCAGTGGCTGAACCTGCCGGCCGAGGTGCGGTCGCCTCAGAGCTGAGCGGTGCTCGGCGCGGTGAGCGCGGCCTCGCGCCCGCGCCGCATGTTCACCGGCAGCAGCAGCAGCAGTCCCAGCGCGAACAGCACGGCGGTGGACACGATGGCCAGGCGCTGGTTGCCACCGGTCATCCAGGTGATGGCGCCGTAGCTGAGCGGCCCCACGATGCTGGCCACACGCACGGCGAAGGTCCACAGCCCGAAGAATTCGGCCAGCTGCGCGGGCGGCGCCAGCATGCCGGCCATGGCGCGTCCGGCCGACTGGCTGGAGCCCATGCACAGGCCCGCGATGGCGGCGGCGTACCAGAACATGCCCTTGGTGGTGCTGAGCGCGGCGATCACGCAGGTGGCGATCCAGCCCAGCAGGGTGAGGCTCAGCGCGAGCTTGTGGCCCAGGCGGTCTTGCCCGTAACCGAAGGCGAAGGCCCCCGCCATGGCCGCGACGTTGAGCACGAAGATCAGCGCCATGGTTTCCTGCTGCGCGAAGCCGATGACCTGCTCGGCGTAGATCGCCGCCAGCGCCACGGCCACCGCTACGCCGCCCTGGTAGGCCGCCGTGCAGGCCAGCAGCCACATGAAGTCGCGGTAGTGGCGTGCCTGCTGGAAGGTGGCGCGCAGCCGGCGCAGCGAGGCGCGCCAGCCGCCCTCGCGGCCGGCCTGGGGCTGGGCGCGCTCGCGCAGCAGCGACAGCGTGACCAGCGAAGCCAGACCGAAGATGGCGGCGGTGACGATCATGGTGACGGGCACGAACTGCCCCGCCTTCTGCCCCTGGGCCTGGGCCCACAGCACGTAGGCCAGGCACAGGCCCAGCGTGAGCATGCCGCCCACGTAGCCCAGGCTCCAGCCCCAGCCACTCACCCGGCCCATGGCCTCCGGCCGGGCGATCTCGGGCAGGAAGGCCGCGATGAACGATTCGCCCCAGGCGTAGCAGACGTTGGACAGCACGATGAGCACCACGCCCAGCGCCACCGCGCCGGGCTGCACCAGGGCCAGACCCGCCGTGGCGGCCACGCAGCCCAGGGTGGTGAGCATCAGCAGGCGCTTCTTGGCGGCGTGCCGGTCGGCCCAGGCGCCCATGGCCGGGACGGTGAACATCACGATCAGGTTGGACAGGCTGAGCGCGGCGGTCCAGGCGAAGGTGGCCCAATGGGCACCGCCGGCCACCCCACCAACGAAGTAGGCGGCGAATACGGCGGTGAGCACCACCGTGGTGTAGCCCGAGTTGGCGAAGTCGTACATCGCCCAGCCGAACACCTCGCGCTTGCGCACGCCGGGGTTCAGGGCGCTGGCGAGCATCAGTGCAGGTGCCGCGGTTTGCGCGGTCCGCCGTGGCCCGAGGGTCCGTGGCCGCGCGGCGGCTTGCCCAGCTGCATGGAACTGACGAGGGCGTCGAAGCGCTGGTTGAACAGCTTGTCGATCGAGGCCACCACGTCACCCAGCTCCGAGGCGTCGAAGTGGCGCTCCATCACCTGCACCACGTCCTGCACCAGCAGGTCGCGCTGAACCTGCATGATGGCCGCGGGCGTGGGACCGACGAAGCACATGACGAAATCGTCGCGCGCCTCGTCCTCGTTGTTCTCGTCTTCCTCGTCGAACTCGGTGTCGTAGAACGACACCTCCAGCGGCGCGCCGGCCGAGGCGATTTCGTTCAGGCCCATGCAGGCGTCCTCGACGGCCTGGCGGAAGTCCTCGTCGCCATTGACCGTCCAGCAGATCTGCAGGGTGTGCGACTCGGCGTCGAAGCGGATGCCGGGCTCGTCCTCGTAGCTGCTCTCGGCCACCGCCGCGAGCGAACGGCCGCCCGCGTACTGCCACAGGGGCTTGAGGGCCTCCTGGATCTGCTCGAACACCACGTCCTCGCGCAGGGGCACGTCACCGTGCACGTGGATTTCAAAAGGGGCGTCGTATCGGCTGCTCATGGAAACTCACTCTACCGGGCTGTCCGGAAAAAACCTAGGCCCCCGCGCGGAAAGCGCCTGGTGCCTCGAACCGGGGTCGAACCGGTACGCCCCCTTGCGGGCAAGCGGCGGAGTTTAAGTCCGCTGTGTCTACCAATTTCACCATCGAGGCAGGGGCCAGGGGCGCGATTGTCGCAGGTGAACGCGAACGGCCCCACCGGCCGTGGGGCCGGGGGGCGTCGGATCGGGGGAAGGCCCTCGCTAGGCCAGCAGGCCGGGCAGCCAGAGAGAGAGCGAGGGGAAGGCGCAGAGGATGAACAGCCGGACCACGTCCGCCGCGATGAACGGCATGGTGCCCCGGTAGATGTGCCCCAGCGACAGGTCGCGCGCAATGGAATTGATGACGAACACGTTCATGCCCACGGGCGGGCAAATCATGCCGAAGGTCACCGCCATCACCACGATCACGCCGAACCAGACCGGGTCGAAGCCCAGATGCACCATCGCGGGAAACACGATGGGCACGGTCAGCAGGATCATGGCCAGCTCGTCCATCACGGCGCCCAGGACCAGGTAGCCCAACATGATGAGCGCCAGCACGCCATAGGGCCCGATCGGCAGGTTCACCAGGAATTCCACCGCGTTTTGGGTGAACTGGGTGATGGTGAGGAAGTAGCCGAAGAGGTAGGCGCCGACCACGATGGTCATGATGGCCGAGGACACGCGCAGCGCGCTGATCAGCGCCTCCTTGATCTGCGGCCAGCGCAGGCGCCCGCGCGCCATGCCGATCACGAGCGTGCCCGTGGCGCCCACGCCCGCCGCCTCCTGTACCGTGAACAGGCCGCCGTAGATGCCGCCGAGCACGAACACGAAGAGCACGACCACGGCCCACAGCGGCTTGAGGCTGGCGAATCGCTCGGCCCAGCCGTGGCGCTCGCCCCGCGGCATCCACTCGGGCTTCACCCGGGCGATGATGGCCACCACCACCGAGTAGAAGACGACCGCCATCAGGCCCGGTATCACCCCGGCCGCGAACAGCGCGGTGATGTCCACCTCGGTCATGATGCCGTAGAGCACCAGGATCACCGAGGGCGGGATCATGATGCCCAGCGTGCCGCCGGCCGCGATGAGACCGGCCGAAATGCCGGGCTCGTAGCCGGCGCGGCGCATCTCGGGCAGCGCCACCTGCGTCATGGTGGCGGCCGTGGCCACCGACGAACCGTTGATGGCCGAGAAGCCGCCACAGGCCGCCACCGAGGCCAGCGCCAGGCCGCCGCGGCGGTGGTGCAGCCAGGCGCGGCCAGCCGCGAACAGCTCCGCACTCATGCCCGAATGCGAGGCGAAGGCCCCCATCAGGATGAACATCGGGATAACGATGAGGTTGTAGTCGGTCAGCACCGACAGCGGCACGTTGGCCAGCAGGTTCAGGCCAGGCGTGAGGCCGCTGAGCGCGGCGAAGCCCGCCACGCCCGCGATGCCCATGGCCACGCCGATGGGCACGCGCAGCGCCATCAGCGCGAACATGCCGACGAAGCCCAGCAGGGCCACCAGGTCACGATCCATGAATGCCCTCTGCGGTGATTTCGTCGACGGCCTCGGCGTGCGCCTCGCGGCCAAAGGGCAGCAGCCCCAGGCGCACCGCGGCCAGCACGGCGGCCACGGTCGCGCCCACGGCGGCCGCGCTGTAGAACCACTTGAGCGGCAGGCGCAGGTCCATGGTGCCCTGGCTGCCCGTGCCGCCCACCTTGACCCAGACCATCCAGGCCAGCGGCACCAGGAATGCCAGGGTCACGGCGGTGGCCAGCACGTCGATGACGCGCTTGCCGCGCGGGCCCAGCGCCTCCCACAGCAGGTCGACCGCGATGTGGTTGCCGTACCAGGTGGCCAGCGCGATGCCCCAGAACATCGCGATGCCCAGCAGCATCTGCGTGCCGTCGAACCAGTCGGGAACCTGCCAGCCGAAGGAGTAGCGCACGAGCACGTTGCCCGCCGTCAGCAGCGCGATCACGAGCAGCGAGAGCGCGGCCAGCGTCTCGACCGCCGACAGCAGCCGCTTCATCAGTTCGCGCCCCCGCGGGCGGCCAGCTCCTTGCGCAGCTCATCGAGCGCGGCCTGGCCGTTGACGCCGGTGGCGCTAGCGGCCTTCACCCAGTCGGCGTAGACGGGCTGCACGGCCTTCTTCCAGGCATCCATCTGCGCGGGCGAGATTTTCACCAGCGTGTGGCCGGCGGTCTTCTCGAGCTTCTCGCGGCCGCTGTCCTCTTCGTCGCCCCAGCTGGCGCCGACCTTGCCGGCCCATTCGTTGCTGCAGTGATCGTCGATGACCTTCTTCTGGCCGGCGGCCAGGCCGTCGTACCAGGGCTTGTTCATCACCCAGACGAAGTCGGAGGCATAGAAACGCATGTCGCTGTGGTACTTCACCGCCTTGTCGATGCCGAAGGAAATGATGGAACCCCAGGGGAAGGTGATGGCGTCGGCCAGGCCCTTCTGGATCGCGTCGCGCGACTCGGGCGCCGAGACCTGCACGTTGGTGGCGCCCAGCAGGCTCATGGTCTGCGCCACGGTGCCGTTGGCCGAGCGGATCTTCAGGCCCTTGAGCTGGCCGGGTTCGGTGATGGGGTTCTTGGAGTGGAAGGTGCCCACGTGCACGTGCGCGAAGCAGAACTTCACGTCCTTCATTTCCTTGTCCGAGTACTTGCGGTACCACTGATCCAGCGCGGCCGAGGCCGGGCCGGGCTTGCCGAGCAGGAAGGGCAGCTCGCCGGCCGCGATGAGCGGGAAGCGGCCGGCCTGGTAGCCGGGGTTCACCCAGGTCATCTGGGCGATGCCGTCGCGCGCCATGTCGTAGTGGTCGGCGGCCTTGCCCAGCTGCTGCGCGGGGAACAGCATCACCTTGATCGAGCCCTTGGAGGCCGCTTCCACCGATTTGGCCCAGGGCTCGAAGCCGAGCTTGGACAGCGGGTGCGTGCCCGGCAGCCAGTGCGCGAACTTGAGTTCGACGGGCTTGTCCTGCGCCTGCGCGCTCAGGGCGCCGAGGGCGAGGGCCGACAGGGCGGCCAGGCGGAAGAGGGTCTTGCGAGAGGGCTGCATCGTTTGTCTCCTTGGTGTGAAAGGCGGGTTGGGGCGGCAATGTAGGGGCGACGCGCCTATCTGTCCAACCGAATCTGTCGATGAGGTATATCCACAGCGTGGATATCATTCGCCATGAACTTCCGCCAGCTCGACCTGAACCTGCTTCGCGTGCTCGCCGCCATCCACCGCACCGGTTCGGTCACGGCGGCCGGCAAGGCGCTGTCGCTGTCCCAATCCGCCACCAGCAGCGCCCTCGCCCGCCTGCGCGGCCACCTCGACGACGAGCTCTTCGTGCGCACCCCTGGCGGCCTGAAACCCACGCGCGTGTGTGAGCGCATCGCCCCCGAGGTCACCGAGCTGCTCCAGCGCCTCGAATCGACCATGAGCGTGCACGAGGCCTTCGACCCCGCGCGCAGCGAGGTGCACTGGAAGACCTCCCTGTCCGACCTGGGCGAGATGATGTTCATGCCCCCGCTGGCCGCCGCGCTGCGCGAGCAGGCGCCGCACGCCCGGCTGTCCAACGTGGCCGTGGCCGCCGAAGACCTGGCTGGCGCGCTGGAGGCGCGCGAGATCGACTTCGCCATCGGCATCCTCAACCCGCGCCACCGCGGCATCCGCGCCGACCTGCTGTTCCGCGAACACTACGTGGCCATGAGCTCCGGCGGTTGGCGCCCGTCCGCAGGCCGCGCCAGCGGGCGGCTCACGCCCGAACAATTGGCCAGCGCCCCGCTGGTGGTGGCCTCGCCCACGGCCACCTTCCATGGCAGCGTGGAGAAGATGCTGGTGCGCCTGAACCTGTCGGACCGCATCGTGCTGCGCGCGCGCCACTTCGGCGCCCTGCCCGATCTGGCGCTCAGCACCGACCTGCTCACCATCGTGCCGCAGATGTACGCCGACAACCTGAGCCGGCGCCACGACATGCGCGTGTGGGAGCTGCCGCACGACAGCTCACCCGACTACGAAGTGCGCCTGGTGTGGCACAGCAGCACGGCGAACGACCCGGCGCAGATGTGGATACGGGAGCAGGTGCACCGGCTGTTCCGGCGGTAGACCGACCAAGCTTGGGGTTGCGGCGCGGGCCTGCTGGCCGACGCACATCAGCCCGCCGCGCCCAGCTTCTGCGTGAACAAGCGCTCGGCGAAGCGGCGCCGGTCGTCTTTCTGCGCCGGGGTGCTCAGCGTGGGCATCAGCGACTCCGACACCACGTAGCTGTACAGCAGGAAGGCCCGCGAGCGCGCCTCCACCACCGGAAAACCCAGGGCCGAGAACAGCTGTGCGATGTAGCCGATGCGGCTCGAATCCGCCTCGTCGACCGCGAAGCGCGCCATCTGGTCGCGCCGCGCCCAGGCGCGGATCGCCAGCTCGATGCGCGCGGCACGCGCCGCCGCCCGGCCCCGGAACGGCAGCGACAGCACACCGCGCAACTGTTCCATCGGGTCCTCGTTCGCCGACTCCAGGCGCACCGTAAGGTTCTCGGTGGCCGTTTCGCGCCAGGCCTGCAGCACGCGGCGCAGCAGGTCCTCGCGGTCCTTGAAATGCCAGTAGAAGCTGCCGCGCGTGACGCCCAGGTGCTGCGCCAGCAGGTCCACCCGCACGTGGTCGATGCCCTGGTCCACCAGCACCCCGGTGGCGGCCTCGATCCAGGTGTCGGGCGTGAGCGGAGCGCGCGCGGCCTCGCCCGCCCCACGGGACTTGCGCGCGGGGCTGGCGGGAGAAGCGGCGCCGGAACTCACGCGGAAATTCTATCGGCGGCGCCCCGCGAATCTTCCATACAGAAATGTATGGAGATAGGGATAAACCCTGTACTAACCCAGTAGAAACCCTCGCTAGGATTCGTTATGAAACATACATATCTGTATGGAGACATGAACAATCCTCTCGACTGGCTGAACGACCCGGCGTGGCTGGCCCCACCCGCCGCCACGGTGGAGCACCGGGCCGACGGCAGCTTCGTCCTGCGCTCGCCCGAACCCCTGGGCGACTACGCGCGCTGCATCGGCGAATGGCTGGAGGACTGGGCCGCGCGCACGCCCGACGCGCCCGCGCTGGCCGAACGCACCCCCACCGGCTGGCGCCGCCTGAACTGGGCCGAGCTGCGCGCCCAGGTGGGCCGTGTGGCCCAAGCCCTGCTGGACATGAACCTGGCCCCCGACGCGCCCGTGGTGGTGCTGTCGGACAACGCCATCGACCACCTGCTGCTGGTGCTGGCCACGCAGCACATCGGCCGCGCCAGTTGCACCGTCTCCAGCGCCTACTGCCGCCTCACCAAAGACCACGAGAAGGTGCACGGCATCCTGCGCACGCTGCAGCCGGCCCTGGTCTATGCCTCGGACGCCGCGGTCTATGGCCCGGCCATCGCCAGCAGCGGCCTGGACGTGCCCGTGGTGCTGAGCCAGGGCGCCGACGCCCTGCCCGGCGCGATCCCCTTCGAGCGCCTGCTGGCCACGCCGGAAACGCCCGCGGTGCGCGCGGCCTTCGAGGCCATCACGCCCGACACCACGGCCAAGTACCTGCTGACCTCGGGCTCCACCGGCACGCCCAAGGTGGTCATCAACACACACCGCATGCTGTGCGCCAACCAGCGCATGATCGCGCAGGCCTGGCGCTTCCTGGAGCGCGAGAAGCCCGTGCTGGTGGACTGGCTGCCCTGGAGCCACACCTTCGGCGGCAACCACAACCTGCACATGGTGATGTGCCACGGCGGCACCCTGGTCATCGACGAAGGCCGGCCCGCGCCCGGGCTGGTGGACAAGACCGTGGCCAACCTGGCCGAGGTGCAGCCCACCATCTGGTTCAATGTGCCGCGCGGCTTCGACATGGCCATGCCCCTGCTGGAGGCCGACGAGGCGCTGGCGCGGCGCGTGCTGGAACGCCTGCGCGCGGTCTTCTACGCCGGCGCTGCGCTGCCGCAGGCCAGCTGGGAAAGGCTGCAGGCCCTGGCCAAACGCGTGCTGGGCCGCGAGATCTGGCTCACCACCTCCTGGGGCTCCACCGAGACCGCGCCGGCGGTGACCAGCGCGCACTGGCGCATGGAGCGCGCGGGCGTCATCGGCGGCGTGCTGCCCGGCGTGTCGCTCAAGTTCGTGCCCAACGGCGAGAAGCTGGAGCTGCGCATCCACGGCGTGAACATCTTCCCCGGCTACCGCCACGCGCCCGAGCTGAGCGCCCAGGCCTTCGACGAAGAGGGCTACTACCGCATCGGCGACGCCGGTTTCCTGGCCGATGCCCAGCGGCCCGAACAGGGCGTGGTGTTCAACGGCCGCGTGGCCGAAGACTTCAAGCTCACCACCGGCACCTGGGTGTCGGTGGGCACGCTGCGCCTGCGCGTGGTCTCGGCCCTGGCGCCGCACGCGCAGGATGTGGTCATCACCGGCCACGACCGCGACGAGATCGGCGTGCTGGTGTTCCCCACCGCCGCGGCCATGCAGTTGCCGCGCGAGACGCTGCACGCGCACATCGCCCAGGGCCTGGCGGCGCTGCGCGCCGAAGGCGGCGGCTCCTCGCAATCGCCCGCGCGCGCCGCGGTGCTCGACGAGCCGCCCAACGCCGACGCCGGTGAAATCACCGACAAGGGCTACCTCAACCAGCGCGCGGTGCTGCAGCGCCGCGCCGCGCGCGTGGCGGCCCTGTACGCCGATGCCCCGGGCGTCATCCGCCCGGCCACTTCTTCGAAAGTTTCCCGATGAGCCGCGGACAGAGCCAGCTTTTCAACGACGTCTACATCCTCGATGGCGTGCGCACGCCCATGGTGGACTACCAGGGCGCCTTCGCCGACGCCAACCCCATCGACCTGGGCATCAAGGTCGCGCGCGAGGTGCTCAAGCGCACCGGCGTGTCGCCCGAGGCCATCGACTCCGTGCTCGCGGGCAACATGGCCCCGGGCGGCTTCGACCAGTTCTACGTGCCGCGCCACATCGGCCTGTACGCCGGCGTGCCGGTGGAGGTGCCCGCGCTCATGGCGCAGCGCATCTGCGGCACCGGGTTCGAGCTGTTTCGCCAGGCCGGCGAGCAGATCGGCGCCGGCATCGCGCAGAACGTGCTGCTGGTGGGCACCGAGTCGATGACGCGCAACCCCATCGCCGCCTTCGACCACCGCGGCGGTTTCCGCCTGGGCGCGCCCATCGGTTTCAAGGACTACATGTGGGAGGCCCTCACCGACCCGGCGGCCGACATCAGCATGATCCGCACGGCCGAGAACCTGGCGCAGCGCTATGGCATCACCCGCGAGGCGGTGGATGCCTTCGCCTCGCGCTCCTTCGAGCGCGCCGTGGCCGCGCAGGCCGCCGGCTGGTTCGACGGCGAGATCGTGCCCGTGGGCCATGAGAGTTTCGAGCGCGAGGGCTACCGCCCGCGCGGCATCCGCCTCTCGGGCAAGGCCAGCGTCGCCGACCGCGACACGCACCCGCGCCCCACCCCGCCCGAGGTGCTGGCCAAGCTGCGCACCGTGTTCAAGGACGGCGTGCAGACCGGCGGCAACAGCTCGGCCCTGACCGACGCGGCCGCGGCCGCCGTGGTCACCAACGGCGCGGGCCTGAAGGCCCACGGCAGGCCCGCGCTGGCGCGCCTGGCCGCCGCCGCCGTGGTGGGCGTGCCGCCCGAGATCATGGGCATCGGTCCCGCGCCCGCCATCCGCCTGCTGCTGGAGCGCGCGGGCCTGTCGCTCAACGACGTGGCGCGCTTCGAGATCAACGAGGCGCAGGGCGCGCAGACCGTGGCGGTGTCGCGCGAGCTCGGCCTCGACGAGGACAAGCTCAACGTGCACGGCGGCGCCATCGCGCTGGGCCACCCCTTGGCGGCCACCGGCGTGCGCCTCACCATCACCTGCGCGCGCCAGCTGCGCGACATCGGCGCGCGCTGGGGCGTGGCCTCGGCCTGCATCGGTGGCGGCCAGGGCATTGCCCTGCTGATCGAAAACCCCTCGGCCACCTGAACCCTTTTCAAGCCCTCGCGGGTGCGGGCCACGAGCACACGCAACACCAACGGAGACAACGCATGAAACAACTGCTGAAGACCACCCTGGCCACGGCCGTGGCCGCCACCCTGGCCAGCGCCGCCTGGGCCGACCTCACCGTCGGCGTGAGCGTGCCCCTCACCGGCCCGGCCTCGGGCCTGGGCATCCCCATGGCCAACGGCGTGAAGATGTGGCCGGCCACCGTCGGCGGCGAGAAGCTCAACGTCATCATCCTGGACGACGCCACCGACCCCACCAAGGGCGTGCAAAACGCGCGCCGCTTCGTCAACCAGGACAAGGTGGACGTGATCGTGGGTTCGGGCGCCACGCCGGTGGCCATCCCCATGGCCGACGTGGCCATCGAATCGGGCACGCCGCACCTGGCGCTCTCGCCCATCGGCCTGCCGCCCGGCAAGGACGCCTGGAGCTTTCGCATGCCGCAGAGCAACGGCGTGATGGCCGAGGCCATGGTCGAGCACATGAAAAAGCAGGGCGTGAAGAGCGTGGGCTTCCTGGGCTACACCGACGCCTACGGCGAGCAGTGGCTGCAGGCCCTGACGCCGCTGCTGGAGAAGGCCGGCATCAAGCTCGCCGGCGTCGAGCGCTTCGCGCGCTCCGACACCACCGTGACCGGGCAGGCGCTCAAGCTCGCCTCGGCCAACCCCGACGCGATGGTGGTCGTGGCCTCGGGCAGCGGCGCCGCCATGCCGCAACTGGGCCTGATCGAGCGCGGCTACAAAGGCAAGTTCTACCAGACGCACGCGGCCGCCACGCGCGACCTCATGCGCGTCGGCGGCAAGGCCGTCGAAGGCACCTTCGTGACCACCGGCCCCGTGGTGGTGGCCGAGCAGCTCCCTGACAGCCACCCCAGCAAGGCCCTGGGCGTGAAGTTCAACGCCGAGTACGAAAAGATCTACGGCGCCGGCACCCGCAACCAGTTCGGCGCGCACTCGTACGACGCCTACCTGCTGCTCGACAAGCTGGTGCCCGTGGCCGCCAAGAAGGGCAAGCCCGGCACACCCGAATTCCGCGCCGCGCTGAAGGCCGCGCTGGAAGACGCGCCGGCCATGCCCGTCACGCACGGCATCATCGACTTCACGGCCACCGACCACTGGGGCTTCAAGACCGGTTCGGGCGTGGTGATGAAGGTCGTCAACGGCGACTGGAAACTCGAGCAATAAGGTCCACCCCGCCGCGCTTCGCGCGCCCCCTCAAGGGGCGGTGCCTGCGGCCCGGCCAAGCCGGTTCCGCGGCACCCTGGGTTGCGTGCTCTCACGCGCAGCCGGCGGGCGTTTAAAGACAAGAGATGAAAATGACGGGAGACCGCAACCCATGGACCTGAGCATTGCTGCGATCCTCGGCGTCGACGGCGTCATCAACGGTGCGATCTACGCGCTGGTGGCGATCGCCCTCGTCCTGGTGTTCGCGGTCACCCGCATCGTCTTCATTCCGCAGGGCGAGTTCGTCGCCTTCGCGGCGCTGACCATGGCGCTGTTCCAGACCGGCGCCCTGCCCGGCACGGTCTGGCTGCTGCTGCTCATGGTGGCGCTGGTGCTCGTGCTGGACGCCGTGCGCGCCTGGCGCGAGGCCTGGCCGCTGGCGCGCTGGGCGCGCCTGGCCCTGCGCACCGCGGCGCTGCCACTGGTGGCCTGCGCCCTCACCGCCTGGCTGGTGCCGAAACAGCCCCCCATGGTCGTGCAGGCCCTGCTCACGCTGGCCCTGGTCACGCCCATGGGCCCGCTGGTGTACCGGCTGGCCTACCGCTCGCTGGCCAGCGCCAGCGTGCTGGTGCTGCTCATCGTCTCGGTCGGCGTGCACTTCGCGCTCACCGGTCTGGGCCTGGTGTTCTTTGGTGCCGAAGGCTTCCGCAACCCGCCGTTCTGGGACGAGCGCCTGAGCCTCGGGCCGGTCACGCTCAGCGGGCAGGCCATCATCATTCTCGGCGCCTCGGTCGCGCTCATCGTCGCGCTGTTCGTGCTGTTCGACCGCACGCTCACCGGCAAGGCGCTGCGCGCCACCTCCGTCAACCAGACGGGCGCGCGGCTCATGGGCATCTCCACCGACGCCGCCGGCTCGCTGAGCTTCACGCTCGCGGCCTTCATCGGCGCGCTCTCGGGGCTGCTCATCGGCCCCACCACCACCGTGTTCTTCGACAGCGGCTTCCTCATCGGCCTCAAGGGCTTCGTGGCCGCCGTCTTCGCCGGCCTCACGAGCTTCCCGCTGGCGCTCGTGGGCGCGCTCGGCGTGGGCCTGGTCGAGGCCTTCGGCTCCTTCTGGGCCAGCGCATTCAAGGAAGTGATCGTGTTCACCGCCATCCTGCCGGTGCTGCTGTGGCGCTCCTTCGTCGACCCGCATGACGAGGAGCATTGAGATGGATATCCGTCGCTACGGCCTGCTGGCCTTCACCGTGATCATGGTCGCCGTGCCTTTCCTGCCGGTGCCCGACTACTGGATCACCAAGCTCAACTACGTGGGCCTGTTCGGGCTCGTCGCGCTCGGCCTGGTGCTGCTCACCGGCATCGGCGGCCTCACCTCCTTCGGCCAGGCGGCCTTCGCCGGCCTGGGGGCCTACGCCAGCGCCTACCTCAGCGTGAAGCTGGGCCTGTCGCCCTGGCTCGGCCTGCTCGCGGGCCTGGCCGTCACGGTGGCCGTGGCCCTGGTGCTGGGCTGGGTCACGCTGCGCATGTCGGGGCATTACCTGCCGCTGGCCACCATCTGCTGGAGCCTGGCCTTGTTCTACACCATGGGCAACCTCGACGCCCTGGGCAAGTACGACGGCCTGCTGGGCGTGCCCGCCATCCAGTTCTTCGGCATCAGCCTGCAGGAGGAGCGGCGCATCTACCTCCTGATCTGGCTGGTGGCCATCGCCGCGGCCATCGCCATCACGCGCCTGCTCGACTCGCGCCCCGGCCGCATCATGCGCGCGCTCGACGTGCACCGCGGCGGCGGCAAGACCATGCCCGAGGCCATGGGCGCCTCCACCTTCCGCCACAAGCTGCTGATGTTCGTGATCGCCGCCATCCTGGCCTCTGTCTCGGGCTGGCTGTTCGCGCACATGCAGCGCAGCGTCAACCCCTCGCCCTTCGGCATCAAGTTCGGCATCGAATACCTCTTCATGGCGGTGCTCGGCGGCGTGGGCCATGTGTGGGGCGCCTTCACGGGCGCGGCCCTGGTCAAGCTGGCCGAAGACCAGCTGCAGACCTGGCTGCCGGCGCTGCTGGGCACCTCGGGCAGCTACGAGATCATCGTCTTCGGCGTGGTGCTGGTGCTGGTGCTCAAGTTCGCGCCCAACGGCCTGTGGCCCTCGATCGAGCGCCTGCTGCCCGCGCGGCGGCCCCGCGCCACGGCGGCGGCCGCCACCGAGCCCCTGCCCGCGCGCGACAAGCCCGCGACCGGCAGCGTGCTGCTCGAGGTGAAGGACGCGCGCCGCACCTTCGGTGGCCTGGTCGCCGTCAACGGCGTGGGCTTCACGCTGCGCGCGGGCGAAATCTTCGGCCTCATCGGCCCGAACGGCGCGGGCAAGTCCACCACCTTCAACCTGGTCTCGGGCGTGCTGCCGCTCACCAGCGGCGAGGTCTGGCTGCGCGGCGAGCGCGTGGACGGCAAGGGCGCGCGCGAAATCGCTCGCCGCGGCCTGTCGCGCACCTTCCAGCACGTCAAGCTGGTGCCCGACATGACCGTGCTGGAGAACGTCGCCCTGGGCACCTACCTGCGCACGGGCAGCGGCACCCTGGCCGCCATGCTGCGCACCGACCGCGCCGAAGAAGCGCGCGCCCTCGCCGAGGCCGAGCGCCAGCTGCGCCGCGTGGGCCTGGGCGAGCACCTGCACGAGCTCGCCGGCAACCTGGCCCTCGGCCCGCAGCGCCTGGTGGAGATCGCGCGCGCCCTGGCCAGCGACCCCGCCCTGCTGCTGCTCGACGAGCCCGCCGCCGGCCTGCGCCACCGCGAAAAGCAGGCCCTGGCCGAGGTGCTGCGCCAGCTCAAGGCCGAGGGCCTGAGCCTGCTGCTGGTGGAACACGACATGGACTTCGTGATGAACTTGACCGACCGCATCCTGGTGATGGAGTTCGGCACGCCGCTGCTGGAAGGCACGCCGGCCGAGATCCAGGCCAGCGAAAAGGTGCGCGCGGCCTACCTCGGAACGGAGCATTGACATGGCTGAGCTGCTGCTTGAAGTGAAAGACCTGCACGCGGGCTACGGCAAGGCCGAGGTGCTGCACGGCATCCACTTGCCGGTGCGCGCGGGCCAGGTGGTCACGGTGATCGGGCCCAACGGCGCCGGCAAATCCACGCTGCTGGGCGCCCTGATGGGCCTGCTACCGCTGCGTGGCGCGGTGCGCTTCGCGGGCCAGGACATCACGCGCCTGACGCTGGAAGAGCGCGTGATGGCGGGCCTGGCCCTGGTGCCCGAGCGGCGCGAGCTGTTCGGCACCATGAGCGTGGAAGACAACCTCGTGCTCGGCGGGTGGCGCCCGATGAAGCAGCGCCTGCCGCGCTGGCGCGATGGCCTGGAGCAGGTCTACGAGCTGTTCCCGCGCATGAAGGAACGCCGCGCGCAGGCGGCCGGCACGCTGTCGGGGGGCGAGCGTCAGATGCTGGCCATCGGCCGCGCGCTCATGGGCCAGCCCAAGCTGCTCATGCTCGACGAGCCCAGCCTGGGCCTGGCACCGCTGATCGTGCGCGACATCTTCCGCATCATCGAGACCTTGCGCGAGCGCGGCGTGAGCATCCTGCTGGTCGAGCAGAACGCGCGCGCGGCCTTGAACGTCGCCGACGAAGGCCACGTGCTGGAAACCGGCGACGTGGTGCTCGCGGGCCCGGCCGCGCAGCTCGCGGTGGACCCGCGCGTGATCGACACCTACCTCGGCACGAAGAAGCAGTAACCCCCGCCCGGCCGCGCCCCCAAGGGCACCGGCCGCGGCGCGTCACCCCAGAGTTTGCGAATGAGCTGGACCTACGAAGCCCCCCTGGACCATATGCGCTTCGTGCTTGAGCACGTGCTCGACGCGCCCACCCACTGGAAAGCCTGCGAGGCCTTCGCCGACCTCGACCTCGACACGGCCGACGCCGTGCTGCAAGAGGCCGCGCGCTTCGCGAGCGAGGTGCTGCAGCCGCTCAACGCCGTCGGCGACGTCGAAGGCTGCGTGCGCGACGCCGAGGGTCGCGTGCGCACGCCCAAAGGCTTTCCCGAGGCCTACCAGGCCTTTGTGGCGGGCGGCTGGCCGGCCCTGCCTTGCACGCCCGACTGGGGTGGCCAGGGCCTGCCACTGCTGCTGGACGCCGCGCTGCGCGAGATGCTCGACGCCTGCAACCACGGCTGGAACATGTACCCCGACCTGCTGCACGGCGCCTACGAGACGATCAAGGCCCACGGCAGCGAGGCGCTGAAGGCCCGCTACCTGCCCAAGATCGTGAGCGGTGAATGGCTCGCGGCCATGGCGCTCACCGAGCCCCAGGCCGGCAGCGACCTGGGCCAGCTGCGCACGCGCGCCGAACCGCAAGCCGACGGCAGCCTGCGCATCAGCGGCAACAAGATCTTCATCAGCGGCGGCGAACACGACCTCACCGACAACATCGTGCACCTGGTGCTGTGCCGCTTGCCCGATGCGCCGGCGGGCACCAAGGGTCTGTCGCTCGCCCTGGTGCCCAAGGTGCTGCCCGACGGTTCGCGCAACGCGCTGTTCTGCGACGGCGTGGAAAAGAAGATGGGCATCAAGGCCAGCGCCACCTGCGCCATGCGCTACGAAGGCGCCACCGGCTGGCTCATCGGCGAACCGCACCGCGGTCTGGCCGCAATGTTCCTGATGATGAATTCGGCGCGCCTGCACGTGGGCCTGCAGGGCCTCGGGCACCAGGAAATGGCCGCGCAAAACGCGCGCCGCTATGCCGCGGAACGGGTGCAGATGGGACGCGCCATCGCCGAGCACCCGGCGGTTCGCCTGCTGCTCGACCGCCTGGAGGTGATGGCGCAGTCCCAGCGCGTGCTCGCCTACCGCGCCGCGCTGGCCCTGGACCTGGCCGAACACCATGGCGACGGTGCCGTGCGCGAGCGCGAGAAGCGCTTCGCGGCCCTGCTCACCCCCATCGTCAAGGCCTTCTGCACGCACCAAGGCTTCCATGGCCCGGCCGCCGCGCTGGGCGTGTGGGGCGGCTACGGCTACGTGCACGAATACGGCATCGAACAGACGGTGCGCGATGCGCGCATCGCCATGATCTACGAGGGCACCAACGAGATCCAGGCGATCGACCTCGCGCAGCGCAAGCTGTTGGCCGATGGCGGCGCCACCGCCTTCGAGCTGCTCGACGCCCTGCGCGCCGAGCTGGCCACCGGCGACCCGCTGCGCGACTTCGTCGATGCGTCGCGCGCGCAGCTGCGGGACTGGCTGGACCGTGCCAGGCAAGACAACTCACTGCTGCTGGAAAGCGCCGACGATCTGCTGCACGGCATGGCCCACACCCTGCTGGCCTGGGCGGTGGGCCGCATGGCCAGCGCGGCCCACAGGCTGCCGGAGGCCGCGGCCGCGCGGCAGCACGCCCTCACAGGCGCATTCGTTCGCCACGCGGTTCCCCTGGGCCGCCTGCATTGGGAGCGCGCCCTGGCTGCCGCGGCGCCGCCTAGGGCTTCCTCAGGCCATTGAGGCCGCTGAAGCCACTGCCCAAGGCGGACCAAACACGGTGGCGCTGTCACCCATCTGGGGGGCGACAGCGCCAACAAAAAAGCACCTGGCAGAAACCTGCACAGGTGCTTTTTTCATCGAATCGTCTGGAGGCGCGTGGCGGAGTCGAACCGCCCTAGACGGATTTGCAATCCGTTGCATAACCGCTTTGCTAACGCGCCGGAGCGGGTCCGATAAAAAAGGGAAGCCGAGCTTCCCTTTTTGCGAATCTGGAGCGGGAAACGAGGTTCGAACTCGCGACCTCAACCTTGGCAAGGTTGCGCTCTACCAACTGAGCTATTCCCGCATTTTCTAGCAGTTCTTGCGTTCTGCAGAAGCTAGAAGTATAGCGCAAAAATCGAGGTCCCTTCAAGGGGCCTCGATTTTTTTCAGTGTTTGACCGCGTCGGTTTCGCCCGTGGTCGCGCGCACCGACGCCGCCGCGAGTTGCGCGGCGACTTCTTCGTCCGTCAGCGGCACGGGCTGGCGTTCCAACGCAATGGACAGCACCTTGTCGATCCATTTCACCGGAACGATCTTCAGGCCTTCCTTCACGTTGTCGGGAATCTCGGCGAGGTCCTTCACGTTCTCTTCCGGGATCACCACGGTCTTGATGCCGCCGCGCAGCGCGGCCAGCAGTTTTTCCTTCAGGCCGCCGATGGCCGTGACCTCGCCGCGCAGCGTGATCTCGCCCGTCATGGCAACGTCGGCACGCACCGGGATGCCGGTGAGCGCCGACACCAGCGCGGTGGTCATGGCCGCACCGGCGCTCGGACCGTCCTTGGGCGTGGCGCCGTCGGGCACGTGGATGTGGATGTCGCGCTTGTCGAACATCTCATCCTTGATGCCCAGCACGCGGGCGCGGCTGCGCACCACGGTGCGCGCGGCCTCCACGGACTCCTTCATCACGTCGCCCAGCGAGCCGGTGCGCGTGGTGGCGCCCTTGCCGGGCATGATGGCCACTTCGATGGTGAGCAGATCGCCACCCACCTCCGTCCAAGCCAGGCCCACGACCTGGCCGACCTGGTTCTGCTGCTCGGCGCGGCCGTAGGTGTACTTGCGCACGCCCAGGAACTCGCTGAGGTTGTCGGCCGTGACCATCACCGTGGGCGTGAACTTCTTGAGCAGGAGGCCCTTGACCACCTTGCGGCAGATCTTGGAGAGCTCGCGCTCCAGCGAACGCACGCCGGCCTCGCGGGTGTAGTAGCGAACGATGTCGCGCACCGCGTCCTCGCGCACCTCGACCTCGCCGTCCTTGATGCCGTTGTTCTTGATCTGCTTGGGCAGCAGGTAGCGCATGGCGATGTTGGTCTTCTCGTCCTCGGTGTAGCCCGAGAGGCGGATGACCTCCATGCGGTCCAGCAGCGCCGGCGGGATGTTCATCGAGTTCGAAGTCGCCACGAACATCACGTCGGACAGGTCGTAGTCGACCTCGACGTAGTGGTCGCCGAAGGTGTGGTTCTGCTCGGGGTCCAGCACCTCCAGCAGCGCGCTGGACGGGTCGCCACGGAAGTCGGTGCCGAGCTTGTCGATCTCGTCGAGCAGGAACAGCGGGTTGCGCGTGCCGACCTTGGTGAGGCTTTGCAGCACCTTGCCCGGCATGGCGCCGATGTAGGTGCGGCGATGACCCCGGATCTCGGCCTCGTCGCGCATGCCACCCAGGGCCATGCGCACGTACTTGCGGCCGGTGGCCTTGGCCACCGACTGCCCCAGCGAGGTCTTGCCCACGCCCGGCGGGCCCACGAGGCACAGGATGGGTGCCTTGACCTTGTCGACGCGCTGCTGCACCGCGAGGTACTCGAGGATGCGGTCCTTCACGCGCTCCAGGCCGTAGTGGTCTTCGTTGAGCACGGCCTCGGCGTGCGCCAGGTCGTGCTTGATCTTGGTCTTCTTGCTCCAGGGCAGGCCGACCAGCACGTCGATGTAGTTGCGCACCACGGTGGCCTCGGCCGACATGGGCGACATGAGCTTGAGCTTTTTCAGCTCGCCCTCGGCCTTCTTGCGCGCCTCGGCGGGCATGCGGGCCGCCTTGATCTTCTTCTCGATCTCCTCGATGTCGGCGCCCTCTTCGCCTTCGCCGAGTTCCTTCTGGATCGCCTTGACCTGCTCGTTGAGGTAGAAGTCGCGCTGGTTCTTTTCCATCTGGCGCTTGACGCGCCCGCGGATCTTCTTGTCGACGTTGAGGATGTCGACCTCGCGCTCGAGTTGCTCGAACAGGTTCTCCAGGCGTTTGATGACCGGATCCAGATCCAGCACCACCTGCTTGGACTCCAGCTTGAGCGGCAGGTGCGCCGCGATGGTGTCGGCCAGGCGGCCGGGGTCATCGATGCTGGAAATGGAGGTGAGGATCTCGGACGGAATCTTCTTGTTCAGCTTGACGTACTGGTCGAACTGCTGCATCACCGCGCGGCGCAGCGCCTCCAGTTCGTTGGCCGCCGCCTCGGCGCGCTCATTCGCCGGGTCGATGGGCGACACGTTGGCCACGAAGTGCGTCTCGCCGTCGTTGATGGACAGCACCTTGGCGCGCTGCACGCCCTCCACCAGCACCTTCACGGTGCCGTCGGGCAGCTTGAGCATCTGCAGGATGGTGGCGACGCAGCCCATCTCGAACATGTCCTCGGGCGAGGGCTCGTCCTTGGCAGCGGCCTTTTGGGCCACCAGCATGATGCGGCGCTCGGCCTCCATCGCCGCTTCCAGGGCCTTGATGCTCTTGGGTCGGCCGACGAACAGCGGGATCACCATGTGGGGGAACACCACCACGTCGCGCAGGGGCAGCAGCGGGAGTTCCACGGGGGTGCTGGGCAGAGGGGTTTGTCCGGACATCTGAACCTCGGTGACTCAGTGGTTGGGGCTCTGGTGGGCGGTGTCAACCGCGGCCCGGGCGGTCATGCGGAGCCAGGTGAGGCTTCGCATGCCTGTCGTTCACGCCTGCTTGGCGGCCTCGCGGTACACCAGCAGCGGTGGCTTGTTCTCGTCGATGGTGGATTCATCCACCACGACCTTTTCCACGTTGCTCAGGCCAGGGAGCTCGAACATGGTGTCGATCAACGCGTTTTCAAGGATGGAGCGCAGGCCGCGCGCGCCGGTTTTGCGCGCCAGCGCCTTGCGGGCGATGGCCTTGAGCGCGGCGGGCCGCACCTCCAGTTCGGCGCCCTCCATCGACAGCAGCTTGGAAAACTGCTTGACGACGGCGTTGCGCGGCTGGGTGAGGATGTCCACCAGCGCGTCCTCGCTCAGCTCGGCCAGGGCGGCGATGACGGGCACGCGGCCGACCAGCTCGGGGATGAGGCCGAACTTGATCAGGTCTTCCGGCTCGACTTCCTTGAACACCTCGGTGACGCTGCGCTGCTTCTTGCTGCGCACGGCGGCCGAGAAACCGATGCCCGAGGCCTCGGTGCGGTTCTCGATGATCTTCTCCAGGCCCGCGAAGGCACCCCCGCAAATGAACAGGATGTTGGTGGTGTCGACCTGCAGGAAGTCCTGGTTGGGGTGCTTGCGCCCGCCCTGCGGCGGCACGCTGGCCATGGTGCCCTCGATGAGCTTGAGCAGGGCCTGTTGCACGCCCTCGCCCGACACGTCGCGGGTGATGGATGGGTTGTCGGACTTGCGCGTGATCTTGTCGATCTCGTCGATGTAGACGATGCCCTGCTGGGCGCGCTCGATGTCGTAGTTGCAGCTTTGCAGCAGCTTGGCGACGATGTTCTCGACGTCCTCGCCCACATAGCCGGCTTCGGTCAGCGTGGTGGCGTCGGCCATGACAAAGGGCACGTTGAGCATGCGGGCCATGGTCTGGGCGAGCAAGGTCTTGCCCGAGCCCGTGGGGCCGATGAGCAGGATGTTGCTCTTGGCCAGTTCCACCTCGTCCTTGCGCGAGCCCTGCTTGTGGCGCAGGCGCTTGTAGTGGTTGTAGACGGCCACGGCCAGCGCGCGCTTGGCAGCGTCCTGGCCAATGACGTAGTTGTCGAGGTTGCTCTTGAGCTGGGCCGGCGTGGGCAGGTCGTCCGAGGACGCCTTCACCGACTCGATGCCGGGCAACTCGTCACGGATGATGTCGTTGCAGAGATCGATGCACTCGTCGCAGATGAACACCGAGGGCCCGGCGATCAGCTTCTTCACCTCGTGCTGGCTCTTGCCACAGAACGAGCAGTACAGCGCTTTTTCGCTGGAGGCGGCTTTCTTGTCGGCCATGGTGCGGTGTCAGGGAAAAACGGTGTTCAATGATAGTGGATGGTCCGACGGGGCCAAATCCGGAAAAAGGGCCGCAAAAACGGTGTTTGGCCGCCCTTCTCCCGGCGGCGTCAGCCCGCCGTGGGACGCTTCTCGATGACCTTGTCGATCAGGCCGTAGTCGGCCGACTCGGCGGCCGAGAGGAAGTAGTCGCGCTCGGTGTCGCGCTCGATCTTCTCCAGCGGCTGGCCGGTGCGTTCGGCCAGGATGCGGTTGAGCTGCTCGCGGGTCTTGAGGATTTCGCGCGCGTGGATCTCGATCTCGGTGGCCTGGCCCTGGGCGCCGCCCAGCGGCTGGTGGATCATGATCTTGGAATTGGGCAGGCTGAAGCGCTTGCCCTTGGTGCCAGCGGCCAGCAGGAAGGCGCCCATGCTCGCGGCCATGCCCACGCACAGCGTCGACACGTCGGGCTTGATGAAGTTCATGGTGTCGAAGATCGCCATGCCGGCGCTGACCGAACCACCGGGCGAGTTGATGTAGAACGAGATGTCCTTGTCCGGGTTCTCGCTCTCCAGGAACAGCAGCTGGGCCACGATGAGGTTGGCCGACTGGTCGTTGACCGGACCGACGAGGAACACCACGCGTTCCTTGAGCAGGCGCGAGTAAATGTCGTAGGCGCGCTCGCCGCGGCCCGATTGTTCGATGACCATGGGCACCATGCCCAGGCCTTGGATATCCATAGCGCTCATGAGGCTCTCCGAGTGAGTCCGTACAGGTTCAAAGCAATGGCCCAACTGTAACCAACCCGGCCACCCCACTTCGGGCGGTAGGGCCATGGTTCGTTCGCGGGGGATGCAAGGGGACAGATGGGGGGTCCAGCGGCAAAAAAAAGGGGCGGATCGCTCCGCCCTCTTCCGTGCGCCAGAGCACCGGCGATCAGGCCTGGGCCATCAGCTCGTCAAAGCTCACGGTCTTGTCGCTGACCTGGGCCTTGGCGAGCACGAAGTCGGTGACGTTGTTCTCGATCACGATGGCCTCGACCTCGGCCAGGCGGCGGTTGTCGCCCTGGTACCAGCGCACCACGTCGGCGGGCTTTTCGTAGGAAGCGGCCAGCTCGTCGATGTGGGCCTTGATCTGCTCGGGCTTGGCGTGCAGTTCGTTGACCTTCACCAGCTCGGCCACCACCAGGCCCAGGCGCACGCGGCGCTCGGCCTGCGGGCGGAACAGCTCGTCGGGGATGGGGGCCTTGTCGGCGTCCTTGATGCCGCGCTGCTTGAGGTCGGCGCGGGCGCCTTCGACCAGACGGTCGAGTTCGGCCTGCACCACGGACTTGGGCAGGTCCAGCTCGGCCACGGCCACCAGGGCGTCCATCACGGCGGCCTTGTTGCGGGCCTGCAGACGGAACTTGACCTCGCGCTCCAGGTTCTTGCGGATGTCGGCGCGCAGACCTTCGACGCTGCCGTCGGCCACGCCCAGCGACTTGGCCAGGGCCTCGTCGACGGCGGGCAGGTTCGCCTGCTCGATCTTCTTCACCGTGACCAGGAAGTCGGCCGTCTTGCCGGCCACGTCCTTGCCGTGGTAGTCCTCGGGGAAGGCCAGCGGGAAGGTCTTGCTCTCGCCGTTCTTCATGCCGCGCACGGCGTCTTCGAACTCCTTGAGCATCTGGCCGTCGCCAACGATGAACTGGAAGGCCTCGGCCTTGCCGCCCTCGAAGGGTTCGCCGTCGATCTTGCCTTCGAAGTCGATGGTGACGCGGTCGCTGTCCTGGGCGGCCTGGTCCTGCGCGCGCTGCGCGAAGGTGCGGCGCTGCTTGCGCAGGATGTCCAGGGTGCGGTCGATGGCGGCATCGTCCACCTCGGCGGCCAGCTTCTCGACCTTGGCGCCGGCCAAGTCGCCGATCTTCACCTCGGGGTAGACCTCGAACACCGCGTCGAAGGCCAGCTGGCCCTCGGGCGCGCCTTCCTTCTCGGTGATGCGGGGCTGGCCGGCCACGCGCAGTTGCGCTTCGTTGGCGGCGCTGGCGAAAGCCTCGCCCACCTTGTCGTTCATGACCTCGTAGTGCACCGAGTAGCCGTAGCGCTGGGCCACGACGTTCATCGGCACCTTGCCGGGGCGAAAGCCGTCCATCTTGACGTCGCGGGCGATGCGCTTGAGGCGCGCGGCGACTTCGTTCTGGATCACGTCGGCGGGCAGCGTGAGCGTGATCTTGCGCTCGAGCTTCTCCAGGGTTTCAACGTTCACGGTCATGGTGTTCTCCAAGGGAAGGCCGGCCGTTCAGGCCGACGCGGGGCATAGCGGGGTTCCGTGGGGCTGGTGCGCGGGGGGGGACTCGAACCCCCACACCATTGCTGGCGTCAGGACCTAAACCTGGTGCGTCTACCAATTTCGCCACCCGCGCGCCGGGAGGGTGTCTGGCGCCGCCGGATTGAGGCCCGGCGGGGCGGGTAGCCCACTCACGGAAACCCGCGATTGTAGCTGTTGGACGGGCCTCGACCGACCGGGGATCAGGCCGCCAGGCGCCGGCGCAGCGCCCGGATGGCGCTGCCCGGCGTGGTGAGCACCGGCAGCCCGGTGGCCGCCTGCACCGCCGGCGCCGAGCGGGCCAGGCTGAACTGGGCCAGCGCGATGAGCGCGCAACCTTCGGCCTGCAGTCGCTTCGCCGCCTCCACCGCGAGCGCGTCGTGGCGGACGGTGTCGCCCGCGTTCAGGGCGTCCAGCGCGCCCTCGGCCAGCGCGGTGCGCAGCGGCACGCCAGCCGGGAACTCCGGCGGCATGGACTGCAATGTGGGACCGAAGGTGGCCAGCAGGCCGATGGGGCCCCCCAGTCGCGCGGCCTCGGCCACGGCCTCATCCACCATGGCCTCGTTGGGCTTGAGCACCGGCAGATGAGGCCGGCGCGCAGCCGCCGCCTCGATGCAGGGCCCGAAGGCCGAGCAGGTGAACAGGATGCCCTGCGCGCCCGTGGACTCGGCGTAGGCCGTGAGCGTCTCGAAGCGCGCGTGCATGGCGGCGTCCAGCCCCCTGCCCTCGCGCGCCAGGTCGGCCGAGAGGCTGTCGTCGAGCAGGTTCATGCGGATGGCCTCGGGCCAGTCGCGCGCCATCGCCTCGTTGATGGGCGCGACCGAATGGGCCAGCGCGTGGATCAGTGCGATGCGGGGCGCGCTCATGCCGAGGCGGCGGCCACGCCGGTCTTCTCGCGCCGCAGGCGACCCATCTGCAGCCACATGACCAAGGCCAGCAGCACCAGCGCCGGGACAAACAGCCACTCCTTCGCAGGGCGATCGGCGGGCACTTCCAGAGAGGTGATGTGAAAGCTCTGTTCGATGCCGAGCTTTTCGGCCGGGCTGCCGAACTTGACAGCGGCCACCATCAGGCCGTTGCCATCGGCCATCACCGTCAGCCCCGCGCTGGCCAGCCGCTCCTTGGCGGTGCCCGCAGGCCCCAGGGGCAGCAGCACGCCCTTGCGCACCTCGTCGCCATTGAGGTTCAGGCCTTCCACCCACACGCGCTTGCCGCTGTTCGGCGGTGCCTGTTCAATGGCCGCGGTCATGGCCTCGCCTTTGATTTCGTCGAAGGGCGGATGAACGAGGTCCATCCAGAAGCCCGGGCGAAACAGCGTGAAGCACACCAGCAACAGGGCCAGGGTCTCGTACCACTTGGTCTTGGTCAGGAAGTAGCCCTGCGTCGCCGCCGCGAACACCAGCATCGCCACGATGGCGATGGCGATGGTCAGGATCAGATGGAACGGCCCGTCCAGACCGATCAGCAGCAACTGCGTGTTGAAGATGAACAGGAACGGCAGGATCGCCGTGCGCATGCTGTAGTAGAAGGCCGTGATGCCCACCTTGATGGGGTCGTACTTCGCGATGGCCGCTGCCGCGAACGAGGCCAAACCCACCGGGGGTGTGACGTCCGCCATGAGACCAAAGTAGAAAACGAACAGGTGAACGGCGATCAAGGGCACGATCAGCCCGCTTTGGGCGCCCAGTTCGACGATCACGGGCGCCATCAGCGTGGAAACGACGATGTAATTGGCCGTGGTCGGCAGGCCCATGCCGAGGATCAGGCTGATCACCGCCACCAGCACCAGCATGAGCATGAGGTTGCCGCCGGACAGGATCTCGACGATTTCCGTCATCACCAGGCCCACGCCCGTGAGCGAGACGGTGCCGACGATGATGCCGGCCGCGGCCGTGGCCACACCGATGCCGATCATGTTCCGCGCGCCCGTGGCCAGACCATCGACCAGGTCGTTCACGCCGGCCTTCACATGCGACAGGGCGTTGCCCTCTCCCCGCATCAGGCCCAGCAGGGGCCTTTGCGTCAGCATGACGAAGACCATGAACATGGTGGCCCAGAACGCCGACAGCGCCGGCGAGAGCTGCTCCACCATCAGGCACCACACCAGCACGACGACGGCCAGCAGATAGTGCAGGCCGGAGCGCACGGTGGGGCCCGTTTCCGGCAGTTCGAACACCGGGGCATTGGGATCGTCGATCGCCAGTTCGGGCTGGCGCGAGCTCACCCACAGCAGGCCCAGGTAGGCCAGCAACAGTCCGACGCCGATCACGGGCACGGCGGCCGCGCCGAGCATCGACTTGACGAAACCGATGACGTAGTACGTGACACCCGCGATCACGATGAACCCGGTGACCGTCATCAGGAACGACACCAGCCGCTGCGACACCGAGGCCTGTGTTCGGCGCGGCAGGCCTTGCATGCCGGCCTTCAGCGCCTCAAGGTGAACGATGTAGAAGAGCGCGATGTAGGAAATGATCGCCGGCAGGAAGGCATGCTTCATGACCTGCACGTAGGGAATACCCACGTACTCCACCATCAGAAATGCGGCCGCGCCCATCACGGGCGGCATGATCTGGCCGTTCACGGAACTCGACACCTCCACGGCGCCGGCCTGATCGCCTCGGTAGCCCACGCGCTTCATCAACGGAATCGTGAAAGTGCCGGTGGTCACGACGTTGGCGATGGACGAGCCGGAAATGAGGCCTGTGGCCGCCGACGACACGACGGCCGCCTTGGCCGGACCACCGCGCATGTGGCCCAGCAGGGCGAACGCGCTCTTGATGAAATAGTTGCCCGCCCCGGCTTTGTCGAGCAGCGAGCCGAACAGCACGAACAGGAAGATGAAGCCACTGGAAACGCCCAGCGCCACCCCGAACACGCCTTCGGTGGTGAGCCAGAAATGCGATGCCGCGCGATCAAGTGAAGCGCCGCGGTGCGCCAGCATGTCCGGCATGTAGGGACCGGCAAAGGTGTAGACCAGGAACACGAGGGCCACCACCACCATGGGCAGGCCGAGCACGCGGCGCGTGGCCTCCAACAGCAGCAGCACGCCGATCACCGACGCCCAGACGTCGAGCGTGTTCGGCTGGCCCGGGCGACCGGCCAGTTCACGATAGAAAAGAAACAGGTAGCCCGCGCAGAACGCCGCCACCAAGGCGAACACCCAGTCGCCGACGGGCACGCGATCGCGCGGCGAGCGCTTGGACGCTGGGTAGGCCAAGTAGGCCAGGAACACCGCGAACGCCAGGTGAATGGCCCGGCTCTCGGTGTCGTTGAGCAGAAAGACGCCCAGGCTGAAGGGCAGCGGCGAGGCGATCCAGAGTTGGAACAGCGACCAGGCCACGGCCACGACCAGGATCAGGCGGTTGACCAGAGGCCCCGCGTCTCGGCCTCCGGCGTCGTTGTCCTTCACCAGCTGGTTGACGTCCACGTCGGCGATGTTGTCGGCTTTATTCATGATGGATGAGGTGGATGCTCAGGGGCCCTCAATGCAGAACACCCCATGAGCGGCGGGCCGCACATGGGGTGCTCAGCGGCAACGGATCAGCAGATTACTTGATCCAGCCCTTTTCCTTGTAGTACTTGGCGGCACCGGGGTGCAGCGGTGCGCTCAGGCCATCCTTGACCATGTTCTCGGCCTTCAGGTTGGCAAAGGCAGGGTGCAGCTTCTTGAATTCGTCGAAGTTGTCGAACACCGCCTTCACCAGGGTGTAGACCTGATCGTCCGAGGCCTTGGCCGAGGTCACGAAGGTCGCCAGCACGCCGTAGGTGTTCGTGTCCTGGTCATTGCCCTTGTACAGACCGCCGGGGATCACGGCCTTGGCGTAGAACGGGAACTCGGCCACCAGCTTGTCCACGGCCGGGCCGGAGATGTTCACCAGCTTGGCGCCGCAGGTCGTGACCGGGTCCTGGATGTTGGCGCTCGGGTGGCCCACGCCGTAGAAGAAGGCGTCGATCTTGTTGTCGCACAGCGCGGCGCCGTGCTCGTCGGCCTTGAGCTCGGCCGCCAGACCGAAGTCACTGAGCTTCCAGTTCATGGCCGTCAGCAGCTGCTCCATGGACGCGCGGGTGCCGGAACCGGGATTGCCCACGTTCACGCGCTTGCCCTTGAGTTCGCTGAAGTTCTTGACGTTGGCGTCGGCGCGGGCGAGCACGGTGAAGGGCTCGGGGTGCAGCGAGAACACGGAGCGCAGGTCGCTGAAGGCACCGTCTTTCTGGAACGTGCTGGTGCCCTTGTAGGCGTGGTGGTTCCAGTCGGACTGCGCCACGCCGAAGTCGAGGTCGCCTGCCTTGATGGTGTTGATGTTGGCGACGGAGCCACCCGTGGACTCCACCGTGCAGCGGAAGCCGTGCTTGGCGCGGTCCTTGTTCACCAGGCGGCAGATGGCGCCGCCCGCGGCGTAGTACACGCCGGTCACGCCACCGGTACCGATGGTCATGAACTTCTGTTGGGCGAAGGCGGGGGCGGCGGGCGCCATCATCGCGGCCGATGCGGCCACGGCGCTGAGACAGGCGGTGAGTTTTTTCATGGTGGTTCTCCTGCGGGTCACTGGTTGTGGAAAGGCGTGATGCTCTTGTGGAACGGTCGCGCGCAGGCCGGGAATGCTAATGCAATCGCCCGGCCCGCCCCCGCCGCGACGTCACGGGGTTTACCCCGTGACGCCATGCAGAGCGGGCATGGCGTCAGGCGGTGGCCAGCTTGGGCACCCCGGCCAGCGTCTTGTCGATCGCCGTGCGCAGGCGATGCACGATCTGGGCCAGCTCGTCGGGGGTGCTGATGAAAGGGGGCGCCAGCAGGATGTGGTCGCCGCAGCGGCCGTCCACCGAGCCGCCGGCCGGATAGACCATCAGGCCTTCGGCCATGGCGGCGCGCTTGAGGCGCGCGTGCAGCTTGAGTTCGGGGTCGAACCACTGCTTGCTGGCGCGCTCGGCCACCAGCTCCACGCCCCAGAACAGGCCGCGGCCGCGCACGTCGCCCACGTGCGGGTGCTCGCCGAAGGCGTCCTGGAACAGCGCCTGCAGCTGCGCGCCGCGCTCGCGCACCTGGGCCAGCAGGCCGTCGCGCTGGATCACGCGCTGCACCGCCAGCGCGGCCGCGCAGGCCACGGCGTGCCCCAGGTAGGTGTGGCCGTGCTGGAACAGGCCGCTGCCTTTGCGGAAGGTCTCGACGATGCGGCTTTGCGCCAGCACCGCGCCGATGGGCTGGTAACCCCCGCCCAGGCCCTTGGCGATGGTGAGCAGATCGGGCACCACGCCCTCCTGTTCGCAGGCGTGCAGCGTGCCGGTGCGGCCCATGCCGCACATCACCTCGTCCAGGATCAGCAGGATGCCGTGGCGGTCGCACAGCTCGCGCACGCCCTTGAAGTAGCCCGGCACCGGCGTCAGCACACCGGCCGTGGCGCCGCCCACCGTCTCGGCCACGAAGGCGATGACCTTGTCGCCGCCCAGGCGCTCGATGGCGGCCTCCAGTTCGGCCACCAGGCGCTGGCCGTACTGCTCGGGGGTCTCGTCGGCGCGCTTGTCGCGGTATTCGTAGCAGGGCGAGACGTGCTCGACCTCGATCAGCAGCGGCTTGAACTGCTCGCGGCGCCAGGCGTTGCCGCCCACGGCCAGCGCGCCCAGGGTGTTGCCGTGGTAGCTCTGACGGCGCGCGATGAAGTGCTGGCGCTGCGGCTGGCCGATTTCCACGAAGTACTGGCGCGCCATCTTGAGCGCGGCCTCCACGGCCTCCGAACCGCCGCTCACGAAGTACACGTTGCTCATGCCCTGCGGCGCGGTGTCGATCAGGGTGTCGGCCAGTTCCTCGGCCACGGCCGTGGTGAAGAAGCTGGTGTGCGCATAGGCCAGTTGATCGAGCTGCTTGTGCATGGCCGCGATCACGTCCGGGTGGCCGTGGCCGAGGCAGGAGACCGCCGCGCCGCCGGAGGCGTCGAGGTAGGTTTTGCCTTGGCTGTCGGTGAGCGTGATGCCCTTGCCGCTGACGGCGACGGGCATGTCCTGGAGCAACTGGCGGTGGAAAACGTGGCTGGATTGCATGGGCGGCTGGGGGGCGGTGAGGGGGAATGCGCCAGTCTAGGCACGCGCCCGCGGCTGTCCACATGCTTTTATCGGCCCGGGCCATGCCTTCAGGTTATGCCTCGCCACCCTGTCCATGAGTTCCGGTCATGGGCGATGCCTCGGTCTGCATTTCACAGGCGCCGGGCGCCTGCCTACAGTGCGGCCCACCATGCACAACCCCCCTGCCCTGTCCCTGAACCCACCCGCCGCGCGCCGCGTGGCCGTGCTGGGCGCCGGCATCGTCGGCCTGGCCACCGCCTGGCAATTGCAGCGCGACGGCTTCGACGTCACCGTCATCGACGCCCAGCGCCCCGGCCAAGGCGCCAGCTTCGGCAATGGCGCACAGCTGAGCTACGCCTACGTGCAGCCGCTGGCCGACCCTTCGATCTGGGCGCAACTGCCCAAGCTGCTGCTCTCGCGCGAGTCGCCCTTCTCGCTGCGCCTGCGCCTGGACCCGACGCAGTGGGCCTGGGGCCTGCGCTTTCTGGCCGCCTGCCGCGCGGAGGTGTCGGCCCGCAGCACCGGCACGCTGCTGGCCCTGGCCGAGGAAAGCCGCGAGGCCCTGCAGCAGCTGCTGGCCGACACCCAAGCCCACTGCGACTTCACCACCAGCGGCAAGCTGGTGATGTACGGCAGCGAGGCCTCTTTCGCGGCGGCGCGCCGCCAGCTCGATCTGCAGCGCGTCCTGGGCGGCGCCGAGCAGCACGCGCTGTCGCTCGCCGACTGCCTGCGCGTCGAACCGGCGCTGGCCGGCAGCGCGGCGCGCTATGTGGGCGGCATCCACACGCCGGGCGAATGCGCGGCCGACTGCGCCCGCCTGTGCGACGCCCTGCACGGCGCCCTACAGGCGCGCGGCGTGCGCTTCGTGCTCGGCGCGCCCGTGGGCGCGCTGCGGCGCGAGGGCGATCGCCTGGTCGCCGTGCAGGCGGGCAGTGACTGGATCGAGGCCGACGGCTTCGTCGCCGCCCTGGGCACCGGCGTGGCCGCTTTCGCGCGCCGGCTCGGGGTGAGCCTGCCGGTCTACCCGCTCAAGGGCTACAGCCTCACGCTGGACGTGCCGGCCGGGGGCGGCCTGGCGCCGAACGTGAGCGTGACCGACGCGCAGCGCAAGCTGGTCTTCGCGCGGCTGGGCCAGCGCCTGCGCGTGGCCGGGCTGGCCGAGCTGGCCGGCCACGACACGCGCATCGAGACCCACCGCGTCGAGCAGCTGCGCCGCGCCGCGCGCGAGGTCTTCCCGCTGGCCTGCGCCGGCACCGAGGCCCGCCCCTGGGCCGGCCTGCGGCCCGCCACGCCCACGGGCGTGCCCATCCTGGGCCGCGTGGGCGGCGCGCCCGCCAATCTGCTGTTCAACGCCGGGCATGGCGCCCTGGGCTTCACCCTGGCCGCCGGCAGCGCACGGCGGCTGTCGCGCCAATGGCAAGGCGTGGCGGAGCGGCCGCGCGCGGCCGCCGCGCTCATCCGATCTGCTGCAAGGCCTGCTGAAAACAGCGCGTGAAGGCGCGCGCCACCACCGAATGCGGCCGCGCGGTGGGGCGCAGCATGTGCACGGCGGTGAGCATGGCCGGCTCGAAGGGCAGCACGTCCACGCGCGTGCGATCGGCCGAGGTCGCCGTGCAGCCCTCCACCAGGGCCACGCCCACGCCGTGCTGGGCCAGCGCCAGCGCCACGTGGTAGGTCTGCACGGTCATGATCGGGCGCAAGTCCACGCCGTGGTCGCGCATGGCGTGCGAGAGCTGCACGCCCAGCGGGTCCTGGCCGTCCAGGGCGATCACGGGCAGCCGCGCCAGTTGCGACCAGCCGATGCCACCGGCCTTGAGCACGCGCGGCGGCAGCAGGCCCTTGGGCGCCACCACCATCACGCGCCGCTCGCCCAGGCGCTCCTGCACCAGGGCCGGGTGCGAGCCAGGGTTGAACACGTAGCCCACGTCGGCCTCCTGCAGGGCCAGGGCCGAGACGATCTGCACCGAGTGCAGGGCCTGGTGGTGCACCAGCACGTCGGGGTGCCGTTCGCGGAACAGGCGCATGGCGCGCGGCAGCACCTCGTAGCTCAGGCCCAGCACGGTGAGCACGCGCAGCTCGCCATGGGTGCGGCCGGCTTTCAGGCTGGTGGCCAGGCGCTGCACCTCGTCGAGCTGGGCGAACAGGCGCTCGATGTGCGGGTACAGCGTCTGGGCCTCGGTGGTGGGCACCAGGCGCCCGCCGGCGCGCTGGAACAGCGGGAAGCCCAGCTGCAGCTCGGCGTGCTGCAGGGTGCGGCTCACCGCCGGCTGGGTGACATTGATCATGCGGGCCGCCGCGCTCACGCTGCCGGTGAGCATGACGGCGTTGAAGACCTCGATGTGGCGCAGGCGCATGGGCAGCTATTGTGCTCGGGCCGCGCCAGGCGCCTTCAGGACGTCGGGTGCCCCGCCGCCGGTGGGGCCGCGCCCGGCGGCGGGACCGCCGGCATCGAGGCATCGCGCCGGTGGAACAGCCTCGCGAACCAGAGCGCCACGTCGTCGACGATGGTGAACACCGCCGGGATCACCAGCAGGCTCAGGAAGGTCGAGGTGATGAGCCCGCCGATCACCGCCACCGCCATCGGTGAGCGGAAGCTGCCGTCCGCCTCGCCCCAGCCGATCGCGATGGGCAGCATGCCCGCGCCCATGGCGATCGTGGTCATCACGATCGGCCGCGCGCGCTTGTGGCAGGCGTCCAGGATGGCGTCCAGCCGCGACAGGCCGTGCGCGCGCCGCGCCTCGATGGCGTATTCCACCAGCAGGATGGAGTTCTTCGTCGCCACGCCCATCAGCATGATCAGGCCGATCAGCGAGGGCATGGAGAAGCTCTTGTTGGCGATCAGCAGCGCCACGAAGGCCCCGCCCAGCGACAGCGGCAGCGCCGCCAGGATGGTCATGGGGTGCAGGAAGGCCTTGAACAGCAGCACCAGCACGATGTAGATGCACAGCACGCCGGTGAGCATGGCCAGGCCGAAGCTGGCGAACAGCTCGCCCTGCACCTCGGCATCGCCCACCTCCAGCACCGACACCCCCGGCGGCAGGTTGCGCAGGCTGGGCAGCTTCTCCACCGCCGCCTTCATGTCGCCCAGCGCGATGCCCGCGAGTTCGACCTCGAAGTTGATGTTGCGCGAGCGGTCGTAGCGGTCGATCACCGCCGGGCCGCCGCCGAACTCGAGCGAGGCCACCTGGCCCAGCATCACCGGCCCTTTGGCGCCGGGCACGGCCAGGCGGCGCAGCACGTCCAGGTCGTGGCGCGCGCCGACGTCGAGCTTGACCACGATGGGGATCTGCCGCTGCGGCAGGTTCATCTTGGGCAGCAGGTTGTCGTAGTCGCCCACGGTGGCGATGCGCAGCGTCTCGGCGATGGCCGAGCTGGTCACGCCGAGCTCGGCGGCGCGCGCCAGGTCGGGCGTGACGATGATCTCGGTGCGCACCAGCGCGGCGGTGGACTGGATGCTGCCCACGCCGCGCACGGTGCGCAGGTCGCGCTCGACCGCGCGCGCGGCGGTGGTCATGGCGTGCGCGTCGCTGCCGGTCAGGGTCAGGATGTACTTCTCGCCCGAGCCGCCCAGGCCCACCTTGCTGCGCACGCCGGGCAGGTTGGACATGGCGTCGCGGATCTGGTTTTCGATGCCCTGCTTGCGCGGGCGCTGGCCGCGCGGGTCGAGCTGGATGGTGAGCGCGGCCTTGCGCGACTCCGCCGCGCCCTGCGGCGCGAACGGATCGGTGCCGGCCGTGCCCGAGCCGATGGTGGTGTAGACCGAGCGCACGTGCGGCACCGCCGCCACCAGCTGGCGCGCGCGCTCGGCCGTGGCCACGGTCTGCTCCAACGTGGCGCCGGGCGGCAGCTCCAGGAAGACCTGGGTCTGCGAGTTGTCGTCGGGCGGCACGAAGCCCTGCGGCAG
>Ga0209958_1000760_pt1 | contig 39631 bp, 38 predicted proteins | sample ThiBio_inoc_plan_FD_183942 | JGI IMG/M metagenome (GOLD analysis project Ga0209958, IMG submission 183942) | Wastewater bioreactor microbial communities from Cape Town, South Africa - Thiocy_inoc_plan (SPAdes) | ecosystem: Engineered > Bioremediation > Thiocyanate > Unclassified | place: South...
GCAGTTCCTGTTTGCGGGTCTTCTTGGTGCTCAGATTCAGGTCAAGGCTGCTTTGCTTCATGGCCTGTGAGGATGCCATTGCATGCTGACATGTACCAAACACTGCGGGGGGTTTTGCAGGATTTCCCTAAGCCCATGGCGGTTTGTTCCGGTGGAGATCGAACGAGCGGTACTTACTTCCCAGCCTTGTCCGCCTTGCGCTTGGCAGCCTTGGGATCCACCACAGCCTTGAACTTCGCACCCGCCACAAACTTCGGCACCGTGCTCGCAGGGATCTTCAGCGCAGCACCGGTCGATGGGTTCTTGCCCGTGCGTGCCGCACGCTTGGCCGACTTGAAGGTGCCAAAGCCCACCAGCTGCACGGCGTCGCCCTTCTTGACGGCGGTCTGGATGGTGTCGATCAGCGTTTCCAGCACCGCATTGGCTGCGGTCTTGGACAGGTCATTCTTGGAAGCCAGGATTTCAACGAGTTCTGCGCGGTTCATGGATGCTCACGTGTAGAGGTTGGAAAGGATCGATTTATACCGCCGCCGCTGACACGGTCCTTGCTGCGACTCAATGCTGCAGTGCACTTCTTGGCAAAAACTCCACTCCGGTTCTCTTCACCAACTCCTGGTAGCTGATCGGCCGACCGACCGTCTCCCCCTCGCGGTTCTCCTGCCAGTGCGCCCAGGCCCTCTGGGTCGTGGCGTCGTACACCAGCTTGTACAGATAGGTCGGTACCTTCACGCCATTGGCGCCAATGCGTGGTCCCGCGTCCGTGAACACCGGCCCGGTGATCACGAACACATCCCCCTTGGCCCGCTTCACATAGTGCCGCGTGTCCTGCTCGATCTTGTTCCAGGCGCCACCGTTGTGCTGAGCGTTTTGGGGAACCATATTCGCCAAGCTGAAGCTCTGCGCCATTGCCGTTGGCGTTGGCATATCTCCCGCAGGTGCCATGTGCCCACGGCTGTAGCCTGAATTCTTGTAGTCCTCCAACTCCGCCCGCTCGCCACTCGGGAGTCGCGCATCTGCAAAGAACCGCTTCGCCCGCTTCTCGTCAGCATCCTCGATGAGCTTGCGGTTCAACCGCTGGGCCACGAACACCGGTGTCTTGGTCGTGCCGGAGTGCAGCACCGCAAACGCTTCGTAGCAAAGCTCACGCAGCTGCGGCCGGGGCGTGATGGCCGGTGGCGTGCCATTCGCAAAGAACTGCGGGCACTGGGCAAAGGAGGTGGGCTCGGGAGTGAGCAGCGCCGCACTGTCAAACTGCGGAAACCGCGCCCAGGAAAGATTCGGGAGAGCGGCACCAGCCAAGGATAGAGCCAGTACCGCTGCCAGGCGCACACGGCCTGGCCAAGAGAGCAAACAATTCACAGAAGGGTCGAGCAAGTGGAACAAAAAGGAGCCCGATTGGAGCACCGTTCACCTCTCGCTTGCGGCCCGAAGGCTCGGATCCCGCAGGGTTTTACAGCTGCTTGCAGAGATGGGGTCCACAAACAGAAAGGGCTCCCCAAAGGGAGCCCGATCTGCCTGCCCGCCCCTGCGGTTGAGTTAACACTCCCCATGGCAGCAGCACCCGCACCGCGCGAAGTGCCACCGCCATGGGAAGTCCCGCAACTGCTTCAATCCAACTCAAGCAGTCGGTCTACCAATTACATGGCGCTGAATTCGCCGTGGGGGATCTGGCCGGTGCGCACAGCTTCAGCAGCCTGGGCACGCACGGCAGCGCGGTCCGCGTTGGACTTGTAGGTCACCACACGCGAACCAGCAGGTTCCTGGCTGCGCGTCTGGGCCACGGTGGCGGCTTCAGCGGCCACTTCAGCGCGGGTGCGGTTCGTTTCGAACTTCAGGGCGAATTGCGAGCTGTCGGCTTCGTCAACCATCACATGCAGCGCATGTATGCATCGAAGCCGCCATGCTGTCGACAGTACATCTTCCACTCGGGCAGGCGGAGTCTCCGAACCGGGAAAAAGTTGTCCAATCGGTCAGCCAGTCGGCGCTGCTCGACCTCGTGAAGGCCGCGGCGACTGAGCCGCTTGCACGCGAACGCGCGGATTTCGCCGACGACCGGCGTATCGACCAGCCCGTTATGTCGCTTACTCGTGCCGCACCGCAACACGCTATAGGTAGCGTCTACACTTGACCCACACCACAGATATAGTGGTTACACGTGTTAGATTTCGTACAATCGCGAACTGATTCCACGCCATGCACCCACTTCTAGGTCTCGGACTCCTCGCGGCGGTCGTGGCCTGGCTCTTTGATGACAGGGACAAGAAGATGCCTGCAGTGCAAAAGCAGTTCGAGGACTTCCACAAGGCCATCTGCTTCGATGAAGACGACGAGAAGGCCGCCTTGCGCGAAAAGCGCGACATCATCATCAAGGCGTTGAGGGACAACCTCGGCGACGACGTGCCGACCTTCACCAACTTCAACCAGGGCAGCTACTCCATGCACACCGGCGTGGTACCCCTGGACGGCAACTTCGACATCGATGTCGGCCTCATCTTCGACTGCAACCAGGACAAGTACCCCGACCCGGTCGTGCTCAAGAAGAAGGTGCGCGACGCGATAAACACGAACTTCCGCACGGTCGATATTCGCCGGCCTTGCGTGACCGTCAACTACATCAGCGGCGGTAAAACGGCCTATCACGTTGACCTGGCTGTCTACAGCCAGGATGCGAGCGGGACGCTCTACCTCGCCAAGGGCAAGGAAAACTCCGCCGAGGAGCACCGCATCTGGGAGGCGTCTGACCCGAAGGGCCTGACCAAACTTGTGTGCAGCGCGTTCGAGGACTCGGAAGAGCAAGCGCAGTACCGCCGTTGCATCCGCTACCTGAAGCGCTGGCGCCATTGGCAGTTCTCGGGCCCTGGCGCGCCGCTCAGCATCGCTCTGACCGTGGCGGCGCTGAAGTGGTTCAAGCCGAACTTCAACACGTCTGGCAAACCCGTCGACCTGCTGGCGATGCTCGACTGGGTGCAGGCGATGCTCGACAACTTCGTTAGCGAGTACCGCGAGGACGGCGGGTGGCACATGCGGCTCAGTGTGCCGCTGCCGGTCCAGCCGTACACCGACCTGATGTCCAAGCGCACCGCTGCCCAGATGAAGGACTTCAAGGAGCGGCTCGAGTCACTACGCGACGCTCTGCAGAAGGCCTACGACGAAGAGCTGCCTGAGGACGCCTGCAAGGTTCTGAAGAAGCAGTTCGGCGACGACTTCAAGGTGCCTGAGAAGGCTGAGACGGCCAAGATGGTCGCGCCCGCTGTCATCAGCACTGGCAACTCCGCTTGACTGACAAGGTCTCCGCCGAGGTTGGCGGCCCCGTGAAGGTCGATGCCGCGTTCGACGCGGTGAAGTCCGCCTGTTCCATACGCTGCATTGAAGTCGTGCGGATGGAGGAACCGAGGCCAACCATCCTTGCCGTTGAGCTCACGGGCGCGACGCGCAAGTGGCACCTCTACATCGACTGCGACGAGGCGCGGCTGCGCCTCCCGTGGGTCGCGACGCAGCCGCCGACCTCACCGCTCGCGCACGTCAGCTATTCGGGAGCCGTGTGCATCGACGATGGCCAGGGTCTGTCGCTGGACCCGAGCCGCCCCGCCGAAATCGTGGCACACGCCGCGCTGAAGGCCTACAACCTGCTCGAGAAGTCAGCGGCCGATGCAGCTTCCGGTTACGTAGAGTTCTTCAATGAACTCGAAGGGTACTGGCTGCACCTGCCTGGTTCGCTGCGCTCTCGCGCCTACTTCGAGGTGGACGGGAAGTCGCGGATGGTCAAGGGGTTCGTCAACTCCAGGCTGAAGACGCCGAACTGGTACTTCGCTGAACCTGATGCCGACCAGCCCTGGGACGTCCGGCAGGAGAAGCTTGCCGGACAACGGGCACTGTACGTGCATCTTGGCGCGCTGGAGCTGCCCCCTGCAAAGCCCGACAAGCTGACGCCGGCCTTCATCGAGGCGGTTAACCAACGGCTGACGCTTGAGCAGTTGAAGCTCTGGGACCAGCTCCTCGGTCCGTCGAAGAATTCACCCAAGACGCTGGCGCTCCTGGTCTCGGTGCCGCGCCAAGCCGGCGGCCTCTCGCTTGTCGCAGCGGTGTTCGGCGCCCGTGCTGGAGGCATTGATAAGAGTGCGCCCGTCACACCGCTGACCATGCGCCGGCATGCGCCCCATTACATGCGCGAGCGCGGCGGCGCCTCGCTGGAGCTGTTCGGGAAGCACGTTGCCGTGCTCGGAGCAGGCGCCGTCGGCTGCGTTGTCGTCGATACATTGGCCGCGGCAGGCGTCGGAAAGCTCACGGTGGTCGACTACGACGAGTACTCGGCGGACAACGTCTTCCGCCACCTGCTCGAGCCGCTCTACATCGATACCCCGAAGCCCTTCGGACTCAACTTCGCGTTGGAACGGCGGTACCCCGGCCTACGCATTACCCCGGTCACTTCGACCGCGCAGGAGTGGTGGAAGACTGCCGACCTCCGCCACTACGACGGAATCGTATTCGCGTTCGGTGCCCCCTCGGTGGAGCGTTCGTTCTCGCGAGTGCTCAAGGGCCGGCAGCACGACATCCCGGTGGTCTTCACGTGGCTCGAGGCCATGGACCTCGGTGGTCATTCTGTGCTGATGTGGACCAAGGGTGAGGGTTGCCTCGACTGCGCCTATCGGGATGACGAGGGTCTGCCCTCTCAAGCGTCTCGTACTTCGTTCCTCGAGCCGAACCAGCCGGTTACTCGCAATTTAACGGGGTGCGCCGGGGCGTTCGTTCCGTTCGGGCCCATCCAGGCGCGCAAGACAGGCCTCTTGGCGGCCGAGCACCTGCTTTCGGTAATGACCTCAGTGGCTGCGGGAGACGAGGCGCCCAAGCCCTCCTATCGTTTTTGGGCTGGTGATGGAACGGCGGCCACCGAGCACGGTTTGCGGACTGCGCCGTGGTTCCAGACAGCCCGGACGACGTCATTCGAGGAAGCCACTCGTATGGTGTTCGGTCGGCCTTGCCGTCACTGCCGCACGCCGAAGGACCCATCGGCGTGAAGCTGGTCTATCGCGTTACGCCCAGTCAGCGGCTCATCATCGTCGAGCATGCAATCAAGCAGATGCAGGCGTTCGCACAACGCCGGTGGCGGGATAGAGAAGCCGGCGGCGTACTCATGGGACGGCACCTCCTGGACTCGCATGACGTCGTTGTCGATGAGGTCTCAACGCCCCAGAACACTGACCGCCGCGGTCGATGCAACTTCTTCCGGTCGTACGAGCACGAGCAGGTGGCTCATCAGCGGTGGCTACACGAGCACAGCACATCCGCTTACCTCGGCCTCTGGCATACCCACCCTGAGCGCGACCCCAAGCCATCAAGCGTGGACCGTCGCGACTGGGAGAACGCCGTAGCGAACGACGCGTACGAAGGCAGCCGACTCTTCTTTCCGATTGTCGGAACGGAGTGCATCAGGGTTTGGACCAAGACACGTCGCGGCACCATCAAGGAGCTCGTTGAAGTTCGACGCGTGGATGGGCAGCCAGCTGGCCGGGGAGAAGCACAAGAATGACATTTGCCACTACTGCGGCATCCGCCGCGTACCTTGAGCGCGTTGCAACTGAACTCGACGTGCCGCCGGGTCGCTATGAAGAGGCGACAAGGCGCTACAAGTCGGTTGGCGAGTGGCTCGGTCGCGAGGAATCCACCTTGAAAGACCTCTCTCCAGAAGTCTACGTTCAGGGGTCATTTCGATTGGGAACCCCAATCCGGCCGGTCAACGAGGATGAGCACTACGACCTTGACCTCGTATGCGAGCTTGATGCTTCGAAGTCGAACGTGACTCAGCAGGAGTTGAAGCGCCTGCTCGGCCGCGAGATGCAGCTCTACGCCAAGCATCAAGGAATGAAGGATGTGACCGAGAGCAGGCGCTGCTGGACGCTCGACTACGCCGAGGGCGCGCAGTTCCACTTGGACGCGCTCCCGGCGATTCCAGACGCTGGCCGCAAGCGCGCGCAACTAGAGGCCCGTAGCCTTAGCACGACTTGGGTCGAGACCGCCATCGCTATCACGGATGTCGACCATCCCTTGTACGAGGTTCATTGCGACGATTGGCCTCATAGCAATCCGAAGGGCTACACGAACTGGTTTCGCAGCCGCATGAAGGAGGCCTTCGAACGACAACGTGCGGCTATGGCGCTAGAGGCGAAGGCAAACGTCGAGGATGTCCCTTCGTATCGGGTCAAGACGCCGCTGCAGCAAGCGGTCCAAATCCTCAAGCGCCACCGTGACATCCGGTTCGCCAAGGACCCGGACAACAAACCCATCTCTATCATCATCACCACGCTGGCCGGGCTCTCTTACGGTGGAGAGTCGAACGTTGCGTATGCCCTACAGGCAATCCTGGCAGGCATGGACTCTCACATCGAGACCCGAGGTGGAGTTACGTGGATTCCGAATCCGACCGACCCCGAGGAGAACTTTGCCGATAGATGGGCGACGCACCCTCAGCGCAAGCAAGGGTTCTTCGAGTGGCTAAAGGCAGCCCGCGACGACTTCTTGCGCATCGGGACTCTCGCGAACCGTGAACTTCTGGTTGAACAAGCTGCCCCGGTCATTGGTGACCGCGTGGCGCGCGCTGCGTCTTCTGCACCCAGTCGGCCTGCTCGAACCAGCGCGTCCTTGTTCCAACGTGCCGCATTGGTGTTCCTGGCGACGCACAAGAAGCCGGCCCCCTGGCAGCACGTTCGAGGCGGCACCGTCACCATTGTCGAAGCCATCGTCTCTCGGAGCGGCTTCCGAACGAGGCGCTTCTACCACGATGGCACGCCTCTGACAAAGGGTGCGTCTCTGTTGTTTAAGGCAGTCACCGATGTGCCTTGGCCGTATGACGTTTATTGGCAGGTGGTGAACACCGGGCCCGAGGCTGCTGCTGTACGGGGCGGGCTTCGAGGCGGGTTTGATGCTGGCAACGTTGACCGAGGTTCGATCATGAGACAGGAAAGTACCTCCTACAGCGGAACGCACACGATTGAGTGCTTCATCGTTAAGAACGGGTACCTTGTCGCTCGAAGCGGTGCCTTCGTCGTCAACATTGCTTGAGCAAGCTACATGACCAACTTCATACAGACCGTTGTCCTCCGCCTACTCGATTGGGTCACCAGGCCGCGAACGGTAGGCTTAAGGCTCGTTGTCACTGGAGGGGCGCTTCTCGCGGCTCCGTTTTCACTGGATTGGCTCGGGCAGCTCGACCTCTTTGACGGGAAACACTGGCTCTCCATAAAGGCTGCGACCGGGTCTAGCCTTCCGCAGTGGATGGCCCCGACCGCTTACGCGGTTGGTTGTCTCTTAGTCGCCGCTGGACTTGTCCTGCTCTACGTCGACCACAAGCGCACGTCGCGGAAGGTGGCAATCGTTATCGAACTCAGGGGGCTTCACTCAAGTCCAGACACCCCCGCGAAGGACACAGACCTCCGCCTGCCTGGCCAGCGCCTTCCGCTCCTGATGGACTTCCGCCCTCAGAGCGAGACAGAGCTGGTGAACCCTTCGCTTGCCCTGCAGAAAGTGACCAGCCTTAAGAGCTTGCTCCAGACTCATGCCGATGGTCGGGACCCTAGTGACGTGGCTGTAGCCGTTGGCGGATTGGCAGCAGTGCCCGCGCTGTTCCTTGCGGGGATGTTGCTCGATGACGAATCCGCAGTCACGCTTTATGACTGGCACCGAGACGGCAAGCGCTGGCGACTCATTGATGGCCCTGACGATGGCAAACGCCTGATGCCCGTGGACTACAGCTCGCTATCGACTGGAGCCACCGAGGCCGTGCTTGCGGTCTCGCTTTCGTACGCAGTGAGCCTGTCGGCGGTCAAGGCCTCGTTCCCGACGCTCGAAGTGGTGGAGTTGCGAGCTGAGGAAGTCGTTGCGGACAAGTACTGGTCAAGCGAGAAGCAGCAAGCCGTTGTTGCTGCGTTTCGAACTGCTGTACAGGAGCTCCTGCACCGAGGCGCGCATCGAATTCATCTCGTACTCGCTGCCCCGGCTAGCCTGTCCCTACGGCTGGGAATGTCCTATGACCGGCGGCTTATGCCTGAACTGCTGGTGTATCAGTACGAGAGGACCTGCACGCCTCCATATCCGTGGGCATTCGCCATGCCAACTCATGGCAAGCCAGACGCGATCCTAGTCGTGACGACGAAGGCAGCAGCAGCTAGCTAACCGCTGCGGGAAGGCCCCTCATGGCCTGCCCGCTTGGACTTCTCGACCGGTCGCTTTTGGAGTTCAGCGGTTACTGGTGGCAAGCGCGTTCGAAGGGCTGGTCCCAGAGACTGCCGACATTCGGCAGTCGAGGCGAGTGACTCTCACCAGCCTGAAGCTGACCAAGCAAACTTGAGTCCCAAGTTGGGTGATCGACAGCCGCCGGGAGTGAAGATTCGGTGGGGATTGCTACAGGGCCGTTGACCAGATGCAATTCAGTCGGAGATCGAAGCGGGAGGTTCGTCGGGCCCGACATGCTCCATCAGGTCTTCAACGCGGCAAGCGAAGTACTCACAAAGCTTGTCGATCGTCTCGGTTCCTGTTCCATAACCCTTCTGGTTGAGGATCTTGGACAGGGTCATCCTGTTCAAACCGGTTGCTGCAGCTATCTCGCTGATGGTGATACGACGCGCGTCAGCGAACTGTTTTTTCTCAATCATCTCGCCTAGCTTGAACCTGATCATGGAAGTAAAAGATAGCGAATGATAAAAAATAGTGTCAAATGACTTGAAAATTGCGATTGCTTGTGTATCATCGGCATCGAGTGATAAATATTTTTATCGCTTGACACATAGATTCTACAGGAGCAACCATGAATGAGCAGACCTATCTCACTACAGATGAATTGTCGTCAAGGATCAAGTATGACGTTCGGACAATCCGAGAACGTCTCAAAGACAGCGTGCTGATGGAGGGAGTGCACTATGTGCGACCGTTCGGTGGCAGAAAGATCTTGTTTGTGTGGGAGACCATTGAACGTGACATGAAGGTCGCCTCCACCCTGTTGCCAGTTGGCATGAATGCAATTCCGATGGCCAATGGAGCAGTTCTCCATGGCTAAGGTCACAGTCAGAAATGAAACCGGCAAGTTGGTGATGGACTTCACCTATCGCAATGTTCGTTGCCGTGAGCAGACAGCATTGCCTGATACGCTGCAAAACCGAAAGCGGGTGGAGGTCGTTCTGGAAAAGATCAAGAAGGCGCTGAAGAACGGCACCTTCCAGTACCGCGACTACTTTCCTGAGAGCGCACTAGCATCGCGCTTCGATCCAGCGGCTGCAATCGACGTGGGCAAGTCGATACAGTCACCTGTCAATAGTTCTTCGCCACATTTTCAAGACTTCGCAAGCCAATGGTTCAAAGAGCACGAGATCGAATGGCGACGCAGCCATATCCGATCCCTGCGCTCCACTCTGGACGGTCGACTGATCCCTCACTTCGGACAAAAGGTGGTCAGCAGCATCACCAAATCCGACATCCTTGCCTACCGCGCCACACTCGCCAAAGTAAAAGGTCGCGGAGACAAGGAAGGACTCTCACCCAAACGCATCAACGAGATCATTGGCACGCTTTGCCAGATCATTGACGAAGCCGCCGACCGATTCGAGTTTACGACGCCCACGACCAACATCAAGCGACTCCGAGTGCGCAAGGTCGATGTGGATCCGTTCAGCCTGCAGGATGTACAGAGCATTCTGGCGACCGTCCGTGCGGACTATCGCAACTATTTCACCGTGCGCTTTTTCACCGGAATGCGCACCGGCGAAGTCCATGGCCTCAAATGGCGCTACGTCGATTTCGAGCGTCGCCTGATTCGCGTCCGGGAAACCGTCGTCCTTGGAGAGGATGAATACACCAAGACCGACGGAAGCCAGCGCGACATCCAGATGAGTCAGCCGGTAGTGGAGGCCCTCACCAAGCAGTACGAGGTGACGGGCAAACTGTCCGACTACGTGTTCTGCAACCTGATGGGCGCGCCATTGGATAACAAGAACTTTACGGACCGCATCTGGTATCCATTGCTGCGCCATCTGGGCATGACTGAACGCAGGCCTTACCAAATGCGCCACACCGCGGCGACCCTGTGGTTGGCTTCCGGTGAAGCGCCCGAATGGATCGCACGCCAGCTTGGCCACACCTCTACCGAAATGCTGTTCAGGGTCTACAGCCGATACGTGCCCAACCTCACACGCCAGGACGGTTCGGCCATGGAGCGTCTGCTGGCCAGTCGGCTTGCCACCGGCAAGGTCTTGCGCATGGACGGTGCTCACCTCCAGCAAGTAGGCGATAGCAATCTATTCGCCGAAGCAGGGGGTAGCGAACGGGCGCCCATGCCCGTGCCCAAACCCCGAGGCGTTGCGGTTGGAGCCTCAGAACGGGCCCGAACAAACTGGTCACGCACATCGCAGGACATCACCCTGCCCGAACGCCATGCGGGCGAAGACCCGCAACCCCCGCCCCCGGGCGCGATGCGTACTCACGTCAGACGGCTGAACCCGCTGCACGCCTGAGGCCGCACTAAGCCACCGTCGACACCTCCGAACCCCGCTGGCACCAAGCAGCGGTCTGGGCGGAGCTTTGTCCGACGCAGGCCCCTCGCTGTGTCATCGCCCACCTCATTCACCTTCAGTCTTTCATCGCCAGGAAACCATGAATCCCATCACTGTGCGCCGATATCCCCGAGCCCCATATTCCGAGAGCTGTTACGTGCCACCGGCACCAGCGGCTCCACAGAATAGGTCGTTGACCTCCAGAGTTGAGCAAATTCATGGAGTCGCAAACCTGCTCGATCACCTGCCAGCCTGCGCCAACAAGAGTCTGCGCCGCTTTATCGCCGATGTGTTCGACAAGGCACTTCTTGCGGCGTACTCCATACCGGCGAGGGGCGCCTGGGCGCCCGAGTGTTGCCAATCTGCAGAACATTCCCTGCTCGACTGGAGCCTTCAGATGTCCAAACGCGCCCGACGGTATCCGGCCCTGCACGCATGGGAGCGGGATGTGGCAGTCGCAGCCGCTTTGGTCGCTCCGTGTGGACTGGCGGGCTACCTGCATGACCATCCCGACCGAGACCCTGTGCTCAGCCTGAACAGCGAGGAACGCGAAGAAATTGTCGCGCGGCGCCTTGTGATCCTCGACGCCCCCTTGCGCCGCTTGCGATCACGTGATGCCGAATGCGGCAGCACGTTGGGCGCAGTGCTCGACGTCAGTGGAGACGAAGAGCTCGACCGCCAGCAAGTCGCGCGTATCACCGCCGCCATCGGCTTCATGGCAATCCTCTGACTATGCGCCCCACACGCTGAACAACTGGACCCCAACATCCATGAAACCCACATCCAATCCAATATCCAGGAACGCCTCTTCCGCTGGCTCCACCCCTACCCACTTTGTGCAGGAGCACAAGGGCCTGTGCATCCTGGCGTTACCAGCAAGCTTTCGCAAAGCGGTCCCCGCAGAGCGCTGGAATGAGATCCATCGTGAACTGCATGCCCAAGTGCTGGAACTCATTGAGCGACTGCCCGCAGCGGTTCACTTTGTCGCGATGCCCCTGCGCGTAGCCCAGATCACCGGCGACATAGACCCGGCAGAGATCGGTCAGCGGTTGACGCAAGAGGACTTCATCCTCGAGCCCCGCGGGCGGACGGGAAAAACCAGCAGCCGTGCGACCACCCGCACGGCAGCCTCCAAGAAAGGAGCCTCCCGTGCGTAATCACCGAGCCCGACAAGGAACGCAGGACATGTTCGGAGACCCCCAGAGTCAGCGTTCTGAGCAGGTCCAGGCTGAGCAGCGTGCCCGGTTGCTTGGGCAACTACCGCTGCTTTCTAACCAGGCGCTGGTGCCATTCGTCACAACGGTTTTTGCATTGGATGAACTGGTCTCCGCATATCTCCTGCCTTTGCGTTCTGCGCCCCGAGAACTGGATGAAGGAGATCCGACTGCACTTTCGCAGTGTTTAGCTGCCATGGGGCGTGCCCGCCGTTGCAGAACCTTGGTCCTCAAATCCAGCTGGGAGCCCGTTGCCGTGGCGCTGTTGGTCAACCCCTGTGGCTACTACCTCTGCCTGCGCGAGCTCATGTTTGGACGTCACTACGTATCGACGCCTGACATGTACCAGCGGATTAGCCATGTCAGGGCAGAGGTGCTGACCAAGCCCCTGCAGGCACTGTGTGAAGCCGACCCCCAGGTCGGACGTTATCTCGCCTGGATCTTGGGGTTTGGTTCCTACAAGGGGCTGGATGTCCGGCGGGCGGTCGATATGCAGCGGGCGGTGTATCGCGAGACGCTATGGATGAACTGACTCACTGGCATGGCCACGAAAGGAGTCAACGATGCACTGGATCATTCACCTGACGCTCCTGGCGTTGAGCGCCATCAACGCGTATCTCATCTTCCGCAGGGATTGGGATCCCATGGACGCCTGGCTCTTTGTGGCGGGTGCTGCGGTGGCGCTACTCCTCACGTTACTCCTGCATCTGCTCTTGCAGGTCAGGCCCGAGGAGCGCATCGCGCTCCTGCGCGAAGTGGCCAAGACGGCTAAAGCCGATCTGGTCGCCTTCCTGAAACTGCTTCGCTTCTGGCGTTGATAGCGATCTCCATTCCATGTCGGTCACGCGAGATGTGACCGCTGCAGAACCCAAACAGAAATTTCTATCACCATGAACACAACTAACATTCAATTGCGCGCGCACATCAGCGAACGCAGCGCTCAGCTACGACACATCGCCGCAGAACTCAAGACCGAGCTCTTTGGGATTGATGACATCATCGATCGCTTGATCGACACAATACGGGCGTGGTACGTCCTGCCCGACATCATCAACCGGCCAGTCATCGTGAACCTGTGGGGGCTCACCGGTACGGGCAAGACCCAACTCATTCGCAGCCTGTCCAAAAAGCTCGGCTTCTATGACCGCCTGATCGAAGTTCAGATGGACGGCTATTCCAATGGAGGAGGGGTGTCGATCGGCTCCATGTTGTCGGACTCCGCCATCGCCGAGGGCACTCCCGGAATCCTCGTGCTCGATGAATTCCAACGATTCAGAACCGTGGACCACGACGGGCGCGATCGCAAGGTCGAGCACTACATGGACGTGTGGGGCTTGCTTTCCGACGGCAAATTACCTCCCAACATTGGCTTCCTCGGGGATATGGAGCGCAGGTTGGCCGAGGCTGCATATCGTGACGAACACAAGCGGGTTGGCGTGAAGTCGGATGCTGACGAGGAGGATGTGGTCGTTGGGCTGTTCGCGCGAACGCCCCGCAATGATCTTTCGAAGTTCGCTCTGCCGCCGTATCAGGCCCAGGAATTTAAAGCGATGTTGAAGCTCAAGGAGTCCATCATGGAAATCATGACCTGGTCTCCGCAGGATCTCCACAGTCGCTTGGTTGACTTCATGCAGGACCCCCATGCGTGGGAGACAGATTACTCGAAACTGCTGATATTTGTCTGCGGCAATCTGGATGAGATGTATGCAGATGCCGCAAGTCGCGTGGAAGACTGCGACACAGATGCTGATGTGTTCCATGCCATGACCCGCAAGCTTTCGCTCATTGATGTGAAGCGGGCGTTGAGTGAGCGCTTCAAGCCCGAGCAAATTGCCCGGCTTGGCAACAACCACGTCGTCTATCCCAGTCTGAACCGCTCCACCTACCGAAAGCTCATCGAGGTGGCGGTGCACGGGTACTTGCAGGAAATCGAGGCATCCAGTGGACTGCGCTTTGAAGTGACCGATGCGGTCAGGGAGCAGATTTACGCCAATTCGGTGTTTCCCACCCAGGGCACCCGTCCGGTGTTTTCTTCCGTGCATGGTTTGATGAGTGCGCCGCTGGTGGATTTCACGCTGTGGGCGCTGGAGCAGGGCGCCGGGCCAGGTGAGGAGCTGACCATCGATGTCGACCCAGATGCCGGACTACTGATCTCGCGATGGGGCCACCGGATACATACCGTACCCGTAGCGTTTGAGATCAGCAAGCTGCGTCAGCGACCCGATCCAGATATGCGTGCGGTTTTGGCTGTCCACGAAGCGGGGCATGGATTGATTTACGCCTTGCTGTTCAAGCAGGCACCGCTGGAGATCCGAATCAACATGGCGACGTTCTCCTGGGGCTACAACAGCTTCAATGCGCTCAAAGTCAAAACCCGCGGCAATCTGCTCGATGCGGTGTGTGTTGCGCTCTCAGGTCGCGCTGCCGAAGAGATGGTGTATGGCATGGAGTCGCTGAGCTCGGGCAGTGAGAACGATCTCAAGCTGGCGACGCAGCAAATGGCGGCCTTTATTCGGCATGCCGCGTTTGGCGAGCGCATCAGTCATGTGGATGTCAGCACGGAGGCCGGGGAGGATATCAACACGGATGTGGCCGGTACCAATTCAGAAATTGAAGCAGGTCTGCAGACCCAGTACGAACGTGCGCAGACTCTGCTCGCTGAAAACCGGGCTATCTATCTTCGGATGGTCAACGAGCTCATCAACGAAGGTCAACTGGCGCCGCAGAAGATCCGGGAGTGGTTGGGACTGTCGCAGCCGGAGGTGCCCAAGGATGCGTTGGAGCCATTTGATGCAAAGTTGAGAGAGTTCGAACGACGCCATTCCCAACGGCTCACGAGTGTCTAGGGAATCCGGGGCGATTCATCCAATTTGAAGCACTGCGCCCTCAAGACAGTTGACCGAGCGCAGGGACCTGTATCCATCTGTGATCGTGACGGTAAGATGGGACGAGTGATTTCTATGCGTCCAACCCGCTCTTTTGAGCCGGGTTGTGCGGCCAAATTCTCTCAGCCTCCATGCTCGACGACATCAAAAAAACCCTCTGGGCCACCGCCGACAAGCTGCGCGCCAACATGGACGCCGCCGAATACAAGCACCTGGTGCTCGGTCTCATCTTCGTCAAATACATCTCTGACACCTTCGCCGCCCGCCGTGCCGAGCTGACAGCCCGCCTCACCAACCCCGACGACGAATACTTCTACGGCGACGCTGATCCCGCCGACATCGAAGCCGAGCTGGAAGACCGCGACTATTACAAGGAGGTCAACGTCTTCTGGGTGCCCGAAGGCGCACGGTGGGAATCGCTGCGCAATGCCGCCAAACAGCCCGACATTGGCAAGCGCATTGACCACGCCCTCACGCTCATTGAGGCCGAGAACCCCAAGCTCAAAGGTATCCTCGACAAACGCTATGCCCGTGCGCAGTTGCCCGATGGCAAGCTGGGTGAGCTAGTAGATTTGGTGTCTACCATCGGCTTTGGTGATGACCCTGCCGTGGCCCGCGACGTACTGGGCCAGGTGTACGAATACTTTCTGGGCATGTTCGCCAGTGCCGAGGGCAAGCGGGGCGGGCAGTTCTACACGCCCGCCAGCATCGTCAAAACCCTGGTTGCCATCCTCAGCCCCCATGAAGGCAAGGTGTACGACCCGTGCTGCGGATCGGGCGGCATGTTTGTGCAGTCTGAAAAATTCATCGAAGCCCACGGTGGCAAGCTGGGCGATGTGAGCATCTACGGCCAAGAAGCCAACCCCACCACCTGGCGCCTGGCCGCCATGAACCTGGCCATCAGGGGCATTGACTACAACCTGGGCCGCGAGCCTGCCGACACCTTCACCCGCAATCAGCACCCCGACCTGCGGGCCGACTACATCCTGGCCAACCCACCCTTCAATATCAGCGACTGGTGGCACGGCAGCCTGGAAGGTGACCCGCGCTGGGAGTTTGGCGACCCACCCCACGGCAACGCCAACTACGCCTGGTTGCAGCATATGCTGCACCACTTGAAGCCCACGGGCCGCGCAGGCATTGTGTTGGCCAATGGTTCCATGAGTTCCAGCCAAAACAACGAAGGCGTGATCCGCGCCGCCATGGTCGATGCCGATGTGGTCGAAGTCATGGTGGCCTTGCCCGGCCAGTTGTTCTTCAACACCCAAATCCCCGCCTGCCTGTGGTTCTTAGCCAAGCAGAAAACGCGCAAGGGCGAAGTGCTGTTCATCGACGCCCGCAAGCAGGGCCGCATGATCAGCCGCGTGCAGGCCGAGCTGACTGACGAGACGATTGCCCACATCGAAGCCGTGGTGGCCGCCTGGCGTGGTGAGCCGGGCGCAGGCAGCTATGAAGACGTGAAAGGCTTTTGCCGCAGCGTGCCCCTGGCAGAGATCGCCCAGCACGGCCATGTGCTCACCCCCGGTCGCTACGTGGGAGCGGAAGACGTGGAAGACGACGACGAAGCATTTGCCGACAAGATGCAGAAGCTCACTGAGAAACTGGGCGAGCAGATGGCCAAGGGCGCGGAGCTGGATGCGGTGATTCGGGCGAAGCTGGGGGGGCTGGGGTATGAGTTTTGAGTCCGAGTTTGAATTGGTACCTCTTGGGCAGGTCGCGTCATTCATCAATGGCGACAGGAGTACCAACTACCCCAAGGGGGAGGACTATGTCGACAACGGAATCCCTTTCATCAGTGCAGCAGATTTGAGTGATGGCTGCGTTCAGCAAAGTGGCGTTAAACGCATATCTACGGCTGCCTATGAACGACTGAGGAACGGAAAGATTCAGGACAGGGATGTTCTCTTTTGCCTCAGAGGATCGATCGGGAAACTGGCTTACGTTCACCCCAATGAAGCTGGCGCAATTGCGTCTTCACTCGTAATAGTGCGTGCTAACGCAAAGATTGATTCAAGGTATCTATATTTCATCTTGCGCAGTCAAGCGGGGCAGCAAGCGGCGGCAAGCTTGAATAACGGATCAGCACAGCCAAACCTCTCCGTCAGTGAGCTTCAAAAAGTTGCGGTGCCGCTCCCGCCAATGCCAATTCAGCGGCAGATAGCGGCAACCCTGGACAGTTTCGACGACCGCATCACCCTCCTGCGCGAAACCAACGCCACCCTCGAAGCCATCGCCCAGGCCCTGTTCAAGTCCTGGTTCGTCGATTTCGACCCCGTGCGCGCCAAGATAGAAGGCCGCACGCCCGAAGGCATGGATGAGGCCACCGCAGCGCTGTTTCCCGATGGGTTTGAAACGTCGGAGTTGGGGGAGGTGCCGAGGGGGTGGGTATTCAAGCCATTTGGCGCGCTTTTGGCGCACAGCATTGGTGGCGATTGGGGATCTGAGCAGCCGGAAGAGAAGAACACCGTGCGCGTTGCCATCATCAGGGGCACCGACATTCCCGACTTGCAAAACGGGCGGGATAACCGAGTGCCGATCCGGTACACCAGCGAGAAAAAGCTATCAACTCGGCAGCTTCAAGATGGCGACATCGTGATTGAGGTGTCGGGCGGCAGTAAGGATCAGCCGACGGGTAGAGCGCTCTATGTGACGGACGACCTACTCAAGCGATTCGACTGCCCTGTGGAGCCAGCAAGCTTTTGCCGTCTTTTCCGGCCTGTTGATCAAGCAACAGGGGTACTTCTTGGCCAGCATCTTCGATTCATTTACGACCAGGGCAAGACGTGGGAGTACCAAAACCAAAGTACCGGTATCGCCAATTTTCAAACGATGCACTTCCTTGAGAAAGAGCTTGTGGCCGTCCCCCCGGATTCCGTGCTCAACGTTTTCTCTGGGACAGTCCGAGCATTGGTGGATCGCACGGTGATCAGCCAGATTGACGAGTTGAGCCACATCCGTGACACCCTGCTCCCGCGTCTTATTTCTGGGCAGTTGCAATTGCCGGAGGTCGCCGATGCACATTGACTCATCTGTTCTAAGCGGCTTGCCGCACGAACAACATGACCGCTTTGTTCCGAATGCCAATGAAATCGTCATTGAGTCGTTCATCTTCACAGGCGACAGGGACTACCTAACGGCACGCTTTGCCTTTTTTCAAAAGCAATCGCATTTGTTTCTCTGGTCTGCTGCACAGGCACTGGAAAAGTACATCAAGGCGAACATCTTGCTTTTGGGCTCTGGCGCAATTGAACGAACCCATCTGCACACCAAGCTGGCGAAAAAGCTGAGGGAAACTCACGCTGAGCGATTGCAAATTGACACGGCCATGCCGGATGGCTGGGCAGATCAAGGAATCGCACTGTGGCCCACCGTAGACGCTGATGGATTTTTACAGCGCGTAGAAGCGCAGGGCTCCCCTGATGTGCGCTACGACCAAGTGCAGCTTGAAGTGCATTTGCAAGACCTTGTGCTGCTCGATCGCATGGCTTTTCGTTTACGCCACCTGTTGGTTGCTGAACCTGTGGAGAGTTGCCACTTGGTCGGAAAGCAGTTGACGCAGTGCTTTTTTGATCTGAACTATTCGTTTGCGCCAGAAGGGTTTGAACACCCGCCATTGACGGGACTCCGGTTGTGTCACGCCTCGGTGAGCAAGTTGGAAGCTGCTGTCAGAGGCTGCTACGGACATGCGAACTTGTACCAACAGTGGGCCTGTAAAAGCATGGGTATGAAGCCGAAGGACATGGAGAGGCTGAAGAAACCTGCCAAGGAGTGGGAGGGGCTGCCCAATGACTGATAGCCCAACGAAATTGGTCAACGTCCAAGAGCGCATTCACATCTACTGCGACGAATCGTGTCATCTGGAAAACGATCACATGCGTGCGATGGTGCTGGGCGCGGTGTGGTGCCCAGCTTCGCACAGACAGTCGCTGGCAGACAAGATCAAACGCTTGAAAGCAGACTACGGCTTGCCTGTTCAGTTTGAAATCAAATGGGTAAAGGTCTCGCCCGGCAAACTGCCTTTCTACCAAGCATTGCTGGATTTGTTTTTCGACGAGCCCTTGCTGCACTTCCGAGGGTTGGTGGTGCCAGACAAGGCGGCCTTGGACCATGGCCGTTTTGCCCAAAACCACGACGACTTCTATTACAAGCAGTGGTACACGCTGCTCAACCGGCTGATCAACCCCAGCAACCAGTACCGCATTTTTTTGGACATCAAGGACACACGCGGTAAGGCGAAGGTGCGCAAGCTGCACGATGTGCTGTGCAATGCCAACTATGACTTCGACCGTAGCGTGATCGAGTCCATCGAACTGGTGCATTCGCATGATGTACTGCTGCTGCAACTGGCAGACTTGCTGATTGGCGCGCTGGCCTATGTGCACCGGGGCTTGCACGGCAGCCCAGCCAAGCTGGCGCTGGTGGCGCATTTGCGGCATCGGTCGGGTTTACGGCTGGAACAAAGCTCGTTGCTGCGGGCAGACAAGTTCAATTTGTTCATTTGGAGGCCGCAGTCTTGACCATGCCGCCACCTTTGATGCTGTTCAACGGATACAGCGATTGGGCCGACTATGAGGATGCCATTTATGCGGTTTATCTACAAACTGTCGCTCACGCCGGGCTCACGTTCTTGGGCTCCTCTGTCAAGGTGCGCTTCATCCCCACCACCAAGCATAAGGGGTATGGGTTTTGGCACCTGATTTCTGAGGCACCTGAACAAGACAACCGGAATGAAGACGACCGCATACCCGACCTGCGCCGGTGCGAGCGAGTGCGCTGGGTGGCCTGGTGCATCCAGAACGCCGGAACCCCAGGTTTCTCTTGGTGGGAAAACGACCGTAAAGGCCAGACCCATGTGGTCATTTGGGCCGAGGAGCATGACTATGCGGTGATGCTGGGCAAGCGGAACACGGCTGAAGGCGTCCGCTTCTACTTGCTCAAAACGGCTTACTGCTTGCGGTCACACAACGTGCGCCGCTTTGCCAAGGAACGTGATGCGTATTGGGCAAGCCAAAAAGACTGAAGCCCCGGCACACGGATGTGCAAGGGCTTCGGATACTCCTTCTGCGCATGGCAGATGAGCTGAAAGCATTGTAGCGTAGTCCAAGACTTTGGGAGGAAGCGGGAGAAAGATGACCGAAGACCAACTCGAACAAGAAACCCTGGCCTGGCTGCAAGACGTGGGCTACACCCACCGATACGGCCCCGACATTGCCTTTGATGGTTCTTCGCCCGAGCGTGTCGACTACCGTCAGGTTGTCCTGTCCTTCCGGCTGCGCGAAGCCATCAACCGCCTGAATCCGGGCATTCCGGTCGCTGCCCGGGAAGATGCCATCAAGCAAGTTATCGACCTGAGCATCCCGTCTCTGCTGTCGGCCAACCGCGCCTTCCACAAGCTGCTGGTGGGTGGTGTTCCCGTTCAGTATCAAAAGGACGGCGAAACACGCGGCGACTTCGTTCGCTTGATCGACTGGGCACACCCTGAGAAGAACGAGTGGTGGGCCGTCAACCAGTTCACTATCAAAGGCGCCCACAAAACCCGTCGCCCTGACATCATCTTGTTCGTCAACGGCCTGCCGTTGGTGCTGCTGGAACTCAAAAACCCGGCCGACGAGAACGCCAACATCTGGAAGGCGTTCGACCAGATCGAGACGTACAAGGAGCAGATCCCGGACGTGTTTCAGTACAACGAGGTTCTGGTGATCTCGGACGGTACGGATGCGCTGATGGGTTCGCTCTCTGCCAACGCCGAGCGCTTCATGGCTTGGCGCACCATTGATGGGGTGAACCTCGACCCACTGGGGCAGTTTCAAGAACTGCAAACCCTGGTGCGTGGCGTACTGGCCCCACAGTACCTGCTGCACTACATCCGTTACTTCGTGTTGTTCGAGGACGACGGGCAGCTCGTCAAGAAGATCGCGGGCTATCACCAGTTCCATGCGGTGCGCGCCGCCATTGAACAAGTAGTGATGGCCTCGCGCCCCGGCGCCTCGCACAAGGGTGGTGTGGTCTGGCACACGCAAGGCAGCGGCAAGAGCATCACCATGACCTGCTTTGCCGCCCGTGTGATGCAAGAACCCGCGATGGAAAACCCCACCATCGTGGTCATCACCGACCGCAACGACCTCGATGGTCAGTTGTTTGGCGTGTTCAGCCTGGCCCAAGACCTGTTGCGCGAGCAGCCGACCCAGGCACTGACACGTCCAGACCTGCGCACCAAGCTGGGCAACCGCCCCTCGGGCGGCATCATCTTCGCCACCATTCAGAAGTTCATGCCGGGAGAGGATGAAGACATCTTCCCGGTGCTGTCCGAGCGCAGCAACATCGTTGTGATCGCGGACGAGGCCCACCGCACCCAATACGGCTTCAAGGCCACCCTCAAAGGTAAGCCCGGCGAGGAGAAATACCAGGCGGGCTACGCACAGCACCTGCGCGATGCCTTGCCCAACGCCACATTCGTAGGCTTTACTGGCACCCCGGTGAGCAGCACCGACCACGACACCCGTGCGGTGTTTGGCGAGTACATCCATGTGTACGACATGCAGCAGGCCAAGGAAGATGGCGCCACCGTGGCCATTTACTACGAGTCCCGCCTGGCCAAGCTGCGCCTCAAGGACGAAGACCTGCCCAGCATCGACGATGAAGTGGACGAGTTGGCAGAGGACGAAGAAGAAAGTCAGCAGGCCAAGCTCAAAAGCCGCTGGGCCGCCCTGGAAAAGATTGTCGGAGCCGAACCCCGAGTCGCCAGCGTGGCCGCTGACCTGGTGGCCCACTTTGAAGAGCGGAGCACCGCCCAATCAGGCAAAGCCATGGTGGTGGCCATGAGCCGCGACATCTGCGTGCACCTGTACAACGAGATCATCAAACTACGCCCCGACTGGCACGACCCCGATCCCGAGAAAGGCGCCATCAAGATCGTGATGACTGGCTCGGCCAGTGACAAAGCCCTGCTGCGCCCCCACATCTACGACGGCAAGGTCAAAAAGCGCCTCGAAAAGCGCTTCAAAGACCCCGCTGACCCATTGCGCCTGGTGATCGTGCGCGACATGTGGCTCACGGGCTTCGACGCCCCCTGCGTGCATACGCTGTACGTAGACAAACCCATGAAGGGCCACAACCTCATGCAGGCTATTGCACGGGTGAACCGCGTCTTCAAGGGCAAGCAAGGCGGCCTGGTGGTGGACTACATTGGCATCGGCAACGAACTCAAAGCCGCCATGAAGGAGTACACCGCCAGCAAAGGCCGTGGCACTCCCACCGTGGATGCCCGCGAGGCGTACAGCGTCCTCATGGAAAAGCTCGATGTCCTGCAATCCATGCTGCATGGCTGCGATTACAGCGACTTCCTGACCGGGGGCCATCAGACCTTGGCCCGAGCGGCCAACCACATTCTGGGCCTGCGGGAAGAAGGCGGCAAGGACGGCAAACGCCGCTTTGCCGACACCACCCTGGCACTGACCCAAGCCTTCTCGCTGTGCTGCACCCTGGACGAAGCCAAGGCCGTGCGGGAGGACGTCGCCTTCATGCAGGCCGTCAAGGTCATCCTGACCAAGCGGGACATCACCGCCAAGAAGCGCACCGACGAACAGCGCGACGAGGCCATCCGGCAGATCATAAGCAACGCCGTTGTGTCCGACCAGGTGGTGGACATCTTCGACGCCGTGGGCCTGGACAAACCCAACATCGGTCTGCTGGACGATGAATTCCTGGCTCAGGTGAAAAACCTGCCCGAGAAGAATCTGGCGGTGGAGTTGCTCGAACGCTTGCTCGAAGGCGAGATCAAGAGCCGGTTTGGCAGCAACGTGGTGCAGGAAAAGAAGTTCTCCGACCTGCTGGGCAACGTGATCAAGCGCTACCAGAACCGTTCCATCGAAACCGCCCAGGTGATGGAAGAACTGGTCGAGATGGCCAAGAAGTTCCGCGAGGCCGCTAGCAGGGGGGAACTGCTGGGCCTGACCGAAGACGAGGTGCGGTTTTACGACGCCCTGGCCACTAACGAATCAGCCGTGCGGGAACTGACCGACGAAACCCTCAAGAAGATTGCCCATGAGCTGACCGAGAACCTGCGCCAGAACCTGACGGTGGATTGGTCAGAACGTGAGAGCGTCAGGGCCAAGCTGCGACTGATGGTCAAGCGGGTCTTGCGCAAGTACAAGTACCCGCCAGACTTGCAGGAAGAGGCGGTGGACTTGGTGCTGCGGCAGGCGCAGGTGTTTGGGGAGAGCTGGGGCGGCGGTTAGCCTGACTCCGGGGCGAACCGACGCGCCAATATTGATGAGCGCTTCGCTCAGGGATTCTTGGTACCGAAGGCTTTTACGGCATCAAGCAAGCCCTTTGCGAGCGTGCGGATACCGCTCAAGCTGTAGCTGCCACCGATCTGTTCATAGGCATAGCGGGCTTGAATGAAGTAGTCCGAGCACTCGGCAAGAAGCGGCGCCAGCTGTTCTCCTGACGCCGCCAGAAATTCAGACTCAATAGCAGCCTGAGTGGGCAGTTCAAGAGACGCAAACACATCCGACAAGTTGTGCCCATGTGCCGTGGACATGATCTTGGCAGCCTTCACAAGACCATCCGAGGTTACGCCCCCGCCAACCGCGCCGCCTTCTTCCACTTATTCGCGATTCCAGGCCGCCATCAGCATGGTGCCGACTTCATCGTAGTCCGTATCCTTCTTTTCGGCGACTCGCCGCACGCCAGTCCGCACAGCCCGCTTGCCACTCTTGGCTGTGTGAGATGCAGCTGAATCGGTCAGCAATCCACCCAGCAATATCCGGTAAAACTCCTGGAAGGCATCCTCGATGGTTAGGTTGGCCTGGGCAAGGAATGCCGGGCGGCGCAACCTCAGTGCCGCTCCCAGCATCACCTCAGACATGACCAATCCATGGCAAGGGGTGAAAACACCCTGCCGCACTCCTTCGTCGATGAGTTGGGACATTCGCATGGTACGGGCATGCTGGTAGTGGTCGAAGATGCCTCGGGCAACCGCAGAGTCTTCGACATCCTTCAAGAACTGCACACCAATACGGCTGGCCGCATGGACGCCGACGCTGAGGTAGACAGCGAGAGCCGTCGTCAAATCTTTTTCACTGTGGATCAATGCCTCCCCCTGTTCCAGGAGGCTGTCAAAAAAGCGTTGCACGACAGCGCAAAAGATCTCTTCCTTTGTCTGCGCAATGTCATAGAGGCGCCGCCGCGAGCAATGCATACGCGCGGCAATTTCACCCACGGTCAGACCTTTGATGCCCTCCGTTAAGAGCAAATGGGTCAACGCATCGAAGAACTCCTCGTCTGTGAGCTTTTTTTTCATGCGGGTTTCTCCCAATAAAAAGCGGTACCAAAACAATTGACCCAGTACCTATCTAGATGTCCAATGGTACCAATTTACATCAATTGGTACCAAATGAACAGCTTGCTCAACGTACCGCACAGCACACGATTTCTGTTTGCCCGTTGGTGCTGAAGGCGTGCGAATTGTCAGCGACGGCGAGACCACTGAAATTGACCTGAACAAAGAAGCAACGCAATGAATCTTCTCGACTATTTCGATGCTGGCGTCGCCAGCCACCCGGACGCCCCCTGCTTTTTTGACCACGGGCGCGACACCACGCCCATGACCTATGCTCAGGCGGGTGCGCTCACCTGCCAGATCGCCCGAGGGTTGGATTCCTTGGAGTTCGCGCCGGGCTTTCACGGCGCGGTGCTCAGCGGCAACTCCGGAGCCGCATTCGTGGCGTTGCTCGGGGTTGTACGCGCTGGAGGCGTTTGGCTCCCCGTCAATGCGCGCAACAGTGTGGAGAGCAACATCGAGTTCCTGCAGGACATGGACTGCGACGTCTTGTTCTACCAGGCCCGATATGCCGGCCAAGTCGCCGAGATCCGCGGCAAGGTCCCCCGCATTCGCCATTACATCGCCTTAGACGAGACTGATGAGCAGGACCTGTCGGTTGCCCAGCTGATCCAGGGCCAGTCGTCCGAGATGTTTGCAGCGCCGCTGCAACCACAGGGACTGGCCATGATCATGGGTACCGGTGGCACCACGGGGCGTTCAAAGGGGGTCATGCTCAGCCACCGCAACCTGACGGCGACCATGGCCAACCACATGTCGGCGATGTATATCACCGACCACATGACCGTGCTGGCAGCGGCGCCCATCACCCATACCGCAGGACTGGTGTCGCTGCCTTTTATGGCGCGAGGCGGCCGCGTCATCCTGATGGATGGGATTGATCCGCAGAACCTGCTCAAGGTGATTGAGCAGGAGCGGGTCAACATGATGTTCCTTCCTCCTACGGTCATCTATACGTTGCTGGCCCAGCCCAACGTTCGCGATTTCGACTTTTCTGCGCTGCGCTACTTCATGTACGGCGCCGCACCCATGTCACCAGACAAGCTGGCCGAGGCCATTGAGGTTTTCGGCCCCGTCATGCTGCAGATCTATGGCCAGGCGGAAGTGCCGGGCGCCATCTCCGTGTTGCGCGTCGAGGATCATTTCATTGACGGACAGGTGGCCCCCCGCCAGCGCCTGCTGAGCGCAGGGCGCCGCTTTCCCTTCACGCGAGTGGCCATCATGGACGACGACGGTCAGGTGCTCACCAAGCCGGGGGCTGTGGGCGAAATCGTCGCGCAAGGCGACATCGTAACTACGGGGTACTACAAAAACCCCGAGGGCACCGCCGAAGTGCAGCGTCATGGCTGGCATTGCACCGGTGACGTGGGCTATTTCGACGAGCAGGGCTTCCTGTTCATCGTTGACCGCAAGAAAGACATGATCGTCACCGGCGGCTTCAACGTCTTCTCGTCCGAGGTTGAAGCTGCCGTTATGGCACACCCTGCAGTGAAGGACTGCGCCGTCATCGGGGTGCCCGATGACAAATGGGGTGAGGCCGTCAGAGCCGTCATCGAGCTGCGCCCAGACCAATCTGTGGATCCGCAGGCGCTCATCCAGTTCGTCAAGGACCGCCTGGGAAGCGTGAAGGCGCCCAAGGAGGTCGATGTCGTCGCGCAACTTCCGCGCAGCGCAGTGGGCAAGGTCCTGAAGAAGGAAGTACGCAAGAAGTACTGGAGCGCGCAGGAGCGGATGGTTTCCTGAACGCAGGACGCTTCGAATCAACGCACGTTTGGCAATTCAACCTGGAGCTATCGCAATGCAAGAAACCGTTCTCGTCGCCGGTGTCGGCATGACCCCTTTCAAGAAACCTGGTGACAACATGCCATACCCGGAAATGGCCGCGCTGGCGATCCGCCAGGCGCTGCAGGACGCCGGCTTGGTGTACTCCGATATTCAGGATGTCTATGCAGGCTATGTCTATGGTGACTCGGCCAGCGGCCAGCGCGCTGTTTATGAAGTTGGCATGACCGGCGTACCGGTGATCAACGTCAACAACAATTGCTCATCCGGTTCCACCGCCCTGTACCTCGCGCGCAAGGCCGTCGCCAGCGGCTCGGCCGACTGCGCCCTGGCTGTGGGCTTCGAGCAGATGCCCTCAGGTGCCCTGAAGGCGCACTGGGACGACCGGCCCGACCCGCTCGATCGCTTCAACGGTGTCATGGATGAGGTCTTCGGCCATCCTGAGCTCCCGATGGCCATCCGCTATTTCGCTGGAGCTGGCCGCGAGCACATGCAGAAGTACGGAACATCACTGGAGACTTTTGCCCGAATCCGCGCTAAGGCGAGCCGCCACGCCGCACGCAATCCTCTGGCGCTGTTCCGCAAGGAAGTCACCGCCGAAGAAGTGCTGGCCAGTGCGCCGTTGGTCGATGGGGTAATGCACCGTCTGATGGCCTGCCCCCCGACCTGCGGTGCTGCTGCGGCTGTCTTCGTGAGCAAGCGCTTCGCGCAAAAGATGGGCTTGACTCCAGGTGTACAGGTGTTGGCACAGTCGTTAGTGACGGACCGTTCCGGCGCGTTTACCGACAAGTCCGCCATTTCAATTGCCGGCTTCGGTATGACGCAGGAAGCCGCTCGCCAGGTGTACGAAGCTGCAGGCGTGGGGCCACAGGACATCAATGTGTGTGAACTGCACGACTGCTTTGCCCAAAACGAGCTGCTCAGCTACGAGGGCCTGGGCTTCTGCGGCATCGGCGAAGGTGAGGCCTTCGTGCAATCCAACAACAACACCTACGGCGGCGCCGTGGTCGTCAATCCCTCCGGTGGATTGCTTTCGAAGGGTCACCCCTTAGGCGCTACCGGCCTAGCGCAGTGCTTTGAGCTGGTCCACCAGGTGCGTGGCAGTGCTGAGGATCGGCAGGTTGAGGGGGCGCGGTTCGCCTTGCAGCACAACGCCGGTTTGGGTGGCGCCACAGTGGTAACCCTCTACGGCCCAGCCAATTGAGGAACCGGATATGACGAAAAGACTGGAAGGCAAGGTCGTCTTGGTGACGGGGTGCGGATCGTCAGGACCCGGCTGGGGCAATGGCAAGGCGATGGCGGTGCTGTTCGCTCGTGAGGGCGCGAAAATTTATGGCTGCGACATCAATCTGGAAGCGGCCCGGGAGACTGAATCCATCGTTCAAAGCGAGGGCGGAACCATCAGTGTCGCCCATTGCGATGTGACCGATCCTGTTGCGGTAGAGACATTGATCCAGGACTGCATTGCTACCTATGGCGACATCGACGTGCTGGTGAACAACGTTGGCATTGGCCGCCTGGGTGGAGTCGTCGAGCAGAGCCTGGAAGACTGGCGCCTGGTGTTCGACGTGAACCTGACGTCCATGTTTCTGACGTGCAAACACGTCATTCCCTCAATGCTCAGGAAGGGCAAGGGAAGCATCGTCAATATCGGCTCGGTGGCTGGCCTGCGGGACAGCGGCGTGGCGTACGTTTCCTACAGCGCATCAAAGGCGGCTGTGCTTGGCTTCTCGCGCAGCGTTGCTTTGCAGTATGCCAAGCACGGTATCCGCTCTAACGTGCTGATGCCAGGTTTGATGAACACACCGATGGTTCGACAACCGTCTCTGGACCTGCAAAAAGGCTACCAAGAAGCGTCCGTGGACGACACGATGGAAAAACGCAATAAGCAGTGCCCCATGGGGCACATGGGAGAGGCATGGGACGTGGCTTACACGGCCCTATGGCTGGCGAGTGACGAATCCAAATACGTCACTTCCGCCGAAATCTTGGTCGATGGCGGAATTTCCGCACGCATCGGCTGATTAGAAGCATCTGAAATTAACCAAAGGAGACAGAGCATGGGTAATTTTTCGAAATGGGTCATAAAGAGCGTGGTGGTTGCTGCGGCAGCCACGATCGGACTGACCGCCACAGCGTATGCACAAGCCACGCCGGAGAAGTTCAAGGTCGGCGCCGTGCTGTCGCTGTCGGGCCCATACGGCTTGCTGGGCGAAGACATGCGCCGTGGGGTGCAGATCGCCGTGGAGGAGCGCGGTGGCAAGGTGCTGGGCGTGCCCATCGAAATCACCTGGGAAGACGATGAGACTAAACCACAGCCGGCAGTGCAGAAGGCTACCAAGCTGATCTCTGATGGCTCGCACATGATCTTTGGCGCACTGAGCTCCGCATCGACGCTGGCGATCATGAACGTGACCAAGCAACGCAAGATCCCTCACCTCGTCACCATTTCGGCGGACGACAAGATTACCGTGCCCGGTGGGTCGCGCTACACCTTCCGTACGTCCAACAACCTGGATATGGAAAACCGCATGGCGCTGGTGTACATGCAGGAGAAAAAGCTCAAGCGCATCTATGCAGTGACCGCTGACTACCAGGCCACCCGCGACGGCTACACCTGGATCAAGTCCCAGCTTGACGCCAATGGCATTCAGGCCGTGGGGGAGGACTTCCCCCCATTTGGCAACCGCGATTACTCGTCCATCATCGACAAGATTGCCAAGTCGAATGCCGACGGCGTGTTGTTGATGATGACGGGCTCCGACGTGGTCACCTTCCTCAAGCAAGCCGGCCAAGTCAATCTCGGCAAGACAAAGGTGCTGTTCGGCCCCGTAGCAGCTGACGACACGATGGTCGCAGCCGTTGGGCCCGCTGCGGTCGGTGTCAACTCTGGCCAGCGTTACCACTACACCGTTGAAAACGCTGCGAACCAGAAGTTCGTGGAGGCCTATCGTAAGAAGTTCGGCATGTTCCCCAGCATGACGGCAGGCGAGGCTTACGACGGCATGGCATGGTGGCTCGACACAGTGGAAAAAACCGGCTCCTGGGACAAGGAGAAGTGGGTTGATGCGTTCGCTACCAGCGTTCGTGAAAACTCCGTTGAGGGCAAGAAGACCATGCGTGCCTGCGACCACCAAGCAGCACAACCCGGCTTCTGGAGTGAAGTGGTTAACGGCACCCCACCTGCACCGGCTCTGACCATGAAGGTCACCAAGGTCTTCTCCGAGGACAAGCTTTTCGCTCCCTGCAAGAACTAAGGACCGTACGGCACGGAGGTCCGCAAGGCACCTCCGTGTCAGCAACGGTGGTTCGTACCCGGTAATTCGATATGTCAACTATTGTGATTGGCTTGAGCTTAGGCATGCTGCTGTTTCTTTTGGCAGCGGGCCTCACGCTCATCTTTGGCATGTTGGGCGTGATTAACTTCGCCCACGGCGCCATTTACATGCTAGGTGCCTACGTCTCTTTTGAGACAGGTAGGCGAACAGGCTCCTTTCTCATGGGCGCACTGGTAGCCACCCTCGTAACCGCGGTTGTGGGAGCAGTGGTGGAAAAGTTGACCCTGCGCCCACTGTATGACCGACCGCATTTCTATCAGTTGATTCTGACGTTTGGCCTGATCCTGGTTTTGGGCGATGCCGTGCGCTTCTTCTGGGGCCCGGGCTACCAGGAGGTGCCAATTCCCCAACTTTGGAGCGGCACTGTCGACATGCTGGGTAGCACGATCCCCATCTACCGACTTTTCGTCATCGGGTTCGGCGCGTTCATTTCCATCGGGCTCTACCTTCTGCTCGAGAAAAGCACATTCGGCATGCTCGTGCGTGCTGCCAGCAGCGATGCGGAAATGGTGCGCATCTTAGGACTGCCGGTGGGTACTGTGCGCATGGCGGTATTTGCCATTGGCTGCGGACTGTCCGGCCTTGCTGGTGCGATTGCGGCGCCTTTGTTCCCGATTGAGCTGGGAATGGCCACGAACACCATCATTGACTGCTTCATCGTCGTGATCCTGGGTGGGCTTGGAAACATCCGTGGGGCGATTGCTGCCTCCATGCTGATCGGCATGGTCCGCGCTCTGGGTTACGTGTACATGCCCGGCTGGGTGGACATCATGACATTCGTGCTGCTGATAGGCACCCTTTTGACACGCCCACAAGGCCTGTTCCACCGTGCGACGAGGACGGCATGAAGTTCACCAAGTTTGATATCTACTTTGGCTTGCTGTTGGCGGCAGCGAGCATCATCGTGCCGCTTCTCAACCCCGGGGAGGCAACCATCCAGTTGCTGACGTTGGCTGCCATCTGGGCGATATTCGCCGTCGGATTCGACTTCGTCTTCGGCTCCTTGGGAATGGTGTCTTTCGGCCATGCCACCTTCCTTGGGGTTGGCGGCTACGCCGTGGCCCTGGCGACGCAAAAGTACGGTCTTCCTTTCTACGGCGGAGCTGTCATGGCGATTGCTGTCGGTGCCGCATTCGCACTGTTGTTCAGCTTTTTCGCTCTGCGGGTGTCGGGCATCTTCTTCGCGTTGGTGACTTTGGCACTGTCCCAGTTGATTTTCATTCTGGCGGACAGCAAGCTTCGCGGCTTCACGGGTGGCTCGGATGGCATCTCTGGCGTCGAACGCCCCAGCTTCATGGGCATCGACTTTTACGATCCCGTCGCCTACTACTGGTTTGTCCTTGGCGTGTATGCCCTGGTGATGCTGGTGGTGATCTCGCTGCGCAGTTCGCCTTTTGGGCGCGTTATCGCGGCCATTCGGGACAACGAAACCCGCGCTGACCAACTGGGCTTCAACATCAACCGCTACAAACAGATCACCTTTGTGATTTCTGGCGCCTTGAGCGGCTTGGCCGGCGCTCTTCTGGCATCGTTGCTGATGTACATGAACCCGCAGATGCTGCATTGGACGACGTCTGGCGACGTCATCATCATGACGCTGCTGGGAGGCTCTGGAACGCTTTGGGGTGCCACGGTCGGTGTGATCGTGTTCGAGTTCCTCAAGGAATGGCTGAGCAGTTGGACCGAATATTGGTACGGCGTCTTGGGCGTGGTGTTCATCCTCGTCACCATCTTCTTCCCACGCGGCATCGTCGGTGAATTGGAGAAAGCCTTTGCGACCTACCAGAAAAATCGCCGAGGAGGTGTCCAATGAGCCAGGTAGCACTCAAATGCGACGGCGTGACCGTGAGCTACGGAGCGCTGAGGGCCGTCAATAATGTGAGCCATGACTTTCATGAAGGACGCATTTACGGCCTGATTGGCCCCAATGGTGCGGGCAAAACAACTTTGCTGAACGTTCTGGCGGGACGCCAGATGCGCCACGACGGCAAAGTCTTTTGCCAGGGCCAGGAGATTAGTCAGTGCCCAGCTTACGTGCGTGCCCGCATGGGCATAGGCCGGAGCTTCCAGATCATCAAGATCTTCGGCGAGATGACGGTGGAAGAGAACCTGTTTATCGCTGCACAGTCTCGGCGCCCAGGTTTTCAGCCTTTCTGGATCAGCAGCAGCTTTGACAGAAAGTTCCGCGAGCAGCTGGACGCCATCCTCGAACTGACCGGACTCACCGCGCACCGTGACGAAATTGCTGGCACGTTGCCCTACGGCTTGCAGCGCTCGCTAGAACTTGGCGTCACGCTGCTGCCCGACCCCAAGATTTTGCTGTTGGACGAGCCGTTGGCCGGCATCGGCCACCACGAAATCCAGGCTGCGCTGGAACTCATCCACAAAGTCGCGCAGGGGCGCACGGTGCTCCTGATTGAACACAACATGGATGCGGTGATGTCTCTATCCCACGAAATCGTGGTGATGAACAACGGCTCTGTCATTGCTTGCGGTTCGCCGGAATCGATCCGCAAGGACGAGTCGGTACGTTCAATTTACCTTGGAGAGGACGCCCAGTGATCGAACTCGACAAAGCAAGCGTCAAGTATGGGCAGGCTCTGGCGTTGGAGGAGATTTCCGTGCGCATTGATGCCCACGAAATCGTCGCCATTGTCGGCCGCAACGGTGCTGGCAAGACCACCCTGCTCAAGGCGCTGATGGGATTGATGCCATTGGTGGGCGGTCGGCGCCTGCTCGGTGAGCAAGACATCTCGGCCCTTGACGTGGAAGCCATCGCCAAGCTCGGTGTCGCTCTGGTTCCTGACACGCGCCGTATCTTCCCCAATCTCACGGTGTTGGAGAACCTGAAGATTGGGACCTTGGCCCATCAACCGGGGCATTGGACCATTGACCGCGTGCTGGCGATCTTCCCGCGCTTGGCAGAGCGACTGAACTTTGGCGGAGACCATCTCTCTGGCGGGGAGCAGCAAATGCTCTCCATCGGACGGGCGCTGCTGAGCAACCCGCGCATGCTTTTGCTGGACGAACCGACGGAGGGTCTGGCGCCCGTGATCGTGGACCACCTGGTCCGCGTCTTCAGCGAGGTGCACAGCCAAGGCACCGGCATTGTGCTGGTGGAGCAAAACCTCAAAGTACCCATGAAGTTGGCGCATCGGCAATACGTTCTGGACCATGGCCAGGTCGTGTGGTCTGGCACGGCCCAGGAGCTTGATGCGCAGCGCGCCCACGTTGAAGGACTCATTACCACGGGAGCGGCTACATGACTGCCCCTATCCAACGCCCATCCGATACGAACACCACGATGAATCGAACCACTGCACGCATAGCCCCGTTGAGCGCGGACGATCCACGGTCCAAGGACCCCGTGATCGAGGAGCTGGTGGACTTCATTGGCTACCGCCCCAACGCCCTCTTGACCATGGCCCGCAAGCCCGGTGTGGTGTCGCAGTTGCTCAAGTTGTTTGCGCTGACGGTGCGGGGTGAGGGCCTACTGCCGCAATCGCTGCGCTTCCTGGTGGCAGCAGAGACCGCGCGCCGTGCGCACTGCCGTTACACAACGACGCACCTGGTCCACGCTGCCCACCATGTGGGCGTCTCGTGGGACAAGCTCGCTGCGCTGCCGACCTACCGCGATGACACCCGGTTTACCGAACAGGAGAGAAGAGCTTTGGCCATTGCCACCGCCGGAGGCAGCTTGCCGGTTCGCAAACCGGCCCAAGCCATTGAACAGGCCAAGCAGATCTTTTCCGACGAGGAAATCGTGGAGATCGTCTCCTGCGTCGCAATGGTCGGTTGGTTCAACCGCTGGAACGGCCTGATGGCTTCGGAGCTTGAGGCAGAGCCAGCGGAAGCGATGGCCCATGTGCCTTGGCTGTCGGAACTGGAAATCTGAGCTTGGCGCTCTCATGCGCCATTGGTGCGAAGGAAAAAGACAATGTATAGCCGTATTGACGAGCCCCACGCATGCACGTTGACCGATGCATTGCGCGAGTGGGCATGCAACTATCCTGACCAGCCCTGGCTTGAGGACAGTCAAGGCTTCAAGCTCACGGCCGGCCAAGCCTACGCGGACAGCCAACGATTCGCGGGCTATTTGCACCAGCTTGGGGTTCAGCCCGAGGAGCGCGTGGGGGTCTTCATGACGAACGGTTGCGCAACCGCCACCACCGTGTTTGGCATTGGCCTGCTGCGCGGAACTGCGGTGATGCTCAACACGGAACTGCGCGCCACGTTCCTGCGCCACCAGTTGAACGATTGCCAACTGGCCACCATGGTGGTGGACGCATCGCTGGTCGAGCACATCGTCAGCCTGGCTGACGAGCTGCCACACCTGAGAACACTGATCGTTTTGGGCGAACGCCCTAGCGCGATGCCTAGCCAGTGGCGCTGTCTGGACTGGGCCGACCACCGGTCCAGCACACGGTGGGAAGGCCTTGCGCCAACGCCTCAAGACATCTTCTGCATCATGTACACGTCAGGCACCACCGGGCCCAGCAAGGGCGTGCTCATGCCGCACTGCCACTGCGCACTTTTCGGCTTAGGTGCAATGCGCAGCGTGGAGATCACGCCGCAGGACAAGTACTACATCTGCCTGCCGTTGTTCCACGCCAATGGGCTCCTCATGCAATTGGGCGCGACGGTGCTGGCCCGCATTCCCGCGTATTTGAAGCAGCGTTTCAGTGCCAGCACCTGGTTGGCGGACATCACTAAAACTGGCGCCACCCTGACCAACCACCTGGGCACCACCGCGATGTTCGTCATCAACCAGGCGCCCACGGTGCAAGACCGCAGCCACCGCCTGCGAGCCTGCATGAGTGCTCCCAACCCTGTGCAGCACGAAGTGGTTTTTCGGGAGCGCTTTGGCGTCAAGGATGTCTTGTCGGGTTTCGGCATGACCGAGATTGGCATTCCGATCTGGGGCCGCCTGGGCCATGCCGCACCCAACGCGGCAGGCTGGGTCCACGAGGATTGTTTCGAGGTCTGCATCGCCGACCCCGACACGGACGTGCCGGTGCCCACGGGTCAGACGGGCGAAATCCTGGTGCGCCCCAAGGTGCCGTTCGGCTTCATGGCGGGCTACCTCAACGTGCCCCAAAAAAGTGTCGAGGCCTGGCGAAACCTCTGGTTCCACACCGGTGATGCGGGGATACGCGACGAACAGGGTCTGATCACGTTTGTCGACCGCATCAAGGACTGCATCCGCCGCCGGGGAGAAAACATCTCGGCCACCGAAGTCGAGGCCGTGGTGGGCCAACTGCCTGGCATCCACGAGGTGGCTGCCTACGCCGTGCCCGCGCAAGGCCCGGGTGGTGAAGACGAGGTCATGCTGGCGTTGGTGCCCAGCGCAGGTGCGACCCTGGACATGGCGCAGATCGTGCGCCAGGCCAGTGCCCAGTTGCCGCGCTTCGCCAAGCCGCGCTACCTGCGCCAGATGAACGAGCTGCCCAAGACCGCGACCGGCAAGATCCAGCGGGCAGTCCTGCGCCAGCAAGGCAGCGCAGGCGCCTACGATTCCGAGTCGACGACGACCGACTGACGGGGAGAGCAGACGATGTCCAACAAGTTGCGCGGCAAGGTCGCAGTCGTCACGGGCTCGGGGCGCGGAATCGGCCGGGCAATGGCCATCAAGCTCGCCAGCGAAGGCGCCAGAGTCGTCGTCAATGACCTCGACGATGGGCCCGCTCAAGCCGTGCGCGAGGAAATCCGCGCGCTGGGTGGCGAGGCGCTCGCTTGCACCGGCAGCGTCACCGACCCGGAGTTTGCCGATCGCATCATCAGCGCCGCCACCGACGCGTTTGGCGGACTCGACATCCTCATCAACAACGCTGGCTACACTTGGGACAATGTCATCCAGAAGATGAGCGACGAGCAATGGCATGCGATGATCGACGTGCACCTCACCGCACCGTTTCGCCTACTGCGGGCAGCCCAGCCGGTGATACGCACGTTGTCCCAGGCCGATGCAGCAGCGGGCCGCCGCGTGGTGCGCAAGGTGGTCAATATCTCCTCGGTTTCCGGCGTTTTTGGCAATGCCGGCCAGGCCAACTATTCCAGCGCCAAGGCCGGCATCATGGGTCTGACCATGACATTGGCCAAGGAATGGGGGCGCCTGAACACCACGGTCAACTGCGTCGCCTATGGCCTCATCCGGACCCGCATGACCGAGGCCACCGCCGACGCGGACGCCACCATTGAAGTCGAGGGACGCGAAATCAAGGTGGGCGTCAACCACGACTTGATGGCGATGATGGAGCGCAGCATCCCCATGGGCCGTGCCGGTACGCCGGAGGAGGCGGCCGGTGCAGCCTATCTGTTTTGCATTCCCGAGTCCGATTACGTCAGTGGCCAAACCGTGCTGTGCACGGGCGGTCTTACAGGCATTTGATCTTTCAACCGGCAGCCATTGCTCCCATGTCAAAGCCCGAAGGCGCAGCTCTGCGCTACCCGTTTGAAGCCCCTACTCCAGGCCAGGCGATGCAGATCGCCCCGGGAGTGCGCTGGATCCGGCTGTCCATGCCTTTTCGCCTTGACCACATCAACGTGTGGGCCATCGATACGGACGAAGGCTGGGTGCTGGTAGACACCGGACTGAACGACCCCAACACGGTGGCCGCATGGCTTGCCCTGATGGACCAAGGCGCGCTGGCACGCCCGCTGGAAGGCGTGTATGCCACCCACATGCATCCAGACCATATCGGCCTGGCGGGCTGGTTCACACGCCGCGCCGGCGTGCCGTTGTCCATGAGCCGCCTCGAATACCTCACCTGCCGTGTCATGCATGCCGACACCAGCCGCGAGGCACCGCCCGATGGCGTCTTGTTCTGCCGGCGCGCGGGCTGGTCGCCGGCAGCCATTGAGAACTACCGCAGCCGCTTCGGGAGTTTCGGCAAGCAGATCCACGCACTGCCCGACAGCTTCCGGCGGCTGCAGGATGGCGAGGTACTCCAGTGGGGTCACCACGCCTGGCAGGTGATCGCCACCGGTGGCCATTCGCCTGAGCATGTCTGCCTTTACTGCCCCGATTTGAAGCTGCTGATCTCCGGCGACCAGGTGCTGCCACGCATCTCGTCCAATGTGTCCGTATTCGCCAATGAGCCCCTGGCCAATCCGCTCAAGGAATGGTTTTCGTCGCTCGACAAGCTGCAGCGCCAGATTCCCGACGACGTACTGGTACTTCCGTCGCACAACGAGCCGTTTTACGGGCTGCACGAGCGCCTGCTTTCGCTGCGAGCGGGTACGACCGAGGCCTTGGAGCGGCTGTGCCAGCAACTGCGCGGCGGGCCCCAGCGGATCGTGGACGTATTCCCGGCGCTGTTCCGCCGCCCTATAGGCGAGCAGGATGGCCAGCAACTGGGCCTCGCCACGGGCGAGGCGGTGGCGTGCATGAACTATCTCATCGCTGAACGCGCGGTGCAGTGCACCGTGGATGCCGACGGCGTCGCCTGGTACGCACAAGCGTCGTGACCCTTGGCTCGCCCGGCCCCGGCGACGGTAGGGACAGTGGCACGGCCATCCATTTTTTGGTTTAGGAGCAACCCATGGAATCGATCTATATCGCAGGCGTCGGTATGACGCCGTTTGGCCGTCATCGCCAATGGAGCGTTAAAGACCTCACGCGCCAGGCCGTCACCGCCGCGCTGCAGGACGCAGGCTGCGACGCCTCGCTCCTGCAAGCCGCCTATTTCTCCAATGCCACGCAGGGCCACATGGACGGCCAGCACATGGTACGCGGGCAATTGGCTTTGCGCGCTATGGGCGTACAGGGCATTCCGGTGGTTAACGTGGAAAACGCCTGCGCCAGCGCCAGCACGGCACTGCACATGGCCGTGCAACATGTGCGCAGTGGCGCCGCCGATATCGTGCTCGCAGTGGGCGCCGAGAAGATGTGCATTGACGACAAGGTCCGCATGTTCGCCGCCTTCGACGGTGCCTGGGACGTGCATGACACCGAAGCCGGTAAAGAGCGCCTGCTGGCCATGGGCCACGGCATCGCACCGCCTCCGGGAAGCCAGTCGCCCCGCCCCTACAGCCTGTTCATGGACGTCTACGCCGCCATGGGCTGCATGCACATGCGTGAATTCGGCACCACGCAGCAGCAGTTCGCGGCGGTGGCCGCCAAGAACCATGGGCACTCCGCGCACAACCCGCTGGCGCAATACCGTGAAGCCATTAGCGTAGAGCAGGTGCTGGCCGCCCCGCCGATCAGCTACCCGCTCACGCTGCCCATGTGTTCACCAGTGAGTGACGGCGCGGCAGCGGCCATCGTTTGCAATGAATCGGGCCTCAAGTGCCTGCAAGGCGATGCCCGCCGTGCCGTGCGCGTGCTGGCCTGCGTGCTGCAGACCGGCAGCGAGCGCGCGTCGAACGACCTCGAAAACCACCTGGTGCGCAAGGCCGCCCACCGGCTCTACGAACAATCCGGCGTGTCGCCCCAAGACGTGGGGGTGGCCGAGGTGCACGACGCCACGGCCATTGGCGAAGTCTTGCAGTCCGAACTGCTGGGCCTAGTTCCCATGGGACACGGCGGCCCGGCGGCCGAACGCGGCGAGACGCGCCTAGGTGGACGCATCCCCATCAACCCCTCAGGAGGGCTCGAAAGCAAAGGCCACCCGATTGGTGCTACCGGGCTGGGCCAGGTGTTTGAGCTGGTGACGCAACTGCGCGGCGAGGCCGGGCCGCGCCAGGCACCGGGCGTGCGCATCGCGCTGGCAGAAAACGGCGGCGGGCTGGCGGGCGTCGAGGAAGCCGTGGCCTGCCTCACGCTGCTGGGCCGCTGAAAAGGAGGTGAAAGGTATGAGCCATTACCCCGACAACATCTTCCCCGGCATGGTCGCCAACCGAGCCGCAGAGTTTCCAGACTTCAAGGTGCTCACCATCGAAGGCGCCGGGGTGTGCCCCGACGAGGTGCGCACTTACCGCCAGCTTTGGGACAACGGACAGCGCATGGCGCAGGCCATGCTCGACCTGGGCATTGCCCCGGGCGAACGCGTGGCCCTGCTCATGGCCAACCACGCCGAGTTCGTCGAGGCCATGGTGGCCGCTGGCATCGTGGGCGCAGCCGTGGTGCCCATCGATCCACGCACCAAAGGCGACAAGCTGCACTTCATGCTGTCCAACAGCCAGTGCAGCGCAGCCATCGCCGCAGACTACGTCCTGCCCCGCCTGCAACCGCTGCGCGAACGACTGCCCGGCCTGCGCTGGGCGATGGCCTTTGCCACCGACGAGGGCGACCGGCCCCTGTCCGACTGGCAGGGCGTTGAGAACTTGGCGGCACGGGCTCCGGCCGATGTGCCCGACCTGCCCCTCCTGACCATCGACCCCGACAGCGCACTGGAGCTGATCTTTACCTCCGGCACCACAGGCGACCCCAAGGGCATCGTGATGACGCACCGGCGGTATTGCCAAACCGTGCGGCTCGGCCCAAGCCTTTTCGGGTACAGCACGGACGACGTGCTGTACTCGGGCCTGTCGCTCACGCACGCCAACGCGCAACTCGTCACGCTCGGGTCGGCACTGGCCTGTCGCCTGCGCTGTGTCCTTTCGCGGCGCTTTACCAAATCGCGCCTGTGGGACATCACGCGCCAGTACGGCGCGACCACATTCACCTTGCTCGGCGGCATGACCACAGCGGTCTATACCGAACCCCGCAAACCCAACGATGCCGACAACCCGGTGCGCTTCGTTGTCTCCTCCGGCATGCCGGCTGCCATCTGGGGTGAGTTTTCCCAGCGCTTTGGTGTGCAGATCGTGGAGTTCTATGGCGCGGCCGAAGGCGGGATGACCTTCAATCACTTTGGCCAGGGGCCTTTGGGCAGTATTGGCAAACCTCCGCCCTCGCTGCAATATCGCATCGTGGATGAGGCCGGCAACGATGTCCCGCCCGGCCAGCAGGGCGAACTGCTCATGCGCCATGCCAACGGTGCGCCTTTCGTTGTTGAATATTTCGGCAACCCCCAGGCGTCGCAAAGCAAGTGCGCCGGAGGCTGGCTGCACATGGGCGATGTGGTGCATGCGGACCAAGATGGCTGGCTGTATTTCGACTATCGCCAGGGCAGCGGCATCCGTCGCAACGGCGAATTTATTGCCACCGCATACATCGAGAAGGCGATCGCTGAATCGGGCATGGTCGATGACGTGTACGTCTACGGCATAGCCAGCGCGCAGCTCGCACCAGGAGAAAAGGAAGTCGTCGCCGCCGTTGTCCCCAAGGATGCGGCGACTTTCAACGCGCAGCAACTCTTCGACGTGTGCCGGGAGCACCTGGAGGCCGGCATGTTGCCGGGTTTCATCCAAGTGTTGGCCCAAATTCCCAAGACGGCATCCGAAAAGCCGCAGGACCGCTTCCTGATGGAGGCGTTCGAGCGCGAGCCGCAGAGCGTGCACCGGCGTATGGTGCGGGTTTAACAGGCCGTTGAAAAAGTGCTTTTCGAACGCATCAGGGACGCTGAGTGCGAAGACACGAGCTGCCCAGACGCGTCTGCGCAGCGATTGCAACGGCCCATCTGGCCGGTTTGCAGGCCATCCCGCCCAT
>Ga0209958_1000762_pt1 | contig 39570 bp, 34 predicted proteins | sample ThiBio_inoc_plan_FD_183942 | JGI IMG/M metagenome (GOLD analysis project Ga0209958, IMG submission 183942) | Wastewater bioreactor microbial communities from Cape Town, South Africa - Thiocy_inoc_plan (SPAdes) | ecosystem: Engineered > Bioremediation > Thiocyanate > Unclassified | place: South...
TTGGTGAGCGTACTCGTGAAGGTAACGACTTCTATCACGAAATGAAAGATTCTAACGTTCTTGACAAAGTAGCAATGGTCTACGGTCAGATGAACGAGCCACCAGGTAACCGTTTACGCGTAGCGTTGACTGGTTTGACCATGGCTGAATACTTCCGTGATCAAAAAGACGAAAATGGTAAAGGTCGTGACGTATTATTATTCGTCGACAACATCTACCGTTATACACTTGCAGGTACTGAAGTATCAGCATTGTTAGGTCGTATGCCATCTGCAGTAGGTTACCAACCGACACTTGCAGAGGAAATGGGTGTTCTTCAAGAGCGTATTACGTCGACTAAATCTGGTTCGATCACATCGATCCAAGCAGTATACGTACCTGCCGATGACTTAACAGATCCATCGCCTGCAACAACGTTTGCTCACTTAGATGCTACTGTTGTATTGAGCCGTGACATCGCATCTTCTGGTATTTATCCAGCGATCGATCCACTTGACTCAACTTCACGTCAGTTAGATCCATTGGTTGTTGGTGCTGAGCATTATGAAATTGCACGTTCTGTACAGAACGTATTGCAACGTTATAAAGAGCTTAAAGACATCATTGCAATCTTGGGTATGGACGAGTTAGCTGAAGAAGATAAATTGGTTGTTTACCGTGCGCGTAAAATCCAACGTTTCTTCTCTCAACCGTTCCACGTCGCTGAAGTGTTTACGGGTGCGCCTGGTAAATTAGTACCACTTAAAGAAACGATTCGTGGCTTTAAAGGTCTATTAGCTGGTGAATACGACCACATTCCAGAACAAGCGTTCTATATGGTTGGTGGTATTGACGAAGTGATTGCTAAAGCCGAGAAACTTTAATTAGCAACTCTAATTTAAGGAGATTCTCATGGCGACGATGCAATGTGACGTTGTAAGTGTGAAAGAGTCGATTTACTCTGGACAAGTTACGATGTTAATCGCAAAAGGTGCGGGTGGTGAGCTTGGTATTTTACCAGGACATGCGCCACTCGTAACTTTACTCCAACCGGGTCCGATCCGTGTTCAGTTGGAAAATGGTACAGAAGAAATCGTGTATGTATCTGGCGGTGTGTTAGAAGTTCAGCCTCATGTTGTGACCGTGCTTGCAGATACTGCAATCCGTGCTGACAACTTAGATGAAGTGGCAATTATGGAAGCTCGTAAACAAGCTGAACAATTGCTCGCAAATCAAAAGAGTGATCTGGATTCTGCTGCTGCGCTTGCTTCGCTTGCAGAAACTGCAGCTCAGCTTGAAACGATTCGTAAAATCAAAAACCGCGCACTTTAATTATTGCAGGTTCGAGATTGAAAAAAGCCACCGTCAGGTGGCTTTTTTTATGATGAATCGAAAATTAGAATAAATGATCTTTAAGCATTTGAATCCGTTTTATCACCCAATACCAAGGTCGCCAGCTTGACCATATCCATTTGAATGCTATTAAACTGTTTCTCGATCTTGGCAAAATCAATTTTTGAAAGATCAGTTTGACCGTGTAATAAGGGCATATTTAACAGCTGTTGATTGGCAGCCAATAAGTTTTGACGAATTTGATCGACTTCATCACTTTTTAAATTCAAGGATAATAAAGCATCGTGCAGCTTATGCAGTTCTTGATTCAACTCACCCGTGGTGCTTTGTAGTTGTTGCACATTTTTATCTTGGATCGCCTGTTCCAAATTACTTTGTGATTGCTTGAGCAAGGTGACATAGTCATCGGTTTCAATCTGTAATTTGGCAATATCACGGGCGATATTTAACACATTGCCACGGCTTAGGGTTTGAGTGTCTTGAGGCGCTGTGGCTTCTAATTGCTCATCTTCGGCCTGGGTCCGGTTTTGTTCGACCTCAGCCGTTGATTCTGCCCCTTCATTGTCCTGAGGTGTTTGATCACAACCGGCCAGTATTAAAGCTGTGGCAAGTGTGGATACGGAAAGAATGGCTTTGATAGAGAATTTTTCCACCATGGCTGAACGACACCAGATTACAAGAAGAGGGTCACTATAATGAGAAACTATGGAGAAAAAACTGATTTTTGCAAATTAGCAACAGTTTGGATGAGGTACTGGAATTGAAAGCATTTTTTACTTTACATAGAAAAGAACAGATCAACTGCTCTTTTCTATTTGTTTAGCAAAATTATTTCGCTAATTCAGCTTCAATCGCATCGATGATACGTGCGTCATCGGCAGTGATATCCGGTGCAAAACGAGCAACAATTTCACCATTCTTATTCACCAAGAATTTTTCAAAATTCCATAACACTTCTGGTGGGTTATTTGGGGTTAAACCATAATCAACCAAGTCTTTCCACCATGGACCTTCACCAATACGCTCTGGAATAGCCTGCGTCAGGGTTTGATACAAGGCATGTTTGTCGTCGCCTGCAACCGAGATTTTGGCGAAAAGAGGGAAGTGCACATCATAATTCAGTGAACAGAACTGTTGAATCTCGTCATTGGTTCCTGGTTCTTGTTCTAAGAAGTTATTCGCTGGGAAGCCCAGAATTTCTAAGCCTTGGTCTTTCTTGGCCTGATACAGTTTTTCTAAACCTTCATATTGTGGTGTTAAACCACATTTTGATGCTACGTTAACGATCAACAAGACTTTGCCTTGATATTGATCGAGATCGACTTCTTGACCTTGAATGTCCTTAACGGGAATGTGATAAACCGATTGGCTCATGGAATACGTCCTAATTTGTTGTTGTGACAATACCCGTTTGTTTTAACTGCTATTGCCGCAGAGTGCAATGCTCTTGATATGAATCCATACAAATAATCAGAAAAACCAAGCCTTTATTTTAGAGGGAAGCATTTTTAAGTTGAATGGGGGTCTGTCCCGTATAGCGCTTAAAGAACTCAATAAAGCTGGAACTGTGGTGATAGCCTAAAGCAAAGGCCAATTGTTTAATGGTCATTCCTTGGCGGATTTGGTTGATGGCAAAAATAATCTTGGCGCGATTACGCCATTCTGACAGCGACAGTTGTAACTCTTGTTGACTCAGACGTAGAACGTGCCGCTCGCTCACCGTAAAATTCTGTAATACCTGCTGTAAACTGCTATTAAATAATTCAGGATCAGACAGCTTTTCTAAGATTGGCGCTAAAATCGGGTGGCTGCTTTGGGGCAAATAATGTGAATAGGCAGGTGCCTGCTTGAGTTGATCGAATAAAACTTGAAGCAGGTGTTCAAGGTATTCAGGTGCAGTAACCTGTTTTTGCTGCTCTAAGATTTGCAGCACTAAGGCCCGAAAAAACGGTTCAATACTAAAACAGCGACAACTATCCCCTAAAAAATCACCAAACTTAGGGTGCAGACGAATACAGATATAGTGAATTTCGTGCTCAACGGGCAATGATTGATGTTCGGTACGTGGTGGTAACCACAACCCATAACTGGGTGGTGAGAGGTAGTATTGACCTTCAATATCAAATTCTAAAGTCCCATTGAGACTGAAATTGAAATCCCCCCAAAGTGAAGAATGCGGTGTGACAATATCATCCTTTTGATATAGAAATTCATGGACTTCTATACCGTGCAAGAATGGAAATGGTTCAGCAAGATCATGCTTCATTTGAGGATCTCATGCTAATTCTCGAAAGTCACTTTCGGGTTATTCAAGCCTTTGGCCAAAGTAAAGATACTAATCAATGCCAAGGCAACAAAACTGATTACACCATAAATTAAGATATTTTCATTGAAATGATCAACCACATAACCACCGAGCAGTGAACCTGTGGCAATCATCACTTGGAACATCCCCACGAATAGAGGCATGCCTTTTTCAACCGCGTGAGGTGCATGCACAAACATCCAGATATTGGCTGAGGTCGGGAAAGCACCGAAAGCAAAACCCCATAAGGCGGTCAGTACAATGGCACCAAACTCATGAACTGCAAAGATTGGGAAGCCAAAGAATACGATGGCAAAACAGATTCCAACAAAGGCGAGGGTATAGCGCACATTTAAATTGCCGCTATAGCCAGCAAAGGCATTACCAAAAATACCTGCAATACCATACAGTAACAGTAATGAACCAATGGTGGTGCCATCAAAGCCAGCAATATTCTTAAAGAACGGTGCTAAATAGCTATAGGCACAGAAGTGAGCAAGACCAATTAACAGAACAATCAGCATCCCACTACGTGCTTTGGGGGTACGGAGTAAGGCCGGTAGGTCACGTAAATGAATGGCTGACTCAGGTTTCAGCGCAGGTAAGAAAATCAGTTGCAGCACCAACACGACCAAACCGATTGCAGCGGTAATTCCAAAGGCACTGCGCCAACCATAGAATTCACTGAGCCAAGTGCCGATTGGAACCCCTAAAACAGTGGCAAAGGTCACCCCAGCCATCACAATGGCGGTCGCTTTGGCAATGGGTAAATGTGCTGGTGCAAGTTTGCCACTGAGCGCGATGGCGGTGGCCCAGAAACCACCAATTGAAATCCCGAGTACCAAACGGCTGAGCAATAATACATTGAAGCTATCTGCAAAAGCGGTAATGGTATTGGCAATCACCATAATTGCAGTCAACAGGATCAACACATAGCGACGATCCAGCTGTTTCACGGAAATTGGTAGTAAAGGTGCGGCAATCGCAGCCATCACCCCAGGTAGGGTAATGATTAAACCTGCAGTCCCGACGGAAATATTTAAGTCCGCCGCGACACTATTGAGGACGCCCACAGGTAAGAATTCACTGGTAACCAATGCAAAGGCAGCAACAGCGACAGCTAAAATTGCATACCAGCTTCCTTGTGTGGTTTCAGTGGGTCGTGTGTCTGAAGAGGTGGATTGTTCCATAAGAATTTCCTTATTTGTCAGTTGGATGACAAAAGGGTGGAGAATAAGTTAAATTTTTATAACGATCGCTATAAAATAAAATAGTAGATAAATATAATGCCGTCAAATATTTTTATAGTGATCATTATGAAAATATCTGTAAGGCTTATTATAAATTTGTATGGTTGGGATCATTGGTACTGCAACTGAAAGCAATCCATACGGTCGCCTTAACTTGTTGTTGTATAGCAGCGACCATTGATCACAGATGAAGCCCATCTCAACCTAAAATAGCTGTGTCGGTCATCTCGACTTGTATCATTGCTTTTGATAATGGCTTTTGGGATTGTTCAGACCGCGTGCCAGTGTAAAGATCAACACTAGAGAACAGAGGACCAATGGCAGCATGGCGAAAAATAACACCGTACCATTAAAATAATCCACGATAATGCCGCCAAACATACTGCCCAACGCAATCAGGATTAAAAAGGTCAATGTCACCATTGGCATACCTTTTTCAACAGCTTCAGGGGCATGGGTAAACATCCAGATGTTGACTGCGGTTGGGATAATGCCATAAGCGAAGCCCCATAAAGCCGTCAATATGATTGCAGAGCTGACCTGTGCTCCAGACAGCGGCAGGAACAAAAAAGCAAAGAAGAAGGTAATACCACTGACTGCGAAGGTATAACGAATATTCTTCTGACCCAGATAGCCTGCAAAAATATTGCCAAAAATCCCTGCAATCCCATAGACCAGCAGTAAGCGACTAATCAAACCGTCAGAGAAGTCCAATTGATGCTTAAAAAAGGCAGAAAAATAACTATACGCCGCAAAATGTGCAAAACCCATAAAAATAAAGATGATCAAGCCTTTACGTGCAGCAGGATGTTGCAATAGGATCGGGAGTTCTTTCCAGCGTAGCGAAGAAGCTGGCTTGAGCTGAGGCAGATATAGATACTGGAAGATAAACAGAACTATCCCCATCAATGAAATCGCCGTGAAAGAGGTTTGCCAACCATTATACTGAGCCAACCATGTGCCCATCGGAACACCCAATACACTGGCCAAGGTGACGCCGAAGGCCACCCAAGCCGTTGCCTTGGCAATCGGTAAATGAGGTGGTGCAAGACGACCGCTTAAGGCAACCGCAGTGGCCCAGAATCCGCCAACGGCAACGCCCAAAATGATACGTCCGACTAACAGCAGGATAAAGTTAGGCGCAAATGCTGTAAGCAGATTGGCAACAATCATCAGCAGGGTGAGCATCAGTAATAGAGTACGCCGATCCAGTGTCTTTGCCGAAATTGGAATCAGCACTGCAGCAAACATGCCGACGATTGCGGTCAATGAAACGGTTAGACCTGCTGTTCCTACAGAGACTTGAAAGTCCCGTGCGATGTCATTGAGTACACCAATCGCAAGAAACTCACCTGTGACCAAGGCAAAGGCGCTGAAGGTCACAGAGAGCAATGCGAGCCAGTTTCCTTGCGAAGGGTTTGACTCCAGTGAGCTGATGTCAGTTGCAGATGGATTATCCATAAAAATTCCCTTTATTGTTAGTTAGATAACAATAAAATTGAAAAATATTAATTTTTTATAACGATCGATATAAAATAAAATAGTTGATTAATGTTGCTGCGTCAATTAATTTGATAGTGATCGTTATGAAAATACCTGTGACTATTATGACAAATGCACCTGATCCTCTGCCAACACCCTGTGATGACAGCTTGAAAAAGAAGCGTGGTCGTCCGAAGTGTTTTGACGAGCAGCAGGCTTTGGAAAAAGCCATGTTGTTATTTTGGGAGCATGGTTATGAAGCCACGTCGATCAGTGATTTAACACAAGCGTTAGAGCTGACTGCGCCAAGCTTATATAGTAGCTTTGGTGATAAAGCTGGGCTGTTTTATAAATGCATCGATTATTATTTGGCGCATGAAGCTTGTCCGATTGTGCCTATTTTTTTAGAAGCCAAAACCGCCAAAGTTGCATTTGAGCTTTATTTATATGACAACGTCAAACGTTTAGCGCAACCCAATAAACCAGCAGGCTGTATGTTGGTGGTTGCCACCATGAACTGCTCGGACAATGCGCAGGCAGTGCAACACAATATTCTGGAAAAACGTTTACAGACCAAGCAAAAACTGCTTGAGCGTTTAGAGCAGGGCGTTGCCAACGGTGATTTGCCAGCAACAGCGCCTTTACAGGAAATGACCGACTTCTATGCAACGGTTGTACAGGGCCTGACCATTCAAGCACGAGATGGGGCGACTGTTGAACAACTGCATAAGGTGGTTGAACACGCGATGCGCGGATGGGAGTTGTTCTAAACCCCCATGTCGTGACTGCGATATAAATGTCTGAAATACGATATTTCAATTATTTTGGACATCTTTCACAATACTCTCATTGCTGAGATAGGGTGAGAAAATGATGGGTCGGTTAAGTAAGTACCAAAAATGGGCTTTTGTCTTGCCCTTGATTGCGGTTTTGATTTGGTCGTTGAATATTGCCGTGACACGCTATGTGGCGGACTATATTTCGCCTGTGAGTATTAGTTTTTATCGTTGGTTTGTTGCCTTTATTATTTTGACACCGTTTATGTTGCCAAAAGTATGGAAACAACGTGCTTTAATTGCGCCGTATCTTCCTAAATTAGCGGTGTTGAGCGCCTTTGGCATGGTGTTATATCAAGGTCTTTCTTATACCGCAGCGCACTATACTACAGCAACCAATATGGGCATTGTGAATGCCTTTGTCCCGATCTTTACGATCTTTATCTCTTATTTCATTTTAAAAGATGTACCGAATCGGTTTGCTATTTTTGGCAGCCTTTTGTCCTTTGCGGGTTTGATCTATGTCATGAGCCAAGGGCATCTTTCTAGTTTGTTTGAGCAAGGTGGACATTGGGGTGATGCGGTGATGGTTCTCGCTGTTGGTTTCTATGCCTTTTATGGCGTGTTCTTGAAAAAATGGCAGCTACAATTGCCATTGCTGACCAGCCTGTACGTACAAATTGCGTTTGCATTGTTGTATCACCTCCCATTTTTACTCTGGCTTGGCCTAGATGGGATTAATGCTGAAAATGCAGCGAGTGTGCTGTATGCAGGGATGTTCCCGTCGCTGATTGCCCCGTTATTATGGATGGTGGCCGTACAGGCGATTGGCCCAAACCGGACCAGTATTTTCATGAATTTAATGCCGGTATTCACTGCGATTATTGCCAGTTTCTGGTTGTCAGAGCACTGGACGATTTATCATACCATCGGTGGTGTGATGATCCTCATCGGTATTGTCATGGCACAGAAGAAAACTCCTGCAAAGGTAGCGCAGTTACTTCGGAATTAGAAATACGATTTTGAAGCAGGTGTGGGTCCTAGATGTTCCACACTTGTGCAAAATAATTATCACGATCAAGAAATTACTTTTTGGAGCGATTATTGCGCCGTAAGAGAAAGTAGCGGTTGCTAAAAAATTTTATTTTAACAATTTGATTCTTATAAATTTTATTTTTAATTTAAAGAATGATCTATTTTAATTTTTGTATAACCTTTATTTAAAAATGATCAATTAAAAATATTAAACTGAATGTTGGCGCAAACGTTGCATTTTACCTCTATGTATTCTGGAAAATAGATCATTGTGATTCGAGCAATTTTATTTTCTGGCGTTTATACCATAACAAAATTGGGGTAATGCGATGCCTATTGAAATGAACAAAAATCCAAATACGTTACACGATCAAAGCCCGCAGGGTTTATTTTCAAAATTATTCTCAAAATTTAAAAAGACCGCATTTTGTGCGGCTAGTAGTGGTTTACTCACCGTAGGGGCTCTATCGACAACAGCAACAATGGTGACTACAGCTTATGCGGCTGATCCACTCAAAGCAGCTTTTGTTTATATTGGTCCGCCAGGTGATCATGGCTGGACATATGCACATGACCAATCTCGCATTCGCACCGAAAAAGATCTGAAAGGAGCAGTAAAAACGACCTTTGTTGCCAATGTGCCTGAAACAGGAGATGCGGAGCGAGTATTTCGTAATCTAGCACAGCAAGGCAATAAAGTGATCTTCGGAACGTCATTTGGCTATATGAATGCGATGGAAAAAGTTTCACGTACTTATCCGAATACCGTATTTATGCATGCGACGGGCTATAAGTCTGGTAAGAATATGGGTAACTACAATATCCGTACCTATCAAGGGGCGTATTTAATGGGTGTATTGGCGGGAAGCAAAAGTAAGACCAATAAAATTGGCTTTGTTGGTTCTTATCCCATTCCAGAAGTAGTGCGTAATATCAATGCATTTACCATTGGCGCGCGTAGTGTTAATCCAAAAATCACGACACAGGTGGTTTGGGTTAGTTCATGGTTTGATCCGGGTAAAGAACGTGATGCCGCATTGGCTTTGATTTCACAAGGCTGTGATGTGTTATTACAAAATACTGATTCGCCAGCAGTTGTTCAGGCAGCCAAACAAAAAGGTGTTTGGGGATTAGGTTGGAACTCAGATATGGGTAAATTTGGTGGCGATGCACAATTGGGTGCTGCGGTACTACATTGGGATCCGATTTACGACAAAGTGCTGAAAGATGTTGCTGCGAAAAAATGGAGCAATGCACCGATCTACTATGGTGTTAAAGAAGGTACGATCAATGTTGAAAATATTGGAACAGCGGTCTCTGCGGATGCCAAAAAGATGGTATTAGCTCGTCGTGATGCGATTAAAGCAGGCAAATTGAATCCATTTGCAGGCCCTTTATATACACAGGTAGGTAAAGAATTTGTCAAGGCGGGCAGTGTTTATAGCGAAGCGCAACTCGACAAAATGAACTTCTATGTACAAGGTGTGCAAGGTGTATTGCCAAAATAAAAATTGAGTAAAGTGGTTTAAGTTATATTGAGGAAAATGGGCATGATTACAGGTCAATGGATTCCGTTAGTGCCTTCTATGCTGATCGAAACAGGTGAGGTAGAGCAGGTTCTGGTGAGGGATAAAGATGTTGCTGTCTGGCGTTCCATGCAGGGTCATGTTCAAATCTGGGAAAACCGTTGTCCACATCGTAGTGTGCGTTTAAGTTTGGGGCAGGTACAGGGTGAAAGTCTGGTCTGTGCCTATCACGGTTGGCAGTTTGCCGCAGAAGATGGGCATTGTCAGCGTATTCCTGCTCAGCCTGAACAGCGCGCACCGAAAAGTGTATGTGCAAGATCTTATGCCGTCATGGAAAATTCAGGCCTGATTTGGTATGGCGAAGATGCTTTACCTGACATTGATCCTTTATTTGAGGAAATACAATTAGTCTATGCAGGGTCTGTCACTATCTCGGTCACACTGTCTCAAGTACAAGATTACTTATTGGCAGCGGGTTTGACTGAATGCGCTATGCACAATGGATTGAGTTGGCGAGATGATGCAGCTGATCGCACATTGCGTATTTATCTCACGCCGACACAGACCAATGTTGTGACGGTACATGCCATGCTATTGCAAAGCGCAAAGCCTACTCAATGTCATCCTTTATTAAAACAGATGCGAGAAAATCTGGAGTCGGAGAAACTCAGCCATGCCTAATACACAGCAGTATTCTCAGATGATTTCATCTAGTTTGATGGGTGAATGGATCGTGGTTGCTTCAGAGCAGGAATTCCTTCAGTGCCAGCAGATAAAAACATGTCTGGATGGACAAACTTTAAATATCCATCGAGATATCATCGATGGTGTCCATGTTTATCAGGTGAAGTTCGATTTACTCGAGGCAGATATGTTGAATTTGGCTGTGCAAGTGGCTTTTGGTTTTGTATGGTTATGTGTCGGAACTGAGAAAAAACCATTATTTCAGCTTGATGAATATGAAATTGTAGAAGCACGCCGTGTGCCATGTGGTGCTTACGGGGTACGCACATCACCATTACGTGGCATAGAAAATTTTCTGGATATGGCACATTTCCCGTATGTGCATACAGGTATTTTGGGAGCTGAACCAGAAACTGCAGTCAAACCCTATCACGTTGAATGGCGTGAAGATGTCGATGAAATCTGGGCAACGGAATGTTTTTTTACTCAACCACTTGCCGCACCGAGTTCACCTCAGCCGCAGGAAACTGAATATATCTATCGCGTTGCTTCCCCCTTAAACGCAATTTTATATAAAGTGAATACTGCGGCTAAGGGGATTATTCCTGCTGATGTCGTGTGTCTTTTCATTCAACCCCTGAGTGAAACTCATATTCGGGCGCATTTACTGATGATTTTGGATGATCAGACGAGCAGCATGACCGATATGGTTTTATTTCAACAGAAAATTTTTACTCAGGACAAACCGATTCTGGAAAATCATCTGCCTTTAAAACTTCCTTTGGAAAAACTGGAAATCCCGACAAAAGCTGATGCACTAGCGACCGCATATCGCAAATGGCTGATCACCAAGAATTGGAGCTATGGAGTACATAAAAGCATGCAAACGGAGCAAGTGGTATGAATGTGAATCTATCAACATTGCCTCTAAATCTTGCCGATGATCCATTATCGACAGATTGCTATAGTGTACGTTTGTTACTTGAGTTTTTACAACTTCCTTACCAGTCTGTATATGCAGATGTTGAGCAATTCGATAATAAATTTGAATCGCCAGTTTTATTAGATTCTTCTTCAAACATATCTGGGCTGATGTTCATCTTTCAATATTTAATTGAATTAACAGGAACACAATCCCAATGGATACCAGTTTATTTGTCATCGCAAATACAGGATTGGCATGATTTTAATGAGAAACTCAAACTGAGTTTGGGACAATTACGTCAGGCCAGTCTGGCAATGGATCAATTTTTGACAGATGAAAAAAGATTATTTAAGCAGGCAGCGCAGCAGCTCCGTGAGCTGGATGATCATTTATGTGAGCAAACCATTTGCGGACACCGTTATTTATTGGGTGGGCAACTGACGGCGGCTGACTTGATTGTATTTCCTCAAGTTGCATTGGCTTGGGATGCGGGTGTAAGTTTGCTGCCTTTTTTACACATCCGTCGTTGGATCAATCATATTCGCCATCAACCAAAATTTATTCCGATGGCTGGTTTATTGGCTATCAACTGAGATAAATCGTAAAACTGTTTTTATTTTAATCATTGTGAATTGTTATGTCTTATTGTAGGTCAGAGATGGTATAAATTTTGCGTATAGACTCGGGTCATCTTAGATAAGGACGGATTGGTGATTCATCCAACAAATAAATGGGAAGCATTAGACGCACATTTGCTGCAAGTTTTATATGTGCTTTTAACAGAAAAAAGTGTCTCTAATGCAGCCAAACGACTGAATCAATCACAACCTGCCATTAGTACCGCTTTAAAAAAATTAAGGGAAATCATAGGTGATCAGCTTTTGGTACGTAGCCGCAACGGCATGACCCCTACTGAACGTGGTTTATCCTTACTCGAGCCAGTGAGTCAGGTATTAAGTCAGCTTGAATTAATTGCCACCCAACAAGTTAATTTTGACCCAGCACAATCGCGTCAGGTATTTAATCTAGCAGCATCAGATTATTTAAACCCCATCGCGATTGGTGAAATTCTTCGTAGGATTCATGTAGAAGCACCCCATTGCACGGTTATTATGCATTCCATGGGACATAATGTAGATTATGCACACGCATTGGAAAGTGGTATGTACGATGCGGTGATTGGGAACTGGCCACAGCCTCCTGAATACTTACGTCTTGCTCCATTGTTCGAGGATGAAGTGGTCTGTTTGCTGCGTAAGTCGCATCCTCTGGCGCATAAGACTCTGTCGGTGGATGATTATCTTAATGCTGATCATATTGCTCCAACACCTTATACCGTAGGGCAACGTGGAGTCATCGATTTACATTTATCCAAAGAGCGCTTAAAACGTAATATTGTGGCATTTATTCCGTACTTTGGAATGATTCCTTATATGCTGCTACAACTTGACGCGATTTTTTCTGCTCCACGCTCATTTTCTCGCCATTATAGTGCATTATTGCCTTTGACTATTTCCGATGTGCCAATCCAGTTTCCCAAAATTTCTTATTATCTACTTTGGCATGAACGTCAGCATCGTTCACCGGAGTTTCGCTGGTTCAGAGAACTGGTGATTTCTGTTCTGAGAAACGATAGTCATGTGGTCGATTAACGAATATCTAACCTCATTCTCTCAATCACTTAAGCATAGGAAGATAACATTCATTTTTCTGCGCTGAATTCTGTCTGTGATTTCATGACAACGGTTCAAAAACAATCATTTTATTATTTATATCTGTTTTAACATAAGCAACATTGCACTTTTTTAATATGCCAATCTTTGGTAGGAAATTTGCCTTTATCACAGGGTCAGATCGTTTTGCATTGGGGCAAACGTGATTTTTGAAAAGCCATCATTATGAGTCTTGAGATGAATATTGTGAGCTTTGATCTTGAGAAAATGATAAGGGGAAATGTGCAATGAACGTATTACAACAAGGTAATGCATTAAAAACGCTAATGACTGCTATGGCGACTATTCTGGGGGGAATTGGAGTCATGCAATCTGTACAGGCTGCCACATGGAGCGATACGTCTATTGGGTGGCGTTATGGATCACAATTTGCAGAACCGTATAAAAACGATTCAGATGACAGTCGTACGGATATCACCAAACAAATTTTTAACCTGACCTATGCTAGTGGTGATAAGTACGGTTCAAACTTCTTTAATGTCGATTTACTTCAGTCAGATGATGAACCGAATAGCACTCAATCCAATGATAAAGGGACTCAGGAAGCTTATGTGGTCATTCGTCGTTATCTGGATGCTGGCGCCATTACTAAGACAAATTTATCTGTACCGGGCTACATTCGTGGTGCAGGTTTAACGTTGGGGCTGGACTGGAACACTAAAAATGATAGTTATGGTTCAAAAAAACGTATGTGGGTAGTAGGGCCAACTATTCAATTTGATGTGCCGGGTTTTCTAGATTTTAGCGTATTGGCATTATTTGAAAGCAATGATCCTTCATCAGATACCCCGCGATTTGGGTATTCTTCGGGGCGTTACACCTATGACACTCATGCTGCTGCACAGTTTACATGGGGCATTCCAATTGGAAAAACACCGCTATCTTTTGAGGGATATGCACTTTGGATTGATTCAAAAGGAAAAAATGAGTCTGGTGGTGATACAAAAGCTGAAACCCATATTGATGCACGTGTGATGTATGACTTGAGCCCAGTTATTGGGTTAAAAGGCAGCAAGTTACGCGCAGGCGCAGGCTATGAGTATTGGAAAAATAAATTTGGCAATGACACCGATGGCTTTGCAGGAAAAGGTGCCACGGCCAGCACACCAATGGTTCGGGTTGACTATCATTTTTAAAAATATCGTGAATGATGCAGATAGAGCATAAATAGAAAATTTTACTTACGCTCCGTCTTTATGATCAATCGTTATTAAATTAAAAGAGACATCAAAAATGACATTAAATGATCAGGCAACAGCACAAGATCTGTTTTTTCTAAGAAGAACGTTTGAATTGGCAGAACAAACTAAATTGCAAGGCCTACATCCCTTTGCTGCAATTGTGGTGAATGCACAAGGCGAGATTGTCACTCAGGCAGGCAATAATTCATTACCTCCGACAGGTGATCCCACCCGTCATGCTGAAACTGTTGCAGCAGGGCAGGCCGCACGACTTTTGTCATTGGAACAGTTGCGTAATTGTACTTTATATAGCAATGCTGAACCCTGTGCGATGTGTTCTGGTGCGATTTATTGGACTGGCATTGGTCGGGTCGTCTATGGCATGAGTGAAACACAACTCCTAGAAATTACAGGGAATCACCCAGAAAACCCGACGTTATCTTTACCTTGTCGTCAGGTATTTGCTAGTGGACAACGAGAAATAAGGGTCATTGGGCCGTGTTTGAGTGAAGAAGCAGCGCAAGCACATCAAGCGTTTTGGACTTAATTAAGTCACTAAACAGATTTTTTATTTAAATATTATTCACAAAATAAAGTGATTGCAGCATGGCATGTCCCTTGCTTCTCTCTAATCACATGAGCTAAAGAGATGACCTGATGGCTTTACCTACCGATAAAATCTCTGTTGATCCAGACTTGAATATGAGCACCAGCAGACCTGCACCTATCTTGCAGAAAAATCGTCTGGAGTTGATCAATATAACGAAACAGTATGGCAGTTTAGTGGCCAATGACCATATTAATTTACAGGTCGCACCCGGTGAAATCCATGCAGTATTGGGTGAAAACGGCGCAGGCAAAAGTACTCTGATGAAAATTATTTATGGGGCAGTCAAGGCCGATGAAGGAGAAATTGTCTGGAATGGTCGCTCTGTCGCTATTGAAAGTCCTGCTGCGGCCCGACATTTGGGAATCGGTATGGTGTATCAACATTTTTCTTTATTTGAAACATTGACGGTAGTGGAAAATATTGCACTGGGCTTGGATGAAAAATTTGATTTAAACGTATTATCCAAACGCGTCATTGAAGTCTCTGAAAAGTATGGATTACCCATTGATCCGAAAAGAACCGTTTATAGTTTATCGGTTGGAGAGCGACAACGTGTTGAAATTGTACGTTGTTTATTGCAAAACCCATCATTATTAATTTTAGATGAACCCACTTCGGTACTCACACCTCAAGCAGTATTAATCTTGTTTGAAACGTTACGCCGTTTAGCCAGTGAAGGGGTATCAATTTTATATATCAGCCATAAACTCAATGAGATACAGAGCTTATGCGATTGCGCTACTATTTTACGGGGTGGAACCGTGACAGGAACTGCCATTCCTAAACAGGAAAGTACCGCGAGTCTGGCTAAGATGATGATTGGGCGTGATCTTCCTGCTTATGAACATCCTGTTTATGTGGGCGAGAGTAAGCCTATATTTGAAGTGAAACAGCTCAATGTTCAGGCACCTGATCTTTTTGGAACCTCGCTCGAACATATTCAGCTTAGTGTGAAAACAGGAGAGATTCTGGGTATTGCAGGTATTTCTGGAAATGGTCAAGCCGAACTGTTGATGGCCTTGTCTGGTGAAATTACGACTGCAAAAGGCTGCGTAATGTTAGAGGGACGGGCGATCGGCCATTTAAATGCGGGGCAGCGCCGCGCACTGGGTTTTGGTTTTGTGCCTGAAGAGCGTTTGGGACGTGGTGCTATTCCCGCGATGAGTTTAACTCAAAATGCTTTATTGACCGCATTTCGGCAAGGTTTTGTGCGTTATGGATTGGTCAATTACGAAAAAGCGCGTCATTTTGCACAAGACTGTATTCAGAAATTTGCGGTAAAAGCCTCTGGAACGGCGACTGTCGCGCGTTCTTTGTCGGGTGGCAACCTACAAAAATTCATCGTAGGTCGTGAAATCCTGCAACAGCCTAAAGTTATGGTGGTGGCCCAACCCACTTGGGGGGTCGATGTCGGTGCAGCCGCCTTTATTCGTCAAACACTAATTGATCTGTCGCGTCAGGGTGCCGCCATTATTGTAATTTCTGAAGAATTGGAAGAATTATTTGAGATCAGTGATCGAATTGCTGTTCTGGCCGCAGGTCGCCTAAGTGAAGCTCAATCTGTGAATGAAACCAATGCTGAAACAATTGGTTTGATGATGTCCGGATTGTATCGGCAATCGCAAAGCCCATGCGTTTTAGACGCATCTGCTTAGGTCTATATCATTTGAACTGGGGTTACATATGCATTTACTCGAACCGCGTGATCATCCATCGATTTTAATGAAGTGGATCTCTCCCTTAATTGCTTTGGCGGCAACGTTCTCTATTGGCGGCCTATTATTTATGATTTTAGGGAAAAATCCGCTTGAAGCTTTTCAGGTGTTTTTTATTGAACCCTTATCCAGTTGGTATGGCTGGAGTGAGTTGATTATTAAAGCTAGCCCCTTAATTTTAATTGCATTAGGACTATCTATTGGATTTAAAGCCCGTATTTTTAATATCGGTGCTGAAGGTCAGCTTATTATGGGGGCAATTTTTGGGGGTGGTTTAGCCATTGCCTGTCAGGGAATCTCCGCATTTTGGATATTACCTTCTATGGTGATTGCTGGTGCAATTGGCGGAGCCTTATGGGGGGCTATTCCTGCATTACTAAAAACCCATTTTAATGCGCAAGAAACTCTGACCACATTAATGCTGAATTATATTGCGACATTTATTTTACTGTATTTGATTAACGGGCCGTGGAAAGATCCCGAAGGCATGAATTTTCCACAATCGGTTATGTTCGACGATGGAACTTTATTTCCTATTTTATTTGAAGGCACACGAATCAATACTGTGATTGGGGTGACCATTTTTGCAGTGTTGGCATTCTGGCTGTTTAGTAAACGCAGTTTTCTTGCATATAAGCTCGAAGTCGGTGGTCAAGCACCTGATGCTGCATGTTACGCGGGGTTTTCTGCAAAGCAGGCTATCTGGTTTAGTCTTATGATCTCAGGTTTTATGGCAGGTATTGCAGGCATTGGTGAGGTTGCAGGTCCGGTTGGACAACTCAATCCAAATATTTCTCCAGGTTATGGTTATGCCGCAATTATTGTGGCGTATTTGGGACGATTAAACCCGATCGGGATTGTTTTGTCAGGATTTTTGATGGCCTTGCTCTACATTGGCGGAGAAACCGCACAGCTAAATCTACAACTTCCTGCGGCAATTACAGGATTATTTCAGGGAATGTTGTTGTTTTTCTTATTGGCTGCGGATGCTTTCATCGAAAATCGCTATCGGTTTGGTAGGTCTAAAACAATGAAAAAGCATACCTTTCCCATTGTATCCACTGAAACAGCTTAGGAGTTAGACATGATTGATTTAGTTCCAATTTTAGCGGGTACTCTGGCCGCGGGCACACCCCTGATTTTTGCAGGAATGGGTGAGTTGGTTGCAGAGCGAACAGGGGTGATTAATCTGGGTGTTGAAGGCATGATGTTGATTGGTGCCGTTGCGGGTTTTGCTTTTTGTGCAAGCACAGGTCTAGGGCCTGCGGCAGGACTTTTGGCAGGGGCCATTGCTGGTGCGGGTGCTGCACTCATTTTTGCAATTTTGGCACTTTCGCTCGCAGCTAATCAGGCCGCTTGTGGGCTTGCGTTAACCATTTTCGGTGTGGGGTTATCCGCTTTCGTGGGGCAACATTTTGTCAGTAACAGTTTGGAGGGTTTAAAGGCACTGGATATTCCGGTCCTGTCGGAGATCCCTTTTATTGGACCGATTTTATTTCACCAAAATTATGTGGTGTATTTATCGATTTTATCTTTTTTTGTCATTTGGTGGATTTTGGCACAAACCAAGCTGGGTTTATTGCTTAAAGCGGTGGGCGAGTCACCAGAGTCCGCACATGCCATGGGTTATCCAGTATTGTTGATTCGTTACGGTGCCGTGTTGTTCGGTGGAGCAATGGCTGGAATAGGTGGGGCATTTTTATCTACGATATATACGCCATTATGGGTTGAAAATATGGTCGCAGGCCGTGGTTGGATTGCCATTGCACTAGTGGTATTTGCAGTCTGGAAACCTGCACGATTGATGGTCGGCGCGTATTTATTTGGTGGTGTCACCATTTTACAATTCCATGCGCAAGCGTTGGGTCTTGATCTGCCTGTTGAATTACAGGCTGCGTTGCCGTATGTGGCTACGATTTTAGTTCTGGTCTTGATTTCACGTGATAAAAAACTATTGCAAATGAACTTACCTGCATCATTGGGGAAATCCTTTATTCCTTAATGTTTTTATGATGATGAATAGATGAATCAGGTTGGATCATCTATTTATCATCAGAGTTTAAGCATCTAAAATTAAGATTTTAATTTTTTTTGCCGTGTCTTCTATATGATTTGCAAATATATTTTTAAGATTTATTAAATTTATGATCAAAAAAAAGCTGAATAAAAATATAAATATAATTTTATTGAAAATGCAGAACTGACAAAATTGGTACGCTTTTCACACTTTTTGTTAGATAAATAATATATTTGTATAAATGTGATTATTCCCTCATAATAGCAAACATAGCGAGATGATTCATTTGAGAATGAATAAGTTGCTTATCAAATTTGCGAACCCTCTGGATGTGATTATACACATCCTTTTTATGCTCAGTTATCCCTATATAACTGAGCTTTTTTTTGTCCGCTATTCACCTAATTAGGCGCGAACCACTTCACCCGTGAGGGCATTTAAAATGCGACTTGGTTCTCGACTCAACCCTAAATCTCCTTGTAGGTAATTTAAGTTATTACCAAAATAAGCCTGAGCATCTTGCAATCGTTGCGCGGGTGCAAGACCTGCTGGGTTGGCGCTGGTCGAAACAATAAAGCCGCCAAAGTGCTGACATAATGCCATGCATAGTGGATGCGTGGTGACTCGAACTGCGACCAAGGGATGTTGGCCTTTGATCCATGTTGGAATACTTTGATCAGCGGGAAGTAGCCACGTTGTGGCACGTTCTGTTTCAAGGCGATTCGACCACGTCGCAATCACTTGCTGACGGATTGTTGTGTCTAAGTCCTGCAATAAATGTTGTACTTGTTGTATATGGCCAGCCAATAAAATCACCCCTTTTTCAACTGGGCGATGTTTCAGTTCCAGAATTTCCTGAAATGCCTGCTCATTGAAGGGATCACAACCCAATCCCCAAACTGCTTCTGTCGGATAAGCTAGAACTTGTCCTTGTTTTAAAAGTTGAGCTGCTTCAGAAATAGAGGAAGTAATCATGGGATGTATGTGAAAACAGGAGAGAGTATGACTAGTTTAATGCATTGGGCGACAACGTAAATAGCGTCCTGCTTGTTGTAGACATAAACCCAGTAATTCCAATTCCATTAATTGGGCGGTTAGCTCTGCAATCGTGATTGGATGGCGCAGCGCCAGTTGATCCAAATCTTGTCCAATCCAGTCCAGACTCTGATACAACGCAATCAAATGTGCGGGCAGGCTTGGTGGAGGAGCAGTACTGGCTTCATCCGTTGGGTGTTGTTGGGCTTGCCATTGTGTTGGTAGCGCTAAATCTTCGATGACCTGTTCGGGATGATCGACCAGAATCGCACCTTCTCGAATCAGTTGATGACAGCCTTGATGATGTTCACTATAAATATGCCCTGGAATCGCAAAGACCATTTTACCTTGATTGGCTGCTTCATTCGCGGTGATGAGAGAACCACTTTTCAGTGCTGCCTCAACCACCAATACACCCAGACTCAGACCACTGACAATTCGATTGCGTCTGGGGAAGTGTTGTTGTAGGGGCATCGTGGTTGGTAGAAACTCAGTCACGATGGCCCCAGATTGGGTAATTTGCTGTGCCAGTTGTTTGTGCTGAGCAGGGTAGACGCTATCTAGACCTGTACCTGTCACTGCAATGGTTCGTTGATGTGCCAATCCACCTTGATGTGCGGCTTGATCAATCCCATGTGCCAAACCACTGCTGATATAAAAGCCTTTTTCACTTAAATAATAGGCAAAATCATAAGCGACTTGGCGTCCATGTGGACTCGGTTTACGGCTGCCGACCATAGCAATCTGTGGTTGTAATAAGGCCTGTGCCTGACCTTGTCCAAATAAAATGGGTGGACGATCTGCATATGGCAAGAGCTGAGTGGGATAACCCAGATCTTCTGGCGTTAAAATAAAATCACTATATTTACAGACTAGATCAAGCAATTGTTGGAATTGTTGTTGACCCTGAGGGCTTTGAAATTCGGCTAAACGTTTTAAGTGATTGGCGTGTAAGCCCAATTGTGACCATTCTGGGAAACGATGTGGTTGTATTGCTTGTTCACAGCCACCAAAGTGCTGCTGAATTTTGCTGAAACTCGACAACGAATGCTGAACCAAGTACCACACCAACACAGTGTGATAGTGATGAGGTGATAATTGATTCAACATAGGCATTTACTTAATCATCTAAACGAGGTGGCTTAATATCCGAACCAAGCTTGATCGGTAGCTCGCTTTCAAGGATATAGGCATAGCTGATACGATCAAAGCTCTTAAAGATCATGGCGCTACCTAGATATTGTCCAGGGAGTTTCACTTTCTCTTTGGTCTTCGGATCTCGGACCACTTCACCATCTTGATAGACACTGAACACTTGACCAATCTCTACACCATCAGCGCTGCCACGATCAACAGTCACCACGCCATTTTTGGCTGCGGTGCCAATTGAACCCATCACACGAATGATTTTGCCGCCGTCTTTTACCTGATTGGCGTCAATTGGGTAGAATAAAGTCGGTAGCATGGCATCCTGTTCAGCCATAACTCGATCGCCACGACGAACTTCACCGTTATAACTATCGGTGAGTTCAACTGTAGTGATGTCATTTTCATTGCGAATGGCAACAGCCGAAGCCACTTGCGTCAGCTCAACCCCAAGATTCTGTTTCTTGCCATTTTGGTCCAATACGATGTACGGTTCACCTTCACGGAATACGCCATAACGTTGACCATTTTCAAGGCCTTTACCACGTACGTAAACACTTTGGCCTTTACCTGCAAGTACGCGGTTGTCTGCTGTGCCCAAGATATAAGGGGTATTGGCAATCGCCTCTGCTGGCAGGACCGAAGTACGCTCTAACCATTGTTGAATATGTGCTAAAGGAATGACAGGAACACTATTATTCAAGGCTTCAACACGGACTTGCGGACGTAAATTTGAGGTATTGCCTGTATAGCGACGAATAATCCCATCACAACCATCACCTTCATCTTTACCGATTAAGGGTTTACCATTCAAGCTACAAAGCAGCAAGCGATCACCTGGATAAATCCAGTGCGGGTTTTTCACATGTTTATTGCTTGCCCAAATTTCTGGCCAGCGCCAAGGCTTACTTAAAAACTTCCCTGAGATATCCCAAAGCGTATCGCCTTTTTTCACCACATAAACATGTGGTGCTCCCACTTTGACCGAAGGAGGACTGACATTTGGGCTTGCTGCATGGGCGAAATTCACGCTCATCCCCAAACCTGCACAAATTGCTGCAGCAATCAGTTGTTTTTTTAACCCCAAGGCATGAAATGAGTGTATGCCGTTTAAAACCTTTTTCATTATCATAATTCCTAAAAATTATGTGTGTAGTTGCGCTATAATAACGACTTTACACACAATTTTTTGATCAAGCATTCCCTTCAGTTGGTTTTTTGATCAATGGCATAAGTGAGGACGACAGTATGGCCTTATTACCTATTTTAAGTTTTCCTGATCCCCGCCTTCGTACCATTGCCAAGCCAGTCGAAGAAGTCACTGATGATATTCGTCAGCTTGCAGCAGATATGTTTGAAACCATGTACGAGGCACCGGGTATAGGCTTAGCGGCAACTCAGGTTGATCATCATATTCAGCTTATTGTTATGGACATCTCTGAAGAGAAAAACCAACCGATGGTGTTCATTAACCCCAAAGTCATTCCACTGACCGAAGATACGCAGCCTTATGAAGAAGGCTGTCTCTCTGTGCCTCAAATATACGACAAAGTTGAGCGTCCGTCACGCGTAAAAATCGAGGCAATTAACCTTGAAGGTCAAGCATTTGAGTTAGAAGCTGACGAACTTCTCGCTGTTTGTATCCAACATGAAATGGATCACTTAAATGGCAAACTTTTTGTCGACTATTTATCGCCATTAAAGCGTCAACGTGCACGTGAGAAAGTGGAAAAAGTGGTTCGCCAACGTGAAAAAGAAAAAGTAAGCGTCAAACGTTAAGCGATAGACACTTTTTAAAGATGCTCTCTTTGTTTCGTTGTGGCTTGCTGCTGGCTTTAACCGCGGTCTGTTTGCAGATTGCGGTTTTCTTGCAGCCGCTACTTCCGAAGCAATATCAAATCGCGCCTGTCTGTGAAACTATTACTCAGGCGTTGCTGTTGCCTAAGCTACAAGCTTTGCATAGCCATTCGGTCCATGCATCTCAGCATCACGAGCATCAGCTTGAACATGTTCAAGTATCGATGCCACAACATGATCATCACGATCCTAACCACCAATGTCAGTACTGTACGGTCTATGCCAATCTGGTCTTGCCGCCTGAATTGGGGGTGAAAGAGGTTCTGGTCCGTATCCAAATCCGTTTAGTTGCGTATCAACAAGCCTTTAAGCATGTTTATTTTGCACTGCAACGGTTGTTCTTGTTGCCTCAAGGGCGGGCTCCGCCACTCTTTGCATAAATTAAAACTTTCTTTTCGTTAGGGTTTTTTGGAACTCTGACTCTGTTTTATTTATTTTTTAAGAGAGACCGATGATGGCTCAACCTAAATTTTTACTACAACCGCTGACGGTTGCGATCTTGGCTGCTTCAAATACCGCAATGGCGTGGGCAGAACCTGTTCAGCATGAGCAGGCACATGTCTCAATGGCACCGATTGTGGTCACTGCACAACAACCGAATGAGAGCAATGGTTTGGTGGTGCAAGCCGATCCGAAGAAACCGATTCAACCCATCCCTGCGACAGATGGTGCCGACTATCTACAAAGTATTATGGGTTTTAACTCAATACAAAGCGGTGGCACCAATGGAGATGTGACCTTTCGTGGTATGTTTGGTTCCCGCATCAAGATTTTAACCGATGGTACGGAGAACCTTGGTGCATGTCCTGCTCGTATGGATGCACCGACCTCTTATATCTCTCCTGAAAGCTATGATCGTATTTCAGTGATCAAAGGGCCACAAACGGTTCAATATGCCAATACTGGTTCAGCAGCAACGGTGATCTTTGAACGTGAACCTGAAAAACTCACCCAAGACAAACCCTATCGTGGACAGGCGAGTGTATTGTGGGGTTCATTTGGGCGCTTAGATCAGAATGTTGAAGCGGCGATTGGAGACGAGAAAAAATATATCCGCTTAAATGCCAACCGCTCTGAATCGAATAGTTATCAAGACGGCGATGGCAATACCATCCCGTCTTCATGGGAACGCTGGAATGCCGATGTTGCATTGGGCTGGACCCCAGATGAAAATACTTGGTTGGAATTGACCGGTGGTAAAGCGGATGGTGAAGCTGAATATGCTGGGCGTGGTATGGATGGGGCACAATTTGCCCGTGAAAGTTTAGGTTTACGGTTTGAAAAGAAAAATGTCACTGATGTAATCAAGAAAATTGAAGCTCAGGTGAACTATAGCTATAACGACCATATTATGGATAACTATAGTTTGCGTACACCGCCATTGGTTGAAATGAGCCATGATGGCATGACCATGCTGATGCCAAACCCGATGGCCATGCAAGTGACACGCCGTACCTTGAACTCGCGTTTGGCCATGACGTCTGAATGGAATCAATGGAGTTTAATTACTGGAGTTGATTCTCAGTTCAATAAACATGGTGGCAGTATGTCATCGCCGACCATGCCATCGATGAATGTACCCTTCCGTCAGGATATGCGCTTCCAGTCTTATGGTGCTTTCGGTGAGTTGACTTATCAATTGAACCCGCAGAATAAGATTGTGACAGGTGCTCGCGTAGACCAAGTCACTGTTGATGATGAGCGTGTTGATTCGAAAGCCAAAGGCTTTAACACCCAACTTGAAAAAACCTTACCTAGTGCTTTTGTTCGTTTGGAAAATCAAAATACCGAGCATGGCGTGAACAGTTATGTGGGCTTGGGTTATGTCGAACGTATGCCAGATTATTGGGAATTGTTTAGTCCTGAACATGGTAATGCTGGTTCAAGCAATACCTTTAATGGGGTACGCCCAGAGAAAACTTTGCAGTTAGATCTTGGTTTTACTCAGCAGCAGGGGGCATTTAACTCATGGGTGTCGGCATATGCAGGGCTAATTGATGACTATATTTTGATGAATTATCATGATCATAGCCATATGCATGCAGGTGGACATGGCGGGCATGGCAGTAGTGGCATTACCGCGGGTGCGAAGAATGTGGATGCAACCATTGCCGGTGCTGAGGCAGGTATTGGCTATCAGTTTACTGACCATATTCAAGCGGATGTGAGTGCGATGTATGCGTGGGGTAAAAATACCACGGACAATACGCCATTACCACAAATTGCACCTTTGGAAGGACGTGTGAATCTACGTTATGTTACTGATAAATATACACTTGGTATGTTGTGGCGTGTGGTGGATCAGCAAAATCGCATTAGCTTGCATCAAGGGAACATCGTGGGGTATGACTTGAAACCAAGTGCAGGTTTCTCAACGATTTCATTGAATGGTAGCTATAGTCTGAATCAAGATATTGATCTTTCGGTGGGAGTTGATAACGTCTTGGACAAGACTTATACCGAACACCTGAATAAAGCAGGCAGTTCAGGTTTTGGTTTTGCCAGCGAGGAGCAATTCAATAATACTGGCCGCAATTACTGGATGCGTATGAGCATGAAGTTCTAAGCTAGGTTAGAATCAATCAGCTCAATGACCTGCATTGGGCTGATTGAGATTTGAATCGAGGCCGGCATGCATTATCTTCAGGATCCAAAAACAATTATTCAGGAATTACAACAACAGGGTTACGCCTGTATCCAAGTCATAGAATGGACGGAACAGACCCGTGACAGTCTGGCCAAAATGTTGTTGCAGGCAGGTGTTCAAGATTATCAGTTTCATAAAATCAGAAATGAGCCACACGATTATCTGATCGTACTAAAAGGGAACACTTCTAAGCTTCCTTATCAGTTGGAAAAAGATTATCCCTCCAGAACCTCTTTTTTAAAGGTGTTACCTTTAATTTTGGTGGTGGGCCTGATCGCAGTGACAGTCCTTTTCAGCAGTTATTCTCAAGATCTGATGTCCTTTGTCATTGTCTTGATTATTCCCGCAATACTGGGAGCATTATTCGAATATTTTATGATTCGAAAACAGCCCAATCCCATTTTCCTCTCTAAGCTTTTCAAAATTCAGCCGCTTGTTTTTGTGATCGTGATTGTGTTCTGTGTGATCGTGTTAAGAGAAGGTATTATTTGCCTGATCATGCTCTTGCCCATTCTATTGATCGGTTTACTGCTGGGCGCAGGCTTGATGCGATTGATCTGTCATTATCTATGGAAACCCAGCGCCAAAATCTATTCTTTTGCACTCCTGCCGCTGATTTTATGGTTGTTATTACCTGATTTTAGCCGTACTGAATATGGACAAACCCAACGTTCGGTCGTGATTCATGCGCCAGCACAGCAAGTATTTCAGGCTATTAACCAGATTGGCAAGATTCAACCAGAGGAAGTCAAAGACAGTTTTATTTTTAGCATGGGCTTTCCCAAACCTGTTTTTGGTATGACCGAGCAGCATGGGGGCGAACTGATACGCACCATCCAGTGGGAACGTGGTATCAAGTTTGAAGAAAAGGTCACCGCATCGCATGCGCCGTATTTATTGTCCTGGAAATACCAATTTGCTCCAAATTCTTTTCCGAAAGGGTCATTAGATGATCATCTGGAAATGGGCGGCAAGTATTTCGATTTGCTGAAAACAGATTATCAATTAGAACAAATCGATGCGCATACCACCAAGTTGATTCTAAGCATTGATTATCGTTTATCCACTGAATATAACTGGTATAGCCGTTTATGGGTCAATTATGTTTTAAATGAGTTTAGTGATGTGGTGATGCAGATTCATAAACAGCGTTTAGAAAAAGATCTGCCTTGAGCGAAAGTCAAAGCGAAGCCACAATCTTGATTGTGGCTTCGGCTGATTAAGCCAAGCAATCCTGCTTTGGCATTAAGCTATCGCAATACAATGGGTTTAAAGCACATTGTAAATCATCAATCTGCTCTTGGGTCACATAGCCTTTGGCTTTGAGATATTCAGCCACGCGATCATCACGCAGACTTAAAAATGCAGCATCATACACGCCTAAATCAACAAATAAAGCCGCAGTTTCCAAGCTGTTAAAATGGTCTAAAAACACATCATTTTCATACATTAAGAAAATATGTGTCAAAGTGGCATTGGCATCAACTTTTAAACGCTGGGCTAATTGTTCAGGACGTGTTTTGATAAACAATAAATCTGAAAGTTCATCAAACTGGGTTTTATCCAGTTGGTTTTCACCACCTTTGACATGACCTAACCATGCTTTGAACACCAGTACCGCACCACCGCGCAATAACATACTCCAGATTTGATGGCGGCTTTCATGATCAAGATGAGCCGATTCAGTTTCGAGTGCTTCTAAGAAAGAATCTTCTTGCTCTGCCAGTTTTTCAAATAAACCCAAGCCTTGTGGATGATAAGCGGCAGGTGCAAATACATCAAAATTGAGCTCATCAAATACATTAAGTGCCAGTGGGACAGCAGCTTGATAAAGCGTGTTCAGTGCACGTAAATGAGTGTCATCCAGTTTGCTGTGTACAAAGATGGTTTGCCAATCCAATTCTGGTAGCAGTGCATTGGCACTGTACTGGCGATAAAGCTGTTGTGAGCTATGGTCAGTTGTCGGGTTGCTGTGATTCATGATCAATGTCCTTTTTGACAATTTGTGCTGAGAAACCCAACAAACATGGCGCTAGGCTTCGATTCAATTGATCAATTTATGCGGGATCGAGAAAGCAAGTAGAATACGACTAAAGTTGTAGATATGATTTTTACCCTAAAATTAACCATTAAAAACAGTAGCTTATTTAATTGTAAGTAAGTGTACAAACGTTCACTAATGTAAGTGAACGTTTTTGCCATAGCCAATAATGATTTGAGCACTTTGGTCAATTTATCATCGACAAAAGTGCTTCTTTTTGATGATTTCTGCATGTGTTGCAAAATATTTTGCTAGTTATTGCATCGGCATGATTTTTAAGCCTGATAACCATGCCCGTAATCCCGCAGGTTTAAGCGGTTTTTTCAGCAACACAATATTCTGCTGTTTTAAGTACTGAGGCAATTCTGGGTCAGAATCCGCGGTAATCAGGGCCACTGGAATATGAGGTAGTCGATGCTGTTCAATAAAATCTAGACCGCGTTGATCATGGTTTAAATGTTGATCGATCAGCCAGACCTGAATGTCTTCTTGCTCAATCAATTGCAAGGCTTGCTCAGGTTCAGTCGCGGTGAAAATCTGATAGCCCCACTTGCTCAGTAAAGTACGCATCCCTTCCAGAATGGTCTCATCATTGTCTAAACACAATACTTTATAAGCCGTATGTTGCAAGGCTGTCACATGCGGGAGTGTTATTTGAATTTTGGGCGCTTCGGCAAGTGGTACTTCAATCATGAAGCAAGAGCCTTTGCCCAATTCCGAATAGACATGTACAGGAAAATCAAGCAGGCTGGTCATCCGTTGTACGATAGCCAGTCCGAGACCAAGACCTTGTTCTCCCCAAGGGGAGGTATGTCCACAGCGTTCAAATTCTTGGAACAGTTTCAGGCGTTGTTGTTCATGAATACCGGGTCCTGTGTCCCAAACCCCAATCCGAATATGCTTCGGACGTTGCGCAGAACGTAACACGCCAACTACTACACGACCTTGTGCAGTATAGCGCAGCGCATTGCTGACAAAGTTTTGGATAATACGTCGCATCCATTGTGGATCGGTATCGACCCAAAATTTAGTGTCGTGAACAGACAGTTGAATATTGCGTTGTGCTGCAATCGATTTAAATTGCAGCTCAAGATCATTTAACAGGTCATGCAGAGAATAGGCTTGACGTTTCGGTTGAATGGTACCACCTTCCAAACGGGCAATATCCAAGAGTGCCGAGAGCATACTTTCAGCCCCATACAGAGCACGATCCAACTGTTGCAAGGTTTGCTGATCTTCTGCTGAATGCACACTTTGCTCTAGCGCGGTACTAAATAAGCGAGCCGCATGCATCGGCTGTAATAGGTCATGACTGGCGGCTGCCAAGAAACGACTTTTCGATTGATTGGCTTTATCGGCTTGTTCCAGTGCGAGTTGTTGCTCGGTCAAGGCATTGGCAAGCTGTTGGGTGCGATCACTGACGCGTTCTTCCAACACCGCTTCGTTTTCACGGAAGGCAGTAATATCAGCGAAAGTGGTCACGAAGCCACCGCCTTCAATGGGATTACCGCGCATCTGAATCACCAGACCATCTTTACGAATGCGCTCGAACTCATGCGCGCTACCGACTTTCATCCAGTGCAGTCGTTTACGTACATGTTCTTCAACAGGACCAGGACCACATTCACCACGTTCGGCATTATAGCGAATCAAATCGGCAATCGGGCAGCCGACGTAGACCAGATCCTTAGGATAATCAAATAGTTTTAGGTATTGGTTGTTCCATGCCACCAGACACATATTTTTATCCACCACACTGACCCCTTGAGTCATATGGTCGATCATGGTCATGAGTAGGTTTTGGTTAAAACGTTGCCACTGTGAGGCTTGGTCAAGGATATTGGCCACTTGTCCTAAAGCGAGACCATTGTTAATCATGGCAGTGGTCAATAAGGTACGGGCAGAAGCGGCACCAATAATCCCTGCCAGATACTGCTCGGTAAAACGCCACCACATGCCATTGGCGACGTGATTTTCATTTAACACCACATGGTTTTGTTCACAAAACTGTTGGAAGGCTTGAAGGGTGGGCTTATCGCCTGTGACGCGTTTGGCTAAAGCCAGTAAGTCACCAACTTTCAGGCGTGCAGCATTCAGGTGTAGATCAGTGAGATCGGTATTGGATTGAGCTGATGGCAACGGTTTGCTTTCATAATAGAAAAAGCTTTCCGCCTGAATTTGTTCTGCCACACTTGGACGATACAGACGAGATACCCAGATATACAGCACCACATTAAGACCCAATGACCAAAGTACACCGTGGGTGAGAGGAGCAAAGGATTCAAATCCGAGTAGGGCCTCAGGACGTAGACCATTAATATCGAAAGGCCCAAACAATAATAGATGTTGTGCAAATTCTTGATAATGATCTGGCAGGCTGCGCAATACCGTTGGAAATAGAAGCGTATAGCTCCACATGGCAAAGCCCATGAGTAAGCCAACATAGACCCCTTGACGGCTTGCACCACGCCAATACAATCCCCCGATGAGAGCAGGGGCGAATTGAGCCACCGCGCTAAAGGCCAATAAGCCAAAAACTGAAAGTTGATTAATATCATTAAAAAAATGGAAGAATAAAAAACCGAGTAACATCACGCTGACGATACTAATGCGGCGCGTCAGTTTGAGCACGCGAGGCAGGTGCTGATCATGACGAGAAATGATTTTAAAGCGCCATAATGCAGGCATAATCAAGTCATTACTGAGCATGATCGACAGGGCCACCGAAGCCACCAACAGCATGCCCGTCGAAGCTGAAAAGCCCCCTAAAAAGGCCAATAAGGCAAGCCATTCTTGTTGATAGCTTAAAGGTAGCGCTAAGACCGCAATATCAGGGGTGCCGAGAGTCTCAGGCAGGGAGTGTAAAGCCCAACTGGCAATCGGAATGATCGCGATAACCGTTAAGATCAGATAGGCCGCGAACCAGCGTCGTGCACCGCGAATATGTTTTTCATCCCGTAATTCAACCACAGCCACATGAAATTGACGTGGCAAGCAAATCATGGCTAAACCTGCCAATAGCGTCTGTACCCAGAAGGTCTCGGGCACCCCCAGTTGTTGCAGGTCATGAAAATGTTGATTGACGTCGCTGCTGACCTGTTTGATATTGTCTGGCGATTGTAATAAGAAAAATGCCGCCACGCAGAGCAGTGCAAACAGTTTAACAAAGGACTCAAACGCCACTGCTAACATCAACCCGCCGTGCTGTTCGGTATGCGCAATATGACGGGTACCAAAAATCATCGCCAAAATCGCCAGCACCGCAGTCAGCACTAAAACACTATTGGTGGTGGTATGAATATGTGCGTTTTGCTCAAGAATCACCGAGGCACTCAAAGCAATCGCGCGTAACTGCAAAGCCAGATAGGGCACAATGGCAATCACAGCAAGGATGGTCACCAGTGCTGCCAAGCTACCACTTTTGCCATAACGCGCCGCGACAAAATCGGCAATTGATGAAATGGCGTGATGTTGGCGAATCCGCCCTAAGCGCTTCCAGATGTCATAGCCAAACCAGATAAACAGCAAAGGACCCAAATAAATAGGCAGGAAAATGACGCCTTGGCGTACCGCAGCGCCGGTCGCGCCATAAAAGGTCCAAGATGAGCAATAAACCCCTAATGTCAAACTAAACAGCAGCATACGGCCGCGCGTACTTAATCGGCTAGCATGCTTTTCACCAAAAAAAGCACAGCCGAATAACAGTACGATATACAGGGCAAGCACACCAAGAATAAGCCAACTGTTCATATTGCTCACGGGATCAAATTCCATTTTTTATCATACCCGAAGCACGGGTAGAGCAAGGAGTAGAGATTGTCATTTAGAGACCAAAGTCTAAGTTACGAGTCAAGCCTAATCTTGTTACTTTGGATAATGAAAAATCCCATGTGAAAAAGGGGTCCACGGTTGGACACAAAAATAAGGAGTCAATTATGGATGATTCACAGGTAGATCGAATTCTACGAAATCCAAAGTTTCAAGAGATGGTCAGCAAAAAGCGCACATTAAGTTGGACATTAACAGCAATCATGCTGTTTATCTACGTTGGGTTCATGCTTTTGGTTGGCTATAACAAAGAATTTTTAGCAAGTTCATTTAGCGGTGGTGTCACTACATGGGGAATTCCCCTTGGTTTAGGCATTATCGTATTGTCATTTATCTTATGTGGTGTGTATTCCTATATTGCCAATACGAAACTTGATCAACTGAATGAAGCAGCCCTCAAGGAAGTTGAGGCTATTGCACATGAAAAAGGGATGCACTGAGATGAAAGGGACATCATTCAAAGCGATACTGTTCACACTGTTGAGCTTTTGCTGCTCAAGTATTGCATTCGCGGGTCCAGACCTAGGGACTGCTGAACAGCAGGCGACCAACTGGCATGCGATCATTATGTTTATGATCTTCGTGGGCTTTACCTTGTTCATTACCAAATGGGCAGCGAAACAAACCCAATCAGCACAAGATTTCTATACCGCAGGTGGCGGAATCAGTGGTTTCCAAAATGGTTTGGCGATTGCAGGTGACTATATGTCAGCGGCATCGTTTCTCGGTATTTCAGCCTTAGTTTTTAGTTCAGGCTTTGATGGCTTACTTTACTCACTTGGTTTTATGGTGGGTTGGCCAATTGTACTTTTTCTGGTTGCGGAACGCTTACGTAACTTGGGTAAATATAACTTGTCAGACGTGGTGTCATTCCGTTTGGAAGAAAAGCCAGTCCGTACTTTGGCAGCATTTAGCTCATTGGTTGTGGTTGCGTTCTACCTGATTGCACAGATGGTGGGTGCAGGTCAGTTGATCAAATTGCTATTCGGTTTGAACTACAACATCGCCGTGGTCATTGTTGGTCTATTGATGATGGCTTATGTGATCTTCGGTGGTATGTTGGCAACGACTTGGGTACAGATCATCAAAGCGGTGATGTTACTCAGTGGCGCAACTTTTATGGCCTTTATGGTGATGAAAGCAGTTGGCTTTAGCTTCACCAATATGTTTAACCAAGCCATTGGTGTATATAGCCAAGCGCACAACATGAGTTGGGAAGAAGCAGCCAAAATCATGGGGCCGGGTAAACTCGCGGCAAATCCAATCGATGCACTATCACTTGGTCTTGCGTTAATGTTTGGTACGGCAGGTTTACCGCATATCCTCATGCGTTTCTTTACCGTGAAAGATGCCAAAGAAGCACGTAAATCAGTTGTAGTGGCTACAGGCTTTATTGGCTACTTCTATCTGCTCACCTTCATTATCGGTTTCGGTGCAATCCTATTTGTTGCCAATAACCCGCAGTTCCTTGATGTTGCTAAAGCAGCAGTAACAGGCAAATTAGAGTTGGTCGGTGGTAACAATATGGCTGCCGTGCATTTAAGTGATGCAGTGGGTGGCGACCTGTTCATGGGCTTCATTTCAGCAGTCGCATTCGCAACAATTCTTGCCGTGGTTGCTGGTTTGACCCTGTCAGGTGCTTCAGCGATTTCACATGATTTATATGCCAACGTGTTCAAAAAAGGCAAAACCACTCCTGAATCTGAATTAAAGATGTCAAAAATTGCAACTTTAGGTTTAGCCATCTTTGCCATGATTTTGGGTATCTTGTTTGAGAAGCAAAACGTTGCCTTTATGGTCGGTTTAGCATTCTCTGTGGCATGTTGTGCAAACTTCCCAATCCTCGTGTTATCAATGTTCTGGAAAGGCTTGACTACACGTGGTGCAGTGATTGGTGGTGTGGTTGGTTTGGTTGGTGCGGTGAGCCTAATCATTCTGTCTAAAGCCGTTTGGGTCGATACTTTGGCAATTTCTGAAACTGCGCCAAACCCATTCAATGGTCCAGCACTGTTTGCAATGCCTTTATCATTTCTTTGCTGCTGGTTCTTCTCTGTAACCGATAAATCAGCACGTGCAGAGAAAGAGCGTAAAGCCTTTGATGCTCAGTTTGTTCGTTCAATGACAGGGATTGGTGCATCTGGCGCGTCAGATCACTAATGACCTTAAGCTAAAAGAAAGCCCTTATCTTTTGATAAGGGCTTTCTTTATTGGCAGTACATAAAAAAGGATTGTCGTATTGAGTGAGGGTAAAATAAGTTTTGAGTTGGTTTTTATTGTTTAGATTGCATTATAATTTTGAAAAATTTAAGAAACTTCTACCATTGCTTTGTTTGTTGTCAAATTTATATGAAATAGCCTTATGTATTTAATAAAGAATATTTTAATTTTCTTAACTCTTGTATTTTCAACCATGGCATGTAGCGAAAGCTCAGATCTTCCTAAAACTCAACTTGCTCAGATAGATGCAATGTTAGATGAAGATTTTGTGAAAAAAGATATCAATCTTGCTTATGCAAAATATTCAGAAGAAGCCAAACAAGGGGATCCAAGTGCTCAACTTAGCCTTGGGATGATCTATAAACGTGGTTCATATGGCCCTGAAAGAGATTTTACTAAAGCTGTAGATTGGTTTCGCAAGTCTGCCCAATCTGGCAATCCTTATGCTCAATACAATCTTGGTTTAGCTTACTTGTTTGGACAAGGGGTTGATGAAAATTTTGAAGAATCATATGCATGGTTTATGAAAGCTGCGATACAGGGGCATGCAAATTCACAATATGAAATTGCATCAATGTATCGTGCTGGTGAAGGTGTAGCCAAAAATGAGATCAAGGCCATGGAATGGATGACAAAGGCTGCTGATCAGGAAATGGCTATTGCAGCATATGCACTTGGAGAAATGTATGAAGATGGTTCTGCTGGAGCAGTAAATATTAAGTTGGCAAAAAAATGGTATAAAAAGGCTGCTGAATATGGATTATCAAGGGGTGAAGGTAAGCTCGTGGAATTACAATAGAAGAGGAGAAATGCAAAGCTCCCGATAGAATATCATTGGCATTATTCAGTGAGCTACAAGAAGCTCGTATCTCAACAGCATGATCAATTGCTATTTAAAGGTATTGATATAGTGAATAAACAGTGTTGATGGATCTGATTATTAATCGGTATAAAAGATAAAGCCCGCATTGATTGAGGGCTTTTTTATGGCTTATTGATGCATACTGGCCAGTTGCTGCCCTTGGTTGCGATATAACGACAAGCCCATGCGTTGTACCTGCCGTCCATTTTGTTCAAGGAAGCTGTTTAATTTTGGAATATGTTTAGCACCTGTATATAAGGCTAAATTACGACCAATCAGATAATAAGCAAACCAAGAAGCTGATTGTGGAGCTAAACCGAGCTTCTGCATTTTGTTACGACCAATAAAAAATTGAGTGATTTCTAAATGCTGCTTATAGGCCAATTTTTGCTGGAAGGAACGTAGATAGCGATATTTTCGCTCAAAGGGTTCTTTGGACAGACTGGAACCCAATGAAATGCTGCTGTCATCAGATTGGGGATGCGCGAAGTGCATCCAGTAAATCAGTTTCCAGCCATCCGACTCTTTATCGACCAGCCATTTTTCATCCACACCCATTAACCAGCCTGCATATTTCCAAAAATGTAAAAAGCTATCGACATCTTGTTTACTGGGAAAAATGCCTAAAGCCCGTATTCCAATCAAGACGACACCGCTAAAAGCGATATTGGTCATGGCCTGATCATATTGATTGATCGGCATTCCCCAAGTTTCGGCATCCCATTTTTCTGATTTTTGCAGTTGATGACGCACGAGTGAATGAATAAAACGCACAAAAATGGTGGAGGTAAAACCTTTGCTAAAACGTTCAAAACCACCTTGTTCGGTGATATCGACCCACCATTTGGTGGTTTCAGCCAAACGTGTACCTGCCTGTTTTTTTAATGCACCTGTCAGGACCAAGGGTTGGTTAAAACCAGGGTACATATAGCCTGTCATTAGGGATAAATCTCGGAGGATAAGACCGTTATTGATTCCCAAGCGATAGGTAAATTTTAGTGCATCATCAATTTTGTTTTGATCATACCAAGCAGGTTTTTGTTCAACGAATTGGAAGAAAGCAGTGAGTTCAGGAATTTCATGTGGCAGTTTATCGAGACCTCGATATAGCGCCGTTTCAAAGTATTTACGATGCTGTTTCGGATTCTGTAGCACCCATAGCAGCAGTTGATCCATCGGCGCATCACCACTTTGCAGAGCGGTATTCAGTGCCTGATACTCTTCATAGCTTGGTTGAACCTGTTGATGGGTCATATAACTCAGAATTTTGGTTTTAAGATTGGATTGATTCATATCTTCAAACGCGGCCAAGCGTTTAGGTTTAACGATGCTTTGCATTGCATAAAGCCTGTGATTGTTATTTAATCAAAGCTTAATATGAATATTTATTCGCATTCAATTCGCATTTCTATTGAGGCTGAGCATGAGAAAACGACCACAGCAACAGCGTGCCAAAATGATTGTCGAAAGTATTTTGGAAGGGGCGCAGAAATGCATTTCTGAATATGGGGTGTTACAGGTAACCACACCTAAAATCTCTGAAAAATCAGGTGTGAGTGTTGGATCGATTTATCAGTATTTTGAAAATAAAGAACAGATTATCGCGGAACTATTGTTACGCAAAAGTGAACACTTGGGGCAAGCAGTCAAGCAGTTGGTGATGTTGCAACAACAAACGGCTATTCAAGACATTATCGCATTAAGTATTGCCTTTGGCTTTGAATCTTTGAAATCTGATCAAGGTTTTTTTATCGAAATTCTAAAAAACTGGCATGCTTATAGTGATTCAGAGGCGGCACAGGTACTCGAGCAACATTTTCTAGAAGTTGGGATGTACTTATTTGGGCGTTATTATCCACATTGGGATTTTGAAACTTTAAAGCATAAGTCTTTTGTGATTATTAACAGTACTTTGTTTACCATGATGCGCTATGCCAGTAAGAATACCTTTTTGATTGAAGAGCAGCGCTTGCAACAAGAACTGTGCAAAATGATCGTTGCCTTTTTAGATACAATATGATGCGATTAACACAATGAAAATCATAACAATAGCAAGGAAAACAACATGCAAAGCCTGAAACAATTCTGGAGCAGCTTTCGTTTATTACCCTCTGCATGGTTGTTGCTGGTTCAATTGGCCTTGTTGATTTTATATATGTTGACCACAGGCGATAGTGAATTCCGTGCTTTAACTTGGTCGCTGGGCGTATTGGCCTTGTTGATCATCGCTAAAGTGATTCGGCAAAGCCCTGTGTTTACGTTCTGGGGTTTGGTCTTTGTCAGCGGTGCGTTCTTATTTTCGATTTTAATTTTTCTTGGCTATGGCAATCGGACCATACAAATTATTGCACATAGTTTTGAAGCATTAGCTTACTTTTATGCGGCTTATGGCTTGTTGCGCTATATGTTTGCGGATCGCTATCTCACCAGAGATGAATTGTTTGCAGCAGGGGCCGTATTTACCCTCATCGCTTGGGCCTTTGCCTTCTTATATAGTATCTGTCAGTTAATCTTGCCCAATAGTTTTCAAAATCCCAATCAACCACAAGCCTTACAACATTGGCTGGATTTATTGTTCTTGAGTTTTAGCCTACAGTCCGCAACTGGATTGTCGGATTTGATGCCAATTAGCCCTGCAGCCAGAGTACTTGCGATGCTGCAAATGTTTGGTGGGGTGATGTATCTGGCGGTAGTGGTGTCTCGTCTCATCGCGTTGCAGTATATCGCGCACGTACCTAAACGATTGGGCGATAAAGAATAGCTCTGTTACAGCATTACAACTGCTTTATTTTTCACATTTTTTATAATCAGTATCGAGTTTTACATCGCTGAACTCGCTTTTATTCACTGTGTGAATGTCTTATTTGACCCTTAAGGTCTGTCCATTATCATTAGAATAACGTGGGGGAATTATGCCTTCCAAGCCATCTTCGCAGTTTGCGAATGTGAATCCAAACGTGTTTTTAAGCACGGTGGTTATCATTGCGATTTTTATCGCAATCGTCATTATCGCACCCAGTTCATTTGAATTTTTGACCCAGCAGCTCAAGCAGTGGATTACGGACTCATTTAGTTGGTTCTATGTCTTATCTGTTGCCGTCTTTCTGATCATACTGATTTACATCGCCTGTTCCGCCAGTGGCAAAATCAAATTAGGACCCGATCACAGCCAGCCTGAGTATAGCAATGGCTCTTGGTTTGCCATGCTGTTTACCGCAGGGATGGGCATCGGTTTGATGTTCTTTGGTGTCGCGGAACCCGTGATGCACTATGTCAGCCCACCCAGTGGTGACCCTGAAAGTGTAGATGCTGCACAACAAGCCTTGAGAATTACCTTTTTCCATTGGGGCTTACATGCATGGGCAATCTACGCGGTGGTTGGATTGGCCTTGGCCTATTTTGCTTATCGGCATAATCTGCCATTAAAAACCCGTTCCGCCTTATATCCAATTATTGGTAAGAAAATCTATGGCCCTTGGGGTGATGGGATTGATACCTTTGCCACCATTGGTACAGTTTTCGGGGTGGCGACCTCTTTAGGTTTTGGTGTGACGCAAATCAATTCAGGTTTGCATTATCTGTTTGGTATTGAACAAAGTAGCAATGTTCAGGTGATCCTGATTATTTTTGTGAGTGCTTTGGCATCCATGTCGGTATTTTTAGGTCTGGATAAAGGGGTCAAACGCCTTTCCGAACTCAATCTAATTTTGGCGTTGGTATTGTTGGCCTTTGTATTTATTGCTGGTCCAAGTATCTATCTGCTTCAAACCACCATTCAAAACATGGGTTCGTATATGTCGAACCTATTTGGCATGACCTTTAATCTCTACGCCTATCAACCGAATGGCTGGATTGGCGGTTGGACCATTATGTATTGGGCATGGTGGATTTCATGGTCGCCGTTTGTAGGCATGTTTATTGCCCGTGTATCGCGTGGCCGAACCATCCGTGAGTTTATTGTCGGTGTGTTACTGATTCCGACAGGTTTTACCATCATCTGGATGGGGTTCTTGGGTAATGCCGCGCTGTTTAACATTATGCAAGAACATAATGTCAGTCTCATTCACGCCGTACAAAGTGATTCATCAGTTGCGTTATTTGAGTTTTTGAATCATTTGCCATTTTCGGGGGTGATGAGTTTACTGGCGACGGTATTGGTGATGCTCTTTTTCGTCACCTCTGCGGATTCAGGTGCATTGGTTACCGATTATCTCACCGCTAAAACTGAAAACTCTCCAACATGGCAAAGACTGTTTTGGACAGTGTTGATGGCAGCATTGGCCATTATCCTATTGTTGGTTGGTGGTCTATCGGCATTGCAATCCTCCATCATTATGAGTGCATTGCCTTTTACTTTTATTATGTTGTTGATGAGCTGGGGGCTGTTAAAAGCCTTAAAGCTGGATGTCACCAAGATGAAAGCGATTCAGGAAGCACGCATTACACCGCGAGCGATTCATAATCCACGTAGTTGGCAGCAGCGTTTAGGTTTAATCATGCATTATCCGCATACTGAAACTGAAGTTCAGCACTACATTGAGACACAGGTGCGTAAAGCCTTTGAAAGTATTCAACGTGAATTTAAGCGCCGTCACTTGGAAGTGGAGATACGTGAAATTGAAAATGGTCTGCAATTGCATGTCGATCATCATCATGAAATTAACTTCACGTATAAAGTGATCTCACATGCCACTGTTCCACCAAGCTTCATGTTGGGACGAGCAGAGGAAGATGAGGCCAATTACTTCCAAGCAGAAGTCTTCTTAAGAGAGGGTGGGCAAAACTACGATGTGATGGATTGGACGCAAGAAGATTTAATCCAAGACATTATTGATCAATATGAACGTCATCTTTACTTCTTGAATATTGTAAGAGGCACAACTTCTTAATCAAACATTCTGACTGCAATATTGAAAACAACGGTTTTGAACTTATCAAAGCCGTTGTTTTTATTTCGAGTGATGGGATTTTAAACATCAATTGAATAGGAGACAGATTTTTGAATAGAGTGAGGTGTTTAAAATAAAAGCTAAATATAAAAATAAAGCTGCTTTATTGCTGATAATAAAAACATTTTTTTAATAAACCATTTAAATTTCAATTAGTTAGTCTATTTAAATTCACTTTTAAGATAATTAATAAATTTTAAATTATATAAATCAGTAAATTAGATGCGTTAAAGTTTAAAAATAAAACAACCGAATAATTTAATTTTTAAAAGTGCTTGCAACGGGTCTGAAATGCTGTAGAATGCACATCCATCGGCGGTGATGCAGATAAAAACTTGTTGAGAAACAAGGATTTGGCTGGAAAGGTTGGATTCTTGGGTTGATTGATAAGTTTGCTAAATATCTAAATTACCTGTT
>Ga0209958_1000764_pt1 | contig 39327 bp, 36 predicted proteins | sample ThiBio_inoc_plan_FD_183942 | JGI IMG/M metagenome (GOLD analysis project Ga0209958, IMG submission 183942) | Wastewater bioreactor microbial communities from Cape Town, South Africa - Thiocy_inoc_plan (SPAdes) | ecosystem: Engineered > Bioremediation > Thiocyanate > Unclassified | place: South...
ACTTTATGAGCGTGGTAATTTTGAGCTGATCTCGGTTGATTCGGCTTTAGTGTATAAAGATATGGATATTGGCACAGCAAAGCCGACTAAAGAAGAGCAACAACAATATCCACATCATTTAATTGATATTATTACCCCTTTGGAGGTCTATTCAGCAGCACAATTTGTTGAAGATGTCTGCCCATTGATTGATGATATGCATGCACGTGGTAAAACCCCGATTTTGGTCGGTGGTACAATGCTATATTTTAAAGCTCTGTTAGAAGGTCTGGCCAATAATTTGCCAAATGCTGACCAAGCAATCCGCGATGCAATTGTTGCCAAGGCTGATCTTGAAGGCTGGCAGGCGGTTTATGATGAGTTGGTGGCTGTCGATCCTGTTGCGGGGCAAAAATTTAAAGTCTCAGATAAACAACGGATTATTCGTGCACTTGAAGTCTATCGAATAACAGGCGAGCCGATAACAAAATTACAAGCTGAGCAGCCTAAAAATCAACCATATCGTTACATATTTCATAACTACGCATTGATGCCTGATCGTTTAGAATTACATAAACGCATTGAGCAAAGATTAAGCAAAATGTGGAACATTGGTTTTTTAAATGAAGTAGAGGAATTGATTAAAAAATACGATTTAAATGATAATTTACCGTCCATGCGGTCCGTCGGTTATCGTCAAGCTTTGGATTTTTTACTAAAAAGTGATCTAAGTCTCAAAAATAAAGTAGAAATGGAGAACAAAGCCCTTTTTGCGACGAGGCAATTAGCTAAACGTCAATACACTTGGTTACGTTCTTTGCAAGAATTACACGATTTTAAAACTTACATGACGATAATGCAGGCGAAAGAAGACTTGCGAAACTTCTTTGGATAAAGCAAAATTCGCAGGCTGTCTTTTTATAATTTTTAGTTGAAAAATAAAGATAGTTTTTTTGCGCTGATTTAAAAATTTTTTGGAGTTAAAAATGTCTAAAGGTCAAACTTTACAAGATCCGTTCTTAAATTCTCTCCGTAAAGAACGTATTCCAGTTTCTATTTTCCTTGTGAACGGTATCAAATTACAAGGCCATATTGAGTCATTTGACCAATATGTTGTTTTGTTGAAAAACACTGTAAGTCAAATGGTTTATAAACACGCGATTTCTACAGTTGTTCCTGCGCGTAACCCACGTCCAGCTGGTGCTCAAGGTACTGCTGGTGGCTTCCCTGCACAAGGTGCTGCTGGTGGCTTCGGTGGTCAAGGTGCTGCTGGTGGCTTCGGTGGTCAAGGCGGTGGCTTCGGTGGTCAAGGTGGCTTCGGTGGTCAAGGCGGTGGCTTCGGTGGTCAAGGCGGTTTTGGTGGTCAAGGCGGTGGCTTTGGTGGTCAAGGTGGCTTCGGTGGTCAAGGTGGCTTCGGTGGTCAAGGTGGCTTTGGTCATCAAGGTGGCTTCGATGGCGAAACTAAATTTGAAGATGGTCAAGAAGACGAAAACAATCGTTAATTGATTGATGATCTTTAAGAAAATGCCAGTCTTGTAATCGACTGGCATTTTTTTGTCTTTAAAAAGCAAGAATAAATACTATGGAAATGATTATTGCTGCGGCGTGTTGTAGTGTACTGGTCTCGATTTTACTGAAATACTTAAAAGCAAAGGGCTTTGATGTTTTTCAAATGATTGCGTGGAATTATTTAAGCGCAAGTCTTTTATGTTTTTATTGGTTTAAAACAGATATTACCCATATTTCATTCAATCATACGCCGTGGTGGCTGATTTTTGTGCTCGCAGTATTATTGCCAAGTATATTTTTATGTCTAGCCAAATCTTTACAATTTGCCGGTATTTTAAAAACTGAAATTGCCCAACGTTTGGCGGTCATACTGTCGTTATTGGCAGCCTATTTTATTTTTGGCGAGCAGTTTAGCCAATTAAAATTAATTGGTGTGGTGCTGGGGATCATCGCAATTTTAGCGATTATTATTGGACAGGCCACGGAGCAGACAAGTAAAGGCATAAATTTAAAATCAGCCTTGTTTTTGTTTAGTGTCTGGGCGGGTTATGCTGCGATTGATGTATTACTAAAATATAGCAGTAGTCTAGGTTTACAGTTTGCTGTCACGTTGAATTTAACGTTTATTGCCGCCTTTATTTTATCTATTGTTTATATTGCGATTACCCAGCCGAACTGGCAGCCTAAAAATATTTTTATGGGTTTAGTTTTAGGTGTACTGAATTTTGCCAATATCGCCTTGTATGTCAAAGCGCATATGATTTTCAAAGAAACGCCAGCCATTGTTTTTGCGGGTATGAATATTCTTGTCGTGGTACTTGGTGTTCTTAGTGGCATAGTATTATTTAAAGAACGCTTAAAAGCCTATACCTGGATTGGATTGATCTGTGGTGTGGTTGCAGTCCTGTGTTTAGCCAAAGCAATGATGTAAAGCGATTTGGTTAAATTTGATGGAAGTAAAATTATGACTGGTAAGAGACTGAGTAAAGAAGAGCGCAGACAACAATTGTTGCAGGTGGCCCGTTCAATTATTCGAACTCAAGGTGTAGAAGCCCTAACTCTGGGATATTTAGCAGAGCAAGCTGGTATTACTAAGCCAATTGCATATCGACATTTTATTGACCGCGAAGGGTTGTTGATTTCGATTTATCAGGAGTTTGATGATAAACAGACTGCTGAGCTTAATCGGTCTTTAGCTGCCGAAGCAAAAACCTTACAGCAAACCATTCATATTTTTTGTGAAGCTTATTTAAGTTGTTTTATCTCAACTGGTCCAGAGGTTGGATTGGTCATTGCTGCTTTGTCTGGTAGTGATATCTTGCAAAACTATTTTCAGCACTGTCAGCAAAAATTCACAGAAATTTTTAAACAAAGTATGCATCCATTTATTCAATTGGATGGAAAAGAGGGTGAGGCGATCGTGATCGCGATAATGGGCTTGATTGAAACGGTATCGACAGCAGCAAGTAAAAATCAAATTGATGCACGGACTGCACAGCAGGTGATGGAAAATTCACTTTTAGTTATTTTACAAGATTATTCAGCGACCTAATTACAGGCATCATAAACCGAGTTGACAGCATAAGTTACTATTGGTAACTTATGTAAATCATCTATTCGGAATGGATCTATGTCTAATTCAAATAAACTCCAGCATGCTTTGATTGTCATAACGCATCCAGATACACAATCACTTTCTCATCAGATTGCACAGTATATTTCTCATGATTTAACTGATAAGGGAGTTTCAGTAGAAATTGCCGATTTATATAAGGAAGGTTTTCAAGCTTTGATGACGCTTTCTGATATTGAAGCTTATCGTGGTCGTCAAGCTTTGGATGCAGAGGTCCAATTTGAACAAGCACGATTTGATCGCGCGGATGTTGTCTATTTTATTTTTCCTGTGTATTGGTGGTCGGTTCCAGCTTTCTTAAAGGGCTGGTTTGAACGTGTATTTAGTCAGGACTGGGCCTATAAATATGATGAACAGGGCAATCTATTGGGTACTCTAAAAAATATTCCAGTTAAACTGATTGGGACTGCAACAGGGACGCAATCTGGGTATGATCGGCAAGGTTATACGCAAGCGATTCACAAACAAATCGTGGAAGGTATTTTTGCCTATTGTGGGATTGATGATGTCCAAACCTCGATGCTATTTAAAGCAGATTTTATTCAGGCCGATGATCTGAAGGTCTTCTTTGAAGAATTAGACCAGACTGTTTTAAGTCAATCTCAAATCAATACGAATGCGTAATGCTAAGCCCTAATAATAAGGTTTAACTAGTTATTATTAGGGCGTTCATTCAATAAGTGCTGTTATAGGCGAGTAAAAACCACTTCATCTGGTAGTCGTGATTTCGGCAGTTTGGCATTGAAATCACTGTCACTGCGATAACCGAGTGCAACAATTACAGAGGCTTTTAAGCCTTTTTCAGCCAAACCAAATTCTTTATTTATGAGCTCTCTATCAAACCCTTCCATAGGTGTTGCATCGATTCCTTCTAGACCCGTAGCAAAAAGCAGTTGTCCAAGTGCAAGGTAGGTCTGGTTTTCCATCCATGCCGGAAGATTTTTCAGTTCATTACGATAGAATTCAACATAACCAGAACGGGTAGCACGTTGTCCTTGTTTGGCAGTTTCATCTTTAAAGCGACCACTGGCATCATCTTGCTGTAATAATTGTTCTAAGTATTCAGCAGAAATATCGGTACGCGTGCAAAATACTAAGGTATGTGAAGAATTGAGAACTTTGGCCGCGTTATACACATAATTGCCAGTCAATGCCGATGCGATACGCTGCTTTGCTTGATCAGATTCAGCAACCAAGAAGTGCCAAGGTTGAATATTTACCGAAGAAGGGCTGAAACGTAAAATTTCGAGTAGTTTTTCAAATTGTGCTTGAGGAATTTTTTTCTCTGCATCATAAGCTTTTGTGGCATAACGTGTTTTTGCTGTAGCTAAAGTATCCATCCGTCATTTACTCGATTTAAAAATTTAATTTATTTTACTTGATCTCACTGTCGCTGAAAGTAGCTAAATGTGATTTTGATATCGATTTAAGTCGTATGTGGGTTTTATCAGATTGGTTAACGTTCTGATGAGTTGTAAGAAAATAAAGTGGAGCCTGATCACAAGTCTCAGCGATCAGGCTTTTGTATGGAAGTATCTATCAATAGGAATGTGAATGTATTATTGAATATAAAACAAAGCTCGACTCACTCCATTTAGGCAATGATTATTTGATATATGGTAAGAGGCAATTATTTTATTGTTTAATTCCAGCATATCACCATTCATTCTCACCTCTTGCTCAGGCTTTAGTTGAATATTTCCATCGGTAATTATTCCATTTTCCCATCGGAATTCATTTGGGAAAATAAGTGGAAGATTGTTGTTCGCTGTTGAGAGGTAAACACAGTTGTTAATGACTTTAATGGTTCCTCCTGCGATACCCAGTCTTGAGCCCGTACCCATTTTTTTATAAGTCACTAGCTCAATTTCAGGTTTAAGCTGAGATATGTTCATAATGTCCTCTTTTGAATGACATCCACTTAACATGGAGAAAGTTAGGAGCATAATAAAAAGGTTATGGTGTTTATTGAGTAACAATGCTGGCACCTATCGAATTTAAATAATCGAGACTGGTATAGATCGAGATATCTACTGGACTCGTTGAATCTTGGCCTTTCCAAAAACAGGCATGCATAATTCCATATCCAGTAGTTAATGCAAACCAAGGGCCACCGCTGTCTCCAGGATAACAACGTAAAGAACCTTGCCCAGTTGTATGGTCATGTCCTGCATTCCCGTTGGTATTTTTAACAATAACAAAGGTATTACCATTGTTTTCTGCATTTCCTCCACTTATGCTTTCAACTTCACCGCAACTCTGTGTCAGAGTTGTAACATATTGACCTGTTTTACCAAGATGACAAATATATGCTCCATTTACTGTACCATTATCATATGGAGTTCCTGCACGAGTTTTTGTTGCTGTTAATTTTCTAAAGTTGACGCTTGAATCTGCATAAAATTCGGCTTTAGCCGCTTGAGTTGAAGATGTTCCCGCTGGAAGGAATCCAAGGTCAGCAACACTATCATCTCTCCAGCCACTTGAAATGGGTTGAGATGCGGGTAGAAGTGGGATGATATATTTTGTTCCATCCCGATCTGAATATTGATATTCAGAAAATTGGCCTACCGATGCACAGTGTCCTGCAGTTATAATTCCTAATACATTGTTTCTTTTCCCAATAAATCCACTAAAACAAGCAATTTGGCCTTTTACAGAATCTGGTGCAGTTGCTAGTAGCGGTGATCCTCCTCGAGTAGCCACTCTTCCCCCAAAAGGAACAACACTAATTTCAACAGGAACAGCCAAAAGGACTTCTGCTATTTGTTTTGCATTGCCTTTATCCGATTTAACATACACTTTCGCATTTCCTGTTTTCTCATCGTCATAGACTAACTGTAGTTCTGGGAGTGATTTTTTTAGCTGCTCTCGTTTAGATTCAATATTCTTTAAACGTTGTTCTTTTGTTTTATAATTTTGTTGACTAAAATTAATAGGAGCGGACAATGGTTGTGAATATTGTGTAGCCACTGTTCTGATGTCTGCATCGCTAATATTAAATTGTTTTCTTAAATTAGAATTTCCTTTACTTGAGATAATGCTTTGGACTGCTTGTGAAGTCTTAGGTTTAACCGTTAATGACGTTGGTAAATTTTTAGCATAATTCGCGACATTCACTTTTAAAGCAAAGTCATTTTTACTGTTGTCAAAATACATTCCTTGTAGATCACTTTTTACATTGTTTCTAATATTGGAAATATCAGAAGATGTCCCATGCATAATCAATAATCTTCGTATGGCCTCATCATAAGGTACATCATATGAAGCTGCATAGAATTTTGCATCAATTGCTAAAGCTTCTGCCTCATTTATGAGATTTGAGTCATCTGCGAAAGCAGAGTTGGTCGAAATAATTAACAAAGTGAGAAAAGACATTCTTTTTAGCATCGAAAAATCATCCTGAATTGTGTTGTGTAAATTCAATATAGATAAACATTGTTAAGTTTTGCTAAAATAAAATGAAACTAAAAATTACAGCTATATGATATTGGGAGTAAATTTTATTTAAAGAAATTTATATTAATTTATTGATTTTACTTATATGTCTTGAGTGTTAATAATGCCACTGTTTAAAATCTAATTGATAATTTTCTTGTGGATTGAGTTCTAAAATCCAAGCTGAATCAGCTCGCCAATCTCCCAAAACAATACGTTTTTTGTTAAGGATATGGTGAATCTCTGGCCGATGGGTATGGCCGTGAATTAAATAATCAACGTGTTCGATCACGGATTCTACTGCTTGAGCATTGACATCCATAATGTCATAGCTTTTCAGCTGTTTGGTTTCGCTACTTTTTTTACGGAAACCATTGGCCAGTTTTTGTCTAAAGCTCAATGGGGTGCGCTTTATTAGCCCCAATAATACGGGGTTACGAATCACTTTACGAAAACGTTGATAAGCAACATCATCGGTACAGAGCGCATCACCATGTTCCAGTCGGAACGTATGTTGTTGAATATTTAAGGTATAAACGTCAGGCAGTAAAATACCATCGAATTGTTTTAAGAATTTTTGACCTAAGGCAAAATCACGATTACCCACTTGGAAATAAACTTGGTTATTCGCTGCGGTGAATTTTTGCAAAGCACTGACAATTTCATCTAACCATGGGGCAGTGTAATCATCACCAATCCAAGCATTAAACCAATCACCCAAAATATAGAGTTGCGTGTTTTTATGCTGGTATTGTTTCAATAAAGCTAAAAACCCTCGAACGAGTCGAGGGTGATCAGGTGACAAGTGTAGATCTGAAATAAACAGGTAGGTCACACTTTTATCCTATTTTATAATCCCTCCCAACCTCCCTTTACAAAGGGAGGAGTTTCCCCTCTTTTAAAAGGGGGGTTAGGGGAGATTTATTCAGAGATAATTTTAGCAGATTCGATTACAACGTTCTCTAAAGGAACGTCTGCATGATAACCACGGTTACCCGTACGTACGCCTTTAATCGCTTCTACAATGTCCATGCCTTCAACAACTTTACCAAATACTGCATAACCCCAGCCTTGTGCTGTTTTACCAGTGTGATTTAAGAAAGAGTTGTTTTTAACATTGATAAAGAATTGAGCAGATGCAGAGTGCGGAGCTTGAGTACGCGCCATTGCAATTGTGCCTTCATCGTTGCTTAAGCCGTTGTCAGCTTCGTTTTCGATTGAATCACGTGTTGCTTTTTCTTTGAAGTTTTCATCCATGCCACCGCCTTGGATCATAAAGCCATCAATCACGCGGTGGAAAATTACGCCGTCATAGAAACCGTCACGTACATATTCTAAGAAATTTGCAACCGTTTTTGGTGCTTTTTCAGCGTTAAGCTCAAGAACAATACGACCTTTGTTGGTGTTTAATTCGACTTGAGGAAAACTCATTACATTAATCTCCTAAACATGGGCAAATTGACCATGGGTTTTTGGTTGAGAGAAGCATAAGCAAACTGTAAACTACAAGGCAAGTAAAAAACGTTAAAATCTTTCATAAATAGCAAAGATTGCGTTTTTATTTCCCATTTTTAACTGTAAGAAGTGATTTACACCCTATGAAGCCAAATGATGTTGTTTCTGAACTGCCAAAGACCCCGACGCCGAATACCCATGCCTCTGTCGATGCCGTGCAGCAAGAACAACAGGCAGGCTTAGACTTTGTACGTCAAGTCATTACCGATGATTTAAAAGAAGGTCGTACCCAAAAAGTTGTAACTCGTTTCCCGCCTGAGCCAAATGGTTACCTACATATTGGACATGTCAAAGCAATTTGTTTGAATTTTGGTATTGCCGAAGAATTTGAAGGTTTATGTAATTTACGTTTTGACGATACCAACCCAGATGCCGAAGAACAAGAATACGTTGATGGTATTGCCAATGATGTGAAATGGTTGGGTTTTAACTGGAATGGCGAGCCTCGCTATGCGTCTGGTTATTTTGATCAACTTTATGCATGGGCTGTTCAGTTAATCGAACAAGGTGATGCCTATGTGGATTTGCAAACTCCAGAAGAAATCAAGCTGAATCGCGGTAATTTCGTTGAGCCGGGTAAAAACTCACCTTATCGTGATGCGACTGTTGCAGAAAATCTTGCACGTTTTGAACAAATGCGTAATGGTGAAATCCAAGAGGGTGGAGCTGTACTTCGTGCCAAAATTGATATGGCCAGCCCGAACGTACATATGCGTGATCCGATTCTTTATCGCGTCCTGCATTCAGAGCATCACCAAACGGGTGATAAGTGGAAAATGTACCCAATGTATGACTACGCTCATCCATTGTCTGATGCGATTGAAGGTATTACCCATTCACTCTGTACTTTAGAATTCCAAGATCATCGTCCATTCTATGACTGGATTGTGGAGAAAGTTCACTCGCAAGCCGTTCCGCGTCAGTATGAATCATCACGTTTAAACATTGATTATACGATTACCTCTAAACGTAAATTGCGTAAGTTGGTTGAAGGCAATTATGTACAGGGTTGGGACGATCCACGTATGCCGACTGTTGTAGGGATGCGTCGCCGTGGTTTTACTGCTGAAGGTTTACGCGATTTCTGTAAGCGTGTTGGTGTATCGAAAACGGATGGTATTGTTGATGTGGCAATGCTTGAGTTCTGTATTCGTCAGTCATTGGAAAATACCGCAGCACGTGGCATGGCAGTACTCAATCCATTGAAAGTGACATTGACCAATTTACCTCAAGAATTGGATCTCACGCATGCACGTCATCCAAACGTGGATATGGGCGAACGCATTATTCCGTTAACGCGTGAACTTTATATTGATCGTAAAGACTTTGAAGAAGTACCACCTAAAGGCTTCAAACGTCTGATTCCTGATGGTGAAGTGCGCTTACGTCATGCCTATGTGATCAAGTGTGATGAAGTGATTAAAGATGCCAATGGTGAAGTGATCGAACTTAAATGTTCAATTGATCCTGAAACTTTAGGTAAAAACCCTGAAGGGCGTAAGGTGAAAGGGGTTGTTCATTGGGTCTCTGCGACCAAAGGTGTACCTGCGGAAGTACGTATTTATGATCGTTTGTTTAACGAAGCAGCACCAGATGCAGATGATGATTTCCTTGCACATTTAAACCCAGAATCATTGCAAGTGGTTCAAGCGGTGATTGAGCCTGCTTTGGCAGAAGCAAAACCTGAAGATCGTTTCCAGTTTGAACGTGAAGGTTATTTTGTTGCGGATCAATATGATCATCAAGCTGAAAAGCCTGTGTTTAACCGTATTCTGGATCTGAAAGATAGCTTTAAAGCTGACAAGAAATAAGTTTTGAATTTATTGTCTTGATCTTAAAAAGCCGATTTGTTTTCAAATCGGCTTTTTATTTCTGCTGATAATGGGTTTTTTAAGCATTTTATTTTAAATCGGTGTATCGCGTTGTGCGATTGTTGGGAGGTCGGTTTGTTACTGATCTTTATGAGGCATTGCTTGTTGGATGTGGGCAGCAATCGCATCGATGATGAGTTGATAGAGATCAGTTGGTAAATCATGCCCCATACCCTCAATTTTTAACAGCTCTGCGCCAGAAATAGACTTTGCGCTATCTTGGCCGCATGCAATCGGGATTAATAAATCCTCTGTGCCATGAATCACCAGTGTAGGGGCAATAATGCGGGCGAGGTATGAGCGAATATCACCCGTTGCTGCAATTGCAGCAATTTGCCTTTTTAGTCCATCTGGATCGTAATTGCGGTCATATTCCTCTGAAATAAGTTGTAAATACGCATTTTCGTCGAAATTAAACCGAGGGCTCGAAATATATTTTGCAAAGTGCAATTTATGCAGAAAAAAACCTGTCTTATCCAAATGTGGGTCTGGACTTGGGCCGGTGAGCAGCGCCATAACATCAGATTGGGCACTTGGAAGCGTCGGGTTTCCTGTGCTCGACATAATGGATATCAAGGTCTTGACTCTTTTAGGGTAAGTACTTGCCATCAGTTGGGCAATCATCCCACCCATAGAACGTCCAATAATGTGGACTTGATTAATTGCTAAAGCATCAAGTAATCCCACTGTATCTTCAACCATATCGTGAAGCGTATAAGCAATTTTAATGTGCTCGCCATTTTGGGTAGCATGGATCAGATCACTCAACTCTGGAGCAGGTTGATCATGCAAATGTGTTGACAAGCCAACATCTCGATTATCAAAGCGAATGACTCGAAAACCTCTTTTAGCAAGCATTTGACAGAATAAATCACGCCAATGAATCATCTGAGTACCTAATCCTGAAATTAATAGAATGGTATTTTCATGCTCAGCGCCAAAGATATCGTAGTGGAGATAGAGATTGTTTGTAGAGACCTCATTCATAGTTCATCTCAAAAAAGTAAGATACAATGCTTGCAATATACTTGAGTTATCAAGTATATTGCAAGCATTGTATCTGTATTGAAATTGGTTATGAATAAGCTTGAATTATTACTGGATCAACACCTTGTTGGTTCTTTATTGAGTAAAAAACTTGATCTGGCGCTTAGCGTACACGGAATTAATCTGACGGAATTTATTCTGATGTATCACCTTGGTCTAGTGCCTGAGGTGGGATTAAATCGAATCTCATTGGCCCATAAAGTTGCACTGACAGCTTCTGGTGTCACCAGAGTGTTGCAACCTATGGAAAAAACTGGGCTGATCGTAAAGACGGTTCATCCACGTGATGCAAGACAAAGCTTTGTTGTACTGAGTGCAAGTGGTCAAGAACTTCTCAGCAATGCGATCACGACGGTCGAGCACACGGTTGACTCTATCTTTGCATTATTCAATCAAGAGGAAATCAAGACGTTACAGCTTTTGTTGAATAAATTAAAAGTTTAAGGGGGAGAAAAATGAAGGACGCGTATATTTTCCCAACACAAGAGGATGGCATTCGTTTATTTAAGCGACATCTTCAAGGGGAGGTCGTCATGTTGAATTTACTTCGATTAAAACAAGTGGCGGATTATTCAGATTGTCCAGATTTAGCACCAGCAACCCCAATTACAGGACGAGAGGCGTTTCAGCGCTATATCGACCATACACGTCCGTTTCTACAGCAAACGGGTGGCGATATTTTACTGCTCGCCAATGCGGGTGAATTTTTTATTGGACCCTCTGATGAGTATTGGGACATCGTGATGTTGGTAAAACAAACATCCATTGAGAGCTTTATGTCGTTTGCACAGAACCCAGAATGCATGAAGGGAAATGGACATCGTATTGCAGCAATTCAAGATTCTCGATTACTGCCAATGCAGACAACAACACAGCTTTAACATGGGTGTAACAGACCTTATGGATGAACCAACGAAAAAGCCCAGCGATTTAATGTTGGGCTTTTTTTACAGTTCTAAATAGGAAGCTTTTAAACATTCAGATGGTCTAAGAACGTTTGAATTGCAAGTCGGCACTGTTGCTCCAATTGTGCTGCATAAGCCTGATTATCTTGACGCAATTGAGGAATGGATAAACCCGCATGACGTATTTCACAGGTATGTCCAATGAGCCATTTTTCAAAATTTTCTTCAGCGATTTCAAGATGGAACTGCAAGGCCAAGATATTATTACCGACAGAAAAAGCTTGGTTGGGATAGATTGCCGAACTTGCCAATAAGGTACTATTTTCAGGTAAATCAAAAGTGTCGCCATGCCAGTGCAGCACTTCGACATTTTCTAATGCGGCTAAGGGATTCGTCTCAAGCACTTTAATGTCTAATTTGCTCCAACCAATCTCCTTTTGATGTCCAGCATAGACTTTTGCCCCGAGTGCATGTGCAATCAGCTGTGCACCCAAACAAATTCCGATGGTGGGTTTATTGGCTTTTAAGCGTTGTTTTAACCCTGCAATTTCATCCACTAAAAACGGGTAGTCTTCGGTTTCATAGACGCCGATTGGACCGCCGAGAATCACTGTTAAGCCATCATAATTAAGTGCAGGACTCAGGTCATCAACACCCGCTTCGAAATAACGGACGCGAAAACCCAACTGATAAAAAATATCTTCTAATGAACCTAGGTCTTCAAAAGCAAGATGTTGAATGGCGTAAACGGTTTTTAGATGGGTGGCGAGGGTCATGACCGAGTACCAATGAATAAAAATTATGTTGTATCTTAAATCATTTTTAAGATCGATGTGTTGACCTTATGCATATTGGACAGCACTGGAAACATAGGACTGTCCAAGTACTCAGTTAAAAAAGTAATCTGCGTTGATGATGTTCTGCAACGATTGGCACCACATGTTCATCCTTCAAATCGACACCAGAAAACCCCAGTCGTTTGGAGTTATGCATTAAGGCCAATAAACGTTGTGTGGCAATCGGAATACTTAATCCAGCAGGACGAATATTGGAAATACAGTTGCGTTGTGAATCTAGGCAACCGCTGTGTGCTCCCCATGTGTAGTAGAGGCCCATACTGTCAGGAGAACTGAGACCAGGACGCTCACCGATCAGCATAATCAACATACGCGCCTGAAAAATTTCAGCAATTTCGTCGCCCAAAGCAACACGGCTGCCTGTGGCAATCACCACAGGGGCTAAAGACCATTGTTGTTCTGCAAACGGTTGGATCAGTGCCTGTATAAAAGGCAGTGCATTTTCTTCAATGGCACGGGCCGATAAACCATCGCCAATCACAATACAGACATCATAACCCTGCGACGCTTTTCGTATCTGCTGAAGCTGTTGCGTCGAATCGGTTGAAAGTAAACGTCCTAAATCAGGTCGCTTCAAGTACAGCTCTTTATGTTCTGCCTGACTTTGCACATGGATAGGCGTGAGCCCTAATTGTTGTAATTGCTCAGTCAGTAATTTGACATTTAAGCACTGGAAAACTGCATCTTTGGCTTGAGCATGGCTGAGTTGGAAATCAAGCAAAGCGCGGGTTGGGATACTGCAACCTGTGCGTCCAATGGCAATACGGGCATCGGTAAACTGTTTCAGTGTTTCCCACTGGTCTTGATGCGCCTGTGCAGGAAATTGAATGTCTTTAGAAAGTTTCATTTGATTCTCCTCAATGCATCAATAACTTGGAGAATTGAGCAGGCATTTGTTCTGCCCAATGAATATGCTGTTGCTGCTGTTTTAAAATGCCTTGTTGTTCCAACCAGAATGAAAACTCAGGGGCTGGTTGTAATCCAAGCAGTTGTCTGAGGTATAGTGCATCATGAAAAGAGGTGGTTTGATAATTCAGCATCACATCATCTGAACCGGGAATGCCCATAATAAAATTAATGCCTGCTGTACCGAATAAGGTGAGAAGTACATCCATATCATTCTGATCGGCATCTGCATGATTGGTATAGCAGATATCACAACCCATCGGCAGACCGAGCAGCTTGCCGCAGAAATGATCTTCCAGACCCGCGCGGATAATTTGTTTTCCATCATAGAGATATTCAGGGCCAATAAAGCCGACCACGGTATTGACCAATAAGGGATTGTATTTGCGTGCTACGGCATAGGCACGCGCTTCGATGGTTTGCTGATCAACGCCGTGATGTGCATTACTGGACAGAGCACTACCTTGTCCGGTTTCAAAGTACATTACGTTGTTGCCAAGCGTACCGCGGTTTAACGCCAGTGTTGCTTCATAACCTTCTTGCAGCATTTCGAGTGAAATACCAAAACCCTCATTGGCTTTTTGTGTACCTGCAATAGATTGAAACATCAGATCAATTGGAACATTCTTTTCTGCCAGTTGTATGCCAGAACTGATATGGGTCAGAACACAAGACTGGGTCGGGATTTGATATTCTTGAATGACATGGTCAATCAGTTTTAACAGCTCAGATAAATTATGCAGATTATCTGTTGCAGGGTTAATCCCGATCACTGCATCACCATTGCCATACATTAAACCATCTAAAATACTGGCGGAAATACCCAGTACATCATCGGTGGGATGATTGGGTTGTAAACGCGTGGATAAATGTCCTTTTAAGCCGATGGTATTGCGGAATTGAGTGATGACCTCACATTTACTTGCGACATAGATGAGATCTTGATTGCGCATGATTTTACTCACAGCTGCAACCATTTCTGGGGTTAAACCCGCTGCAAGTTGTTGTAGCTTCTCTGTGGTTGCATCTTCACTGAGTAACCAGTTACGGAAATCGCCAACCGTAAAATGCGCAATCGGCGCAAACAGATCAGCGCGATGTTCATCAATAATCAGACGGGTAATTTCATCGGTCTCGTAATCGACTAGTGTTTCATTTAAAAAGTTTTTTAAAGGCACATCTGCAAGCGTAATTTGTGCAGCAACACGTTCAGTTGCATCCTGTGCAGCAAGCCCTGCCAGTTGATCACCTGAACGCAATGGAGTGGCTTTTGCCATTAATGTTTTAAGATCGGCAAACTGATAGTGTTGTTGGGCCACGATTTGACGGTAACGCATGCGCTTCTCCTTAATCTTCCTGATTATTGTTTTTCATCTGCCGTGATCTGGGCAAACTCTTCTTCTGGCGTCCCCTGTATGAGTTGATGACGACTATAAAATATAAAATAGGCAATAAAGACCATATAAATGCCTGCTGCAATACACCACACTTTAGGATTGACCAGAAAACCTGCGACAACTGCGATGGCAGCTAAAATTAAGGCAATGCTCGAGGTGACGATACCACCAGGTGTTTTATAGGGACGATGCATCAAGGGCCGAGATAAACGTAGTTTAATATGCGAGAGCATCATCAATACATAAGAAATGGTCGCACCGAAGACTGCAATTAAAATCAGTAAATCGCCTTCTTTAGTTAAGGACAAGAAGAATCCAATGATGCCAGGAATAATAATGGCTAAATAAGGGGCATGATTTTTATTGGTCAATGATAGCGATGTGGGTAAATAGCCGGCACGAGAGAGGGCGAAAATTTGGCGTGAATAGGCATAGATAATCGAAAAGAAACTGGCGATGAGTCCAGCAAGGCCGACAAAATTGACAAATTTAGCTAACCAAGTACCTTGACCATAGACTTTGACGAGGGCATCGACCAATGGCGCACTGGAGTGTTGTAGGGTACTGGCACCGGCTGCACCTGCGCCCAAAAATAAAATCAGTAGGGCAAAAGCGGTTAAAATCAACATCGCACCAATCAGTCCGCGTGGCAGTGATTTGGCTGGGTCTTTGGCTTCTTCTGCAGCTAAGGGCACACCTTCAACGGCCAAGAAAAACCAAATCGCATAAGGAACCGCTGCCCAAATGCCTAAATAGCCATAGGGTAAAAAGCTGCTTGCGCCAAATTGTTGCCCCGCTGGAATATCAAACAGATTCTGCAAATTAAAATGAGGCAACATGGCAAAAATAAAAACGGCCAGTGCAATCGCCGCAACCAAGGTGATGCCAAACATAATTTTAAGGGCTTCACCAGCACCTTTCAGGTGGATACCCATAAAAATCAGATAACAGGCTAAATAAACTTGCCAACCACCAATCCCGAATAGAGATTCACAATAGGCCCCAATAAAGACCGCGATGGCGGCAGGCGCAATCGCATACTCAATCAGAATCGCAGTACCTGTTAAATAACCACCGAGTGGACCAAATGCAATACGGGCAAAACTATAACCGCCACCCGCTGTAGGCAGCATGGTCGCCATTTCAGACATGGCAAGACATAGGCAAAGATACATCACGGCAACGACTGCGGTGGCAACAAACATGCCACCCCAACCCCCTTGAGCGATACCAAAATTCCAGCCAGCGAAATCACCTGAAATAACATAGGCGACTCCTAAGCCGATCAGTAATAACCAGCCTACGGCACCTTGCTTGAGTTTTCTTTGGGCAAAATAATCTTCAGAAGAGGTTGTCGATGCTGAAAGTGCAGAAATAGGATCTTGATTGTTCATACAAAGCTCCGTGTATGGGTCTTATCAGCAAGATGCAAAAGCAATGCCGATGTTGCACACCCTGTGCAGAAATTGAATTTTTATTTGCTTTGGTAATTCAGTTTGAGTGAAAAATAGAGGTTTCTTTGTAAACCAACATCTGGCGGTTTAAACCTGTATAAACCTTTAAAAATAAGACTTATACAGGTCAGCAAACCGATTTGGAGCGTCTAGAAAAAGCCCATGGCTTTGGTTGAATAGCTCACCAACAGATTTTTGGTTTGTTGATAATGATCGAGCATCATTTTGTGGTTTTCACGGCCTACACCTGATTTTTTATAGCCTCCAAATGCAGCATGGGCAGGGTAGATGTGATAACAATTGGTCCAAATTCGACCCGCTTCAATGGCGCGGCCTGCACGATAGGCGGTATGAGTTGAACGTGACCAAACTCCAGCACCTAAACCGTACATGGTGTCATTGGCAATCTGAATGGCTTCATCAAAGTCCTTAAATGTGGTCACAGACAGTACAGGACCAAAGATCTCTTCTTGAAACACTTGCATCTGGTTATGGCCTTTAAAGATGGTCGGTTCGATGTAGTATCCATTGCCGACTTCTTGGCGACCGTGCCCACCTAAGAGTACTTCCGCACCTTCTTGTCGGCCTGCATCAATACAACGCAGGATTTTTTCTTGTTGTTCCAGTGAAGCTTGCGCACCGACCATCGTGTCAGTATCGAGTGGATGCCCAAGTTTGATGCGCTTGACCCGTTCGATGGCTTTTTCCATAAACTGATCGGCAATACTTTCCTGAATCAAGGCACGCGATGGGCAAGTGCAGACCTCACCCTGATTCAGCGCAAACATGGCGAAACCTTCAAGGGTTTTATCCAGAAAATCATCATCATGGTCCATCACATCGGCAAAGAATACATTCGGTGATTTTCCGCCTAGCTCTAAAGTCACTGGAATAATGTTTTCAGTGGCATATTGCATAATCAATTGCCCAACTTGGGTCGAACCAGTAAACGCAATTTTGGCAATACGTGGACTGGTTGCTAGTGGGCGACCAACTTCGGCACCATAACCATTGACGATATTGAGTACGCCAGCAGGTAATAGATCCTGTATCAGCTCAGCCACCAATAAAATTCCAACAGGGGTTTGCTCCGCAGGTTTGATCACTACGCAGTTGCCCGCAGCCAATGCTGGTGCCAGTTTCCATGCCGCCATGAGAATGGGGAAGTTCCAAGGGATGATTTGTCCAACCACGCCGAGTGGTTCATGAAAATGATAGGCAATGGTGTCTTCATCTATTTCGGAGATACCACCTTCCTGTGCGCGAATACAGCCTGCAAAATAACGGAAATGATCAATGGCCAAAGGGATATCAGCCGCCAGCGTTTCACGGACAGGTTTACCATTATCCCAAGTTTCAGCAACCGCCAACATTTCTAAATTGGCTTCCATACGGTCAGCAATTTTAAGTAATAAATTAGATCGTGTGGTTGGAGAGGATTTATTCCATTCTTGCTTGGCTTTATGGGCAGCATCCAGTGCCAGTTCAATATCTTCTGCACTCGAACGTGGAATACGCGTAAAACTTTTGCCATCGACAGGAGAAATATTGTCGAAGTAGACTCCTTTAACAGGGGCAACCCACTCTCCACCAATAAAGTTTTCATACTGGTCTTTAAAATGGATTTTTGAACCAGATTGATTCGGATCAACATAGCGCATATACATACTCCTTTATGTGTTGTGATATTTTTAAATAAAGTACTGGGTACGTTATTGAGAACGACGTTATCGCGTTGAAGGTTGGAAAAAGGTTGGAATTGCATATAAGGGAATAGGGAAATTACAAATGCATACAAAAAGGGAATTACAGCAGCAACGGGCATTGGGTGAGCAACTCAGATCACAAAGTGCCCTCAATCCACAGCATGCTGAAAAAATGGAACAGAGTATTGCCAGTTCATGGGAGCGTTCCACGCTCGCTGATATTCCTAAAGAACGTTTAGCTGCACCTTTGCTCAATCAAGCTTCGGTCCAAACAGGTTCATTGGCCTTGGCATTGCAGGCTTGCCAAGAAGATCTAAAGCATGTTGCAGAACAGTCAGCGATGGTACTTGCGGTTGGCGATGTCGGTAGTACCATTATCTGGACAGCATCCTGTACCCAAATGCGCAATGCTGCTGAACGCGTCCACTTTGTTGCAGGGGGACAGTGGCAAGAAGAATTGGTTGGCACCAATGCGCTGGCACTTTCGCTCAAGACCCGTAAATCAAGCTGTGTATTTTCTAATGAACACTATATGGCGTCGGTACATGATTGGGTTTGCTATGCTGCGCCTGTGCTTGATCCTTATTCCAAGCAAGTTTTAGGCGTAGTGGATTTATCTACTACTTGGGAAAATCACAATAGTTTAGGTCTATTGGCCGTCGAACGCTGTGCCGCAATTATTCAAATGGCGGTGCAACAATTACAGCAACAACACCTTTATTTACGCACTTTTAATACGGCACAGGTGTTGATCAATGGCAAAAGCTTAAGTTTAAGCCCGAGACAAATCGAAATTCTGGTGATTTTAGCGCTATGCCCACAAGGTCTGAATTTAGAGAATTTACATCAGGCGTTGTATGGGGAACGCAAAGTCAGTCTTGGGACATTAAAAGCAGAGATGTCTCATTTAAGAGATCGTTTAGGTGAGGCGCTTGGTTCAAGACCTTATCGCCTGAATATTCCGATCGAGGCAGATTTCCTGCAACTGGAACAGGCATTGGATGCGGGTTATATCAGTACCGCTCTACAAGGCTATACCGGTATTTTCTTAGCGAAAACCGAAAGCCCATTTTTATCTGCTTGGCGGGATTGTTTGGAATCACGTTTGAGTCATGCGATTTTCCAGACACAGGGCAGTGACGCCTTATTAAAACATTTGGCTTATTGTCCTGAAGCGGTTGATGCTGCTGAACGTCTACTGGAATTATTGCCAGCTTCGCACCCTGCTAAAAATATGCTCAGCAAGTACCAAGACCACTGAGCATCAAGATATTTAAAATGGTCGTCGGTATTACTGGATTTTTTCAGCCAACCAAGCAAATAGATCTTTATAGACCTGTGCACGAACAGGTGGTGCAGATAAAACCAAATCATGCAGACCATTTTGAATGGCAAGTGTTTGCACATCACCTTTCATTTTCTTGGCATTCTGGGTCATATCATTGACATCCAGAATCACATCGCTTTGTTGTGCATCAATACCCCATTTTTTAGGAAATTTGGATTGATGTGAATGCATGATCAAGGTCGGTACATTTAAGCTCACACCTTGATGGATTTCTTTTTGTGCTTCGTGAATTGCCGTGACAAAACAGAGGTGTACAAAAAGCATGGTTTTTGGTTTCCAATCTAAATTGAAATCCCATTCGCCGTAAAAATCTTTATGCAAGCTTGGGGTGTACCATGCATTTAAGCCACTTGGAAATTTTGCATTCGGTAAGCGTTTACCCACTTCACTTAAGAGCGGAATGCCCACTTTTTTCTCAAGGACACTTTTATAGAAATCATAGAATGGGCTGTTGTTCCAGACTGCTTTGATTAAGCGATGATCTGGATAATGTGCGGCATATAAGGTGGCAATTAAACCGCCTGTTGAATGGCCTGCCAATACAACTTGATTGTGATTTTCTTGACCAATAATTTCCAGTGCTTTGCTGATCTCGGCATCGTATTCACGTAAATCAAGCACATAGTAGAATTTTTGGTGAGGGAGGCGAGAGCGACCATATTTTCTCAGGTCAAGTGCGTAAAAATCGTAACCATGCTGATTAAATTGTTCAGCCATTTCTTTTTGAAAAAAATAGTCTGCGAAACCATGGATATATAAAACTGCTTTTTTGGTCGATTCAGCGGCCTTCTTGCGAACCAAGGTCGCAACAACTTTTCCATCATAATCATCAGCGAAATTTAAAGTCAGTTGCTGATAATCTTCACCGAGTATATCTGTTTGATATGCATAAAGATTTGAAGTAGTCATTTTTATAGATCAAGTCTGAATTCATTAACACCCACATTAAATGAAATCATCTGTATGTCAATGTAATTATGCGATACCAAGCGTTCAACAATGTTAGGGGGGATGAGGAAATTCAGCTAGATTTCGCATTGTATTTTTATTTTGGGCAAAAAATCGTTAAGCTATGCACTGTTGATTTTGACTGAAGAAATTATGAAACAAGAGACTGCACTCAAGTTACTTAAAGCTGGCGAAAATGTTTTTTTAACGGGCTCAGCAGGTGCAGGAAAAACCTATACGCTTAATCAATATATTCATTATTTAAAAGCACGCAAAGTACCTGTAGCAATTACTGCGTCTACAGGAATTGCAGCAACCCATATGAATGGTATGACCATTCACACTTGGGCAGGAATCGGGATTAAAGATCGTTTGAGTGATGATGACCTCAAGCGAATGAAAGAGCGTAAATATTTAAAAGAGCATTTAGAAAATGCCCAAGTGCTGATTATTGATGAAATTTCCATGTTGCACGCCAAGCAACTGAATCTGGTCAATCAGGTATTGAAATACTTTAAAGAAAGTGACGAAGCTTTTGGCGGGATTCAAGTGATTGTAGCAGGTGACTTCTTTCAGTTACCCCCTGTCGGTAAAAAGGATGAAAGCAATCGCGATAAATTCTGTTTTATGTCGGATGCTTGGGTCGAAGCCAAATTCCGTGTCTGTTATTTGACTGAACAGCACCGTCAGGATGATGAAATCCTCAATCAGATTCTCAATGCAATTCGTGCTCAGAATATTCAAGGTAACCATATTAGTGCTTTGCAACAATCGCGTCAGCATGATATTGGTGAGACCTTTACCCGTTTATATACGCACAATATGGATGTCGATAATATTAATTATCAGCACCTCAATGAAATCGACAATGAAAGCCATCAATTCAATGCCGTGGTCGATGGTAATGAAAAGTTGATGGAAACCCTAAAATCATCGGTGCGTGCGCCTGAAGAACTCACCCTAAAGAAAAATGCCAAGGTGATGTTTGTCAAAAACAACTTTGATATGGGCTATATCAACGGCAGTTTGGGCGAAGTGATCGGCTTTGAAGAAGACGACAAGCAGGGCATTCTGCCAAAAGTAAAATTGACTGATGGTACAACCTTCTTGGTTGAACCAGAAACATGGTCGATTGAAAATGAAGCGGGTAAGGCGATTGCCAGCTTTCAACAGATTCCGTTGCGTTTGGCATGGGCAATCACTATTCATAAAAGCCAAGGGATGACTTTGGAAGCTGCAGAAATCAATCTCACCCATACCTTTGAAAAAGGTCAGGGCTATGTGGCTTTATCTCGTTTAAAATCACTGACAGGGCTGAAGCTGCTCGGTTTTAATGAGCAGGCGCTTGAACTGGATAGCTTAGCCATTAAAGCGGATCGCCGTTTTCAGGAGTTATCGAGTGAAGCAGAAGCCAACTTTGAAAATATTGATTTAACCACACAGCATAATGCTTTTATTCGTCATTGTGGTGGCACATTGAATGCCACTGAAATTGCCCGTAATGAAAAGAAAATCGCCAAAGGTGCGAAACAGAATTATGCCGCAGCAACTTTGGATGAAACCCGTACTTTATTTGAAGAAGGCTATGAAATTGAAGATATTGCACATGAGCGTGGTTTAACCCCTGCAACGATCATCAATCATCTGGCGCGTTTGCATAAAGAGCAGGGCTTGGATATTTCAGTCGCCAGTCCAGGCGAAGAAGTGATTGAAGAAGTGCGTAAGATTTATAAGCGTTTGCATAAACGTAAAAATCCTGAACATTTTACCGATGATGGTTCGATTAAATTGCGTCCCATTGTTGAAGCCACTAGTCCGCGAATGGCTTATGACCAAGTTCGTTTAGCTTTATTATTTGTAGAATAGGAATCATAAAAATGCCGCATTTAATTGCAAACTATTCGGCTAATTTAACTGACTTAAATCCGCATCAATTATTAAAAGATGCGAATATCGCATTAATTGAAACGGATTTATTTGTCGCACATGATATTAAATCGCGTGCATTTAAAGACGAGATATTTTTAATTGGTTTGAATGAAACAGAAGAAGCCTATATTCATTTAAAACTGTATTTGTTGAGTGGCAGAACGCAGGCTCAAAAACAAGCCGTTGGTACGGCATTGTTGCAGCGACTACAGCAAAAAAACTATATCCAGTCTGAAGTCAGCTATCCGATACAGTTGTGTGTTGAAGTGATTGATATGCCGAAAGAGGATTATTTTAAGGCCACGGTCTAAGGCTGAATAATTGCTGTTTTATCAAATAGGGAGAATTGGCCTTATTTGATAAAATATTTTGGTTTATATGTATTTTGATTTAATCCTGTAAAAAAAATTATTAATCATTATTTTAAGTGCTTAGACTAAAATCTGAAGTTTATTGTAGGCTTTGTTGCAAGAATGTAACATTAAAAATATAGACAGATTTGTATGCTGTTTATAAAATAGCGTAAATTTTAGTTAATATTTTATAAAATAATGTTGAGTAATATATTTCAGGCCTTGGACAATTTGGGCCTTACTGCGCAAAAACGTGCAATCCATATTCAATTTTCCAATCAAAATTTAAATACTCAAGTCTTTCTACAACGTATTGATGGTCAGCATCAACTGAATGACGGATTTAAGGCAGAACTGATTTGCCTGTCGACCAATGCGACCATTCCTCTGAAACAATTTATTGGTAGCCAAGCAGCAATTGATACCGTCACCGATCAAGGTCAACTGACCCGCGTCACAGGAATTATCACTCAAGCTTTACAAGGACAATCAGACGGTAGCCTAACTGTCTATAAACTGACTTTAGAAGATCCAACTGCACTGTGGAAACAACGTCGTAACAGCCGTGTGTTTATGAACAAGAGCGTGCGTGATGTGGTGGAAATCATCTTCAAAGAGTGGCAACAAAAAAGCCCCTTATTTGCATCCAGCTTAACGCTTGATTTAAGCGGACTCAGTCAAGACTACGATATTCGCCCCTTTATCATGCAATCTTTGGAAAGTGACTACGACTTTCTGACGCGTTTACTACGGAGCGAATCGATTAACTGGCTCATTGATGAGGCTGAACGAACCGTCGCGCAAAGTAGCGCTGCGATTCAGCCGCAAAAACTACGTCTGATTGATGACAATAGCCAATACCAAGCTTTAGAGCGTCGGCAGATCCGTTATCACCGTAGTAGTGCCACCGAACAATACGACAGCATGACCAGTCTGGTCGGACAACGCTCTCTACAGCCGAGCAGCGTCCATGTACAACGCTGGCAAGCGGATGCACTGGAACAAGAAGATGGCGCAGGCAGTGTACAAAGTACGCATAAACATAGTGATCAATATGACAATGCCAGTTTAGGTCTAGAACAGGCATGGCACTTTTCACCGGCATGGATGCAAGATTTAAATGGGGAAGATGGTGCAACCCCATCGGGCAATGCCCAAATTGAAAAACTGAATCGGAACTTGGGTCAATACTACGACTTGCAATCCAAACAATTTACAGCCCATAGCACCGTGCGCGATACCCATGTCGGTTACTGGTTTGAATTGGCTGAACACCCTGAAATAGATCAGCATGATGGCAGCGATAAAGAATTCCTGATTACGGGCAAAAACTTCTATAACCAAAACAATTTGCCTAAAGATTTACATCAACAGATCAATCAATTATTAGTACAAAGCAACTGGCAACCGACTCAATCTAATAATGAAGAACGCCAAGCCAACCAACTAACACTACAACGCCGCAGTATTAAAACTGTTCCTGAATTTAACCCATTGCAACACCGCCCAACCGCCTCACCGCAACGAGCCAAAGTGGTTGGACCAAGCGGTGAAGAAATCCATGTCGATGAATGGGGACGAATTAAAGTCCGTTTTCTATTCACTCGTAATGACGACCATAGCCATGATGGTGGTGCGGGTGCCAATGACAACGACACCGATTCTGCTTGGGTGGATGTTTTGACGCCTTGGGCTGGTGAAGGCTATGGCGCACGCTTTTTACCGCGTATTGATGAAATCGTGGTGATCGACTTCTTTGATGGCAATATTGACCGTCCATTTGTGGTGGGACGTATCCACGAAGCGCATCGCAGTCCAACCAAATTCGACAATGTAGGCAAGCTGCCAGACACCAAGAAACTGGCAGGAATCAAATCTAAAGAGTATCAAGGTGAAGGTTTTAACCAACTGCGCTTTGATGACACCGCAGGGCAGATCAGTGCCCAGTTGCAAAGCAGTCATGCTGCCAGTCAACTCAATCTGGGTAAACTCAGTCATCCCAAAGATAAAGCAGAAAGTGAAGATCGCGGCGAAGGTTTTGAACTGCGCACCGACCAGTGGGGAGCCGTGCGTGCAGGCGAGGGTTTACTACTTTCCACGCATAAACAGGATCAAGCTCAGGGTGAACATCTGGATGCGCAACCTGCCAAGCAACAGCTTGAAGGCAACCAAAGCAATGCCAAAGCCTTAAGTGAAGTGGCTAAGAACCAGCAGACTGATGAGATTGAATCCGTTGATCAACTGAAAGAATTCGCTGAACAGATTCAAGAGAAAATTGCGCAATTTAAAAAATCACTATTATTGCTGAACTCACCTGCGGGTATTGGTTTAAGTACCAATGAAGATATTCATCTCTCTGCGGACGGGCAGATCAACCAGTTGGCCGGTGACAGTATCAATCTAAGCACACAGAAGAACCTGATTACGCATGCCCAAAACAGAATCAGTGTATTCGCTGCGCAGAATGGCATTAAACAGGTGGCTGCGAAAGGTAAGTTTGAGGTTCAGGCGCAGTCGGATGGCATGGACTTACTGGCCAAACAAGGTATTCAGATTATTTCAACCGAAGATCGTATTGAAATTACCAGCCCGAAAGAAATCGTGATTACTGCGGGTAGTTCCCAGATTAAGCTGAATGGTTCGGGAATTTTCCCAACCACAGGTGGCAAGTTTGAGGCGAAGGCGGGACAGCATTTGTTTATGGGTGGGGCGAAAATTAATACGTCTTTACCAATATTAAAAGAACCAGTTTTTGCTGAGGTTAAAAAATTTAGCCATCGTCTTGATTTTTCTAGTCTTGGGCTTTATTCCGATTATTTGAAAACTTCTTACCGGGTCCGTAAAAAAGATGGAGTTTATTTGGAAGGTGTATTGGATGAAAGGGGGCGAACTAATAGGATTTATTCAGAAGTTGCAGAACCTTTAGAAGTCTTTATTGATACAGATGAGCCAGTTATTGGCTATATTGAAAATGAAACAGATAGCAAAGAATAGTTGGTATAAATAATGTCTAATATTGCATTTAAATTACGCTTTACATATAAGAATGTAGACGAAGGAATTTCAAACTTAGACTATAAAGTGACTTTTCAAAGTTTAGTATTTCCTACTACAACTAGGATTTTAGATGAAAATCAAACTACAAAAGAAGGAAAAGTAACAAAAACTTTATATACACATTCTGAAAAAGGTATATTGAGAGTTTTTGTAAAAGGTGGACCAACCAAATATAAGACCTACACACAAATTTTTCAGGAGAATGTTGAAAAAGATTATTTTCTTAATGGAGCAACATTAACACTACCATTAAGTCTGATGAAGATTTTGGTTACAACAGAAGTAAAAGGGGCGTCTAAGAATTATGAAAGTGACTATCATCAGGTGAAATCTGGTGAAAATTTAGCAAGTATAGCCAAAAAATATAACAAAGAAATTTCTATACTTATGAAAAATAATAATATTTCTGATGCAAATGAAATTAAAGTAGGTCAGAAAATATTTATTGGAAGTGCTAATACATCAAATCAAATGATGCTTCAAGTCGCAGCTCCTAAAGAAGGTTATTTTATTGAAATAGATTATATTGTAAATGCTGGCGATACTTTATTAAGTATCGCAAGAAAGTTTAATTTAAATGCAGAAAGAATTAAACAAGATAATGAAATAACTGATACATATAGTCTTAATGCGGGTCAAAGGCTAAAGTTAATAAATCATTCTGCAAAATTTTTAGGCCTAAGTAATCAAAAACTAATATTGAGTAAATTTTATACTGAAGGCCTATTCCCTGTTACTAAAGTGAGTGGAGATTATACTCGACAAATTTCTGTAACTATTGGAGCACAGTTGTGGGAGATATTCGGCGCTTCTTTAGAAATAGGAGTAGCCTATGATGCTCATGGTAACTGGATGCTATACTATGCTGTTGAAGATTCAATAAATATTGATAAAAATGCGATAAATTTACATGATGGAAATATAAAAAAATTAAGTGATGATATTGGATTTTCTCTTGCAGGGAGTAATATTAAAACTAATGCAAAACATGTTTCAGAATTGACTGGAGTGGGTTATAGCTTAACAAATAGTATTAATCTGGGTGCCTACAATATTGGTTTAGTACATACAAAAGCAAAAGCTACAGATGTGGATACTGGAGAAATGAAGGATATTCGTGGAGATGGCATTGTTTCATCAATGGGACTTGGAACAGCAAAAATTAAAAAGAAACTTCCATCTATAGATCATCAAGCTGGTATGGCGATCACAGTCCCTATTTTTATTTACAATAAAAAAGAAGCTAAAAGTAAGAAGACTAGTTAATTAACTAGTCTTCTTTAGGATTGGATTCGTATATATTTTTCCAAAGTGAATAATTTTTATTATCATTGTTTTCTCTGTAAGCTATAGAAAGATTATATTGTGCAGTAGCATTTCCAGATTCAGCTATTGGTTTTAATAACTCAATAGATTTATTAATATTTCTAGGGGTTCCTTTACCACTAAAATACAATTTTGCTAGTTGTATTGTTGCCGCCTCATAATTTTGTTCAGAGGACTTTTCATACCATTCTAAAGCTTTTTTAAAGTCTTGTTGAACACCTTCACCATAATAATAAGCTTGAGCTAAGTTAAATTGACCAGAGGCATTACCATGTTCAGCAGCAATTTTGAATTTTTCAATAGATTTATTTAGATTTTTCGGAAAGATAATACCATTCTTATAAAAAATACCAATTGTTGATATTGATTCATAGTGGTTTTGTTTTTCGGCTTTTAAGAAAAAATCTAAAGCTTTTTTATAGTCACTATCATTCTTGGCTTTGTTAAACTCTAAAAGACCTAGATTGTGTAATGCTGGTGCATAGTTTTGATTTGCTGATAATGTATACCATTCAATTGCTTTCTTTTCATCAGTTATTCCATTAAAACCATACTGATAACCAACACCAATATCATTCTGAGCGATTGGATTTCCTTGCTTAGCTAACTCGGATAAAATTGGAAAAGCTTTATCATATTGGTCATTATTGATGAAATCTTCTGCTTGTTTTAGCTTTTTATTTGTTTCTTGGTCATAAATATATACTGTTTCTGAATTTGAATTCTTCGTATTTGCAGTGTGCTCTTGTGTTGTACTACCACATGAAATCAAGAAGATAAGTGATGTAAGAACCAAAAGATTTTTCATAAAAATTTTAAACTTTAGCGCAACATAGACGAAGATGAATTCTAATTTATATTTTCATATAGAACAATTAATTAGATGACTTATTATTTGTTTTTTTGTAACAAGATAACTTGTTTTTAAAAAAATATAGGAGATTAAATAATATAATAGAGATTATATCACCTGCAACAGGTGAGGCATCAATGATACTTAGTGGAGGGGCATGCGATGAATTTTTTGATGTATTATTAGTTTTTTTAACTGATTTTGCTGGTAGCTATGGGAGAATAATGGTTTCTAGGAAATATACTAGAATTTGGATTAATTTTCATGTATAAATGAAATTTATTAATAATAAAATCATTGGATTTCAAATTTTTATAAAAATTGTCTGTTTTTAATGTTTTTATATTATTTTTATTATAAAATAATTTTGTTAATTTGAATAAATTGGTGCTGAGTATGTGGATTAAGACTAAAAAGAATATTTTGTTAATTGTTCTGACTTTGTTTTTATCTTCATTTACTTTAGTGGCTTGTGGTAATTCTACAAACACAGCAAAGCAGGAAGCTAACAATAGCCAACAAAACGTTAATTCTTTATTTGAAAAAGCACAAAATTTATTCGACGATGATAAACCCCAAGAAGCATATAACATCTTAAATAGGCTTGCTGAGCAGGGAGATGCTAAATCTCAAAACGCTTTAGGTAATGGCTATCAACATGGTTTTTGGGGGGAAATTGACCTAAAACAAGCTAAGTATTGGTATCAAAAAGCAGCAGATCAAAATTATGCGGGAGGTATCCATAATTTAGGCATGCTGGAATTTTTGCAAGGAAATTATAAACAGGCTCTACCATATTTTGAAAAGGGAGCAAGTTTAAAGAGTTCAGAATCAATGACTCTTTTAGGCACGTACTATTCAGAAGGAATTATATTTGAGCAAGATTATAAAAAGGCACTTGAATATTTTTCAAAAGCTATAGATGTAGATGCAGATAATGCAAGTGCTTTATTTAATATTGGGCAAGCGTATTATTATGGGGAAGGAGTTGGACAAGATTATAATAAAGCCTTTGCTTGGTATGTTAAATCCGCAAATCAAGATTACAGTCTAGCGCAGATTCAATTGGCGGAGATGTATTTTAGTGGGCAGGCTGTACCTAAAAATGTGAAAAAAGCTATTGAAATTATTAAGCCTTTGGCAGAGTTAGGTGATCCAAAAGCACAACAAAACTTGAAGTGGTATGTTGATCATCCAAATTAAATTAATTTATATCAATTGTTTAGTATAAGTGAGTTAGATTGAAAATGAAGATTAAAAAAAATAATTTTTTCTTAGTTTTTCTAATTTTGTTTTTATCTTCACTTTCTATAGCAGCTTGTGGTAATTCTTCAAACACAGCTAAACCAGAAGCTGATAGTAGCCAACAAGAGGTTGATACTTTATTTAAAAAGGCTGAAGTTTTATTTGAGGAAGATAAAAATCTTCAAGCTTACAAAATATTTAAGCAACTTGCAGAGCAAGGTGATGCTAAATCTCAAAATGTTTTAGGGAGTGGTTGTCAACATGGTTTTTGGGGCGAGATTGATCTAAAACAAGCTAAATATTGGTATCAAAAGTCAGCAGATCAAGGTTTTAGAGAAGCTATTTATAATATAGGAGCGCTTGATTTCTTAAATGGTAAACATAAAGAAGCTTTACCATATTTTGAGAAATCAGCAAAAATGAATGATTCTAATGCTTTAAATATGCTAGGTATTTATTATAGTAATGGAATTCTCTTTGATCAAGATTATGACAAAGCATTAGAGTATTTTCGTAAATCAGCCGACCAACAAAATCGTGATGCTGAGTTCAATGTTGGACAAGCTTATTATTACGGTGAAGGAGTTGAACAGGACTATAACAAAGCTTTTGTATGGATTAATAAATCGGCAAATCAAGATTATAGTTTAGCGAAAATTCAATTAGCGGAAATGTACTTTAGTGGTAAAGGTGTTAATAAAAATGTAGCGAAAGCTGTTGAAATTATTAAGCCTTTGGCAGAGTTAGGTGATCCAAAAGCACAGCAAAACTTGAAGTGGTATATTGATCATCCAAATTAAAGTAATAGATGTGAATAGTTAAAATTTTTGAAAAATGAGTGATTCAAAATATTTTAGATATTTATTCTTAGGTTGATTTAACTGGTAAAAAGCGGATTATCTAGATCCGCTTTATATTTGGCTGGATAAAACAGGATTCCTTAAAATGAAATTTTTGTTTACTACATTAATATTGGCGATAAGCTTAACAGGTTGTGATATAAAAGCTAATAAAGTTAGTAGGGAAGGCCAAGGTGTTAGTCTAGATCTATCTAAAATTGATAAAGTTGTAAAAAGTAAAGACAATAATGAAAAAATAAAATATTTTAATGCTTTATTGATTGAGGCTGAAAATAATAATCCTATTGCGCAAAATTTAGTGGGGGTGGTTTTTGAAAATGGATATTTAAATCAAAAGAAGGATATTAAAAAATCAATATATTGGTATGGAAAGGCAATAAAAAATAATAATGGAGTGGCTGAAAACAATATGGGGAGTTTGTATGCTCATGGTAATGGAGTTAAGCAAGATTATGAGAAAGCTTACAACTACTATAAGAATGCAATGAGTAAAAATGTACCTGAGGTTATTAATTCAATCGGCTTTATGTATTTTAATGGTTTCTATCTTGAAAAAGATCTAAAAAAAGCATGCGAATATTATGAGAAATCAGCAATATTAGACTATGGTTTAGGAGCTGCAAATACTGCTAATTGTTATTATGAAGGTTGGGGAGGTATAAAAGATAAGCATAAGTATTTTAATTATTCTCTAAAAGCTGCTGAAAAAAATTATGTACTGTCACAATTTAATGTTGCTGTTATGTATAAAAAAGGAGAAGTTGTTGATAAGTCAATTGAAAAATCTGTGTATTGGTATAAAAAAGCAATAGAGAATAGTGAACCTCGTGCTGCTTATAATTTGGCGTCGTTATATGAAAAAGGTGACGGAGTAAAACAAGATTTTGATCTTGCGTATGCCTATTATACTTTAGCAAAAGAGTTTGGATTGGATGTCGCTCAAAAAAAATTAGTGGAACTAGATAGTAAAGTAGTTAAAGAAAATATTCGGATTTTAAAAAATGGAGATAGTATACAAATCGCAGTAGATGATCCTTCTAGTAAATGGGAAATTATGGATGAAGAGGATTATTTGAAGAAAAATAATCAATAATTTTATAGCTCGTAGAATATTAAATTTATTTAATCGCTCTTAGTTGGGTTTTTCTTGTATTGGTCTAGCCAATATATAGATTTTCCTAGTTCATTTTTATCTTTATAGTAAAGAGAAATATTGTATTGCGCAAGATCATAACCCTGTTCTGCATAAGGTTTTAATAACTCTATTGCTTTATCAATATTTTTTTCTGTCCCTTTACCTTTTCTATAAAGAATGGCTAATTTAATTGCAGAGGCACTATAATTTTGATTTGAAGATCTTGTATACCAATCAAATGCTTGTTTATAATCTTGTTTAACTCCTCTACCATAATAGTATGCTTGTCCTACATTAAATTGACTGGCAGCACTACCATGATCTGCAGAAGATAAAAAATTTTCTAAAGCTTTGGTTGAGTCTTGAGGAAATATAATGCCATTTTCATAATATATACCAATATAATTAACTGCTTCATAGGACCCCAGTTGAGCTGCCTTTTCAAAAAGGGTTAATGCTTTTTGATAGTCATCTTCTTTTTTTGCTTTATTAAACGCTATTAAGCCTAAGTTATGTATTGAAGGGGCATGGTTTTGTTTAGCTGCTAATGTATACCAATGAATAGCTTTTTCTTCATCAGTTTCACCATTAAATCCATATTGGTAACTTGCACCAACATCATTCTGAACAACTGGATTCCCTTGTTTAGCAAGCTCTAATAGAATCGGAAATGCTTTATTATATTGATCATTGTTGATGAAATCTTCTGCTTGTTTAAGCTTTTTATTGGTTTCTTGATCATAGATATACACGTTTTCTACATCTGAATTGTTTGTGTTTGAGGTGGAATTTTGCTGGGAATTTCCACATGAAATCAAGAAGATGAGTGATGTGAGAACTAAAATATTTTTCATTTAAATCTAAGCTTTTATTGAAATTTAAATGAGCTTACTTTAATGTTAGTTCCTTGTTTTAACAATAATTAATAGGTGTGATTTAATTATTTTTACAATTAACATTATTTTAAACTTTATGGTCTCTTATTTTTAACATAATGGGACTGTATTTTTTACGAGTATTTCTATGTTAATTAAAGATTTATTGGTGATTTATTTATTATTATCGGTTGTGCTGTGGGCTATATTTCACCAATTTTCAGCAAGATATGTGAATCGCAATGAAGCTTTAAAGAGCATATTTTACGGTAGCTTGTATAAAAACAAATCAATGGATGTTGCTAATATTGAAGCAGTAATTTTAAGTGTTACTTTTGTTAATATAATTTCCTTATTTTCTGAGAAGAGCTTAAAAATTTTTTTTGAAAACAGAAAACTATTCTATGGCTTGGATTTCAACTCGGCTATGAGTGTGGTAGAGCAACATAAAAAGTTATGGTTTTATATTAAGTTATCTATTTTTTTTGGTTCTACAATCGTTATAAGCTCAGTTATGCTCTTTTGGCTGTAATCAATTATTGATGATTTTATCTATCTACAAAGGATATTCCATACTTGTCTGAGCTTAATCCTGTCCCATTAAACACACTCCGTAAAGACCAACTTTATAGTTTAAGCGTTGTTTGTCAGCCTGAATTTCTTCATTTTCATATGAGGTTAAACAAGGACGTACAACAATGAAAAAAGCTCTGCTTCTCTTGAGTTCAATGGGTATCTTTGCAAATACGCCAGTCTTGGCCGCCGATATCAGTATCGGTGACCCGAAAACGCAAGCGGGTGAACTGAAACTAACAGGCGCAATCCGTACCCGCTATATCCATAAGGACTATATCGTCGAAGCCAATGAAGGCTCTAAGAATGATGACTGGCAACTGGCAGATATCAAAGCGGTCTTGAGTTATGAAAACCCAGACTGGATTGCATCGATGGATGTGCGTTGCTACCAGTACGATCGTTTATGTGATGCACTATTTTTAAAAGATGCTTGGGCAGGCTATAAGTTTTCAGATCAGCAACGACTGACAGTCGGTTTTCAATCGGTTGATTTCGGGTTTGGACGACTCTGGGGCAATAGTTATTATGAAACTTTGCTCAATACTGTTGGACTGGAAGACATTCAAAACCTTGGAGTGAAGTACCAGTTTAAGGACAATCTGTATAACTTCATTCTGGGTTTTTATCCAACCGATGGTGGTAATTACAAAGGCACATCCAAGGATTCCAGTCGTTATAGCGGTAACTTTGTGCAGGCAGACGATCTGACTCAAGGCACCGATATTGATGAAAAGAACATGTGGGTGACGCGCTTATCCCGAAAGTTTGAACTAGATCAATCTCAGAATTTCTCCACGGAAATTGGTGGCTCTTATTGGTATTCGGAATTAGAAAATAATCGTACCAATAAAGACGGGCATCGTAGTACATGGAGCATTTTTAGCACCACCAATTATCAGGCATGGCAATGGTTGTTTTTGGCAGGAGAGCAGGACATTAAAAATGCAGACGATCTTTTGTCAAAAAGTTCGACCATTGGCGCATTTGACTATCCTTATCAAGTGGCCAACAAAGGTAAATATATGGCCAATGAGATTAACTACACCTTTGCCAAGCCTTTTCATCAGTTAGAAAATATTAAACCTTATGTCTCGTATAGTCGTTTTTATAAAGATGAATCAGGCTATCAAGATTCGGATCGCTTAATCGCAGGTCTATATTTTAACTATAAAAAAGTCGGCATACAGGGGGAATATATCTGGAGTCGCAATGACCCAATGACGGGTAGTGGTGCAGATGGATTGGCGCAAGGTGACAGCAATCAATGGAATAAATTGTTCTATTTATCGCTAGGTTATTACTTCTAAATTCGGCGTTGAAAATGGCCCAGTCTGTTTACGATAGACTGGCTTTTTTGTTTAGGCGGTTCTTAAGATCAGTGCCCCGATTAAAATGATGCATGAGGAGATAATCCGTACTGCATTGATGCGCTCTTTTAGAATAAAGATTGAGATCAGCGTGGCAAATAAAATCGAGGTTTCTCTTAGTGCTGCAACAATCGCAACGGGTGCAAGCGTCATTGCCCACAGTGCCAAACCATAAGAGAAAAAAGAACCAATGCCACCGATTAAACCTAAATGCCAATTATGTCGGAAATACTCACCCATTTGCTGATATTGCATTTTTAGGGCAAAGATAAAAAAGATCAGTCCTGAGAGTACGAAACTCCATAAGATATAGGCAATGGCTGATCCCGCAAGTCGAACGCCATGACCATCCAGTAAGGTATAACCCGCAATCAAGACAGCGTTGAGTAAAGCCAGACCGATACCTTTGCGTCCCGTTTTGGGCGCAGCCAAAATCATCGATAAAATGCCGACGGAAATGGTAATGATGCCTAGCCATGCATTGAATTGTAGTTGTTCGTGCAGCAACAAGGTGCCTAAAACGGCAACTATCAGCGGTGCTGTGCCACGCATTAAGGGATAAGTCAGCCCCATATCGGCAACACGATAGATTTTTGCCACCATGCCAAAATACAGAATCTGTATTGCGGTTGAAGCCAGAATATAAGGCCAGCTCTCGCGATGCGGAATCGGGAAAAAGGGCAGCAGTAGTGCGGCTAAAACTGCTGCGGATGCAGTGACCAATACGGTAGTTAAAAATTTATTTGTACCCGCTTTTACAATGGCATTCCATGTGGCATGACATGTCGCTGCAAGTAAAATAAGGCCAAATATTGCCGTGCTCATAAGCTGCCTGTTAATTCATGATCTTGCTAATGTGCATGATATGGTTGAAAAAAGAAAGCAGGCAGCTTAGCGTGATTATAGAAATACTTTCTCTGTATTTGGATTGATCGGCTCAATCGGCTGGATCAGCTGACCACGGCTTAGGTTCTGGATATGCTGTAAACGGTTGATCAGTTCATTTTGAATAAACAGAATACAGGTCTGTAGTTTAGATGAGCTTTTTAAACGTGAAGGATAGACCGCCCATACATCAGCATCTTGCCAATACTCCGGCAAGATATGCTGTAACTGACCGCTAATCAATTCATCTGCCACATCCCAAATCGAACGTAAGATAATGCCATGTCCCTCAATCGCCAACTGGTGAATAATCTCGCCATTATTGGAAATGAAGCGCGGTGTGACATGTACCGACCGATCTTCCGAAGGATGACGCAATTTCCATAATACTGAGGATTGGTCACGTTCACTGATGGTGAGGCAATCATGGTTGCGTAAATCTTCCAGACTTTCAGGCATTCCTTGTTGCAGTAAATAGCTGGGTGCAGCGCAGAAAATTCGGAAATTTGACACCAGTTTTTTGGCAATCATATTCGGGGCAATATCGTTGCCAATGCGAATATCCAGATCAATGCTGTGTTGAATCAGGTCTTTGGTGTTGTCGATAGTATCAAACTGAATTTCCAGTTTGGGGTACATGGTCATCAATTTAGACAAGATGGGCGCAACATGTTTACGGCCAAAACCAAAACTGCTGACAATGTCGAGATGACCTGTGGGCGTGCTTAAGGGGTTATTCACCAGCTCACTGATTTCATCAAATTCATCCAGAATATTGGAGACCCGATCCAGAATCAGTTTGCCATCTTCGGTCAAACTGACATGACGGGTACTGCGATGGAACAGTTTACAGTTCAGATTGGTTTCTAAAATATTGATGCGTTTACTGATAAATGCAGGTGAAGCACCCAGCTCCTCAGCTGAATCGACAAAACTCTTGCGTTTGGCGACTGTGCAAAAAACCTTTAAATCCGATAGGTTAGGTAGATTATTCACGATCCGTGTCCATTGGGGTGATAGTTTTCTTATTGATCATTGTTGCTGAAAACAGCATGTTTACAGCTAAGGATATTAACCAAAGGTGTAAGGGAGCGTTATGGCAAAAAAGTATAAAGTTGCCACGATTGCGGGTGATGGGATTGGTTTAGAAGTTCTACCAGAAGGCATCAAGGTTGTAAAGGCAGCAGCAGACAAATATGGCATTCAAGTTCAAATGGATAGCTTCGATTGGGCCAGCTGCGATTATTACCTTGAACACGGCAAAATGATGCCGGATAACTGGTTTGAAGTCTTACAGCAATATGATGCAATTTTCTTTGGTGCGGTGGGTTGGCCTGAAAAGGTGCCAGATCACATTTCACTGTGGGGATCATTGCTGCAGTTCCGTCGTCGTTTTGATCAGTATGTGAACTTACGCCCTGTTCGGTTAATGCCTGGGGTGAAATGTCCACTGGCTGGCAAACAACCGGGCGATATCGATTTTTATGTGGTGCGTGAAAACAGTGAGGGTGAATATTCAGCGATTGGTGGTAAAGCTTTTGAAGGGACTGATCGCGAGTTTGTGTTGCAAGAAGCGGTATTTACCCGTCATGGTGTCGATCGCATTTTGAAATATGCCTTTGAATTTGCGGATCAGCGTGAGGCTAAAAAAATCACGGCTGCAACCAAATCTAACGGGATTGCGGTGAGCATGCCGTACTGGGATGAACGTGTCGATGAAATGGCAAAAAACTACCCACAGATCAAGGCAGATAAACAGCATGTTGATATTTTAGCAGCACGTTTTGTTCTACAGCCTGAGCGTTTTGATGTGGTGGTGGCATCGAATTTATTTGGTGACATCTTATCGGATTTAGGCCCTGCATGTACCGGCACGATTGGTTTGGCGGCTTCGGCCAACCTGAATCCTGAACGTAAGTTCCCGTCATTGTTTGAGCCTGTACATGGTTCAGCGCCAGATATTTACGGTCAGCAAATTGCCAACCCAATTGCAGCGATCTGGTCGGGTGCCATGATGCTGGATTTCTTGGCAGATGGAGATGAGCAGGTCATTCAGGCAGGACAGGAAATCATGCAGGCGATTGAGCATGTGTTGGTGCATGGCCCGAAAACACCTGATGTCGGTGGAACTGCCAAGACCTATGAGGTGGGTGATGCGATTGCATCCTGTGTAACTCAGCAAAAAATGGATTTATTCGCGATGGAGTAAGTACCCCTCAGGGAATAGTCACTATCCGAGATGGATTGAATAGATATGGATAATCAAATTACAAAACCTTATACAGATAAGACGCTTGCGATCACCAGTCTGGCCGTTGTATTTACATCAGTGGCTGGTTTGGCAATCTACTCATCTGAATCAATACAACTGGCTGCAAAATGGATGCAGTGGACCACGTCGGTGTTTACCACGCCAGTCCTGTTATTTGCTTTTTTATCAATTATTTTTACCTTCGGTTTGGCCTTTAGTAAATACGGCAAAATCAAGCTCGGTGAAGGTAAGCCCCAATATAGCACCATGTCATGGATTTTCATGTTTATTTTGTCGGGGATTGGGTCTTCGACCTTGTACTGGGGCTTTCTAGACTGGGCCTATTATTATCAAACGCCGGGTTTGAATTTAGCCCCTGAATCGGGAGAAGCGCTGAAATACAGCGTGGCCTATTCCTTCTTTCACTCTGGTTTGAGTGCATGGTCGATCTATGCTTTGGCATCGATTTCACTGTGCTATAGCTACCATGTCAGGAAGAATAAAGGCTTAAGTTTGGCATCAATGGTGGAAGCGGTCACTGGCTTTAAAGCGACAGGACCTGTTGGTCGCGTGGTCGACTTGATGTTCTTGCTGTGTATGTTTGGTGCCTTGACCATTTCACTGGTACTGACCGCGGTGACCTTTACCAATATTCTGTCGCAACTCACGGGTATTCCGAATACCTTTATGACCAAAGTCATCATCATCTTGGCGGTGTCGGTGTTATTCGCCCTCAGCTCCTATGTCGGTATGGATAAAGGCATGCAGCGTTTGAGTCATATGGTGTGTTTGGGCGTGGTGCTGTTTGCGATCTATGTGCTGTGCTTTGGACCAACCCAATTCATTATGAATAACTCATTGATGAGTTTTGGTCTGATGGCGACTAACTTTGTCGATATGAGTCTGTTTACCGATCCGATGGGCGATGGAAAGTTTACCCGTGAATGGACAGTATTCTATTGGTTATGGTGGATTTCTTATGCACCAGGCGTGGCGTTGTTTGTGACCCGTGTATCCAAAGGACGCACCATTAAAGAAGTGATTCTTGCCATGGTCATCGGCGGTAGCGTTGGTTTATGGTTCATCTTTGGGGTATTTGAAAATTACAGTGTTCACAGCTTTATTCATGGCATGGTCAATGTGCCGCAAATCTTGAGTCAGCAAGGCGGGGAAGTGGCGATTGGTCAACTGTTGGGTTTATTGCCAGCAGGCAAGCTGATGATGTGGTTGTTCCTTGGCATTATGGTGATTTTCCTTGCGGCACATATGGATGCTGTGGGCTATGCGGTTTCTGCAACCTGTACCCGTGGTTTAAGTGAAGGGCAAGATCCATCTCCGAATGCGCGTTTGTTCTGGTGTCTGATGTTAACCCTGATGCCGATTGCGATGATTTTCTCAAAGGCGCCGTTAGACACTATGAAAACGGCCACCATTGTGACTGCCTTACCGTTTATTGTGATTATTCTGGTGCAGACCTATGGCCTGGTGAAATGGTTGATTGAGGATTATTCCAAAGTGCCATCGCATTTGATTGAACAAAGCAGCTTTAGTGATCTGGACGCGCTTGAGCACACTGACCCAAATCAACAGATGCAGATTGCTATTGCGGCAACCACACTGGCCCATAAAAGCAGTCAAAAGGAATTGTCATGACACAGCAACCGAACACGCGCTATGAGTTAAGCGAAGAAATGCAAAGCCTAGTCTACTGGAGCAGCATTTATTCAGCCGCGGATAACGATATTGATTCAATACGTGCAGCCTATGATGCGATGTGCCTGCATTACACCTTGCCACGCGATGGGTCAGTCTATATTGAAGATAAAACCGTTGCGCATGCGACTCATCCCGTCAATGTTCGGTTGTATTCACCATTAGGCGAAGCACCCGCGGAGGGTTGGCCGTGTATCCTGTTTATCCATGGTGGTGGCTGGATGCTGGGCAATCTAGATTCACACGAATTTATCACGCGCTATTTATGCCGTGATCTGAATGTTGCAGTGTTGAGCGTAGATTACCGTTTGATACCAGAACATCATTTTCCTGCGGCTTATGAGGATTGTGAAACGGTCTATCACTGGCTACGTGAGCATGGCGCAGAC
>Ga0209958_1000766_pt1 | contig 39208 bp, 32 predicted proteins | sample ThiBio_inoc_plan_FD_183942 | JGI IMG/M metagenome (GOLD analysis project Ga0209958, IMG submission 183942) | Wastewater bioreactor microbial communities from Cape Town, South Africa - Thiocy_inoc_plan (SPAdes) | ecosystem: Engineered > Bioremediation > Thiocyanate > Unclassified | place: South...
ATCGACGAGATGCATGCCCGCCTCGACGACCGGCGCCCGCCGCGAGACTCCCCGTATGGACGGGGGCGACGACTCCGGCGGGCGGAATCCCCCAGGAATCCCAAAGCCATGACTGCCGAGAAGTTCGAGACGGTCCTCGACGAGATCCGCCTCCGCCAGGGGACGCGCAACCCGGTGGTGCAGCTCGACACGGCGGGGCGCACGATCCGGGGGCGCGTCGGCGACTTCGTCGTCGATCGTTCCTCGCGCCGGCCGCACTCCCCGTTCGGGATCGTCTCGATCGAGCAGCCGGGCCTCGTCCCCGGGCCCCTGCTGCTCGTCCAGGTCGCCGACATCCTCGAAGACGGCGTCCGCGAAGTCCCCGCCCGCCGGGCCGCCCTCGCCGGCTCCGGCGTCTGATCCCGGGCCCGACGGCCGGGGACCGATCACTCCCGGCCGTCGGCCTCAGGGCCTCCAGCCCAGCATCCCCGGCGCGACGTCCAGCCGGGCGGCAAGCCCCTGGAACGCCTGCTCCAGCGCCCCGTCCACCTCGCCCGCATCAGACAACTCGACGAAGGCGTCGAGGAATTCATTCTGGGCCTCCCACAACTCCGGGCGGATCCCCAGCACGGCCGCCGCGTCCAGCAGCCGCCCCGCGTGCCCGGCCGCCGCGGCCAACTCGCCCCGGCGGAGCCCGCGCATCGCCAGCCGGAGGCCCTCCGACAGGATCTTGCCCAGGACCTTCGCCTGGGGCTTGTAATTCCACGCCCGTCCGCGATCGCACAGGTGCTCGATCTCGGCCAGCCGCGATTCGTCCCCCGCCACCAGCTCGCCGACCTGCTCCTCCAGGTTGACGTCCAGGAAGGTCGTCGCCGCGGCGCGGAGGGGGCCGGGGATCGGATAGTCCAGCTTCCCCAGCCGGTTCAGGACCTCCTCGTCCTGGTTGGCGAGCCGGGTGAACGCCCGGCGGTAGTCCTCGAACCGGTCGGCCAGGACGATCCGGATGATCCGCCGCTGCTCGTCGCGGAACAGGTCGTCGAGGCGGTGGGCGACGCCGGGGAAGTCGCGGGCCAGCAGGGTCATCACGTCGGCCATCGAGCCCGAGCGGTAGGTCGCCAGCAGTTCCGAGCTGAACGCCTGGAACCGCGCCGGGTCGAGGTCGCGGCAGAGGACCGTGTGAAAGTCGAGCCCGCCGAAGTGGACGACGACGAAGTGGCTCTCGGTGCGGACCCAGGTCCGTCGCGACCGGCCCGACAGCTTGCCCACGGCCAGGTGCCCGGCCCCCCGCGACCGGATGGCGACGTCCGACGCCGAGACCTCGTAAGCCTGCGCGTCGTCCTCGGCATGGTCGCCGTTCTGATAGAGCAGGCTGATCGCGTGGTGGGCCAGGACGCGGTCGAGGTCGACGACGGCCGGCTTGACGCACTGCTCCCACACGCCCTCGCCGTCGCCGTAGAGCGGCAGGTTGCTCGGCGCCTTGGCGAGCCGGGCGACGAACTCCGGCTCCAGGTCGCGGCCGAAGTGGCGGGCCAGCGTGATCGACCGGGCGGCGTACTGGAGGCACTGCGTCGTCTCCAGCCCGCTGATCTCGTCGAAGAACCAGCCGCAGGACGTGTACATCAGCATCGAGTCGAGCTGGATCTCCAGCAACCGGAGCGCGTCCGTCGTCTGCTGCTCGTCCAGGTCGGGATGGGCGAACTCGTCCAGGAACTTGCGGGTCGTGGCGGGGTCGTATCGGTCCAGGATCACCCGGATGTAGCCGTCGCGGGCGGCCCACGGATCCGGGAAGCAGACGCGGCCCCGGGTCCCGAACAGGTGGTCGAGATGCTCCTTCAGACCGTCGAGCGCCTTGCGGAACGGGCCGCGCCAGCGCTGGTGCCAGTCGCCGCGGGTCTTGCAGCCGCAGTCGGACCGCCAGCGCTCGACGCCGTGGGCGCAGCTCCAGGACGATTCCTCGTGGATCTCGACCTCCCACTCGGGCGGGTGGAGTTCCAGGAACTCGCCGTAGTTCGTCAGGCGGACGTTCGGGTCGTTCGACAGCCGCTCCAGGGCGTAGGCCAGGGCCATGTCGCCGTGGGGATGGTGATGGCCGTAGGACTCGCCGTCGGTGGCGATGTGCATGAGCTGGGCGTGCTGGCGGCCGTCGTCGAAGCCGCCGTAGAGCCGCGACAGGAACTTCTCGCCGTCGTCCAGCAGGCGTTCGAACGCGACCTGCTGCGAGACGATGCCGTCGTAGAAGAACAGGGCGATCGAGCGGCCCGAGGGGAGTCTCTGGACGTACGCGCGGGAGGGGTCGACCCCCCCGTGCTCCGTCCACGCCCTGTCGCCCTTCTTCCGCCACCGGCGGGCCTGTCGGGGGGCCAGGACGGTGAACCGGATCCCAGCGTCGGCGAGGGCCTCCAGGGTGGCGGTGTCGACGGCCGTCTCGGCGACCCACATCCCCTCGGGGTCGCGGCCGAAGCGGCGGCGGAAGTCCTCCACGCCCCAGAGGACCTGGGTCTTCCGGTCCCGCTCGGTGGCGAGGGGCATGATCATGTGGTTGTACGCCTGCGCCAGCGCGTTGCCGTGGCCGCCGCGGCGGTCGCGGCTGAGGCGGTCGGCCTCGGCGATCCTGTCGAGGACGTCGGGCGTCTCGGCGGCCATCCAGTGGAGCAGCGTGGGGCCGAAGTTGAAGCTCATCCACGCGTAATTGTTCAGGATGTTGATGATGCGACCGCGGTCGTCCAGGAGCCGGGCGCGGGCGTTGGGCGCGTAGCTCTCGTGCGTGATGCGGGCGTTCCAGTCGTGGAACGGGGCGGCGGAGTCCTGGACCTCGACCGCGCCCAGCCAGGGGTTCTCGCGCGGGGGCTGGTAGAAGTGGCCGTGGATGCAGATGTACCGGGGATGACGCGGCATCGTTGGGCTCGATTCCGTTGCGGACGCGCGGCGCCGGGCGTCGACGTGGCGGCCCTGGTCGGTGGATTCCGGGTCGTCGGGCGGGGCGCCGGGGAGGGCGGCCGACCGCTCGGTTCAGGGGCGAGACGGGAGCAAGGGAGGGTCGTCCACGGCCAGGATGAACGCCTCGGTGTCGCCCGGCCGCTTCCACGTCGCGGGCGCGCCAGGGGCCGAGTGCGAGACGCGGACGATCCCCAGCGCCACGCCCGCCCCGCGGCCCGGCGAGGCCGCCGACGAGGTGATCGTCCCGACGGGCTTGCCGTCGGCCTCCAGGGTCGCGCCCGGGGGCGGGACGGGGTCGCCGGGGCGGGAGACGAGGCGGCGGAGGATCTTGTTGACGTGCCCCAGGGCGTCGAGCCGCGCGACGGTCTCCTGCCCCAGGTAGCACCCCTTCACGAACGAGATCGCCCGCGCGTCGCGGTCCATCTCCTGGGGGAGATTTTTCTCGTTGACGTCGCGGCCGAACGCGGGCGTCCCGGCCTCGATCCGCAGGGCTTCGTACGCTTCGCCGTCCAGCGAAGCGAGGCCCGACCCGCGGAGGGCTTCGAACAGCGCGGGGGCGTCGGGTTCCGGAGCGATGAGCGTGAAGCCGGGGACGCCGGCGGGGGACTCGCGGAGGAGCAGGACGCCGACGCCGGCCGCCGTCGTCTCGATCGACGCCAGGTCGTGCGATTCGGGGAGCGTCGCGCCGACGCCTTCCAGCCAGGCCGCCGCGCCGGGGCCGAGGACGTGGAACTCCGCCGTCTCACTCGTGACCTCATCGAGCCGGACGTCGTCGAAGATCCCGTACTTCTGGAGGTGCGGCAGCGCGAGGCCGAGCCCGCCGGGGTCGGCGCGGAGGAGGACGGCGTCGAGGAGGGCGTGGGCGACGACGAAGGCCAGGGTCTTCCCCTGCGGGCTGGTGACGAACGCCTCGCAGCCGCGGCCGACGGCCAGCCGCTTGATGTCGTTGGTGGTGAGGTTGTGCAGGAACTTCGCCCGATCCGGTCCGGACACGCGCAGGCGGGCGCGATCGCTGCGATCGATCCACGCCGCCCTTTCGCGGGCCGCTCGATACTGTTCGGAGGTCGTCATGATCGGGTCGCGGGGTGAAGGATCGTGCGCGGGCCCGTTCGCTAAGCCCGGCCCGACCTTCGATTATAGCTCAATCCGCCGCCGGCGTCGCCCTCGGCTCAGGCAGCGTCCGGGTCGCGGACCTCGGCGAAGACGCGATCGGCGCGGCTGACGAGGTGGCACGAGGAGGCCCGGGACGCCAGGCGGGCCCCTTCTTCGGGCCGATCGAGGGGGATGAGGCCCAGGTTCTCGACGGCGTCGGGGTCGAGGCGGCTGAGCAGGTAGACGTCGGCCCAGTCCAGGACGTCGAGGAGCCCGCGGGCCAGGGCGTAATCCGCGTCGGCCTCGTGGCCGCGCAGCACCTTCCTCGTGCGCTCCTCGTCGCCGGCCGAGGCGAGCCGGCCGAGGGCCGGGCCCAGCTCGCCCCCCACCCGCGAGAGGGCCACGATCCGGCCGCCACGGCGGACCAGCTTCGTCGCGACCATGAGCGCGGCGACCAGGTCGTGCAGGTCGCCCGGGGAGTCGGCGTCGCCCACGCCGACGACCACGGCCTCGGCCCGCGCCTCGGGGCGGAACGACCAGGCGCGTTCGACGGCCGCGAGGCCGGCGTCGCGGACGTCCTCGGCCACCCCGGCGACGAAGCCGGCCGGGCCGTCCGAGCCGGGGACGACCCCCACCTGGAACTGCGAGCCCAGCAGCCAGCCGACCTCGAACGCCTCGTCGTCGGCCGTGGCCCCCGCGTCGCGCGAGAGCCGGTGCGACGCCCGCGTCTCGGCGTCGCTGAGCCCCGGGAACAGCACGCTCCAGGGCCCGTGCGAGCCGACGAGCGGGTCGCGCCGCAGGAGCCCCACGGGGATGACGACGTCGGCGTCGGTGAGGGTCCGGTTCAGGTAGACGCGGCTCCCCTTCGCGGTCGTGGCCAGGTAGGCCAGGCGGTCGCGGTCGGAGGGGTCGTGGACCTCGAAGACCTCGCCCCGCTCGCCCGAGACCGGCGGGTCGTTGTGGCGCACCGCCTCGACGATCGTGATCGCGTCGGGCTCCACGCCCGCCGCCTCCAGGACGTCCGTCACGACGTCCAGGATCGCCCGCGGGCCGGCCAGGTCGGGATCCAGGGCGATCGCCACCCGGTCGCCGGGGACGACGTTCTGGCGCAGCGGCGGGTAGCCTTGGGGCGCTTCCAACGCCGCACGCAGGGCCGCCTCGGCGGCGTGCGCCGAGAGGCCGGCGGGGGGCGAGAAGACCTCGACCTCCGCGCCCTCTCCCATCTCGATCGCCACCCGCTCCGATCCGAACTCGATCACGTATCGCGACACGCCGGCTCGCTTTCATCCCTCGGTGACGGCCGCCGCGCGACCGGCCGCGGCCCTGAAACCCCACCCCGGAATGATAGGAAGTCCCGGCGGAGGGGGTCAACCGCCCGCGTCTTCCAATCGGGCCATCGCGGCGCTGACGTCCCAGAGTCGCCTGGCCGCGTCGTCGTCCCGGGCGGCCCGGGACGGGACCGCGGGCCTGGACTTCACGAAGTATTCGCCCGTGACGTCCGCGACGTCGGGCGAGGTCGCCAGGTAGACGGTCGTCGCGGCCCCCTGCTCCGGGGTGATGGCGAAGGCCCTGGCGAAGGCCCGCATGACGGCGCCTTTCCAGGTCGCGTCGCGGAAGATGCGGGTGTTCACATAGCCGGGGTGGAGGCAATTGACGGAGATCGAATCCCCCTTCAGCCGGCCCGCCAGCTCGCGCGTGAACAGGATGTTGGCGAGCTTGGATCGCTGGTAGGCCCGCCAGCCGTTGTACCGGCGTCGGCCTTCCAGGTCGTCGAAATCCATCGCCACGCCCCGATGCGCCCCGGAGGCCACGTTCACGACCCGCGCCGAGGGGGCGGAACGCAGCGACGCCAGCAGCAGGTTCGTGAGCAGGAACGGGGCTAGGTGGTTGACCGCGAACGTGGTCTCGACCCCGTCGACGGTGTCCGCCCGGTCGAGCCAGATCCCGCCGGCGTTGTTGACCAGGACGTCGAGGCGATCCGTCGCGGTCGCCACGTCGCGGGCCAGCCTCCGAACCTCGGCCTGCGAGGCGAGGTCGGCGGCGAGGGGCGCGACGTCGGCGTTCGGGATCTCCTCGCGGATCCGGCCGGCCGCCTCGGTCGACGTCTGCGGGGATCGACCGGCGAGGAGCACGCGGGCCCCGGCGCGGGCCAGTTCGCGGGCCGCGATGAAGCCGATGCCGGCCGTTGCGCCGGTGACGAGGCAGGTCTTGCCGTCCATCGAGGGAGTGAGAGCTTGCGAGGTCATGTCGACGGCTCACTCCGGGTCGCGACGGGCGGAGTCGAGCGTGAAGGCGGGGAGGCAGACGGCGATGTACTCGGCTCCGTCGACCTCGGGCGTGCTGTAGCGCACCCACTCCCCGGCCGCCACCTTCACCGCCTGGCCGCCGCAGACGTCGAGCACGCCGTCGCGATGCTCGACCCGCAGCATCCCGCGCAGGACGAGCGTGTACTCGTCGAACGTCGGCGTCTGCCCCGGCTCGACCCAGCCGCCGGGGCTGCGCATGTGGGCGATGCTTACGCCCGCCTCGCCGCTGTTGACGTTCCCGACGTACTCGTCGATCAGCTTCGGCTTCGTCCCGGCGGCCTCGACCCGGCTGGGCCTGGCGATCAGCGTGGGCATGGGTGCTCCTTCCGACTGGGATGGATCGCCGCATGCTACAGGCGTGGCGAGGGGGGCGTCAAGCGACCGGGATGGGGCGCAGACTCACGGCCAAGACCCGGGATTCCTGGACGATCCCCGAAGGTCACTCTTATCTCAAACTTCGCTTCCTGGCCGCATCCAAGGCGCATTACCATCAAGAGAAACCAAAAACAAAATCTGACGCCCTTGACCCCGCATGCAATCTGCCCGCGCCCTTTAAATAAATGCCGTGAGAACCAGGGATTGGCTGTCGGATAGCCATACAGAACCAGCAATGCGCTTTACTTGGATGGAGGAAGGATTGATGGAACTCGGCCCCCATGCTGGAGACGTCCTGGACATCGTCGATCTCGTCGAGTCCGGCGTGATCTTCCGTCATCCCCGGCCGCCTCTCGACCCGGACGTGATCGTCATCAACGACATGGCCAAGGCCGGAAACTACAGGTTCACAGATCCCGATGTCAGGGAAGGCAGGGTTTGGGAATGGAGGGAACTTCTCGATTTCGCTGGGGAACCTTACTCCAGAAGGGATATCGACGAGAAACATGATGATGTATTGGATTCATTTCCAGACTTACTTGACAATCTGATCAAGCTGATGGAAGAAAGGATCGGCCCATCCCTGGACTTGCAATTTGGATCGAAATATACAGAAAATGATATTATTCATATGTACGGCAATTTAGATTTTATAATATCTTTTCGTGCTACATTCGGCCGTACTCTGCCGTTTATAGAGCGTCTCGTCGCGATCTACCGTCTCGGCGGCCACCCTTGCGGCTGGAGCGGCCCTTACCCCGAGGGTCGACTGGTGGCATATTTCCCGCCGGGGGACGGCGCCTTGGAACACGCTCCCCGCACGGAACAATAGGATGCCCGGGACGGAGACCTGCGGAGCGTCGCGACGCTCACTCCGAAGACCGCCTGGCTCGCCGGACGTGGCCCCGCACCGCCTTGACGTCCTCCGGCTTGAACGCGCGGGGTTCGGGCTGGAGTTCGACCGTGCGGACCGTGAAGCGATCCTCCGTCGCCTCTCCCATCCGCATCGCCTCCAGGAATGCGTCGGCCCCCGCGACCATGCTCCGGCCCAGGGGCGAGAGGCCGTCCGAATCGACGTCCCGCCGCCCTCCCTTTCTCGCCTTCTTCATGACTTGCGCCCCGATCGCCCCTTGAAGAATGCTTGACCGTCACGGATTTCGGAAGGCGATATGTGTTATGACAGCCCATTTCTCATTCAAAAATATAGGAACGTGAGCATGTCACAATCTCCTTCTCCCGCGAGGGGAGAAGGATGCTTGTCATCACCCTCCTCTCACTCACCTTTTCGACGGAGCAACGGCCCCCTCAAAATCCGTGACGGCCGAAGGCATGCCTTTCAGGAGGCATCCGCGGGCTTCTCGGCTCCGGACTTCTCGCCCTTCTCGCGGGCGGCCTTCGCCTTGGCCCGGAGGGCCTTGAGGTCGGCCTTGTCGAGGTAGCCGTTGTGGTCGGCGTCGAGGCGATCGAAGGCGGCGGGCTTGCCCTGGAACTCGTCGCGGCTGAGGCGGCCGTCCTTGTCGGCGTCGTTGGTGCGCAGCTTCTCGACGACCGTCTTGATCCTCTCGCCCCCCTTCTTCTTCGCGGCGGGCCTGGCGTCGTCGGCGGGCTTGGCGTCGTCCGGGGCCTTCTTCGCGGCGGCCTTCGCCTTGGCCTTGGCCGCGGCCTTGCGGGCGGCGATCACCTTCTCGCCGAGCGCGTCGAATTCCTTGGAGTCGATCTTGCCGTCCTTGTTCGCGTCGCCTTCCTGGAGGACGGTCTTGAAGGCCGGCTTGGAGGGGGCGTCGACCTCGGCCTGGTCGAGGACGCCGTCGTGGTTGGCGTCGAGATCCTGGAAGACCTCGGCGAGCTTCTTGGCCGCGCCGGCCTTGGGCTGGTCGGCCCGGGCGGCGGCGCCGAAGGCGAGGCCCAGGGCGAGGGAGAGGCCGCCGACGATGAATCGCGTGAACATCCGAAAGCTCCTCGAAACGGCCGCGAAGCCGGCGCGCCGCCCCGGGTCGGCGGGGCACGGCGGATCGGCGCGGCCTTCGAGGGATCTAACCCCGGGACGAGGCGGGGGTGTCGCGGAAATCACGCCCCGGCGACGGCGGGCTCCGGCGCTGCGGCGGCGAGGGCGGGCGCGCCGGGGATCAGGAAGTCCTTGATCTCAAGCTGGACCTTGCGGTAGCCGTTCCACTCGTCGATCGAGGGGTGGAAGACGACGCTGAACTCGACGTCGTGGGCCAGGTCCTTCCCCTTCTCGGCCATGTTCCAGCCGATCGCCTTGAAGACGGAATCGCCCTGGCCGACCTTGAGCTGGAGGTGCTTCTTCCCCTCCCCCACGCCCCGGGGCTCGCCCACGACCCGCGCCCGGCTCGCCAGGAACAGCGGCCGGGGGTTCCCCATGCCGTGCGGCTCCAGCTTCTCCAACTCCTCGACGACCTTCAGGTTCAGCATCCCGAGCGGGACCTCGGCGTCGATGTTCAGGACGCGCTCGCGCAGCTCGGGCGTCATCAGGGTGCGGCAGCGGGCGTCGAACCGCTCGGCGAAGATCGGGAAGTGGGACTCGTCCATGCGGACGCCGGCCGCCGCGGAGTGGCCGCCGAAGCCGATGAGGCCCTCGGAGCACTCCTGGATCGCCTGGTACAGGTTGAACCCGGGGACCGACCGCCCCGACCCCTGCGCGAACTCCTCGCCGAACGCGACCAGGATCGTCGGCCGATGGTACATCTCCACGAGCCGGCTGGCGACGATCCCAATGACCCCCGGGTGCCACTCCTTCCGCCCCAGGACGATCGCCCCTCGGTCCTTCAGGCCCCCTTCGGACTTGATCTGCTCGGTCGCCTGGCGGACGATCTCGCGCTCGACTTCCTGCCTGCGGCGGTTGACGGCGTCCAGCTCCTCGGCGATCTGGTCCGCCGTCGACTCGTCGCCCGTCGTGAGCATCTCGACGGCCCGCATGGCCCGTTCGAGCCGGCCGGCGGCGTTGATCCGCGGGGCCAGGTTGAACCCGACCGTCCCGGCCGTGAGCTTCGAGCGGTCCAGGCACTTGGCGACCCGCATCAGGGCCTTCATCCCGGTCGTCGGCGCGCCCTTGACCCCAGCCAGGCCGTGGCGGACGAGGATCCGGTTCTCCTCGCGGAGCGGCACCACGTCGGCGACGGTCGCCATCGCGACGAGGCCCAGCGACTGGACGAGGTAATCGCGCAGGTGGGGCGACGCCTTCTTGCCGTCGCCGAATCCCTTGCAGACCTGCCACGCCAGCTTGAACGCCACCGCCGCGCCGCAGAGGTCGCCGAACGGGTACGAGCCGCCCGGCAGACGCGGGTGGACCAGGACGTCGGCCGCGGGCAGGTCGGGGCCGATGGTGTGGTGGTCGGTGACGATGAATTCCAGGCCCAGTTCGCGGGCGAGCCTCGCCTCGGCCACGGCGGAGATGCCGCAGTCGACCGTCACCACGAGCGCGCCGGGGTTGTCCGCGGCGATCTTGCGGATCGCGTCGGGGTTGACGCCATAGCCTTCCTGGACGCGGTGCGGGATGTAGTAGTCGACCCGCTTCGCCCCCGCGAGCTTCAGCGCCGCCCAGAGGACGCTCACCCCGCACACGCCGTCGACGTCATAATCGCCGTAGATGACGATCGGGCGGTCCTCGCGGATCGCGCGGACGAGTCGGTCGGCGGCGTCGACCACGCCGGGCAGCCCCTCGGGGTCGTTCAGCCCGTTGAGGCGGGCGTCGAGGAAGGCGCGCGCCTGGGCGGGATCGGTCACGCCCCGGTTGAGGAGGACCTGGGCCACGAGCGGGGAGATCCCCGCGACGCGGCTGAGGTCGGCGATCCGGTCTCTCTCGAAGGGTTGGACTCGCCACCGGGTCGACATGGCCGCCCTCCCATCCGTCGGATCCGCCGCCGCTCCGTCGCCTGGCCTACCGCGGATCCTCCCCAAGTATACACCACGCCCAGGATCAGGGCTCGTCTGTTCAGGGGCGACGCCGGGATCGCGGGATCGGCCCCGTCGCGACGGCTCCGATCAGAGCCACCCGCGGCGTCGGGCCAGGATCAGCATGGCGATCGGCGACACCGCCATGAGGCCGAGGCAGCCCCAGAACAGGGCCCACTTGGGCATCAGCGCGTCCAGCGCCATCGTCGAGCCGAAGAAGTTCATGCCGAAGAAGCCGGAGAGGAACGACATCGGCATGAACATGACCGTGACCATCGTCAGGGCCTTCATGATCTCGTTCGTGCGGTTCGACATGACGGAGAGGTAGGTGTCCAGCGTGCCGGCGATGAGGTCGCGGAGGCCCTCGGAGACGTCGTGGATCCGGACGATGTGGTCGTAGACGTCGCGGAAGTAGACGCGGTGCTCCTCCTTCACGACCTTGTACGGGTCGCGGGCGAGCTTGTTCAAAACGTCGCGCTGGGGGCCGAACGTCTTCTGGAGCTGGATGGCCGATCGCTTGATGCGGAAGATCGCCTGGAGGTTGCGGGGCCCGTGGCGGGACATGACGGCGTCCTGGACCCGGTCGATCCGCTCGTCGAGGGTCTCGATCGTTTCCAGGGATTGATCGACGGAGCGGTCCAGGAACCGGAACAGCAGGTGGTCCGCCCCGTGGCGCATCCGGTCGCGCGGGTCGTGCTCGATGGCCTGGCGGCCCTCGACCAGGAACTCTAGCGGTTCTTGATGGTAGGTGACGAGGTAGTTGGGCCCGAGGAAGACGTCCAGCTCCTGGAGCGACAGGTCGCCGGTCTCCGGATCGATCCGGCTGGAGTGGAACACGATGTAGATGTAGTCGTCCCAGTCGTCGATCTTGGGGATGTGCGACTCCCGCAGCGCGTCGTCCACCGCCAGGGGGTGGAACCGGAACACCTCGCGCAGCAGGTGCTCGGCGAACGCGCTGGGCTGGCCGGGAGGATCCTCGACGTCGATCCAGAGCGTCCCCTTCGCGTCGCCGGTCGCCTCCGGGATCCGGTCGACGGGCCAGTCGAGGTGCATCTCGCCGGCGCCGTCGCGAAAGAGGGCGCGGACCTTGCAGCCCGAAGCCTCGGGGGGGGCCGTCATCGCGAGCCTTCCTTGAGCTTCTGATACCGCATCAGCTCCTCGACGACCTCGATGGTCATGGGGGGCCCCGGCGGGGATTGGGTCGTGCGACGGATGGGCGAGTTGTTCCGGAAGACCCAGTAGGCCCCGGTCGACCCGAGCGGGACGTCGACCAGGCGGACGCAGACCTCGCCGACGGGTGCGCGCTCGAACCGGAACGTGCCGTCGGGCCGGAGGCGGGTCGAGACGAGGTCGCCGAGCGTCCCGTCCACCGGCTGGAGTTCGACCCAGCCGCGATCAACCGGCCGCCCGGAGAGGAGCACGACGCCGGTCGCCGAGGTGTGGGGGATCGCCTCCGGCCCCAGTTCCTCGGCGCAGCCGGGGAGGGCCAGGCAGCCGGCGAGGGCCGCCGATCCGAAGGCCCGTCGCGCCCGGGGTCGCGCCATCGTCTCAGCCTCCTCCGCCTCGTCTCCGGAGCAGCGACCGGGCCGCGTCGAACGCGCGAAGGGCTTCGGGCTCGGCGTCGCCCGGGGTGCCCCGGAACCGGCGACCGCCGACGGCCTCGCGGCCGGCGTGCGGGACTTCGGCCTCGGCCGGGAGGAAGATCCGGCCGCCCGACTGGCGGTCCCCCGCCATCGGCCCGACCGCCCCCAGCAGCACGAGGTCTCCGCACGACATCCCGAGGCCGGCCCGGGGGCCGACGGCGTCGGCGGCGACGATCGTCCCTCCCGCCAGTCGGCAGCCGACGGCGGAACCGGACGGGCCCAGGAGCAGCAACGTCCCGGAGCGCATCCCCGCGCCGGCCCCGTCGGCCGAGCGGCCGGAGCAGACGACGACGACGCCGGGCGCGTCCATGCCGGCGGCCAGCTCGGGGCCCGCGTCGCCGGCGACCTCGATCACGGCGTCCCAGCCGCCGGCCAGGCCCGCCAGCAAGAGGCGGTGACCGGCCGGCCCTTCGAGCTTGATCCGGCGCTCGCCGCGCTGGAGCCGGCGGACGACCTCGGCGTTGATCTGGTGGTAGTCGCGCAGCTCCGGCACCGGGATCGGCGTGGCCGGCCCGCCGGGGTCGTCCTTATCCACGAGGGGCGCCCGCCTCGGCCTTGGGGGCCGCCTCGGCCTGCTTCGCGGGCTCCGCGGCGGCCGGGGCGGGGAGGGCCGGGCCGTTCGGGAACAGGGTCCCGTCCGCCGGCGCGTTCTTGTCCAGGAACGCCTTGAAGGCGTCGACCTTGGCCCGGAGGTCCTTCCGCGCCGCCTCGATCTGCCCCGCCGGCGCGCCGGCGAGGGCCGCGGCGGCCTTGGCCGGCGTCTTGAGCGCGTCGAAATACTTCTGGACGTCGGTCTTCACGGCCCCGCTGGTCGAGTTGAGCAGGCCGCTCTCCCGGGCCCCTTCCTGGCCCTCGAACGCCTGGAAGACCGGGCCGACGAGGGTCGCGGTCAGCTCCTGCGACCGCAGCGGGTTCTCGGAATGGCCGTCGGCGATCTTGTCGAGCATCGTCGCCGCGAGGCGGGCCGTGGCGTAGGCGACGAGGGTCTGGCTGTACTTGGGGACGGCCGTGCCGATCTGCATCGAGCCCAGCGCCCGCGCCGCCTCGGCCCGGACGTCGAGGCCCAGGGCCTCGTCGGTCAGGTACTGGAAGGCGGCCGACGCCATGTCCGCCGTGCGGGGCGAAGACGGGAGGAAGCCCTGCCGCAAGGCGGCCAGCGCCTCAAGCGCCCGGAACTGGACCCAGCCGGGCCAGTCCTTCCCCTTCAGGAGCTGGTCGGCGATCGTCTTGGCCGCGTCGGCCTCCTGCGCCGCCGACAGCCGGTTCGTCAGCACCTTGATGTTCGTGACCCCGCGGAAGGCCCACAGCTTCACCCAGTACGTCTGGGTCGGGCTCTTGATCTCGTCGAGCAGGACCTTGAGCGCCTCGGGGTTGGCGCTCTGGGCCAGGATGATCATCGCCTGGATCCGCGGCACGAAGTGGTGCTTGAGCAGCGGCGGGAGCTTCTGGAGGAGCGCCTGGTTGTATTTCGCCTGGAACGCCGCGTTCTTGGCGGCCCGCGCGCTGAAGACCGGCTCCAGCAGGTTCTGGGTCGCGGTCTGGACGGCCGTGACGACGGCCAGGTTCTTCTCGCCGGAGGGATCCAGCGCGGCCTGGATGTTCCGCGGGCTGGACATCTGCGCGACCATCGCCCCGACGACGTTGTTGATGACGTTCTGGTCCGCGGGGGTGATCGGGCTCGCGGCCATCGCCTTGAGCTGGTTGATCTCCTGCGCCTGGACGGGGTTGGCGCGGATCTCCTGGAACTTCTTCGGGTCGCGGATGGCCTCGATGTTGGGGTCCTTGAAGACCACCAGCGAGGCCGCCTTCTGCGACGCCGAGGGGTCCACGGCCTCCTTGGGGGCGTCGTCCTCCGCCGGGGCGGCCGGGGGGGCGTCCTTCGCCGTCTCCGCGGCCTTCGCGGGCTCCTGCGGCGCCTGCGCCCGCGCCGGGACTGGGCCGGCCCAGGCCCAGGCCAGCAGGGCGGCCGCGCCGGCCCGGACGAGCCCCGCGGGAGGCGCGATGCGTCTCTCGACGACGGACGACTTGCTGCTCATTTCGGCAGACCTCGTGTAATACCGCTGGGACGCGGGCTCGGCGACGGGGGATCGGCCCACGCCCGGACCGGCCGGCGTCGGGCCTTCGAGGCCCGCGGCGTCGGCCGTGGTTCGGGGCGAGGAGGCTTCGGCTGGCGGGCGCGGGGAGCGATCGATCCGCGCCCTGAAGGGGCTCGCCGCCGTCAACTCATCTCGTCTGGTTCCCGGAACTTCCAACGACGGAGCCCGGATTTCAACCTACCCCGCCCCCCGACCCCTGTCAAGTCGCCGCCCGCGCCCACGCGGCCTGGGCGAGGTCGGGTTGAGCCGGGCCGCCGCCGGCCCTAGAATCTAAGTCGCCACGTCGCCGAGTCACCCCCGCCCCCGCACCCGCGGAGGCGTCCCGACCCCGGACCCGCTCCCATGCTCCAGCGTCGCTACCTCTTCCCCAACGTGATCGAGATGAACTACCAGGCCCGCCGCCGCATGGGGGTCAACGTCTATCTCATCGACGGGGGCGACGAGTACGTCCTCATCGACGTCGGCTTCCTGGAGGACGCCGTCGCCGTCCTCCAGCTCGTCCGGGAGCTGGGCTACAGCTTCTCGGCGTGCAAGATGATCGTCGCCACCCACGCCGACGTCGACCACACCCAGGGGCTCGCCCGCGCCCGCGACGTCCTCAAGTGCCCGGTCGCGGCCCACCCCCGCAGCGTCGCCGCGATCGAGTCGGGCGACGAGCTGTTCACCTTCGCCCGGATCGACGCCCAGGGGATCAGCATCCCCATGCCCAAGTGCAAGGTGGACGTCGAGATCGACGAGGGCTCGAAGATCCAGGTCGGCGACCGCACCCTGGAGGTCTGGAGCACGCCCGGCCACGCCGCCGGCCAGCTCGCCTTCAAGATGGACGACCTGCTCTTCTCCGGCGACAACCTGTTCCGCGACGGCTGCGTCGGCGCCATCGACGCCCACCACGGCTCCAACATCCCCGACTACATCGCCAGCCTGAAGCGCATCCGCGCGTCCGACGCCAAGTTCCTCCTCCCCTCCCATGGGCCCATCTTCCGCAAGGACGACGCCCTCATCACCCGGACCATCGAGCGCCTGGAAGGCTACCAGCACATGTCCGACTTCGGCACCTGCGCCGTCGACTGGCCGCTGATGGACGCGTGGGAGGACGAGCTGATCCGCGGCGACGCCGACTTCTGACCGCGGGCGTCGACGCCGGGCTCAGGCCCGGTCGGTCGCCGCCGCCACGCCCGCGCAGCAACCGACCGCGACGAACGCGACGGCGAGGAATCGCGCGGTCGCCGTCGCCGCGGTCGGGTCCGTGGTCCCGTCGACCGGCAGCAAGATGCCGCCGACGACCTGGTAGGCCAGCGCCCCGAGCAGCCCGCCGACCGCCCCGCCGATCGCCCAGCGCGCGCCACGGCCCGCCGGCCCCCCCGCGCCGAGCCCCAGCGCCGCGCCGGCCGCCGCGCCGATCGCCGCCGCGATGGCGGCGTGCAGGGCGAGCGCCGGGATCAGGTCGCTCTCGAACGTCTCCACCTTCTTCGTGTAGTACGAGACCGACGGGTAGGTGACCGCCCCGGCCGCGAGCCCGCCCAGGACGGCCCCGGCGACGGCCCCGCGGATCGAGGCGGATCGCGCCCGCCCGGCCAGGCCCCCCGCCGCGCCCAGGGCGAGCCCCAGCAGCGCCCCGAGGGCGATCCGGCCGCGGGTCGCCGTGACGACGGCGGCCGTCCGCTCGGTCGCCGGGCTGGTCCCCATGTGCTTCGTCCCCATGGTGACCATGGGGACCTGCCTCGCCGGCACGCGCACGATCCCCGTCTCGCCGATCGCCCAGGCGAGGACGGCGACGACGAGGCCCGCCGCGATCACGATGGGGCGGAGCCTGCCTCGCGGGCCTTCGGGGGGCCGGGCCGGCGGGGGGAGTGTGGTGGGGGTCGCATCGAGTTCGCCGTTCGGGAGTTCCATTCTGGGACCCATCGTTAAGAGGAACGGGGCGGGCGCGGCGTCGGGTCGGTTCAGCGACCCCAGGGGCCGGGCAAGGGGGAGGGCGCGGGGTCGCCTTCGCGGAGGTGGTATCCCCGGCGGGCGTCCAGGCCGCCGTAGCGGTCGATGCGTCCGGAAGGCCAGCGGACTTCGACCTCATCGACGCGCTCCGCGGCGCCGACGCCGAAGCGGAGGCGGGGATCGGACGCCGAGACGAAGCTCCCGCCCCCCGTCCGCCAGGCGCGGAGGCGACGCCCGCCCACCGTGACGGTCGCGACGGCCCCGACGGCGTCGCGGTTGGACGCGGTCCCCTCCAGCGCCAGCGTCAGCGACCCGCCCCGCTCGCCCCGGTTGTGGAAGTAGCCGAGCGGCGACTTCTGGGGCAGGACGACGAGGTCGGCGCGGCCGTCGTTGTCGAGGTCGCCGGTCGCGAGCCCGCGCGAGATGCGGGGGACCGTCCAGGGCTCCCCGGCCGCCTGAGTGGCCTCCACGAGACGGCCGTCGGGGCCCTGGATCATCAGCAGGGTCGGCATGTCGTAGGGATAGTCCGGCCGGTCGTCGTTGACGTGGCCGTTCGCGGCGGCGAGGTCGAGGCGGCCGTCGTTGTCGGCGTCGAGGAGGCAGAGGCCGAAGCCCAGGAGGAAGCGGGTCGGCCCGGACAGGTTGATGGCGGCCCCCTGGTCGGCGAAGGCCCCGCCGCCCAGATTGCGGAAGTAGGTCGTCGACTCGCCGTAGAAATTGGTCACGAAGAGGTCGGGTCGGCCGTCGCCGTCGATGTCGCCGCAGGCGGTCCCCATGCCGGCCTGGTAGGCCCCGCCGGCGTTGCAGGCGACGCCGGCGATCAGGGCCGTCTCCTCGAACTTCATCCCGCCCAGGTTGCGCCAGAGGAAGTTGGCCGTGGTGTCGTTGGCGACGAAGAGGTCGACGAGGCCGTCGTCGTCCACGTCGGCCGCGACGACGCCCAGCCCGCGACCCTCGGACTCCACGATCCCGGCCTCGGCGCTGACGTCGACGAACCGGCCGCCGTCGTTGCGGAACAGGTGGTCCGGGAGCGCGGAGAAGGCGCGGGGGGTGCAATAGTTGTAACGCTGGCCGGGCTCGGAGAGGGTGTCGGACTTGGAGACGGTGACGCGGGGGCACAGCGTCGGGTTCTCGGCGTCCCAGGCGAGGTAGTGGGCGACGTAGAGGTCGAGGTCGCCGTCGTTGTCGAGGTCGGCGAAGGCGGCCGAGGTCGGCCAGTCGCGGTCGCCGTCGAGGCCGTAGGCGGCGGTGACGTCCTCGAAGGTCCCGTCGCCGCGGTTGCGGTAGAGGGCGTACGACCGCCATCGGGTGATGAACAGGTCGGGGCGGCCGTCGCCGTCGACGTCCCCCACGGCGACGCCATGGCCGTAGCCGCGCGGCATGGCGGCGATCCCCGAGCGCTCGGTGACGTCCTCGAAGGTCCCGTCGCCGCGGTTGCGGAACAGGCGGTCGCCGTCGTGCGGATGCGACGGGACGGGGGGGAACGTCCCGCCCTGCACGGCGTAGACGTCGATCCAGCCGTCGCCGTCGTAGTCGAGCAGGCCGACGCCGCCGGCCGTCGTCTCGGGGAGCTGCCGGCGCGGCGATCGGCCGTTGTCGTACTCGAATCGGAGGCCGACGGCCTCGGCGTCGTCGCGGAAGCTCGGGGGCGGGCCCATGCGCGACGCGTCCCAGGCGGACGAGGCGTTCGCGTCGGCGGACCCCGCGACCCGGACGAGGCCCGTACCGGCGCCGCCCGAGGCGAGCGACTCGGCGAGCGTCCCCGCGGGGGGGGCCTTCGGGGCCGGCGGCTTGCGGCCGAGGACGGCCAGCGCGCGGGCGGGGGCGGGATCGGTCGGGACGTAGGCCTCGCGGAGCACCCACCAGCCGCGGGCCTCGAACGTCCGGCCGAGCGTCTGCGCGAGGCCGGCCAGCTCGGCGAACTTGTCGGGCGAGATGGTCTCGTCCAGGATGAGCCGGTAGCGATCCTTGGCGGCGTCGCAGGCCGCCTTCCGCCGACGAAGCTCGCGGGCGCGCTCCGGCTGGCCCGCCTCGGCCGCGATCACGGCCAGGCGATCGAGGGCGGGGAGGTCGCCGGGGGCCTCCTCGATCAGGCGCTCCAGCGCCGCCCGCTCGGCCGCGGGATCGCCGCCGCGGCGGGCCAGCCAGGCCCGGAGGTCCAGCCGCGCGGCCTCGGTGAAGAGGAACGCCGGGAGGTGCGGCAGGCAGGCCCGGGCGGCTTCCAGGTCGTCGTTCGCGCGGGCCAGCTCGAGCCTGGCTCGCCAGGCGGCCGGGTCTTCCGGGCGGGCCTCCAGGCAACGCTTGAGGATGGCCTCGGCGTCGGCGACCCGGCCGGTCTGGGCGGCGACGGACGCCTGGGCCAGCCAGACGCGGTCGTCGTCCGGGGCCAGGCCGGTCGCGTGATCGACCTCCGACCGGACGACGTCGATCAGGGTCGCGGCGTTCTCGGCCTTCCAGTGGTCGCGCAGGTCGCCGACCGGGTCGGTCGTCTGCCGCCAGGCGTCCTCGATGAGCCGGCCGACCTCGGCCCGTCGCCCCTGCCAGAAATAAAGCTCCGCGAGCGTGCGGCGCACCTCGTCGCGGTCGGCACCCGCGGGGGTGGACTTCAGGAGCGATTCAAGGATGGCCTCGGCCTCGCCGAACCGCCCCAGGTCGCCGACGAGCGTCCGCGCGCGGGCCAGGCCGATCCGGGCGGCCCAGGCCGCATCGGGGGGCGTGGCCGTCCAGGTCTCCAGGGCCTCGCGGACGTCCCCCTCGGCGTGCTCGCAGACGCCGAGGCGGTAGCCGACCTCGGCGTCTGCCGGCCGGGCGGAATGCAGGCCGGCCAGGAGGCGGCGGGCCTCCGGAAAGCGGCGCTCGTCCATGAGTTCGCGGGCCCGGCCCAGGGAGGCCGCGAATCGCCTCTCGTTGAACGCCCAGGCCCCGAATGCGGAGGCCGTCAGGGCCGCGAGGGCCAGCCAGGCGACCCATCGCCGGGTCCATGCCATGTCCATCACCTCCCAGGGGCTCGCCGGGCGATGGCCGTCGTCTCGGCTCGTCGCGCCGCGGCGTCGGGGGCCGGTTTCGGGCCGGCCCCCGAATTCGACGACGTGGGCCGGCCGGTCACTCGGTCGGCGGTGCCGCGTCGGGCGCGGGCGTCGGCTCGGCCGCGGCCTTCGCCTTGGCCGACTTCTGGCTCTTCTTGTCCATGCCGGTGTTGGCGGCCCGCATCATGTCCGCGGTCTTCTTGGTGAAGTCCTCGTTGACGGCCTCCGGCGGCGTGGAAGCGTTAGGCTGGTCCTCGCCGTCGCAGCCGACGGCGAAGAAGGAGATCGCGCCGCAGAGCATCAGGCTTCCGAATCGTCGCATGCTCGTCAGGTCCTTTCCATAGATCAGGCCCCGCCGCCCGGCCGCTCGCGGGCCGGACGGCTAGGGTCATAGCGGAAGGGGGAGGAGGTCAGAAGGCGTCGGAGCCGACGACCTCGCCGCCGTTGCGTGTGCCGATCGCCCACCAGGTCTGGGGGGCGATGGTGTCCTTGATGAACTTCACGGAGCCGTCGATCATCACGACGTTGACGCCGCCCGAGTGGTTGCTCGTGGCCGTGATCGCGTCGTTGAAGCCGCCCGGGGCGCCGCCCCAGGAATTGGCCGCCACGCAGGACAGCCCGTTCGGCGTCATGAGGTGCCCGTAGGAGTTGAAATGCAGCGTGCCGGCGTGGCTGCCGGTCCAGCAGGCGCCCGACCACTGGGTGGGGTTGGTCGGCGCGGTGGTCGACGGCATCGACTTGCAGGCGTTCAGGAAGGCCAGGGCGTCGGCCGTACCGGTCGCGGTATCCCAGTTCAGGCTGTTCGAAAGCTGGAATGAGACCCGCTTGCCATTCTGCGACCCCGGGAGGGCCGAAGCGACGAAACCGTTCAGGCCGATCAGCTTCTCGCTGATCATCGCCGTGTTGCTCGTCCCGTCGGTCACGGCCTCGAAGCCGAACGTCATGCAGCCGGGGGTCTGCACCGCGTTGGTGTAGCCGGGACGGTCGCCCGGGTCGCTGCGGAACGGCACGAAGGCGCCGCTCCAGGAGTTGATCGAGGCCGGGCCGCCGAAGCTGGCGTGATAGTTCGTGAACGCCGAAGCCACCCACGGCCCGGTCTTGAGGCTCTCGGAAGGGCAGACGAAGGAGTTGACCTTCGTCGAGCTGAGGGTGTTGACGTTCGGCCCCGCATATGCGCCGAACGAGAAATTCGCGGAGTTGTAGAGGGCCTGCTGCTCCATGTAGCCGAGCAGGTGCACCATCCAGCCCAGCGGCCAGGGCCCGCCGTCCTCGCTCGGCCCGTTGGGAGCCGTGCCGAAGTTCCCGAACAGCGGCGGCAGGGAATTGATGGACGAGTGGTAGTTGTGGACGGCCAGGCCCAACTGCTTCAGGTTGTTGATGCACTGCGACCGGCGGGCCGCCTCGCGCGCCGCCTGGACGGCCGGCAGCAGCAGGGCGATCAGCACGGCGATGATGGCGATCACCACCAGCAGCTCGATCAGCGTGAAGGCCGATCGGCGAGCGAAACGTGTTTGCATGAACTCACTCCTTCCGCCCACGGCGTTCCGGGGCGGGTCGTCTGGGATGACGGATTTGATGCACGACCGATGCGAAGGGCTTTGAACGTGTGCGCCACAGCGACCGACGGGGCGATTCAAGTCGCCCGGCCGGACCATCATCCATCGCGGTCTGCGGCCCCGAGGGGGACCGTCTCGAAACTCGCGACAGACCGCTAGGGTTGCGACGCGGGTAAGAGAATAGATCGGCCACCCGGATCCGGCAACGAAAAAAACCTCCTGTTTTCCGGCCTCGGGCCGCAACACTGCACCGATTCGAGCCGGACCTGAAAACATGCATGATTTCTGAATTCATTAGGATTTCGGCCCGTCTTCGCGGCCGGACGATCGCATCGCCGCAGGCCGGTTCTTTGATGCCATGGACTTGCGAAGATGAATCACGACGGGGATCGTCCCGGGCGAGGCCCGGGCATGGAGGTTGGCCGAGGTCGGCCGCGGTGTTAAACTCTTGTGGGATCGCCGCCGCCCCGCCCGCCGCCCCGCCCGGAGTCGATCTGATGCCGACAGGACCGTCGCGAGAATCCGCCGCACTCGTCGCGATCGCGTGCGGACTCGCCTGGCTCTCGCCCCTGCGCTCGTCCGCCGACGAGGGCGACGCCGCCGCGCCCGCCCGCGCCGTGGTCGAGAAATACTGCCTCTCGTGCCACAAGGGGGAGGAGGCGGACGGCGGGCTGGACCTGGTCAAGCTGATGGCCAAGGGTTCGCCGTCGTCGAACCGGAAGCCCTGGCGGCGCGTGAAGGAGAACGTCGAGGGGGGGACGATGCCGCCGGACGACCATCCCCAGCCGTCGGAGGCGGAGGCCGGGGCCCTGGCCGCCTGGATCGACGCCGAGGTCGAGAAGGCCGGCTGCGACGGCCCGGTCGATCCGGGCAAGGTGACGGTCCGCCGGCTCAACCGGGCCGAGTACGACAACACGGTCCGCGACCTGACGGGCGTCGACTTCCGCCCGGCCGACGACTTCCCCTCCGACGACGTGGGCTACGGCTTCGACAACATCGGCGACGTCCTCAGCCTGCCGCCGATCCTGATGGAGAAGTACCTCGCCGCCGCCGAGGCGATCGCATCGAGGGCGATCGACGTCGGCGGCGACGGGGAGCCCCCCGTCAAGGTCTATGAAGGCGACGACCTCGGGGCCGCGGGCGGCTCGCCCCACCACGACGACGGCCGCATGCTGTCCAGCGACGGCGAGGTCGCCGTGACCCACGACTTCCCCCGGGGGTCGGAGTACGTCGCCCGGATCGTCGCCTACGGCCAGCAGGCCGGGGACCAGCCGGCCCGCATGGAATTGAGGCTCGACGGTCGGCCGCTCCGCACCTTCGACGTCGCGGCGGTGGAGGGCGCCCCCGGGGTCTTCGAGCATCGTCTCCGGGCCCCCGCCGGTCGTCACCGACTTTCCGCCGCCTTCATCAACGACTACTGGGACCCGAACCACCCCGACCCGTCGCGGCGCGACCGCAACCTGATCGTCCGATCGATCGAGATCCAGGGCCCGTTCCGCGGCCCTGGCGACGAGCCGCCCCCGGGGCACGCCCTGATCCTCGTGAATCGGCCGACCAAGCCCGAGGAGTTCGGCGACTGCGCCGTGGCCGTCCTCGAACGTTTCCTCCGTCGCGCCTACCGTCGCCCGGTGACGGGCGGCGAGGTGGCCAAACTCGTCCGCCTGGCCGAGCTGGCCCGGGAGAACGACGAGAGCTTCGAGCGCGGGATCCAGCTCGCCGTGCAGGCCGTCCTGGCGTCGCCCCAGTTCCTCTACCGGGTGGAACTGTACCGGCCGAAGCGGGATCGGAAGGGGAAGGTCATCGACCAGCCCAACGGCGTCCCGCTGAGCCACGACGAGGTCGCCTCCCGGCTCTCCTACTTCCTGTGGTCCAGCATGCCCGACGACGAGCTGTTCCGGCTCGCGGACGAGCAGAAGCTGCACGACCCGGCCGTGCTGGAGGGTCAGGTCCGCCGGATGCTCCGCGACCCGAAGTCCGAGGCGTTCGTGGCGAACTTCGCCGGCCAGTGGCTCCAGCTCCGCAACCTCGACGCCGCCTCGCCGGATCCCGAGCAGTTCCGGGCGTTCGACGAGCCGCTGCGGGTCGCGATGAAGCGCGAGAGCGAGCTGTTCTTCGCCGCGATCCTCCGCGAGGACCGCAGCCTGATCGATTTCATCGACGCCGACTACACCTTCCTCAACGAACGGCTGGCGAGGCACTACGGCGTGCCGGGCGTGAGCGGCGAGGAATTCCGCGAGGTCAAGCTCCCCACCCGCGAGCGCGGCGGGCTCATCACGCAGGCGAGCGTCCTGACCGTGACCTCCAACCCCTCGCGGACTTCGCCCGTGAAGCGCGGGAAGTGGGTGCTGGAGCAGATCCTCGGCAGCCCCCCTCCCCCGCCGCCCCCCGACGTCCCGGCGCTGGCCGACGACTCCAAGGGCCCGCTCGTCGGCACGCTGCGCCAGCGCACGGAGCAGCATCGGGCCAACCCGAGCTGCGCGTCGTGCCACGCGCGTCTCGACCCGCCCGGGTTCGGCCTGGAGAACTACGACGCGATCGGGGCCTGGCGCGAGCGGGACGGCGGGCTCGAAATCGACGCCTCTTCAGAAATGCCGACCGGCGAGAAGTTCCGCGGGCCGGCCGAATTGAAGGCGGTGCTCCGGAGCCGGAAGCCCGAGTTCGCCCGGACCCTGGCCGAGAAGCTCTTGACCTACGCCCTGGGCCGCGGCCTGGAAGAGTCCGACGCCTGCGCCGTCGACAAGATCACCAAGGCCACGGCCGACGACGGCGACCGCCTCTCGCGGATCGTCCTGGAGATCGTCAAGAGCGACCCGTTCCTGCGCCGCAAGGGCTGATCCGACCCGACCCACCCCCTCCCCTCGAAGGAGCCAGACATGAGCCGACCGAAGATCTCCCGCCGGGCCCTGCTCTGCGGCGCCGGCGCGGCCGTCGCCCTCCCCTGGATGGAGGCGATGGCGGTCGCGCGCGGCCCGAGCCCCGAGGGCCCGCGCCGGATGGCCTTCTTCTACGTCCCCAACGGCGTCCACATGAAGGACTGGAGGCCGGAGAAGGAGGGCCGCGACTTCGACCTCCCCTGGATCCTGGAGCCCCTGGCCCCCGTCAAGGGCGAGCTGCTGGTCCTCTCCAACCTGGCCCAGGACAACGCCCGCGCCCACGGCGACGGCCCGGGCGACCACGCGCGGTCCCTCTCGTGCTTCCTGACCGGCGTCCACCCGCGGAAGACCGACGGCGCCAACATCGAGGCCGGCGTCTCGGTCGACCAGGTGGCGGCGCGGCACCTGGGAGCGGCCACGCGCATCCCGTCGCTGGAGCTGGGCGTCGAGCGCGGCGGGCAGTCGGGCAACTGCGATTCGGGCTATAGCTGCGCGTACTCGTCCAACATCTCCTGGCGCACGCCGACCACGCCGTCGGCCAAAGAGATCAACCCCCGGCTGGTCTTCGACCGCCTCTTCGGCGGCCTGTCCGCGACCGGGTCGGCCGACGAGCGTCGCCGCCGCAGCCTTTACGAGCGGAGCATCCTCGACTTCGTCCTGGAGGACGCCCAGTCGTTGCGCAACCGGATCGGCCAGAGCGACCGTCGCAAGCTCGACGAGTACCTGACCGCCGTCCGCGAGATCGAGAACCGCGTCGCCCGCGCCGACGAGGACGCTCCGCGCACGGCCGACGTCGCGACCCCCCGGCCTTCGGGCGTCCCGAAGGACTACGCCGAGCACGTCCGGCTGATGTTCGACCTGCTGGTCCTGGCCTTCCAGACCGACACCACCCGGATCGCGACGTTCATGTTCGCGAACGAGGGGAGCACACGCCCCTACCCGTTCCTCGACGTCCCCGAGGGCCACCACGACCTCTCGCACCACGGCGGCGACCCGAACAAGCACGAGAAGATCCGGAAGATCAACCGCTTCCACGTCGAGGAATTCGCCCGCATGCTCAGGCTGCTCAAGGAGAGCAAGGAGGGCGAGCGCTCGATCCTCGACAACTCGATGATCGTCTACGGCAGCGGCATCTCCGACGGCGACCGCCACAACCACGACGACCTGCCCGTCCTGATGGTCGGCAAGGGGGGCGGATCGATCGAGACCGGGCGACACGTCGCCTGCTCGCCGCAGCCGCTGAACAACCTGTACCTCTCGATGCTCGACCGCATGGACGTCCCGTGCGACCGCCTGGGCGACAGCACCGGGAGGCTTGAGAAGCTCTCCTGATCCCGCCCACGGCGCAACCTCGCGGCCCGCGCCGAGGCGCGGGCCGCGAGGTTGCGCCGAGTCGGGGCGGGGGTCGCGATCAGGCGCGTCGGGCCAGCGCCGCGCGGGCCCGGTCGCCGGCCAGGAAGGCGCGGGCGACGGCGAAGTCGTCGAACGGGACGACGCGGTCGGCGAAGATCTGGCAGGCGTGACGCCCCTTCCCGGCGATCAGGACGGCGTCGCCGGCGCGGGCGTCGGAGAGCGCGGACTCGATGGCGCGGCGGCGATCGGGCTGGACGCACACCCGGCCCGGCCGCCGGAACCCGCCGAGCATCTCGTCCATGCAGCGGTCCGGATCCTCGGAGCGGGGGTCGCCCAGCGTCAGCACGACGCGGTCCGCGGACGATTCCGCGACCTGGACCGCGGCCCGGCGGGTCTCGCGGTCCTGCCCGCCGTGGGCGCTCAGGACCAGATGGATCCGGCCGGCGGTCATGGACCGGAGCGCGGCGAGTGCCTGGGCCAGCGGCTCGGCGGTCCGGGCCTCGTCGACGCGGACGTCGAAGTCCTGCCCGGCGTCGACGGCCTCCAGGTGGCCGGCGGCCCCGCGGACGCTCTCCAGACCGGCGACGACGGCGTCGACGTCGACGTGCATCGACCAGGCCAGGGCCGCGGCGGCCAGCGCATGGGAAGCGTAACGCTGTCCGACCAGTTGCAGGTCGACCCGGGTCGGGCGGCCGTAGCCCAGCAGGAGGAGCCGCGTCCCCGAGGCGCCCACCCGCTCGATCACGCCGGAGACGTCGACGCGGTCCGGCCGCGCGAGGCCGAAGCTGACGCGGCGGGCGTCCAGGTTCAGGCCGCCGAGGATCTCGGCGTTCGGGTCGTCGGCGTTGACGATCGCCGCGCCGCCGGGGGCGATCTTGCGGAACAGCCGGGCCTTGGCGCGCCGCCGCTTGAGCGCCGCCTCGGGCGTCGTGCCCGGCGGGACGGCCAGGTCGGTCGCCACGGCGGCCTGGAAAGTCACGCCCTCCAGGGCCCGGCCCTCCAGGGCCTCGGCCCCGACCTCGATCACGCCGGCGTGGCAGTTGCGCTCGACCATGTAGGAGAGGATCGACGCCAGGCCCGCCGCGCCGCCGGGCCACGCGCCGCCGGGCTCGGCGACGCCCGAGGGCCGCTCCTTCACGCCGTCGGACCAGCTGGAGCCGCCGACCAGCCCGCACCGCAGGCCGGCCGCTTCGAAGATCGCGCGGGCCATCCGGCCGACGATCGCCTTGCCGTGGACGCCGGTGACGCCGAGCGTCGCCAGGCGCTCGGAAGGCTCGCCGGCCAGGGCCTGGCAGAGGCGGGCGTGGGCCGCGCGGGCGTCGTCGACCACCACCTGGAGCCGGCCGGCCTCCGGGACCTCGCGCTCGACGACCACCCCCGCCGCGCCCCGTTCCAGGGCCTCGCGGACGTGGCCGTGGCCGTCGTAGCGGGCGTCCCGCACGGCGACGAAGACCTGACCGGGGTCGAGCCGACGGTGGTCGGCGGCGCAGCCGGTGACCTCCCAGTCGGGGCATCCCACGAACCGCGCCCCCGGCAGCAGCCTGCGGAGGCTCACCGAGGGGATCCCCCGCTGAGGAAGACGATCGACGAACCAGCGTGCCATGGGCATCGCCTCCTTGCCTTGCCAGCCTGTCCCGCACCCCGCGCCCCCGGACCGCGGCGTCATCCCTTCCGCCCGCGTCCCCGAGCCGGCCGTCCCGGCGGACGTCCCGCGTCCTCGCGTCGCTCGACGTCGTTCATGCGTCTCGCGCCCCGAAAAACCTATTCCGCCCCGGCCCCTTGCGGGCCGCCGTCGACTTTAGGAAGGTGCATCCCGGCAGGTCGCGGCATTCTTGGCGAACCCCACGAAAAAGGCAATGCCAGGTGGGGCGGAATGCCGATGCAGTTCGGATGATCGCGGCCGGATTCGAGGAGGAACAGCCGTCGACGGGGGATCGATCGCCGCCGCGGGATTCAGCGGGCGGGCGCGGCGTGAGGGGAGGCTTCCGGGGCCGACGGCGTCGGGGCCTGGTGGACGTAGAGGTCGGTCTCGGGATGCAGCGATTTCCAACGACCCCAGGTCGTCCGCGTCGCCGGGAAGGAGGCGTAGGGGAACGGGGGGAGGGCCTTGACGACCGGATCGGCCACCTCGGCCGTGCGCTGGAAGTAGGCGACCCCGTCGACGCTGAGGAGCATCCCGCCGTCGGCCAGCCCCGCCAGCGCGATCGGGAGGGGGAGCGACGACTCATCCCCGCCGAACGCGCGGACGCAGTCGTCGAGGTCGCAGAACGTGACTGTCACCGCCCTGCCGCCGACGACGTCGTTGACCACGTGTCGGGCCTTCGCGGTCATGGAAGGCAGGTGATAGGCGCGGAACCGGCCGCCGGACTCGACGCCGACGACCGGGTCGTCGGCGTCGATGGTCGCCCGGTCGGCCGGGATGCTCGCGGGCGTCACGACGCCGGGCGAGTGGAAGACCTCGCGATCCGCCTTCTTGGGGGTGAATCGCTCGGCCTTGCGCGACCATTCGGCGAGGCTCGACCGCTCCGCCCAGTAGATCGCCGGCCCGGCCAGGGCCGCGAGCACGGCGAGGCCGGCCAGCGGGGCGAGGAGCTTCCGGAATCCCGGCGAAGGTCTGAAGGAGAACATCGGGCCTCCCCGGTCGAGGCGGCCGGAGGTCGTTGGAACGGTGACCGGACGGGCCCGGTCGCTCGGGATCTCACGCCGCCCCGCGGGCCGGGGGCTGGCTCAGTACGAGTCGGACGAGACGACCTCGCCGCCGGCCCGGGTCCCCAGGGCCCACCAGGTCGGGAAGGCGATCGAGTCCTTGACGAACCGGACGCTGCCGTCGCCCAGGGCCACGTTCACGCCGCCGCTGTGGTTGCTGGTGGCGTTGATGTAGTGGGCGTGCTGCGCATTGACGCAGCAATCCATCCGGCACGCGCCCCACAGGCTCTGGCCGCCGCCGTTGGGGGGGACGACCGTGTTGAGGATCGTGGCCCCGGTGATCCCGGTGGCCCAGTGGCCGCCGCGGTTGTTGGTCTGCCCGCCCGGGGCCCGGAACCAGGTGTCGCACTGGACCATGTCGGCCTTGATCTGGACCAGCATCCCCGAGACGTCCAGCCGATTGCCGGCCTGGCCGCCGCCGCCGCCGGAGTTGCCGGTCGCATTGCCCCGCTTCAGGGCGGTCCCGGCCCCGTCGCCCACGAGCTGCTCGGCGAACGCGATCGTGTTCGACGTGCCGTCGGTGCAGTCGGCGATGTCGTAGGACCGGTGGTAAGTGAACAGGCCGCTGCTCTGGCCCGTGCCCGTGGCCGGGTCCAGGTAGTTGAACGTGGTCGTCCCCTGGCTCGCGCCGTAGCTGCAGATATTGATCTTGCCGGCGTTGCCGTCGGACGGGCAGAGCAGGCTGTTGATCTTCGTGTTGTAGGCCGTCGAGTTGATGGCCCAGGAGAGCGAGTTGTACTGCTCGCAGGACCAGCTGAAGTTGATCGAATTATAGATAGCCGTCTGCTCCATGTAGGGGAGCAGCAGCGCCTGGGCGCTCCAGGCCGACCAGCCGCCGCCGGCGGTGTCGGCGTCGCCCGGGGCGAATACGGGCGCCTTCGTCGCCCCCATCGGGAAGCTGCCGACGCCCTGCTGGTAGTTGTGAGCGGCCAGGCCGATCTGCTTCAGGTTGTTCACGCACTGGGCGCGACGGGCGGCCTCGCGGGCCGCCTGGACGGCGGGCAGGAGCAGGGCGATCAACACCGCGATGATGGCGATCACCACCAGCAGCTCGATCAGGGTGAACCCCCGACGATGGGCGGACTTCAACGTCATGGAGAGCCTCGGAAGGTAAGGATCGGGAGGACGAACGTCACGCCGCGCGGAGCCAGCCGGGGCCGGCCTGGATCGCGAAGTTTGATCGGACGGGTTCAAGAACCCCTCCTGGCCTTGGGCAGCGGATTCTTGCTGTAGAACTGCCGCATGTCTTCCTGCCGCTTGACCGCCTCGGCGTCGGGCTCGGCCTGCGTCCCCGTGGTCTGATCCGCCCCGTCGCACCCGAGGAACACGGCCGATCCCGCGACGACGGCCGCGAACCAGGCGGCCCGAGCCGGGAGCCGGGCTCCCAGAACTTTTCCAACACCCATCAATCGGATCTCCTGGCGACTTGGCGCGGTCGCCCCCCCAGCGGCTACGCCTAGTAAAGAGGGGCTTGAGCCGCGAGCAATACGAAAACATTCAGATCGATATAGAGCGACCCAAGACGCGTAGCCCCTAGAGTTTCGGAAGTCTAGTCCGATCTCTTACATGGACGCGGCATATGTTGGACTTGGCACGATCCGGATACTCTATCGTCGAAGGCCATCCTGTTCAACAAACAAACAACACGGCGAAGTCCGAATTTTCTCGGATCTCGAATCCCGGCCTCGCGCCGACCCGCCGGGGACGACCGAAATCGACCGCAGCGCGAGCCGGCCGGCCGGCCGGCCACGCCGAGACGTGTACGAAATCAACACGTTATCAAATCGAGGTTCGATTCTCGCGAGGGGTCGCCGAGGGGCCGCCGAGAGGCCGAGGGCGCGCGTCGGCCCGCGGACTGCTCCGAAACGGCGACGATCAGGCCGTGGCCGGCGTGACGTTGGCGGCCGTCGAGGCGGGGGCGGGCGAGGAGGGGGCGGGCGAGGAGGGGCAAGCCGACTCCCGATCGACCCGGCGCAGGTCCGCGCCCAGCGTGAAGACCAGGAGCATCGCCGGGACGAACAGGTTGCCGTACGCCTGGGCGTAGAGCGGGAACGCCACGGCCGTCGCCGGCAGGAGCAGGACGAACGCGAGCCAGGCGCGTTCGAGGGTGCGGCCCCGCCTGCTCGCCGCGGGATGGGAGATCACCTCGTTCAACGCGACGGTGACCGGCAGGATCAGCCAGATGTAGGCATAATTGAATGACAGGGGCGAGAACATCACGATCAGGGTCGCGACGATCGAGAACTCCATCGCGTCGGTCCGGGGCGTCCGGTCGCGGTCGCGCGGCAGGACGGCCAGGGTGAAGAGGCTGAGGATCGCCATGCCGGCCAGTGTCGCCAGCGTGACCTCGCGGAAGTCCAGCGACGCGACGTTCACGCGCCAGGCCTTCTTCAGGTCGGCGTCGATCCCCTCGAACGCCTTCGCGATCGCCGCGGGCCCCTGCGGGCCGGTGGCCAGCATCGTCTTCAGGTCGAACGAGCCGTCGTTCCGGACGCCGTCGGCCTCGCCGATCTTGCTCGCCCGGCGGACGGCCGCGACCCGCTTCGAGAGGACGGCCTCGCCGTCGGCCGGGACGTCGCGCAGCAGGCGATGCGCCATCGCCATGATCGACTGATTCTTGTAGCTGTACGACCGGAACGGCCGCTGGGCGATCCCCTGCTTGTTGTAGGTGAACAGCATGCCGCCCGCCCACACCCGGACGTCGCGCACCGCCTGCGCGGGGGTCCGGAACGGCAGCGGCGCGACCAGCAGCCAGGCCGTCAGGGCGAGGACCGTCGCCGCCGAGGCCTTCCATCGCCGCCGGTAGACCAGGTACCCCAGCGCGAGGATCGGGAACGCCTTGATGGCCGCCCCCGTCGCCACTAGGACGCCGGCCGAGATGTCGCGCCCCTTCTGGAGGCAGAGGAACGCCGCCAGCAGGAGCGTCAGGAGCGTCAGGTTGGGCTGGCCCAGGAGGTAGGTGTTGTGGATCAGGGCCACGATCGCCAGCGAAGGGACGATGTACAGGAGCGGGTCGCGCCCCGTCGCGCGGCCGGTCGCCAGCCGGACGGAGAGCAGCACCGCGCCGACCCAGGCCGCCGAATGGATCAGGACGAGGAGGACCCCCGTGAGGTACGGTCCCAGGTAGCTCACATATCCCAGCAGCGCCGCGGCGGACGGGGGATACATGAAGGGGAAGAGCCGATTCGAGTCGGGGTCGGGATAGATCTCCAACCCCCCGCGAAGCGCCGCCCCCACCTGATACCAGAGGCTGTAATCCTTGTTCGGCTCGCCCCTGAACAGGTTGTAGAGGGGCGGGGCGGAGAAGACGACCATCAAGGCCGCCGCCAGGCCGATCAGCCAGGGTTCCCAGCGCCGTCGGCCGCCGGGCGCGGCGTCGCGGCGGACTCGCGGGGCCTTCTTCGACCCCTGCGACGATTCGAAGTCGTCCCGGTGCGGCATCATCCGTTCGCCCTCTCCCTCGCACCGGACGCGCCCCGCATGGCGCGGGGATCGCGGGGGCCGCGAGCCTGGTTCCGTCCAGAAGGAATGCGAATCCTAATCCACGCCGTCCGATCCGAGAACGCCAATCCGCCGAATCCGCAGCCCACACAACGCGACGAGCGCGTTGTCGGTGGCAGCGGCCGGGTCGCGGCGGTGCTCCGCGAGTTCCCCTCAGGCTTGCCGACATGCCAACGGACCTCCCCCGGCCGGGGCGTCGGCGCCCACGGGCCGTCGGCCGAATCCTCGCCACGACGCCGCGTCCGCCAGTATCCCTCGTCCTGGACGAAGGTCCCGTGGATCAGGATCGCGCGATCCGGGCGGGGCACCTCGTCCGCTTCCTCGGCCGAGGGGGACGACGCCTGCATTGGGATTCCTCCCGTCGGCGACCCGCCGAGCCCCCCGTCCCTGTCGCCGCCGGATCACGCGCGAACCGTCGGCTTCGACGATGACGGGGTCGTGATCGGGGCGGCGAGGAAGGCATACGTCGCGAGCAAGCTCCCGACTCGGCCCCGTCGAAAATTTCGAAATGGACGAGGGCGGCGTCGGCTGCAGCAGTCGTGAACGAAACATACATATTGAAACTATCCGCAAAGCGCCGCAGGCGGTCTGGGCGGCCCTTGACGGGTGAGCGGGCGGCGGACCGGGCCCGTCGCGGCGCGGGGGGATCGCCCCAGGGGTCGCGCGAGCCGCCGCGAGGAAGTGTCGAGAAACGCCAAGGATATTCCGATATTTAGAGTTAGCCCGATCTTGGTGCGACTCCGTTCGAAGTCGGGCCGGGCTGCGTCGCTGATTCTTGGGAAAACCGCGCGATTTCCCCTTCCGACGCCGGCCGGATTGTTGTCTAATCGAATGCAGATTACAGGCGGCCCCCCCCGCGAATCGACGCGAGGAGCGACCGGCCTACCCAGGTGAGGAGCCGGCCCCTCCGGCGGCGAACGGCCGCCGAAACCGGGCTGGACGCCACCCCCCCGCAACTCTTCAAGTTCGCGAGACCTAGGCCTGCAACGGGCCGCGGGCGGCAAAGCCCACACCAAATCGACGCGGTCGACGAGAGACCGCGACGGTTCAAAACTCTTGGAAAAATTCGGAGAAGGGATCATGCACCCCCGCATCGGCTTCAGGTCGCTCGCCCTGGCGGCGGCGATGTTCATGGGCTCCGCGCTCGTCGCCGCGCAAGAGCCCGCGCCGGCGGCGCAGCCGGCCGCGGCCCCCGCGGTCGTCGCGGCCCCGGCGGTCGAGGGCCACGAGGTCGAGCTGTTCGAACCGCTGACGAAGTACGCGACGGGCGAGAAGGTGGGGCTGATCCTGACGCTGCTGATCGCGGTGGCCGGGCTGGCCTACGCGGGCATGCTGGTGGGGCAGGTCCTCGGCGCGGACCAGGGGACGCCCAAGATGCGCGAGGTCGCCGACGCCGTCCGCGAGGGGGCGTGGGCCTACCTGATGAGGCAGGCCGCGGCGCTGTTCCCGCTGATCTTCCTGCTGACGCTGATCCTCTACTTCACGGCCCAGGCGTCGGGCGCGGTGCAGGTGGGCCGGGCCGCGGCGTTCTTCGTGGGCGCCCTGTTCTCGTGGCTGGTCGGCTTCGTGGGGATGAACCTGGCGGTGCGCGGGAACCTCCGCGTGGCCGCCGCCGCCCGCACCAGCTACGGCGACGCGATGCAGCTCGGCTACCGCACCGGCACCATCACCGGCATGCTGACCGACGGCCTCGGCCTGCTGGGCGGCACGGCGATCTTCATCATCTTCGGCGAGAAGGCCTATGAGGTGCTGCTGGGCTTCGGCTTCGGCGGCACGCTGCTGGCCCTGTTCATGCGGGTCGGCGGCGGCATCTACACCAAGGCGGCCGACGTCGGCGCCGACCTGGTCGGCAAGGTCGAGGCCGGCATCCCCGAGGACGACCCGCGGAACGCGGCGACGATCGCCGACAACGTGGGCGACAACGTCGGCGACTGCGCCGGCATGGCGGCCGACATCTTCGAGAGCTACGAGGTCACGATCGTCGCGGCGATGATCCTGGGCTACGCCAGCTTCGGCCACAAGGGCGTCATCTTCCCGCTGCTCGTCCGGGCCATCGGCGTCCTGGGCTCGATCATCAGCACCTACAGCGTCCGCGCCGGGGCCGACAGCACCAGCGACGAGGCCCTGCACTCGGTCCACCGCGGGTTCGTGATCGGCTCGGTCATCAGCGTGGTCGGCTTCATGCTGCTGGGCCTGGGCTACCTCCACTTCGACGACGCCTACATCCACAGCTATCCCCAGGCGGCCTACGGCTACAACGTAACGCCGGAGTTCGCCCAGGCCCGCGACGCCGCCCTCGCCTCGGGCGTCTCGCTGAAGGACTTCACCGCCGGCTACACCGGCCCGATCCTCGCCGAGCAGCCCTTCTGGGCCGACCTCGGCATGGTGAAGGGCCTGGACATGCGGCCGGCCTGGACGTGCCTCATCGGCATCATCCTGGCGATCTCGCTGAACAAGGTCACCAGCTACTACACGCACACCCAGTACGCCCCGGTGAAGAGCCTGGCCAAGAGCTGCCAGACCGGCCACGCGACCAACATCATCCAGGGCCTGGCGGTCGGCTACGAGTCGGCCGTCGTGGCGACCCTGGTCATCGCCGGCGCGATCTTCCTCTCGGTGGTGATCTACGGCGGCGCCAGCCCCCTGTTCGTGGCCTACGGCGTGGCGATGTGCGGCATCGGCATGCTGACCCTCACCGGCAACACGATCTCGATGGACGTCTTCGGGCCGGTGGCCGACAACGCCAACGGCATCGGAGAGATGGGCTACGACAAGGACGAGATGGGCCAGGAGGGCTACGACCGCGCCCGCCAGATCCTGGCCGACCTCGACGCCGTCGGCAACACGACCAAGGCCGAGACCAAGGGGATCGCGATCGGCTCGGCGGTCATCGCCGCGGTCAGCCTGTTCTCCAGCTTCATCGCGGTCGTCGCGGTCGGCAGCGAGGACAAGGTCGCCACGATGCCCCTGTCCGACTACCTCAACGAGGCCGGCAAGCTCTCCGTCGCCGCCCCGATGGTCTTCATCGGCGCCCTGATCGGCGGCATCGTCCCGCTGCTCTTCAGCTCCATGCTGATCCGCGCCGTGGGCCGGGCCGCGTTCCTGATCGTCAAGGAGTGCCGCGTCCAGTTCCGCGACAAGGACATCTGGGCCGGCGTCAAGAAGCCCGACTACGGCCGCGTCGTCAACATCTGCACCTCGGCCGCCCAGGCCGAGCTGATCGGCCCGGCCCTGCTGGCCATCCTGGTCCCGATCCTGGTCGGCATCTTCCTGGGCGCCCAGGCCCTCGGCGGCTTCCTCGCCGGCATGATCATCGTCGGCCAGCTCCTGGCCGTCTTCATGTCGAACGCCGGCGGCGCCTGGGACAACGCCAAGAAGGCCATCGAGGACGAGCCCCGCACCGAGACCACCGGCAAGGGCTCCGAGAAGCACAAGGCCGCCGTCACCGGCGACACCGTCGGCGACCCCCTCAAGGACACCGCCGGCCCGGCGCTCAACCCGCTCATCAAGGTCATGAACATGGTCAGCCTGCTGGCCATCCCGACCATACTCGCCACCGCCCAGGGCGAGTACGCCTGGGCCCTCTACGCCGTCGGCCTCCTCTGCGTCGCCGGCGTCGCCTGGGCGGTCTGGCGCTCCAAGACCGAGAGCAAGGAACTCCGCGAGATGGAGTCCGAGTTGGGTGCCGGCTCGGCCGACGCGACCTTCGAAAGCGCCGGCGCCCGCTGACGCCCGCGACCCGACCTGATCCGTGAAACGACCGGGCCTCCCCGCTCCTCGCGAGCCGGGAGGCCCTTTTCGTCCCCGGATCGGGCCGCCCGCCCGCCGGATGACGCCGACCTCCCAGGGGCCCGCCGCTCGCCCAGAGTTGCGTTTGTCCGATCCAGGCCGATCGAGTAAGGTAAACCGCGGCGGGCGGCTGACGACGCGAGGCGGGAGGTCCGGCGGCGATGGAATCACGGCGAGGCCGGGCGGGCGCGATCGCGGCCCTGCTCGTGATCTGGATCCTGGCGACCGGGCTCATGCTCGCCCCTTCGCGGGCGGAGGCCCAGGACGCGCCGGCGGCCGGGGCCGTCGACAAGACTTCCGCCCCGTCGCCGGGGGGCGACGCCGAAGAGGACGGCGAATCCTTCCTGGCGTGGATGATCCGGGCGTCGGGCGTCATCGGGCTGGTCATCGCGGCGATGTCCTTCTACCTCGTCGCGCTGGTCGTCTGGATGTCGATCCACTATCGCGTCCCCGCGGCGGCGCCGCGCGGCCTCGTCCGCGAGGTCCGCGAGTTGCTGGACCAGCGCCGTTTCGGCGACGCCTTCAACCGGCTGGCGGCCGATCGCTCGCTGTTCGCCCGGGTGCTGGGGGCGGGCGTGCAGAAGCTTCCCGCGGGCGTCGGACCGGCGCGGCGGGCGATGGAGATGGCGAACGAGGACGCCACGATGGAGATGGAGCACCGGACGACCTACCTGGCCACCGTCGGCACGCTCGGGCCGATGATCGGGCTGGTGGGGACGGTGTACGGCATGATCAAGGCGTTCCGCGTCATCGCGACGAAGGGGACCGCCCCGCAGGCCAGCCTGCTCGCCGAGGGGATCTCGACGGCCCTCTTCGCGACCCTCGAAGGGATCGCGATCTCGATCCCCGCCATCTACTTCTACGCCTTCTTCCGCAACCGCATCGCGCGGATGTCGCTGGAGGCCGAGATGGCCGCCGAGCCGCTGCTCGAACAGTTCGCGCCGGGCGTCAAGCCGCAGGAGCCGGCCCACCCAGTGCCCGCCGGGCCCGGGGCGCATCCGCACCCGTTCGCCCTGAGCGCAGCGCTGGGGACGGCCGGCGGGGCCAGGCCCGTCCCCCCCCCGTCGCTCCCCGAGTGAACCCCGACGAGGCCGCCCCATGTCGCGCTCGTCGCCGTCGCACACCCTCAACCCGAACCTGACGCCGCTGCTGGACCTCGTGCTCCAGCTCATCACCTTCTTCATGATGCTGGTCCACTTCGGCAACCAGATCGAGGGCGAGACCCGCGCCGTGCGGCTCCCCGTCGCGCCGGCCGCGCTGCCGGGGGCCGACCTCGCGCTGGACCGGCTGGCCGCGGCGATCGACGCGAAGGGCTCGCTCCTGGCCGACGGGGCCGCGATGCAGGGTGACGAGGCCGCCGCCTGGTGGAAGCGCCAGGCCGACGCCCGTCGATCCGGCCTGGAGCTGATCCAGCCCGCGCCCGCGGCCCCCGGCGATCGCCCCGACCTGCCGGCCGTCCGCCTCCAGTTCACCGGCGCCGACCCCGGCGGCGAACTCCCCACCGTCGTCATCCTCCGGGCCGACCGCGAGGCGTCGTTCGGCGCGGTGCGGAAGGCGCTCGCCGAGGCCCAGGCGCAGGGCTTCGCCAACTTCAGCCTCGTCGTCCTCAACCGGGAGGAGCCGTGAGCATCGCCCCCGAGATGTCGACGACGCCCGCCGTCGAGGACGAGTCGCGGCGCTCGCGGCGCTACCGCCCGGGCCCGCCCGACGACATCTACTTCCCCGTCGCGCCCATGCTCGACATGGCGTTCCAGCTCCTGGCCTTCTTCATCCTGACCTTCCGGCCCCCCACCGCCGAGACCCACATCGACCTCCACCTGCCGGCCACCCCCGCCGCCCTGCCGAGCGCCCCCCGGGGCGTCGCCCGGCCGACCTCGCGGAACGTGGACGTCGACCTGGAGAACGACGTCCTCATCCGCGCCGAGGCCGACGACCTGGGCGACCTCAAGTCGCTCCGCCTGGGCGAGGCCCCCGTAGACGACCTGGCCCAACTGGGCCAGAGGCTCCGGCGATACGTCGAGCTGCTGGGGACGCGGCCGTTGCGGGTCCGGCTGATCGCCGACGATCGCCTGCTGTACGAGCCGGCCGCGCGGATCATCGCCGTCTGCTCCTCGTCGGGCGTCGCCGCCGTCCGGCTGGCCCCCCCGGGGACCGGGCCGTGATCCGCCGCATCGCCGCCCTCGCCGCGGCGCTCATGCTGCTCGGGGCCCGCCCCTCGCCCGCCCAGGACGACGCCGCGCTGGGGCTCGGCGACCTGGCCGCGGAGCACGACGCGCTCTCGGGCAAGGGAGACGGCGCGTCCCCCGTCTCGGCGACCTTTCGCGACCTCTGGGACCGGCCCGACGAATTCCGAGGGCGTCGCGTCCGGGTCGTCGGGCGGGTCGTCCGGACGTTCCGCCAGGACGCCGTCGGCAGCTTCCCGGCGCTCGTGGAAGCCTGGATCGAGCAGCCGCCCGGCGACCTCCTCTGCCTCGTCTTCCCGGCCCCGACGCGCGGGGCCGACTCGTGGAAAGGGGCGACGGTGCAGTTCGTCGGCGTCTCGCTCCGACGGGTCCGCTACAAGGCCGAGGGCGAGCGGCTCGCCCCGCTGATCGTCGGCCCCGAGGCCCCCACGATCGAGGAGCCCGCCCCGACCGCCATGCCGGAATCGCCGCCCGAGGGCTGGTCGGGCCCGATGGCGGTCGTAGGATTACTCGCGGGGATGGTCGCGATCTCGGCCCTCCTCGCGTGGCGGACCCTGGCCGCGCCCTCCCATCGGGGGGCGCGGGCGAGGGGCCGAAGGATCGACGCGGGGCCGGCGCCCGAATTCCTGGGACCGGAGGACGAGCATGGCGAATCGCGATGATCAAGGTCTGGGCCGGACCCCGATGACGGATCCGCGTTCGCTGTCGACCTCGGTCTTGTTCCATATCGCCCTCGCCGCGCTGGCCTCGCTCACGGCCCTCTCCGCCGTGATCGCGCCGAAGGATGAGGAGACCGGCCGGCGGTCGATGCGGGGCGAGTTGGAGCCGACCGACAACCGCGCCCGCAAGGATCGCGAATCGGGGGCCGGGGGCGGGGGCGGGCCGGGAGACCTCGGCGGCCTGGGCGACCCCGCCATGCAGGCCAGGCCGGCCGACCTGGCGATGGTCAGGCCCACCCACGACCCGACGGCCGACGCGCTCCTCTCCGAGATCCTGCCGCAGAGCGTCGTGAAGCCGGACGAGTCGCTCTCGCGCGAACTCCCCGAGCTGCCCACCCCCGGCGCCGGCCTGATCCCGGGCTCCGGCGCGGGCGGCGGAGGCGGCGAGGGGGGCGGCTCGGGCGGCGGCGTCGGGCGGGGGATCGGCCCGGGCACCGAGTTCTTCGGCAGCCGCGAGCACGGCCGATCGTTCGCCTACGTCATCGACTGCTCCGGCAGCATGAGCACCCGCAACGCGCTGGACATCGCCAAGGCCGAACTCCTCTCCAGCCTGGACCGCCTGCCGCCGGACGTGGGCTTCTCGGTCACGTTCTACGACCTCAACGCCCGCAAGCTGGCCGACTCCGCGGGCCGCCGCGGCCTCATGCCGGCGACGGCGGCCAACAAGGCGCGCGTCCGCGCCCAACTCGGTGCCGTCGCCCCGTTCGGCGGCACCGACCACCTCCTCGCCCTGCGGACCGCGCTGGTCGATCGCCCCGAGGTCATCTTCTTCCTCACCGACGCCGCATCGATGACCAACGACAACGTGGAGACTCTCCTGCGCGAGTCGAAGGGGGCGCGCATCCAGGCGATCGAGTTCGGCCTCGGCCGCGACATGGGGCAGAACACGCCGCTGCGACGGCTCGCCGCCGAGACGGGCGGGTCGTACCACTACGTCGACACGTCGCGCTTCCCGAAGAAGCCGCCGGCCGGATGAACCGGGTCAACGACGCCCCCCCTGGGGCTTGAAGCCGCGGCTGAGCGCCCGCTCCATGGATTCGGGGGCCTCCAGGCCGATGGCGGCCAGGTCGCGGTAGACGACGACCGGATCCGAGTAGCTCGTCTGGCGATTGCGGGAGGCGTCCCACAGGACGTAGCACTCGGAATTCCGGAAGTCGACGTGGGTGAGCAGCAGGCTGCCGTCGTCGTAGAGCCAGGCGGCCAGCAGCGTGCGGTTCCGGAACCCGGCGG
>Ga0209958_1000767_pt1 | contig 39070 bp, 59 predicted proteins | sample ThiBio_inoc_plan_FD_183942 | JGI IMG/M metagenome (GOLD analysis project Ga0209958, IMG submission 183942) | Wastewater bioreactor microbial communities from Cape Town, South Africa - Thiocy_inoc_plan (SPAdes) | ecosystem: Engineered > Bioremediation > Thiocyanate > Unclassified | place: South...
CCCGTGGAGCTCCGGCGGCGTGTATTCGGGGACGCCCACGCCGCAGCGGAATATCCGGGAACCCTCCGCCACCTGGAACGAGTCGCAGTCGACGAAGGCGACGATCCCCTTCTTCGACACCATCACGTTCTTCTGGTTGACGTCGCCGACCACGTGGCCGTGGGCGTGGACCTCCTCGAAGGCGATGGCGCAGTTGCGGGCCGTGTGAAGCAGGAAGCCCCAGTCGGCCTCCGGGAACTCCTTCTTCCGCTGGGCCACGCTGTAGAGGTGGTGGATCTCCGAGTAGCCCGCGACCTTCGGCATCAGGATGCCGTCGATGGAGGCCGGTCCGTTGGCGCTCAGCGTCGCGGTGGGCCACGCGGCGATCTTGAGCAGCCCCGGGCTGCAGAGCTTGGCCATCGCCCGGAGCTTGTCGCAGCGTTCCTTGCTCTGCGGCTTGCTGTAGATCTTGGCGACCAGGTCGGGGCGGCCCAGGACGTCGAAGACCGCCCCCTCGCCGCCGACGGCGAAGGGCTTGGGAGGGATGCGGACGTCGTTGCCCAGGTGGTCACGCAGCTGGGTCGGGTAGGCTTGCCGGGACATCGGGGATGATTCGCGTCGCCAGGAGTAGGGTCTTGTCGTCGTCGGTCCGCTCGTTGACGCGCTTGGAGTCCATGAAACCCAGGAGCGATGCGGTCAGCGTCTCCTCGTCGGAGCCCGCCTTCACGGTGCGGAACAAGGGCGCGAAGAAGCGGTCGTGCACCCTGGAGCCCGCGACGTCCAGGGCGAGCATCTGGAGGCCGTCGGTCATCACCGCCAACTCGCAGATGCGACGCGGGACGATCTCGATCCGCAGGTGGTCTCGGAAGTCGGCCTGCGTCAGGAAGCGGGTGGTGTTCGCATACTCGCCGTTGTCCGGCCAGAAAGCGAGGTCGTAACCCGGGGGAGCGTGAGGATCGGCGGTTTCGTCATCCCCAGCACTTCCGTCGAAAACGATGACGCCGTCGCCGATCTGGGCGAAGGCAGCCCAATCCTCGCCGATGATCGCCGCGAGGAAAGTGCAGGCGAGCTGCCGGGGCGGGACACCCTGCGCCTCGGCCTCCGCGAGGACGCTCTCCCGGGCCGAGGCGACCCATCCATCGAGGGCTTCCCGGTCGGGGGCGCCCGCCAAGTGCGAGGCCTCTTCCATGAACCGCAGGACCGCAGCCCGCGACCCAAAGTGCGAAAGCTCGGCGCTCCCCGCCCCGTCGGAGCAGGCGGCGACCAGTATGCCGTTCTCGGACATGCCGGAGCAGTAATCCTGGCAAGGTTTCCCGGAGGCGACGTGGGACGTGCCCTGCACGCTCCCGTAGACCAGCTTCCACATGGCGGCTCCCGCTCAGACGCTCACGGTCGTCGCTCAGATCTCGCCCCAGCCGACGGGCGGTAGCGTGACCTTGTCGCCGGGCGAGGACTGCGACACCGACTGCATCGACTGCGACAGCCAGAGGAACAGGTCGCGGAAGTTCAGGCCCTTCAGTTTCACGGGCGCGCGTGAGGAGATCTTGGAGAGGACGTCGAAGTTGGAGCCCTCGACCCCCACGGTGAAGAATGCGAAGCCCTTGGACGCCTCGCCCGCCTTCACCTGCTCGGCGGCGGCCTGCCAGCCGTCGTCGGGGCCGCCGTCCGTGATGAGGAACACCCACGGGCGGTAGTACGAGACGCCGTTCGCCCGGTAGGTGCTCTTTCGGGTGGCGATCATGTCGAGGCCGGTGATGATGGCCTGGGCCATCGGAGTGCCGCCCCGGGCGCTGAGGTGCGGGGGATGGAAGTTCTCGGCGGTGACGAAGTCCTGGACGACGTCCACGGTGCCGCCGAAGGTCACGATCGCGAGCTCCGCCCGCTTCGAGGCCAGTGAGTCGGCCGAGAGGGTGTCCTTGAGCGTGACCAGGCCTTCGTTGAGCTCGGCGATGGGCTTTCCGCCCATGGATCCGGAGACGTCGAGCAGCAGCACGCACGGGACGCGGGGTTCGGGATTCTCGGCGAATTCGCTCGCCTCGAAGCCGGCGTATTCGGTCTGGTCGCTCATCAAGGCGCTCCTGACGGGTCGGCGAGTCGGATCGTTGTCGGGGCTTCGGCCCGCGAGAGGCCGGGAGGGAGCGTGGCTCGCGGGCTGCGTAAAAGGGGCGGGCGCGGGTGCGGCAGAGGGACGCGTGACCGACCGAGCCGAAGTATAGGACGAGACCGAGGAGCCGGCCGCCCGAACCAGTTCGGAGAACGCTCCGAGCAATGCACCCCATCCCGTCGTCGTCCGGTTGTAAACCCGATTGTACGCGGCCTTCTTCGGGTCCGTGAGCCATCCCCAGCCGCGAGGGGCTTTCAGGCCGAGGCTGTGGCGCACCACCCGCTTCCAGGAGGTTCGGGCTGCGATCCGCTTGTTCAGCGAGAATTTACGAGGGCCGAACTTCATGGCGGGGCACCCGATAGACGATGGTTCGTCGCGCTCCATCCTTGCTTAAAAGATGATCGAAGCGGAACGCCCTGTCAATCTTGCGGGCGTGCAAGCAGTTAGAGCGTGTTGATTCATCGAACGTTGAAGGCTCGGCGCGACGTTTTCCCCTTCGAAATCCGTTGCTTGAACCGCCGATCCGTGCCATGACTGGGGGCGTCGCAACCCTCACGCCCCGGTCTCCATGCCCCCTCGCCGCCCCTGCTCCGCCACGTCCTTCCTCCCCGGTTTCGAGCCCGTCTACGACGGCCCGCACGCCGCCCGGTTCGCGGAGCGGCAGCTTGTCCCGCCGGAGAAATCCGCCGAGGTGAAGGCGGAGCAGCTCCAGCCAGCCCCTACGGCTCCGACCCACGCCGCCCAGCTCGAGGCCAGGCGCGGCCCCAAGCAAGCCGCCCGCGACATCCTGGCCGCGATCCGCACGCTGAAAAACATCGAATCCGGATCCAGGATCGCCACGCCCGAGGAACGCGCCGCCCTCTCCCGCTTCGGCGGCTTCGGCCCGGTGGCGAAGGAGATATTCCCCGACCCGCGCACGAAGCAGTACAAGCCCGGCTGGCGCGAGTTCGGCGAGGATCTGAAAGACCTGCTCTCGCCCGATGAATACGAATCCGCCAAGCGGACGACCTTCTCGCAGTTCTTCACCTCGCCGCTGGTGATGGACGCCATGCACGACGCGCTCGAAGGGCTCGGCGTGCCGAAAGGCTCGGTAGTGCTGGAGCCGGGATGCGGCAAAGGGGCGTTCATGGACCGCCCCGGCTATCGCTACGTCGGCGTCGAGCTGGATTCTCTCTCCGGACGGATCGCCAAAGCGCTGCACCCGCAGGCGGACATACGCATCGAGAGCTTCGCCGACTCGAAGCTTCCCCCGGTGGACGCCGTAATCGGCAACGTGCCGTTCGCCGACGTGAAGCTGGACTATCGAGGCCGGAAGCTCTCCCTGCACGACTTCTTCGTCATGAAATCGGTGGACGCCCTGAAGCCCGGCGGCGTGCTGGCGCTGGTCACCTCGCACTACACGCTCGACAAGCAGAACGCCGGGATGCGGATCGAGCTGGGAGAGAAGGCCGACTTCCTGGGGGCGATCCGGCTGCCCTGCGACGCCTTCAAGGCCGAAGGCACGGAGGTCACGACCGATATCGTGTTCCTGCGGAAGCGGGCTCCGGGCCAGGAGGCGATCCACGCCGATCCCGAATGGCTGGAGACCACGACCCTCGGCATCGACAAGGCCGACCTGTCGGTGAACCGGTATTTCGCCAATCACCACGAGCAGGTGCTTGGGGATTGGAGCCGGAAGGACACGCTGTACGGGTCGGGGTTCAGCGTGTTGCCGGTGGGCAATTTGGGGAGCCAGCTGAAGGCGGCCGTGGGGCGGATCGTCTCGGGAGCAAGACAGAGCGAGGCCGAGCGGCCGAATCCGCCGCCTGCCGGACCCGACCGTCAAGCTTACCTATCAAGCTCGCCTATCAGCCTGACGGGTCATCCTGACCGCCAAAACCCTGACAACCTGGCCGCCAAACCTGCGGAGCTGTCGGCCGACCCTGCGGACAAACTCCCTAGGTTCACCCCTCCACCTCCCCTCCGCCACGTCACCGAAGGCTCCTTCTTCATCGCCGACGACAAGGTGATCCACCAGGTCGAGGACGGGCAATCGAAACCCGTCACGTACGGCGGCACGCTCCTGAAGGCCGACGGCACGATGACGGGCCGCCGCATGGCCTCCCTCATCGGCCTCCGCGACCACGCCCGCCGCGTCCTCCAGTCGCAGAACGAGGGCTGGCCGGAGCACGCACGCGAAGCCGCCAGGGCCGACCTCAATCGGGCCTACGACCGCTTCGCCTCGCAGTACGGGCCGATCAACAAGACCACCATCTCCGAGGGCAAGGACGGCCCGATCCGCCGGATGCCGAACCTCGCCAAGTTCCGCGAGGACCCGGACGCGATGCTCGTCATGGCGCTCGAAGAGTACGACGAGACGACCGGCAAGGCGGCCAAGGCCGATGTCATGAAGCGGGACGTGGTCGGCAAGACGCCGGACGTGACGCGCGTGCGATCGGCCGAGGAAGGGCTGCTGGTGTCGCTCGACCGGAAGGGGTCGGTTGACCTGCCCTACATCGCGGGCCTGTACGGCAAGCCGGAAGCCGAGGTGATAACCGAGCTGGGCGACCTGATCTACCGCGACCCCGCCTCGAAGGAGTGGCAGACCGCCGACACGTACCTGTCGGGCGACGTGCGGGCGAAACTGCGGGACGCGGAGCAAGCCGGGCCGGAGTACGCCCGGAACGCCGCGGCGCTGCGTTCTGTGCAGCCCGAGGACGTCCTCCCCGGCGACATCGACGCGGGGCTGGGCGCGCCGTGGATACCGGCTTATGACATCTTGGCGTTCGCCGCCGAGCTTTTCAACGTACCGGCCCCGACTATCCAGATCGGCCACCTGAAGAAGGACGCCGTCTGGTCCGTGGAGGCCGGTTACGCCGCCGAGGCGTCGGTGGCGGCCACCTCCGACTACGGAACCGCGAGGGCCAACGGCGTGAGCCTGTTCGAACAGGCGCTCAACATGAAGTCGCCCGTGATCTACGACACGATCCGGGGAGTCCACGGCGAGGAGCGGGTGCTGAACCAGGTGGAGACGCTGGCCGCCAAGGAGAAGCAGCGGGCGATCAAGGAGCGGTTCAAGTCGTGGGTCTTCTCGGACCCCGAGCGGACCGAGCGGTTGGTGCGGATCTACAACGACGCCTTCAACAATCTGCGGCCCCGTCTGTTCGACGGCTCGCACCTGGATTTCCCGGGGATGAACCGGAACATCGAGCTCAGGCCCCATCAGGAGGATGCGGTGTGGCGGGTGATGAGCGGCGGGAATACGCTGCTGGCGCATTGCGTCGGGGCGGGCAAGTCGTTTGAGCTGGCCGCCTCGGCCATGAAGCTGAAGCAGGCTGGCCTCGCTCGTCGCTCGCTGATCGCGGTTCCCAATCATCTCCTCGAACAGTTCGCCCGCGAGTTCCAACAGCTCTACCCGAACGCCAACCTGCTGGTCGCCGCCAAAGACGATTTCGCCAAGGACCGACGGAAGCAACTCACCGCAAAGATCGCAACCGGCGACTGGGACGCGATCATCGTCACTCACTCCAGCTTCGAGCGGATCGGCATGTCGCGCGACTACCAGGAGCGATTCCTGCGCGAGCAGATCGGAGAGTACGAGCAACTGCTGGTGGACGCGAAGAGCTCCAGCGGCGGACGCAACATCATCAAGGCCATCGAGAAGCAGAAGGCCAACCGCCAGGAGCGGCTGAAGGACCTGATGGCGAAGGACAAGAAGGATGATGGACTTACCTTCGACGAGCTCGGCGTGGACCACGTCTTCTACGACGAGAGCCAGGCGGCAAAAAACCTTGAGACTCCAAGCAAGATGGACCGCGTCGCGGGCATCCAGACCGGCGGCTCGGAGCGGGCCTTCGACCTCTACATGAAGTGCCGCTACCTCGACGAGAAGCATCCCGGCCACGGCGTCACCTTCGCCACGGGGACCCCGATCTCGAACACCATGGTCGAGATGTACACCAACCAGCGATTCCTCGACCCGCACGGCCTCCGCTCGCGCGGCATCGAGCACTTCGACGCCTGGGCGGCGACGTTCGGCGAGGTGGTGGACGCCATGGAAATCAGCCCCGACGGCAAGTCGCTGAAATCCCGCTCCCGCTTCGCACGGTTCAACAACCTGCCCGAGCTCCAGACCATGTTCCGCGCCTTCGCCGATGTGCAGACGGCGGACATGCTGAACCTGCCGAGACCGAGGCTCGCGGGCGGCAAGCCGCAGGTGATCGCCTGCCTGATGTCCGATGCGCAGGCGGAGATCCAGGCGAACCTCGTGGAGCGGTACGAAAGGCTCCGCACGGAGAAGGTGGACCCGCGCGTGGACAACGCACTGGCGATCACGACCGACGGGCGGAAGCTGGCATTGGAAGCGCGGCTGCTCGACCCGAACGCCCCGGATTTCGAGGAGTCGAAGGTGAACGCCCTGGCCGCGAACGTCGAGCGGATATGGCGGGAGACGGAACCCACCCGGGGTACGCAGATGGTCTTCTGCGACATGGGCGTACACCCTACCCCAGCAGGGTATTCCGTCTACCGGGACGTGACCGAGAAGCTGGTCGCGCGCGGCCTCCCCCGGAATCAGATCGCCTCCATCGGAGATGCGGATACGGACGCGAAGAAACAGGCCCTGTTCGAGAAGGTCCGGCAAGGCACCGTACGTGTGATCCTCGGCTCGACGCAGAAGATGGGCACCGGCACCAACGCCCAGCGGCGGTTGGTGGCCCTGCACCACCTGGACGCGCCGTGGAAGCCCGCCGAGGTCGAGCAGCGGGACGGCCGGATACTCCGGCAGGGGAACACGAACGAGGAGGTGGCGATCTACCGCTACGTGACGGAAGGCAGTTTCGACGCCTACATGTGGCAGGCTCTCGAGACCAAGGCCCGGTTCATCAACCAGGTGATGACCGGGGAATCTGCGGTGAGGAGGGCCGAGGACGTGGGCGGGCAGGAACTCTCTTATGCGGAGGTGAAGGCCATCGCCTCCGGGAACCCGGCGGTCCTCACGCTGGCCGAGGCCGACGCGGAGTTGCAGCGGCTGGCGATCCTGAAGAAGAACCACGCCGACGAGCAGTTCCTCGGCCGCAGAGCGGTGCGGGAGCTGCCGGAGCAGATCCGCCGGATGCAGGACCGGATCGCGGGACTCTCCGAGGACATGGGAACGGCCGAGAAGCACGCGGGCGATCCGGTCACCGTGGGAGAGCGGGAATTCACGAAGGAGGACGCCCTGGCCGCTTTAGGAAAGCGCCTCGATTCCATCTCGCCCGAAGTGCGGCAGACGCGCCGCGTGCGGCTCGGCGAATACCGGGGGCTGGAGTTCGGCCTGGTGCTGCACACCATCGGCTCGCCGGAAGCGTACCTGTCGGGCAGGACGACGCGGACGACGAACATTTCGCGGGAAGCGGGGCCGAGGGCGGTCATGAACGCCCTGGAGCGGATCGTCGCCGATTACGAGGTGGGGCTGGGGAGGTCCAGGCAGGACCTTGGCGTGACCGAGACGCAGCTCCGCGACTACGAAGCGAGGTTGGGGAGGCCGTTCCAGCACGAGGCGTTTATGAGGGAGCTGGCGGGGCTGCGGGATGAACTGCGGGCCGGTCTGGCGGGGAGTGTCGAGGAAGGCAAGGAGCCGGTGGATACTGCGGCGGTGGCCGAACGGATCAAGGCGTTGCGGGCGGGGAACGCGGTGGAGGGGACGGTGGAGCGGGTGAAATCCGAAAGGCGGGTTTCCGCCGAGGTGCCGGTGACGCGGAGGATCAGGAGGGAGCGGGTGCTGGAGCCGGAGGCGCTGGTTCCTGAAGCGAAGGCCGAGCCGATTCTGGCGGAGCCTGCATCGCCGGAGCCCATCGCCGTGCCGGAGGCGGGATTTCGGGAGACGGTGAAGCGGGGGCCGGTGAACCAGGGTAGGTGGTTCTGAGTCCGACCGACCCTCACGAGACGTCGGAATCGTTGGCCTTCTCGGTCCCATCGAGCATCCGGTCGACCCTCGGCCAGTCGATGATGTCGAGTACGGCGGGCAGGTGCCGCCTCGCTTGGACGACTATTGCGACGTGCCGCACCACGCCGCCGACGATGAAGCCGACAAAAAAGCACGCCACCATCGGCGTGGCCGTGTAGCAGAGGATCGTCGCGAGCGCAAGCAGGAGCAGGAGACGCGGGAGCGCGGGCTTGAGTTGGCCCGCGAGCGACTTCGGCTTGAGCCTGGCATCGCGGTAGGCGGTCAGAAACTTGCGTTGGGCCGGGGTGAGTTCCAAGGCGGGGCTCCGGCGGTTGGAAGCGGGGCTTTGGAGAACATTCTGGACCGCTTGAGGATCGTGGCGGGGGAACGATCACTCAGCGAGATAGGACCAAGGATTCTCATCGTCATAGTAGTAAGGAGGCACGGAGTCGAACTTGACCCCTATGCTGATGTCCAAAGGCAAGTCCACCTTGTCGAGCACGAGCTTGGTCATGCACCCGTCCTGAACTTTGAACCGTACTTCGGCGGTGATGGATGTCATGGCCTCAATGCTCTTCTCAACGCAGTCAGAGTACTGGATCGAACTATCGTCGTCGGCGGGGCGCCAGGATTCAGGGTCGTTGTAGATGACGTCGGCAGAGAACACTACTTTGCAGTCCACGTTGACTACGGCTCTCCGCTCTCTGGCCTCCACGGGGAACACCCGTCCGAGCGCGACATCCTGCACCTCGACGTTGTGGACTTGGCCGTCGATCACGTTTTCGCTCAGATAGAATCGCATCCCGGTGAACTTTTCCCAAATCTCCTCTCGGATCTCGTCTTCCACCAAGGAGACTTGCTCTTTAGCCTTCCATGCCAGTTCCAAGTCGGGTGCCTTCTCGAACGCCTCTACCAGTCGAGCGACGTGCTCCAAGTTCTCACTCTCGGCGCATCGCTTCTTCCAATCCTCATCCCCGCTTACCACGATGACCTTCTGCCCGGCCCTTCTACTCCACTCCTCAAGCGCTTGTGCGGCAAATGCGTCGGGGAACTCGGCCTTCTTCTTGCCATCCCCGAACGGCGGCTTTTTGTTGAAGTAGGCGTCCATGATTAGGTCCGGTGACACCTCGGTAACCGGGATCACTTCCACGTTCAGCGACCTGAGCAGCTTCGACAACTTGCTCCTGAACAGAGCGCGGACGCGATCTTCGCCCAACTTCAGAACCCTTTGGTACTCGTTGGGGAGGGGATTCAGGATTGCGACGGATTTGCGAAACTTCGCCAGAGCTGCGAACGCCTCGGTTGCCCGCTCGTCTACGTGAGACTCAATTTCTTTCAGGGTCACCGAGGTCAGCTTGATGTTGATCAGACCTTCCGAGGCTAGATGGCGGAGCCGTTTCAAATCCCGAGATTCGAAATTGTAGTTCTCCGAATCGAAGACCTGCGTGTCGATGAAGACCTGAATCGGTTCCAGATTTTGGCTCATGTCGCACCCGGTCGGCTGTCCGTGCTCCGCCCAAGACGGGACTCGATCGAGTCACCTGCACTAGCCTATCACGCGGCCCGGGACGGCCGGACGGATATCAGACGCATTCTCTTGCGCGGCCCTACCTTCAGTGCTAGACCCGCCCCATGGAGCGAGGTTCGGCAGGAGGCAGGGAGACGCTGCGCAGGTACGGGTCGGAGCACTTTCGCGAGTTGGGAAAGCGCGGGTTCCATTCCTTCACCGAGCGGTATTTCGCGGGCGACCGCCAGCAGGCGGGCGACTGGCTCCGCGCGAAGGCCCACGAGAAGGAGCTCGAAGGCTTCGTCGAGCGGGAGATGGAACGCAGGCTCCAGAATGGGGAGCAGAGCGTTTGTATGGAGCTTCCTTGCCTTAGCGACCCGGACGACGAGCCGTTCTAGCCGAGGAAAACGCCCATCCCGGCAGGCTTGCCAGTCAGGCGGTCGAAGTAGTATTCGCACCCCTCCACGCTGATGACGAGGAAAAGGTCGTTGGCACGAACCGTGAGCTTCCCGCCATTCAGCGTTTTCACCTCACAGGTCCGGATGAAACATGGGATGCGGAGCCTGTTCAGCGTTCTTCCGAAGCGGGCACGGAGCAGTAAGAGGCGGATGGATAGCCATGAGGCGCCGTCCCTGACCGGGTGGTTCGTGAAATCGTGCTCGATGATGTTGTCGCTCATGCTCCGCTCTCCGCTGGGTGGAGGCCGAGATTGGCCTAACCGAATTGGAGAGTCAACGGATAAGGCGGCAGACACCACATCTAGTATATCGATAGGGCATAAATACCCCCAGATTTAGTGCCAGACCGCTGACCGCGTTGATCCACGAAGCGACTTAAAACCGGTGATCATTCGATATGCTTCCAGTTACGACGGTTCTTAACGTCCCAGATGCACTGCATGCTTACACCGAATTTCTTACCCAGATCGGTCAGTTTCATCTCGTCCGGGTTGGCTCTGATGTATCTGACATCCTCTGGACTCAACGGAGAGCGGGAACGAACAGCCTTAAGGGTTGCATCGTTGAGCCCCGTCCGAAAGGCATGCCGTACGTTCTCGAAAAATGTAACGTAGCCCAAGTTGCTCAAACGATTATTGCGTTTGTTTCCATCCTTGTGATTGACGACCAGATCCAAAGGTCTCGGCCCAAGGAATGCGGCACTCACAAGGTAATGAATCCTGCGGGTCTCTCTTTTGTTGTTTTTGGTCGGATAAACACTGAGATAACCGGTGTTTGCATGGAATTGAGGCTGCAGGATTTTGGATTCCCATAGTCTTCCTCGGCGGTCTCTTCTAGCAATCGACCTGACATTCCCAATATTTGAAACCTCGTACGAGGTTTCAAATCCAACAACTGGCTTCCAATGCTCAAGCAATGGGACGGACGGCAGCGGGAAAGGGCTTGCGCCCCAAAAATGTTTAGGCATACTTATATCTCCTATCTAAGCAATAGGGAGCCTAGCAGAAAGCGCGATGCCGCGCAAGTACGCTAGGCTTTAATGCCGCTGACCGACATGTCCGCTCCCGTCGCTCCGTCAAGGTCGAGCGGAACCCGGCTTTCCGTGCTTCGCGTGTGCAAGCCGGGCTTCCTCCTCCCCTGACTGCGCTCCGTATTTTATTCACAGGCGGCTCATCGCCCCCTGCCTCCGCCTTTCGAGTCGCGCGCGTGCCGATACCCGCTTAACTCGAAGCGTAGTCAGGAGCATCCGATGAAGACGAAGACCGCCAAGACCGCCCCCATCGTGTATCGCCAGTCCTTCACGCAGAAGCTGGCCTTCCCCGTCAAGCCGGACGCCGCGACCCGCCGAAACCTCGTGGCGAACGGCTGGAAGTACAACGGCCTGCATTGGTGGAAGAACTCCTCGGAAACTCAGATCCTCAAGCCCTCCGAGGCTGAGATCTTCTACGCCCCCGATCCCGCCGAGGAGCCCGAGGCCGTCACGGCCTGACCACACCCCGCAGGGAAGCACCACTGGGGCATGAGGCCCCTTTCTCCCCCCTCTACTTGATCGACTCATGCACTTACTTGACCAAGTGGGGGCCTGACTTGGAGCCCTGCGCGCCATGACCGCCAAAGATCTCTACCAGTCCGTCACGGATTCCATCGTCAAAGCCCTGGAGGAAGGCAACCTCACCCCCTGGCGTAAGGGCTGGCAAGAAGGCGGAGCGTTCTTCCCGCTGCGGCACAACGGCACCGCCTATCGCGGAGTGAACACGCTCCTGCTCTGGCTTTCGTCCCACAACCGGGGATTCGCCAGCCCGTACTTCATGACCTTCAAGCAGGCCAAGGAGTATGGAGGCTGCGTCCGCAAGGGCGAGAAGAGCACGCCGATTCTCTGGTGCGAACCCGTCACCAAGAAGGCGACCGCCGACGACGGCACCGAGTCGGAAGACCGCTTCTGGATCAGCAAGACGTATGCGGTGTTCAATGCTGATCAAGTCGAAGGCCTGCCGGATCGGTTCTACGCGAGGCCCGTTCCGACGCTCGACGCCTCGCAGCGGATCGAGCACGCCGAGCACTTCATCATGAACACCGGGGCGGAGATCGAGCACGGCGGGTTTGCGGCCTACTACATGAAGCTGTCCGACAAGATCAGCCTGCCCGCCTTCGAGTTCTTCCACACCCCGGAAGCCTACTACGGGACGTGCCTTCACGAGTTGGTTCATTGGACGGGTGCGAACTGGCGCCTGGCCCGCTTCGACCACGGGAAGGAATCCCGCGGCGAGTACGCCAAGGAGGAAATTGTGGCGGAACTGGCCGCCTGTTTCCTTGCCGCACAGCTCGGCATCGAGCCGGCGGTGATGCCCGACCACCACGCGTACCTGGACTTCTGGATCCAGGCACTCCGCGAGGACGCCCGCTACATCTTCCGGGCCGCCTCACAGGCTCAGGCCGCTTGCGATTACCTCACGGATTTGCAGCCGAAGCCGGAGTGATGAGGGAGCCACGGCCATGGAGGGCCGTAGTCATCCCGCTCAAAGAACATGTTTCCAGGCTCTCCTATTCTGGATATCAGACACCTGAGTGGTGGAAATTCCATATTCGGCCGCCACTTCTCGCAGCTTGCGAATACCTTTCAATCCCCGTATCGCCACGACATCGGCTTCCGAAAGTGTCGCCTGCGGATGTCGTTCCCCTCGATTCGGAAGGGGATCCGCGACGAGGCCCACGTTCGCGAAGATCTTACCGTTCTGAATCCTGGAGATGGATGAATTGTCGACCCCGAACACCCGCGCAATATCAGTCGTGAAACGACCAGCAGCCAGCAGCCTACGAATTTCTAAAACATCATCGTTGCTTAGCCGGACGCTATACGTCCCAGGCTTGTACAGCCCGAGCCGTATCGCGTGCTGAGTATTCTCAAGACTAGAAACGTACTCGAGATTCGATGCCCAGTTCCTCAGCTTCCAGCCGCACTTGTGATTCACCACGAGACCATTAGGCCGTGGCCCAATGAATACCGCCGCCATTAGTCCGTGCACGCTCAAGGTTTTCCTGTGGCCATGATGGTGAAGCTGCACCATGCGATAGCCCTTGCGGCTAATGAATCCGCCCAAGGACTCAGTCTTGCCGACTTTGCGGACTCTTCCAACATTGCTTATCTCGTAGCTGTCCCAGCCGACAACCGGCTTCCACCATTCGAGCAGCAACATAGGGCTTGCGCCCTCTTTTGATTCAGGCATACTGATCTCCTTATCTTAGCCGATGAGGAGATTACCCCAGCCCGCTCGCTCGTGCAAGCACTGGGGTTTTCTTTTGCGAGCTGAGGAATTCCGAATGCCCAACTTCCGCATGGGACGCCTACGTGCCTGCCCTTACTTCCTGGAGGCAGTACCCCGTCCGGCCATGGTCGCCGCGATTCGGGTTCACGCCGCAGCGGAACCGACCGACGGCCCCATCGTCACCACGCACCGCCACCAGGGGCGGGCTTTCGTCCTCGTAACCGACGCCAAGCGGAGCACCACGGCCATCAAGCTGGCCTGAAAGGAGGAGCCGTGTTCCATTTCGTGATGCCGAGAGCCGACGGCACGGTTTATCACCTCACGCTCGGCGGGAAGGACTTGGACCACGCGTTTCAGCAGTTCCGCGACGGCTGGTGGACCGAGACGGACCACACGCGATGCGTGGGAATATGGCTGAATTCCGCTTTGGTCGCCTACACCATGCCCATCGTGGACCCGATGACAGGGCTGATGACCTGTTTCATGGTGGAGATCAAGCCTTGAATAGACGCAAAATCCCGGTTTTGGGTCGCCGCCAGCTTGCGCTGGCGGTTTTTGTTTTGGTGAAGCATATCCCTTATTGACTATGCCATCGTTTCATGCCATTAAGACATAGAACTCACCATCAATGAAAGGAACATGCAACATGGCGACGTACGATGGCTTCACAGACTGGAATGACGTAGCTGCTAGCTTTGCCGGTGAAAGATGGGGGTCCTCATTGAAGGCGGAAGACGCCGTCGAGCTGATCCCAGAGCCAGAAGAAGTTTTGGTTGCGGTCAATCATCAAGAAGATTACGAGGGCGACGCCTGGGTCGTGTTCCGCAATGGGGGCAAGTATTACACGGTAGAAGGCAGCCATTGCTCGTGCTACGGATTCGAGGGGCAGTGGTCGCCGGAAGAATACCCGGATGCCGCTTCTTTGCTAGCTGCATTGTCTAAAGGGGATTGGACTTACGGCGCCAAAAAGGATCACATCGAAGAAGTTAAGCGTCTGCTCGAAAAGAGGGCTGGCGGGGTGGCGGAATGACCCCCGCCGAACTCAAAGCCTACCGCGACACCCTCCCCGGCGACACCGCAGAGGCGAAGACGCTGAAGCTTGCCAGCATACTTCACTGCTCTACCCGCTCAGCGTGGAGAAAGCTGACGGATGACGGAACGATCACCCCAGGCGACGTTGCCCTGGTCAACGAGGAGAAACGCGCCCGCAAGCTGAAACCCCAACGGAAGGAGCCGTGATGCCGTCACCTAAGACAGATTGGACGAAGCCCCAGCCGGGCTGGAATCGCCCCGAAGAGTCGATGCCAATACCGGGGCAGCGGGTCGATTTCGTATTCCGGCACCCTCGATGGGGATTTGCTGGCTGCCGTGCGACTTACATGCTTTTCCATGGCCAACCTGCATTCAAGATTCTCGATGGAATCGTTGACATAGCGGTTGTCCAGGCGTGGCGTCCGGTTGATGAACCATGCATTGAGCAGCAACCGCTTTCTAGCGAAAGCGCTTCACGCCGAAAAAAGAAGATGCGCAACATTTCCCCCGAAGAGCGGGAACGCCGCAGGCAGTACATGCATGACGTGTGGGCCAGAAAGCGGGCGGAAAACCCGCACTGGCATCCGAGGAAGGCCACGCGATGAAACGCCGCAACCTGCTCCAACGCCTGCCGGACGGATCGTTCATCGACTGGGGACGCAACGGCACGGTGAACGGCGTGCGTGGCGAGGGCGAAGCGGTCGTCTACAGCGGCGAGGCCGCGAAGGTAATGGAACTGGGTTTGAAATACACCAAGGAGACAACATGACCATCCTCGAAATCGCAACGCGGGCCGCCGTGCTCTATCTGACCATCGGGATCAGCCTCGGAATCGTGTTCGCCGTACTGGCGGAAGTGGAGGAGGACGCGGGCGTGCCGCGCTGGATTTCCGCGAGGCTCGCCGCGCTGGTCGGCCTGACGTTCTTCTGGCTGCCGTGCCTGCTCTCGAAGAATGGGGAGCTCGTGATCTACCGCCGTAAGCTTCGCCCGGAAGAGCGCGAGGATTTCATTAAGCCGAAGAGTGGCCCGTGGGGTGACGTTTCGTAATCAGCCGGGCCGATCGCCGTTCAGGAGCCGCTTCTGTTTCTCACACGTCGTTCTGCTCCCTGAACTCGTCCCCCGCCGTCGAGGGCTTGCCCCAAGGCAGCGAATCCCAGAGCCGCTGGCGGAGCCTGCGGGCGCGGAGCCATCGGATAAAGCAGATCACCCCGGCCTGCCCGGCTTGATTACGTGCCCGACGTGGTACTTCCCGCAGTAGAGGCACTGGTAGAAGGTCAGGAACTCCCGGTTCCCGCGCGTATTGTCCACCGCGAGCTGGGCGGCGGCCGGAGAGCGATGGGCCACCTTCCCGTCGCACATGTTCCGCTTGCTCAGGCGGCCCGGAGGGAGCGGGGCCGGTCTGTCGAGGCGGGCCTGCGCGGCGTCTCGGCGGGCCCCTTCCGGGGTGGGCGTTCCTGCTCGCCGGTCCAGACCTCGTGGCCGGTCTCCTCGGCGTGGAGCCGGGCGGCCTCGCGGGCGGCCTTGCCTCGCCACTTCGGAGTCATGCAGGAGCATTCGAGGCAACCGGCGATGGGCTTGGGAGGGCGCGCGTGCGATTCGGGGCCGGTTACCACAAGTCCTCGCTGAAGAGCTCTCGAAGAAGCCCTTTCCCCTCCAGGATTTGCCCGCTTCGGCTCGCCATGGCCTTGGCCTGGATTCGATTGGCGAACCGTGCCTGGCCTTGGTAATCAGCGAGGAAGCCCTGCTCGCCCGTGATCGGCGTCGGCATTCCCAAGTCGACCGCCATGAAGCGGATGATATCGTGGTGACGGGCCGGGGCCGGGAGCGTGTGGATCACACCGTCCAGGCGGATGGCTGCGGCGAGGATCGCGAGCTGACCTCCGGCCGCATCAGCGGATTCTCGAAGATGTTCCCGATCACTTCGACGCCGTCGTCCGTCCAGTAGCCATCCCGGCCCTTCGAGCCGTGCAGCTTCCAGAACTCACGGTTCTGCCAAGCCGGGTAGAGAAGCCAGAGAGGCTGGCCTCCCTGCCGCCACCGGACCTCGAAGCGTCCCTTGTGGCCCTGGCTTACAGCTTCGACGATGTCTCCTTCGTAAATGAGCTTCCGTCGTTTGTCCAGCAGCCCCGTGGAGAGCATCTTGACGAAGCGATGGTTCGGGTCTGCCATCACCTCGTAAAGGAGATGGTGGTCTCCCCGGTTGAAGGCGGTCTGCATCAGGCAGAGCCAGTCGAGCATCAGGCCGTCTTTCTTGCTCCAGGCCCGGAACTCGATGGGATATGGCTGGCAGTAGCGGTCGTCGGCCAGGGATGGGGTTTCGGAGGTCATTCCTTCTCCTCCAACCCCAGAACCCACCGAATTAGCGCCACCATCCCCGCAGCAGGAAGCAGCGGCGAGGCCACTAGAACGATGATCGCGAACACAGCAGATCCGTGGGGGATGAAGCCGATTCCGGCGTCGACCTCGATCTCGCGGCGGAACTCCTCGTCGAAGAGGTAAGCCGACAAGACCCAGGCGGCGAGAGCCAGGCCGACGAGCAGGTAGGCGATGAGGAAACCGAGGGGCGTCATGCGGCCCCCTGCACCGCCAGCACGGCCGCGATGGCTGCGGCCCGAGGGAGTGCCGAGGGCGCCTGATGGGAATACAGCGGATACTGGTACTCCACGCCACCCTTCGAGAACATCACCGAGTGGGTCGGGACTTTGAGCATGCCGAACTGGCCGTAGACGGCCGACCAGCAGAAGCCGAGATCCTGCATCCGCTCGGCGATTTCCTGAAACCCCTGCCAGTACGCCGTGTAGCAGGGAACAACCGCCTGCTCCATGACCCACTCTGACGCGCCGCCCGGGAACTCTGCCAGGCGGACGGACTCGCCGAAGACGACGGAGGCCACCGCCGCGTCCAGGTCGCGGTCGGTCATGGCTTCGAGGGAGGCGAGGGTGTATTTACCTGAGGTCATACGCCCCCAACTCCGCAACCAGCAGCTCCACCAGTTCGTCCTTGAACAGCTTCCAGCGGTCGTGCTCCTTGGACCCGCCCACGGCCCGGTAGATCGTCTTCAGGTTCCGCACCTCGGGCGTATCGTCGGACAGGCTCATCGCGGTCTTGGCCGCCATCACCTTGGACCGGATCGTATCCGCCGAGTCGGTCACGTTGATCCGACTCATGTCGTCCGGGTCGGACTTGCTCATCTTCCGCGTGCCGTCGGTCAGCGACATGATCCGGGGATAGTCGCCGATCACCGCCTCCGGCTTCAGAAAAGGCTCGTGGGGGAGGCGGTCGCATAGGTCGCGGACGAATTCAATGTGCTGCACCTGATCGTTGCCCACTGGCACATGGGTTCCATCCAGATGGAAGATATCTGCGGCCATGAGGACCGGATACGTGAGCAGGGCGGCCGTCTGGGCTTCCTTCTCCGACTTCTCCTTGAACTGCGTCATGCGGTTCAACTGGCCGAGCGTGACGTAGTGCATCAGGCGGGCGTGCAGGCGGAGGTGTCGAGAGTCGAAATCGCTCTGGATCGTGATGTTGCGGATACCGAGATCACGGAGCGTCGAGAGCGTATCCAGCGTCTCGCCTGAGCTATGGATTCCGTGGAGATCGGCCACGAAGAACAAGCTGTCGCCCTGCTCCTGGAGCTTCTTCCACTGCCGGATCGCGCCTAGGTAGTTGCCGAGGTGAATGTGGCCGGTAGGGCGGATGCCAGAGACGTAGCGGATGTGGGGAGAGTCGTTCATGCGACCCTCCCCTTCATCTGTTTCCGAGCCTCGTTCAACTCCTGCATGGCCGCGGCTGTACCGCCATTGTCCGGATGGGCCGTCTTCGCCTTGGCCCTGTAGGCGGCGTCGATCTCCGCCTCCGTCGCACCCGGAGCTACGCCCAGGACGTCCCAAGGGCTCTTCGGAGCGGGCAGAGCCACGCAATCCGTGAACGCCCGCTCAACCGGCTTCTCCAACTCCCTTACGATGGCCGCGATCAGCCCTTCCCCGTCCTCGATGGAGAACCGCGCAGCGTCCCCGTCGATCGGGTACGCCTCCCAGTAAGGTCCATGGCAATAGCCGAGCACGTTTTTCACGTCGAGATAGATGCTGATGCTCCGGTCGGGTGCCCCAGTCTTGCAGACGCGGAATCGGGCCGCCGCCCCGCCGAAGGGAAACGTCACCTTGAAGGAGAAACCCGGCGGTAGAGTGAGCCAGGGCAATGCCTCGATCTGCGTTCGCGCCTCGCCGTAATCGCCGAAGAGGGCGATCTCCAGTTCGGCCGAGGCCTTCGAGACTCTCAGGAGGGAGTTGTAGTCATCCCGGGTCATGCCGCCTCGCTCGCCGCCAGACGCTTCCGGACGACCTCAACCTTCTGCCGGCAGGCCTCGTCGAGATCGACACCGAGGTGGGACGCCAGGTGTTCCAGGTAGATTCGGATGTCGGCCAACTCGGCAATCAGAGCCGTACGGTCGAGGCTGTCGCCCCGCCACTGCTTCTTGAGGATATTAGCGAGCTCTCCCGCCTCGCCGCACAGGGCAAGGGCCAGGAAGTTGACGATCTCATCCTCGGTCTGGAATCGGCCCTTGGCTTTGGCCCGCTCGATGAACTGCTGATGGTTGGCTTGGGAATGGGGAATCCACGTTTCGCTGGTCACTCTGCCTCACTACCAGCCCCTCCGCGTGGCGAGCGCGCGAAAACCTGCGAGAGTCCAGGCGCACACGCCACGCGGAAGGGCCGAAGAATGAGGGGGTAAGGACTCTCGCATGGGGAGAGTCGTAGCATGGGAGGGAGGGGAGCGCAAGCGATTTTCACACGCGAGTTTGAGTCGTTGAGCGGCCTCCCGCCGTCAGGTAGACTGCCATTCACCCTGTCGTGTCGTAGGTCTCGCGCCGAGTAGTCCAGTTCGTGGATGTTTCCATGCCCTATGCCCTTCTCGCCGCCCTGGTGCTCGACAACTCGCTCGCAGTTGCGATTCTCGGCTTCCTGACAGGAGCATTGCCGGGGCTCTGGGCCTTCCTTTCCGAGCGGTCTAAGTTGAAGCGCACCGAGGCGGTCGTCGCGCGGCAGGAGGCTACCATCCGAAAGCAGGAGGCTTCCGTAATCCGCCTGGAGGAATTGGTTTCGCAACTCGAAAACGCCCGGGTCTCGCTGACGGACAGGATCGAAGATCTCTTTGAAGAGATCAAAAAGAATCGCCCGACGACTTCAATTGAGGCTGGGCCACCCAGGGCTTTGGACGTATCCAATTCAATCTTCGGTCAGCCTTCGACCATTCTCACCGCGTCGGGAAAATTCGTCGTTTGGATCGGACCGCCGCTGACAGACTCGCCACGATACGTCTTATTGACTTGGGCGAAGGAGGGCGGGGCGATCGGCTTCAAGCTGAGAGATTACATCGGTGGGCAAATATTTCAGCATCAGGGTGCGACGCGGAGCGCGGAGGCCGGCTTTCACGTTGGAGAATGCCCGCTCGACTTCGAATCGCTCTGGTCTGCTGCCAGGTGCCACACACAAGCCCGAGGCGAACTGGATCACGCAGTCTCAGATTTCGGCTGGTGGCGGCAACGCCTGGGGCTCATGACCGCCGGACACGAATCACCTGAGTCTCGGAACTTCTCGGGGGTTATCACCGAGTCCAGGAACGTTCTATTGATGCTCTCCAGCACGCAGAAGCCGCCGCCGAGGGATGAGGCCCATTGGCATGCGGCCCACCGATCCGCCGAGGGTGTAAGCTATATCGCCACCACGCGGAAGCTCACGGGCCTGACGGCGGGAAGCAGCGTCGTCGCCTTCTACGGCGACGTGGCCCTGGCAAATCAGCTGCTGGGATTCGGCATTTACGAGGGCTATCTGAGGATAGACGAGGAAGAGGGCCGTGACCTCCTCGCGTCCAGTGAACTGTACCGTTCCCAGGGATTGCCGGAGAGGGCCATCGGGCTGATCAAGCTCCGTAACTTCACCGAACTGCCCGAAGGCGCATGCCTCGAAGGTCTGCGGTGCAGCATCCAAGCCGACGGGGCCGGCCACGGCAGGCCCTTGACGCTTCTGAATCTACCGGTTGGTCCGGCACGATCTCAGATCTACTTCAAGCGACCCAGCGGAGAGTGATCCGCACCCGAGCCAGTTTTGATCACGCCGCGTAATCCTTCCTGATCTCGCCGTGCACCTTCCGCCCGGCCGTGTGCGGGTTCCACCAGAACAGGCCGTTCTTGCAGGCCTTGAAGTGGCCGCGCCGCCAGTGGAACCGCACGCCCGCCCCCTCGTTGTCGACCTGCCGGAGGTGGGACTTGATGTCCTTGTTCAGGTCCACGACGTGATAGGAGAACAGCGGCGGCCTGCCGAGCTTGGCCCGCTTGCGGTTGATCTTCGACTGGTCCTCGCAGGGGCGGATGTCGGTGATTCGGGGCGAGTTGATGCGGACGATCACGTCGTAGAAGGTGATGGCGAGCTGGCCCGCGAATGACTCCTTATCGACGATCTCCCCCGACTCGTTCACGATGTCCAGTTCAATCCCATCGTCCTTCTGGCGGATCGTCTCGGGGAGAATCCTGACGTGATTGACCCAGAAGTTCTTGTGTTCCGCCTTCACGATGCCGTGGGCCACGTAACACCAGATTTCGCGCTCGTCGCCGACCTGCTTCGAGTAGAAGACGGCCCCCATTCGCATGTCCTCGAAATTCCACTCCAGCCACATCGGGTCGTGCGTGAGCCTGAACCATTGGGCGGCCTTGATGGCCGTCTCTGGGGTCGCCATCTTCGAGAGCGACGCGAGAACGAAGTCCTGCGTCAGCGTGAATTTCTGGGACTCGACGATCTTCGACCGGATTTCGTCGATGCGGGCGTAGGGAAGACCGGAATCCGATTCCAGGACCGGCCTTTCGTCTTCGAGCCATGCGTCGACACGCCGTCTGTATTCAACCAGTTCGGGCCGCAGCGCATCGCCCAGCCGCCGCCATTCGGCCTTCTCTTCGGCGGAGAGGCTGTTTACCTGCGTTCCGTCCTTGGATTTCCGTAACAGTTCACGCGCCCGTCGCCCGTCAGGAGTGGCGTCGAGCGGGCTCACCAAAGGATAGTTGGCGGGGTCGCGCCACGGCATGGCCAGCAGATCGCACAGCATTTCACCTCTCTTGCCGCCCCTCGGCGCAGCACACGCGTATGAACATGCTACTGAACGGCTGCGCGTGCTGCGCGGAAGGGCTGATTCTGGTGTGGGTCGTGTTCAGTAGCATCCCGGCACCATGCCACGGTCAAATTGCTCGCGCAAGCGAAATCGAAGGTCCGGAAAGCCTCGGAAAGTGCCGTCAGGTAGCAGCCAAGCTCCGGCTTCGCCATAATGGGTGCATGGAAGGGGCCGCCGTGGCGGCCCGAAGCTTGGCGAACTTCGGGGTCCCGTCGAATGCTCCCCTTCATCCTTGCCGCCAAAGCGCGCGGGAATAGTCCCGAGGAGATCATCGCTCTAATCGTCTTCCTGGCGATCGCCGGCCTGATCCTGCTCCTCTACAACTTCAATACGCATGTCAGCGTCGTGATAAAGAACGGCCTGCCGCACTGTCCGCTGTGCGGCCGCCAGGTCTCGCTCCGTCGGGACAACTGCCGGGCCTGCGGCTACCAGATCCGGACCTATGGCAAAGCGGCTGCGGAGAGGAAGAGACCCGTCCAAGCGTCGAGTCTTCTGTCTGCGAACTGGGTTTCGGATTGGGAGAGACTGCACCAGGATCCGAATGACTACTCGGCCAGGAGCGGGCTCGAGCAGGCCATCGAGAGGGAGATTGGGGAGCGTCTCATGGGCCCGAAGAAGGTCGATCGAGACCTGATCCTGCACAAGATCATCCTCCGCCGCTCACGGCTCCAGTACGAGGCTCACGTCGAACTCTATGTCGGTCATGACCGGCACGGTTTCATCATCACGGTCCCAACGCACAACATGCGGATCAGGATCACCTGCCCCCGAGTCGTCCCGGCCAACGTCGTCGGGGCCCCGTGGGACGAGTTGCTGGAGAATCTCTGCAAGACAGACCGGTGGGTGATCAAGCAGCGGAACTCGAAGTCGAGTCCGCTGACCTACGTTCCCCGGCACGGGCCGAACCCGACGGTGAAGGTCGAGTTCCTTGATCCGAATGCACCGCAGAAGTCTTTACCGACCCCCTAGCCGTTGTGGCTTGTTGATTGTCCATTTTCAGGGTCACACTACGATGCCCCACACCTGTTTGTTCACTGGCGAAAGCCTTCCGGTGGAAACCAAACTTGAGCACACCATCCCAAGATCGCTAGGAGGACGTATTCGATCCAGAATCGTATCAAGCAGCACGTTCAACAATTCCTGCTCGGACATCGACAACTATCTGTACGACGTGTACGCCGAGATCATGTCGATTCTGGGACCGGCCATATCCAGCGAGCATAGAGCCGGACAAATTGAGGTCCAAGTTCCAGGCGACCAACGCAGCTTCGTTCTTGACCAAGGCGAGTTCATCCAGAGTGGAATCACAATGCTGGCAAGCGACTTGGCGACGAAACGGCCCATTTCTGCTGTCGGTGCAGACGTTCTCAAGGTAAGCAAAAAACTGAAGCTCGCCTCGGGCAAGACTGGAACGCCCAAGCTCTCCCGCATCAGGTCGACCGATTCTGACCATTACACCCGCGGCCGGTGGATCATACGTCCCGAGATCGAACTGGCGGCGCTGAAGTCGGCACTGCTCGCATTTGACCACATTCTAGCTGATGACAAGAGGCGGTTCACCAGATCTGACGCCCTTGCTCCCGTGAGAACCTTCGTACGAGACACGATATCTTCGAAGTCGGTAAACCCTTTACTGTTTCACAAACACTCTCTTGGCATTCAATACGAATCCATGGATTCTCTACTTGAATTCAGAGCGAATCTCTTCCCAGGCGGACAACGATTCGAACACACCCTTTTCGCCACCGGCAACGTTGCAACAAAAACATTGGATGCCGTGTGGATTGTAGCCGGTTTTGACCCATTCGGATTCAGGCTTAGCGACCACTGGGAGGAGTATGACTTCACCTGCATGGTAGTTAATCAGATTCTTGCCGAAGGAACGGTGCATGGCCCATTCTGGAAGAACCTCCCCATCCATATATGCAAGCATACGTCGAGACGCTCTTACTTCAAGAGCCCGACGAAATCCGTTGGCAACGCTGCCCTGAAAGAGATATCCGGACGTCGGCAGCTTGCTGCTCGAGAAGCCATGGATTACGTCGAACGAACTTGCGACCTCACGCTCATTCGGCGTTTGAGAGAAATAACAGATGACGACCCCGGTGCGCCCCGCTTGGTAGAGACGGCGATGATCGAGCGAGCCAATCGTCTGTACAGGCGAACCAACAATCAAGTGAGGGATCGCTCGTCAGTAGACGCCGTCGTCTCGCGCTGGACGAGCGAACTGCCAAGCGAACTGCGACTTCAACGAACATGCAATGATTTGGAAAGGGAGGATGCTGACTGGCAGGCGTGGCTTCCTCTCTACAGACAGTTGCTCGACCTCCTAGCGGACAAGTTCGGTCTTCCGGGAGACGTTTTCACCGTCTCCACGGATCTGGCAGTCGATGTTGCTGACGATCGCCGGCTTGGGACAACACCTCTAGACAACCTGCACTAGCAACGTTCGCTTGACCTTACCGCCGATCCGCGCTAGACAGTCGCATCACCCACCAAGGATGCGACATGCCCACCCCCCTAGACCAACTCGCCAGACTCATCCGCCGCGAAGGCAGCCAGAAGGCCGTCGCGGAGGCCCTGGGCATAAGTCAGCGGTATCTCTCCGACGTGGTGCTGGGGAAGTCCGGCTTCTCGGCCTCGCTGGCCCACAAGCTGGAGAAAAGTTACGGGCTGGACGCCCGGAAGGTCATGCGGTTCCAGGCCGACCAGGACTGGAAGCGGTACCGGGAGCGGAACGGGATTCCGGTTCCGAAACGGGACGCCTGATCGTGCGTGGCTGCTCGAAACGCCACTGGAAGGCCGCCAAGAAGTGGGTGATGGAGAACCGCGGCCCCCGCTGCGCCTACTGCCGCCGGAAGGTGACTCGCGCCAATGCGACGATCGATCACATCGTGCCGTTCTCGCGGGGGGGGACCAACCACCTCGACAACCTGGCCTTCGCCTGTCTCCAGTGCAACCTCCTCAAGGGAAACATGCTGCCGGAGGAGTTCAAGGCCGCGATGCATGCGTTTTTCGGTCGGCTGATCTGGATCGCCGCCTGGAGGAACAAGTTTGTAAACACTGATCGAAAGGACTAAGCGATGGACTTCTGGCTTCTCTACCTCATGACCCGCACGGATCACATCCGTGACGCGATGAGGTTATTCGCGGCACTGGTCCTCATCGGCGGCGTCGTGACCTTCGTCACGAGCCCTATACTCCTCTTGATCGTCCACGACGTCGACGTGTCGGACGAACTAAAAGCGATGGCGAAGCGATGGGCAAAACGTGTCGTGATCGCAGCCTCTGCCTGCGGGCTCATCTCGCCATTCCTGCCCACTCGCAACGACTGGTACGTCATGATCGGCGGCTACTATGTGACCCAGGTCGAGGGGATCGACAAGCTGCCTGCGAACGTGGTCGGAGCCGCCAACGAGTTCCTGGAGCGGTATCAGGCGGAACAGGATGGGCCGGAGGTGCTGAAGGAAGGGCCGAAGGCGAAGAAGCAGGGAGGCGGAGCGTGACCGAATCCAGAATCGCCCTCCGCGTGGCAGAGAGGACCGGTCAGCCGCCAGCCCTCGTCCAGCAGATACTCGACGCGGCCGTCGAAGAGATGGGCTGGCCGGAGATCGAGGCGTACTACGCGGAGTTTCGTAAGGGCCAAGTTTACGACGACGCCGGAGGCTACATCCTCCGGTGCATCGGCAGGCTGTTCGGTGCGCGGACGCGGCATGACGAGCTGGAGAACCACCGGAGGTCGGCCCGTGGGCTGATCGCAGTAGGAAAGGAGCCCGCATGACCCCCGACCAGAGAACAACCGCCGCCGCCCAGATCACCGCAGGCATCAAGGCGAACCCGGAGATGGTCTTCACCGACCCGCGCCAGGTGGCCCGCATGGCCGTGAGGCAGGTCGAGGCCATCGAGGCGGAGCTGGAGAAGCCGGAATCGCTGGTGCAGAACGTCAAGTTGGCGTTGCACCGGGGAGAGGGACGCGGACGGTGACCGACAACCCGAAACGCATCCAGCGACGCCGCACCAAGGGCTGGCAGATGCCCGAGAACACGGTCTACGTCGGCAGGCCGACCCTCTGGGGCAACCCGTTCATCGCCGAGGATGTCCAGAAGGCCGTGGACGCCTTCCGGGAGAGGATCGCGAGCCACGACACGATGCTCTCCTTCGAGATGGGGCCGGGAAAGCTCCAGTTCGCCCGGGACGCTCACAAGGACTGCCTGCACTGGGCGTGGCGGCAATGGGCCTGGGAGAACCTGCCGACGCTTCGCGGCAAGTCGCTTTGCTGCTGGTGCCCACTGGATCAGCCGTGCCACGCGGACGTGCTGCTGTAATTGGCGAAATCCTGGATCCGGTCTGCACCAGCACCAACCTGGAGTTCCGTTGAAAGTGAGACTGGACAGGCCGTCCTTCGGTCTACGCCTCACCATCCGGAAGTTGACAAATAGCTGCGGTCATCGAAGCGAACTCGGGGCCAAAAAAGATTCTGGCTGTCCTCTCTCGGCTCAGCTAGAATTTGCAAGGTTGTATCCGCACAGACGCAAGCCCAAACATGCAGGCACAAGCATGATTGAAACCAGCGATCTTCCAAACACGGCAAACTTCAAGTTCCGAGATATTATCACCCGACTCGCAGTACTCTATCGTCAAGGCCTGCTTGTGCCATTCATCGGATCTGGGATGAGCGCTCCAAGCTGCGCAACTTGGCAGCCATTTATAGAAAACCTTGCTGGATCATTAGGGATTCAACTGCCTGCCAGGCCCGGTCGGAGCAAATTAGTAGAGGAATTTTTAGAGAGGGCGCGCGCCGCAAGCATATCTATACCAAAAGAAATTGACAATGCAAGCGGAACCATTGAAGCCACGACTCTTTATCGATTGGCCGACAAGGTGATCGCCGTCATGCGTTCCATGACGACAGAGGAAAGAGGCAGCCACCTCAGAGCAGCATTAAATAAAGGAAGCAACGAAGGCGAAATCGAGATCCCCACGCAAACCAAATCGCTAGCGAGTATCGCTTGGCCCTTAGCCATTACGACGAACTACGACGACCTCTATTTCGCCGCAGCCGATGGGCCCATCAAAGCACTTGGACTGTTAAATCTACAAATCGCAGGAAGAGGAATCGAAGACTGCCACAATGTGCTCACTTCACTCGACCAATTTGCACCACCCCTGGTTTGGGCAATACAAGGGTTTCTGGGCGGACAAGCTCGGCCAGCCGAGGAAACGATTCCTGATCACAAACGAAGACTCCAGCTGGCGGACCAAGTGGTACTCGGACACCAACAGTATCAAACTGCAATAAATGGAGCGCCCCATTTTCGTCGAGCATTCGCAGAAGTGTTTCGCCGGCGATCCCTACTGTTCATGGGGTCAGGAATCCTTGAGGACTATCTAGTCAATCTGTTCGGAGAGATCATACATCACCATGGCCCCGGTCCATTGCCACACTTTGCTTTTCTGCCCGAAGATCAACGCCATCGATTTGACCCTACGTTTCTACAAACCAGGCTCGGGATCGTCCCTGTATTCTATGACAATCATGCAAGGATTCCAGAATACATTGACACTCTGGCGACCGCAATAAAAACGCGGGCCGGAGCTCCTGCGGAGTTTATTCAAGATGAGGTTGCCTTTCGGTTGACCTATCCGAACAAGGCACCTGAAAGCACATTGTCAGTCCGAATCATCAATCGTCCTCTCCCCCTGCCTACAGCAATAGATAGAAAAGAATGCTCATTAGTAAGTGTCGGCCGGAAGAATGGTGTACCTCTTCTTGGTCAGATGGCCTCGAGCCACTTGAAAGCTGCGGTTGCTAAAAGCTTACTCACTGATGCTGCCAGCGGGTCTTGTTCGCTTGTTTCGGGTCGCCTCCCATACACATTCCGGTTTGGGAAAAGCCCGATCTACGCAGTGGCTGCACGAAGAGCGACCGAGGAAGACGATCTCGATCAACGAGACCTCGCGATCATTCCCGAGGCTGTTAAGGTCTCCTTGCAATGCATCGAGGCTGATGGCCACGAAGTTGTTCTGATGGGAGCCGTAGCATCTGGCCCAGACAAGCCCTGGCATCAGATACATCCATTCGCCCAAATATTGCGAGGCATTCAGCAATTCATCAAAGACAACAAGGCTCACAAAATAAGCAACATTGACATACACCTTGTCGGTTGGCAGGTATGGAATGCCGTGGTCGCGGGGAAGATACCCATAGCTCAACTTCTCTCATCAGATCTCGCCTGCCACCACGTTCAACTCGTCGATCGCAACGGCCACACCGAAAGTGTTCTGCTAACACTTCCTCACACTCCAAGCCTGCGCGAACTGCTGCTTGCATGCGAGATTGATTCGAGCAATTGGGACGTGGCTATTTTGCCTTCGCCCGATGTCCCCACTCAAAGCGGTGAAATCTCGCTCGACACCCCGATCGCTCCAACTATGGTTGTCATGTGCACTGCACGACATTAGCGCCAAGTCGCTCAAAATCATAAATTCCTAACACGTTCATTTTCGACTGTTGTCGACCTTCTGGCAAAAGCTCATATCGCTGAGGATTAAATGGCTCGTTCAATTCCTATTTATTCGCCGGCGCCCTCATGGACCCCACCCCGAAGTCGATATATTCGTGTTTATCATGGATGCACAGCCGTTGACGAATACAAAATACGGAAGGATGGGATCGACCCCCGCAAGGGGCGTGTTGATACCGATTTTGGGCGGGGTTTTTACACTACCACAGTTAAGTACCAAGCTCGTCAATGGGCGTGGGCGAGATTCTACGACCCGGTTGTCGCCAGGATAAGACCCAACCGCCCAGTTGTACTTAAATTCATGCTTGATCTTCACAGCTTTTCAAACTTAAGGACCCTTCGATTTATACTAGGAGGTCGGACAAAGGCGAGTTTCTGGAGCCTGGTTCAACATTGCCGCAGCTCGTCTCTCCCGAATCCCATCAATCACCACGAAGGCCCATTTACTGACCGCGACGGCACTTGTTGGTACGACCTTGCCTGCGGTCCCGTAGCTGCATTCTGGCGGCAAAAGTACACGATGCAGGATGCCGATCAATTTAGCTTCCACACTCCAGACGCAGCGAAAGCATTGCAACTATTGATCGACAGTGGAGACAAAAGACTCTTTGACTCCGAACCCGTAGTTTAGCCACCAAGGAACAACCCGCCCATGCCCCCCCCTAGAGGACGACAAGATGCCGCCGAGATATTCTGGGATGGCGTGGAAGATCTTCTTGTCCACGAACACAATCATTCGACAGGCGTGGCTCGACAAGGGATAGATGACTATCGAAGGAGAGCCGTTGGTCGATTGGGAGAGGTAGTTTACAATCAAGGCGAAGAGCTGGTGGCTCGAGTAATAGATGGGATCATTAAGCACGGGTTTCCAACGCCTGACCAAGATGTAGCGGTTTACGATTAAGGCAACAACCACCGTACTTCTCGAGGTCCTCCAGCCAGCCCGGGCGGGAGTAGCGGCCCATAATTTCTTACGCGCCGCGCTACTCGCCCCCATTCTTTGCTTGACGGAGGCGCCGCCCTGCCCCATCCTCCTTCCGCATGTCCGCCCCGCCCCTGACCCCCTCCGAAATCGAAGCCCTCGGCATCCGCGTCTACGGCCGCTTCTGGCAGGCCCGCATGGCCGAAGAATTCGGTTGCTCCCAGAGCACGATCCACCGCTGGATGAGGCCCACGCCCACGGGCGAAGCCCGGATGGACGCGATTTCCCGATGGGCCCTCCGGCGTCTTGCCGAGAGCGCAAAAAAAGATGCAGGACGCATCAAATAGTTCTTGCGTGAAGCAAGGAGCCGCGCTACGGTCTCCCCACCTCGGCGACGATGCCGAGCACAGCAAGGAGGCTGAAATGACCGCAGACAAAAGAACCGTGACCACCGACGCCCTTGAGACGCTCGGGTCGATCATCACGGAGAGCGAGAAACGCGACGCGATCCACCTGGCCGTCGACAACGTGGTCGCGGCCCACACGCTCCGGCCCGGCGAGGACGTCGGCTTTCTGAGTGACGGGACCGTCGGCACGTGCGACACCCCGGTCGGGATCGTCGATCCTTTCCTAAAGACCACCGTGAAGAAGGGCGAGCGTTTCTGGATAGTGGTCTACCCGCGCCAGATCACGTCGCTGCGGCACGTCTGGACGCATCCGGCGTTCCCGGAGGTGCCGGAGGTCGCGGGCCTGAGTGCGGTCGAGGCGAAGGCGACTCCTCGGAGCCAGTCCGAACAATGGCTGCGGGATTACGCAGAGGGCATCCCTGTGGACTACGACGAGCTCATGGAGAACGCGAAGTCCTACCTGGAGCACGGCGAATACTGGCATGAGGGTGATCGCTTCGACGGCGAATTCATTCCCCTGGAGTTCTGGAATCACTACGAGGCAGTAACCGGAACCAGCGTGCCGGAATCGAAACGCGGCTCCTTCTTCAGCTGCGCCTGCTAACCCACCCCGAAGGAAAGGACTCCCCATGCCATACGTCACCGTTCACGTCGATTCCGCCGACGTCCTCGACGATCTGGCCGACGACGAGCTTCGCAAGGAGCTGCAGCGCCGTGCTGCCAAGAAGACCGGAACATCCGCCAGTGCCGCCGACTACCGCATCCCGGCCGAGGTCGCACGCAGCACGCTCGACGAAGCGGCGAACCTGCTCCGCAAGATGGAGCGGATCGACCTCGCCTTCAAGCTGGACGAGATCAACGAAGATTACATCCGCGCCTAACGGAAAGGACTCCCCATGCCCCGCATCCGCGACTTCAAAGACCCCAATCGCTACCTTGCCCTGGAAGGCATGTTCTCCGCCGACCGCTACCGCCGCTTACGTGCGGAAAGCCTCGTGGGTGCCTGCGAGTGCCGCGAGTTGCTCACCAACCCGACCTGCGACCTGATGCCCCGCTACTCGCCGGACGACCCGCGTGTGAAGAAGGCGGTGGGAGTCTGGATCGAACGGGCCGAGCGGTTCCACGAGATCGCCATGGGATGGAAGCCCCTGAACGGCACGTTCGTGGTGATCGGCGAGGCTGGAAGCGGGGTGGTCGAGAATCCATTTGTGGAGACGACGCTTTCGGGAAAGGAGGCCGCATGACCCCCGCCCCGGAAACCTACCAGCAGTGGCGCGACCGCCTGGCCGCCAACCGCAAGGCTCGCATCGCGGCGGAAACCGATCCCGTGGAGCGGGAACGACTGGAGGCCGTGGACGCGATGTGCGGGGCGGTGGACCAGTTCGTGGGCCGGATGGTGTGCATCGATATGGCCGGCGAGGGCGCGGACCGGACCGTGGAGGCAACGTGGCGGGACGGCAAGATCGTGGCCGTTAGTCAGTCGAACAACTAACCGAGGAGCAAGGAGGCTCTATGGGCATCACAAAGGAAGACCGCGAAGCACTGGACCGGTGGAAGGACTACTTCAAGCAGAACCCGGCCGATGGTCCCGGGCCAGCCTTCCTCGACATCGCCATTCGAGCCGTAGCTGCCCACGACCATCTGGCGGAGCAGAACACGAGCCTTGCCAGAAAGTTTCGGAGGGCCGAGCACGAGATGGATCGGCTGCTCGACGATTACAACAGGCTGGTCGGCAAGAAGCCGGCCCCTCGCGATCCGCTACCTTCAAAACGTACCTGCAAAGGCTGCGGCTGCGATATCTCGAAGAAGCATCCGAATGCCCGCTTTCACAGCCAGGCTTGCAAGGACGGTTACTGGAATCGAACCAACCCGCGGGGCATGTACGCCAACCTGAACCCGGATCGCCCGGAGTACGACCCCTGGGCTGCCTACCTGGAGACGGTCCATCCGTTTAGCGAAGAAGCCATTCAGGGATAGGGAGGTGTCATGTACCAAGGAGTGGGATGGGACGTTGAGTCCACGGTGAGCTACCTGAACGAACTCGGCGAGCGGACCATGCGGAGCGAGCTCTTCGCCGTCGCCGAGCTGATCGAGAGGACGGCGAAGGACCGGGATTACTGGAAGGAGCGGGCATCCGACGAGTTGAACCGGTCGCTGAGGCACGGCCAGAAGATGATGGGCATCGTTCTAAAGGGGCTGGTGGAGCAGGCTGAGCCTTCCACAGAAACCGGTCCTGAGTTGAACAACTGACTGAGCAAGGAGGCTCGAATGAAAAACTACTTCTTCAACAACCGCTTCGTGGCTGCCTACATGGCGGAGCAGTACGGAGTGCGGTACTGGGGCGACAAGCCCGGCCACGGTGCCTACCTGCCGAATGAGGAGATCCTGGAACGGGAGATCGTGCGCGTCCATCCGGACAGCCTACCGCTGTTCGATCCTAGGATCGGGGACATGGTTCGCGTGGCGATCGAGGGCAACGTCTTCGATTGGCTCGGCATGATGGTGGACGACAAGGAAGACGTGGAACGCTACGCCGCCGAGCAGGTCATCCTCCGCGAGGGCAAGCCGTTCCATTGGCCCCATGCGGAGGCCGCATGACAGAGAAACCAGGTCTTCCGAGCCATTATACCTTCGAAGAGGCCAACGAGCTGATTCTCAGGCGTGGCCGTGCCATCCGGCTCAGCTACACCGTCACGCCTGTGGAGGAGAAGGGCGCTGAGTGGCCAGCAGAATCGAGTGAGACAACCAACTGAGGGAAGGAACCCCATGGAAATTGAAGCATCGAACGACAACTCAAACTCCCTGACGCAGGCTGGGCCCGGTTCCCCTTGGCTCCCCAGCGAGGAGATCCAGCTCGCGTCCCGTTGGGAGGTGATCCGCCAAGAGCTGCACGTGTTTTGGCTGCGGATCACAGGAAGGCTGGGCCGTGATGAGTAGCGTAGTGGAAGACCTGGAGAAGGTCAAAGAGGCGCTCGAAGCCTCACTCCGGCACGTCCCCCGGCATCTGGAGAAACGCGAGGGGTTCTTCACGCGGTTCCTGCCGAACCCCGATCACGCCACCGCTAGCGAAGCCTTCGCCATGATGCCGGGACTGATCGAGCAAGCTGAGCAGACTGGCTGGCAACCGATCTCATTGGCTCCGCGAGACGGGACGGAGATCCTGGCCTACTGGGATCAGAGCCGCTGCCACGGGATCGTCGGCTGGTTTGGTTGCTGGATGTCCTCGGATGACCTCCCTGTCTCCGCTCCTACTCACTGGATGCCCTTGCCCGCTGGCCCGCTCCCCAAGGTCGCAGCAAAAAGCGAGGCGGCATGAAGCTCAACACCTGGAACTTCCAGCGAATCCGCGACGCCGTGGCCGCTGCAGAGAACGCTCAGACCGCCAACTACGAGGATCTTGCCGACCAGATTCTGTACCGCTTGGCCGACGAGATCATGAGGAACAGGCAGCCTGCGCCGGAAGGCGAGGCCCCATGACCTCCATCGCAGACGAACTCCGCGAGATCCACGAGAACATCGCCACCCTGATCGCCGCCAAGGACGAGAAGGACGCCAACGGCGAGACCGAGCGTTACCACGAGCTGAAGCGGAACGCGTGGGGGAACGTCCGGCGTGCCGAGAAGGTCCTGCCGGGGCTGGCTGAGCGTGTCGCCGAACTGGAGCAGCAGATCGAGACCTGGCGAGTCGAGCATCGCGTGAAAACCGCCTACAAGCTCTTCTACGGCGACGGGCTCTCCCTCGGCGAGGTCGCGGAACAACTTCACTGCTCCATCTATGACCTCTCGCCCTGGCTCACTGCGGCGGCGACCAGGATGGCCCTCGATGCGGCTCTACCCCAGCCCCCGGCGGAAAGCGAGGGGGAATGACCCACACAGAACTTCCAGGGGGCGATCTTTGCGGGCGGCGTGCTCGTGCTGTCGATCCTTGCGAATATCAAGGCGCGGCGCGACCGCAGGAGGAACCTATGACGTCCACACCCGACCACACCTGCGGCGGAAGGACTGACGGCTACGGCGGCTTCACCTGCGTTCGGTGCGGGGAGTATCACCCAGCCGACCATCTGGATGAACGCACCGAGAAGCTGCCGATGGACCGGAAGGCGGTGATCGATCGGATGGCCGAGGCGAAATGGGAGCAGTACCGAGCCGTGGACGGACAGAACCGCGTGCCATGGGAGCGAACCATAGAGATCGTCAGGGAGTCGCTACGCGCCGAGGTGGCCGAATACCTCGACGCCAGCGGGCTGATGGAAGCTCTTTCCGTCCGCACCAGCGAGGTGGACTACCTCGACGGGGAGGTGAAGCGGCTCCAGGCCGAACTCCGCCACCTCAAGGGCCGCCCCGCCGTGCCGGGCAAGCCGCTGGAGGTTCAGCCGCGTGACGAGCTTCTGGTCGCCATCAACGAGCGTGACCTGCTGATCGAGTCCCAGCAAAGCATGATCCGCGAACTGGACGAGAAGCTGGCGGAGATGGAGGCGGACGTGGAACGAAAGGATGAAGCCCTCCGCGAAATGCGAGAGGTGACGCGGCCTTGCACACGGGACACGCACCGTGGGGCCGGATCGTGTGACCGCTGCCTGATAGATGAAGCCCTCGCCCCACAGCCCGCCGGGGCCAAGCCCGCATGACCGACCGGGCCTACTGGATTCTCCTGCACTCGGTATGGGCCGTGGGTGCGTTCTGCTGCGATGGTGGATGGCAGAAGGTGCTCTGCTGCCTGCTGGCTATAGGCTGTGCCGTCGCTGCTGCTCTGGATCTGGATATGCCGTGACTCAGCTCCCCGACCTCGACGACTCGTTCCTCGACGACCCGTTCCACGGGGCAGCGTGGGCCGCGTTCGCCGAGCTGTACCGCGAGACGGGCGGGATGCCGGATTCCGAGGCCACCCGGATCCGGGCGTACCGGATCTACGAGGAGGAGCTGGCGGGGAAGAACCGAGAGAAAACCATCACGAGCAAGGAGGCTCCATGACCTACTACGAGTGCCACATCACCATGCGGGGCGACCCGAAAACCATCGAGCCGTTGCCTTGAGCATCTCAGCGGACCGTAGTAACTTGTGGCCAGGCTGCGATTCGACAAAGCCACGTGAACAACAAAAGCGAACCACCGAATGTCACAAAGCTTTTGAAAGTGGTTACTTAGGGACATTTTGCAATTCTGTTGAAGTCCGTGATCAAGTTCGGCAGAATGAAATTGGTCAACCGTCGCTACCCCTCACACACCTATCAGAATGGAGAGCAGGAAGTGCTGGCAAAACCCTACTTGGTACCTCTTGTGGCGACAGTGATTGCGTTGGTATCCAATTCTGACGCCTGTTCCGAAGATATAAAACTCGACGACCGGGCTAGAGGCATCGTCGAGAATCTGGAAAGTAAGCTAAGAGACCTCTTTCCCCGCCCTGGCCTGACTGTACTTGGCGTAAAGGTATATATCGAGCGTGAAGTAGGGATCGACAATGTGTCGTACAACGTCGAAACTGGAATTGTCTCGATCAACGCTCATGTTCGCTACTACACTCCCAGCAAAGCTGTCATCAACATGGCAGGGCTGGGCATTGACGTGACTACTAACTTCGACACTCAGTTCGATGTCCCGTCGAATGATCTCAAAAAGTTCAAAGTTGAATTCGACTTACCAAAAGGGTGGGGCTCGATTGACGTAAATCTGGGAGCGATAAAGCAAGTTCTGGACGGCGACCTGGCGGCCGCCCTTGAGCTTATTCCTAACGGGGGACTCGTAAAGAGAGATATTTCATCGGAGTACGACGCTCGAAAAAAGTGGTATCAAGACAATTACGGCAAAGACAATATCTATTTTTCAAGTTCAGATTTCGTCCGCTGGGCCGGACTGGAAACAGCAGGCAATTGGGCTGGGGGCCTAATCGCCTCAGGGGGATCATATGCAACGCAAATCGCAAACGAAGCTATAAATGAGGCAAGAAAGGAGCTCCCACATATCGCAGCGTGGCTTAAAACTCGTGGAGCCACAGCAGCTGAAAGCGCAGCGCAAGACTTATTGTCCGGAAAACCGATATCCTTGCCAGAACTAAAGCTGGTCTGGCAAAAAGTCATGTACCACTCCAAAGTTGTTATCGGCGGCCGTGATTTGCCGGACCAGCCAGTCCCCCATCTTGCGTTTGTTCTTGTATGGACAGGCCCATCCACCCCAACGGTTGCCTTTGACGCCGGAAACCAACCTACAGTATCAGACAACGATTCTCGGGCAAAATGGAAGATCGGTGCTCGATACGCGATTGGGGCGAGTGGCTGTCGCATTGTGTATATGACACCTGGAGGACCTGCCGAGAAGGCGGGATTAAGTATCGGAGATGTCATTACGAAGCTAAACGGAAAATCGGTTGGCTCGGCTGATGCGACCACCGATCTCTTGGTCAGGGAGGTGAAGAAGTCTATCAATCAAATCGTTAGCGTTGACGTTCTCTCAAGCGGATCGGCCAGGACCCTCAATATGGAACTGGCCCCAGTCTTCTGACGCTCAGGCGTTGAGTCTTGCTCTGGAGTTCCCGACGTGCAACCACTTTCGATTCTCACGATCATCACCTTGACCTTGATCGCAGCAACACAAGCTGTTGGTGCTGACAAGCCAACAGACAGAAGTTCGGCTGAGGGCAAAACCGAAAACGTTGCAAGATACCAACTCGGCGGATTCGGAGCCAACGCTACCGCTTCGCTCGGTATCAACGTTAAGTATCCAACAGACATTCCTCAAGGTATCACAATTTTGGGATTCGAAGTCGATTCTAAGGCGAAGGAGGCGGGGATTGTACTTAACGATGTTCTTCTTGAGGTAGATGGAAGCCCGGTTGGGTTTATACGAGGTCGATACTATGAACCCTGGACTAAGTATGGCCGATCCGGAGACAGTACGACCGAACTCCTGATTTCATACTCCAGTGGGGGCGAACGGAAATACTACTATCCTGACGTCAAGACAAGCGTCGTAGCCGGGGAAAAGTACATGATGCTTCCTCCAGATTTCTTTATTGAATTGAAACCGAAGGCAAGAACCTCCCCCGAAGATCGAACCCATAACGTCGCTCGTTACGTGTTGGGATATGGCAACTTCAGCAAATATGCAAAGTACGAACTCGGGGCCGGTGTTACATACTCGTATGGAGGCGGCGCGACTATTGCCACCTTGAAGCCCGGAGGTGCAGCTGCCGCTGCTGGACTTAAAGTTGGTGATCACATACTCGAAGTCGACGGCGCACCTGTAGGTGTTTTCGGGGACAGGGTTTACGAGGTCTGGCGACAATACGTACATTCGAAGGACGAGGAGGTCGAGTTCCTGGTCGCTTTTGATGACCCCTCGACAGGCCAGGCGCGCTACTATTACCCCAAAATCAAACTTACGAAATTAACTACGGGAGGTTGAGGTCGTCTCAACGCCACTTTTGAATGCATGTTTTAGAGTAGATCAAATCGCGTACGGGCGTCTGCAGAGAAGCTGCGTTCTGCGTTTACGGATGCGTAATTTCCATCGAAAAACACCCCCTTCGATGGTATGTTTAGTACAGCCATGGAGCAACATGTTTCCGCTCACGCCTTCCGGGTGGCACTAGTAGGCGAGATCTCATAATGCCATACGAGAGTCGCCGAGCCTCTGCATCCCCATCCTTCCTAAACACCTGCCCAGCTAACACGTTCTATCGAATCGGACCTAGAATCCCCATGGGACTTACCTGTTTCCCGGGGGATTGACCGATGAGCGACGAGCTGGAAGCGGCCTTGGCCGAACTGAACGAGGCTCGCGAGAAGCTGGAGGCGGTCCGGGCCACGCTGACGCAGGTTCTCGACGTTTCCGGTGGGGATCAAGCCGTGGTCGAGAAGGCGAAGGCCCGGCTGGAACGGATCGACGATGATGTGGCGAGTGTGGAGCGGGCGATTACGGAGGTGGCGAGGCAGGTGGTGGGGGCCTGACTCGGCTACGTCATCCGACATTGACCCCGCCGCCCCCTCCCCCTGCATCTCCTTAAGCGAAGCTCCTCAGAATGTACCGGCGGTCGAGGGCGTAAACCGTCCGGGAATGCTGCTCGGCTCCCCCGCCCGCGAGGTTGTCGAAGTCCGATTCCAGAACCGCTGTATCGCGATCGAAGACGTACCAGCTCACATCTTCGCTGAATGGCTCCGTGGTCAGCGACCCCTCGTACTTGTACCAGAAGTTCCAGTCCTCTGGCTTTGGCAAGAAGTCGAGCGGATTCACTCCCGCCGATATCCTCCGCTGCTCCATCTTCGCTCGCGGGGCGTCTACTACCCCTCGCAGCTTCGCGTTGAGCTTCTCGGCAGACTTCCTCTGCTCGGCTCCCGCATCTCTATGGAAAAGCGTCCCGAGCACCAGCTTTGGACCGGTGCCGTCCGGATCGTCATCCGGAGACGTCCCCATCGTGTGGAGGAGGTGCGCCTCGTAGTCGGCACGATGGCCCGCGGGGTACGTGTCGTTGACGAGCCGGTGTTCCGCGAGGTCGTGGAAGTGAAGCTTCCGGACGACCCAGGGCTGGCCATCGAGGACGAAGTGCTCGAACTGCTCGAACACGAAGTTCTTTGATTCCAGGTCGAAGTGCCCTGCGAGTTCGTTGCCCGAGTAGTTGGGATAGAGGTATCCCTCTGGCACGTCGATCTTCCAGGTCTTGTTCTTGACGATTTTGATCGGCGACTGCTGGGTTCCGATGATCGGCATGGCAGGCTCGCTGGTGTCAAATGGTTCGCAAAACCTCGGCGTGCCGATTATGGCGGCGAGGTGGAGTGGGAGCAAGCGTCGGGGTTAAGGTGAACTCCTTTCAACGAGTGGACTTCACGGGCGGCTTTACCGACTCCAACCCCGCCCAAGAAATCGGGTATACTGGCGAACACTCTCTGGCAGGCCGATGCAGACCCCAGAAAACCAGCCGGTGAACCATGATCGACTCGATGGCCTCTCTCGCGTTCTCGGTCTATTCCGCCAAGGGCGTCTACGCCGCGTTGCTGGGATCGGGCGTCTCCCGCTCTTCGGGCATCCCCACCGGCTGGGACATCACGCTCGACTTTGTCAGGAAGCTGGCGGCCCTCCGCGATGAGAACCCATCCGATCCAGAGGCGTGGTACCGCGAGGCCTACGGGAACGACCCTGACTACTCGGTCTTACTGGAGCAACTCGGCAAGGAACCTGGCGACCGAAATTTCTCCCTCCGTCCCTACTTCGAGCCGACGGACGAAGAACGCGAGGAGGGAAGGAAGCGGCCGACTCCGGCCCATAAGGCGATCGCGGCTCTGGTGGCGAAGGGCTATATCAAGGTCATCGTCACCACGAACTTCGACCGGCTGATGGAACAGGCCTTGGCGGAGTTCGGAGTCACCCCAGACGTCGTGTCGAACGCCGACCAGGTCAGAGGCATGAGGCCGCTGGCTCACTCCCCGTGCACGATCATCAAGGTGCATGGCGACTACACCGACACCCGCATCAAGAACACCACGAGCGAACTCGAAGGCTACGAGCCGGAAATAAACAGGTTGCTCGACCAGGTCTTCGACGAGTACGGCATGATCGTTTGCGGCTGGTCGGCAGACTGGGACCAGGCTCTCCGGGCCTCCATCGAACGGTGCCCCAACCGCAGGTTCACGACCTACTGGTCGGCCTACGCGACCGTTTCGGGCAAGGCTCAGGAGCTCTGCACCAGGCGAGCTGCTCAAATCATCTCGGGCATGGGCGCCGACGACTTCTTCGGCCAACTTCAGGAGAAGGTCGAGGCGTTGGAGGCGATGGACACGTCGCGTCACCCGCTGTCCAAGCAGATGGCGGTGGCCTCGGTCA
>Ga0209958_1000773_pt1 | contig 38829 bp, 38 predicted proteins | sample ThiBio_inoc_plan_FD_183942 | JGI IMG/M metagenome (GOLD analysis project Ga0209958, IMG submission 183942) | Wastewater bioreactor microbial communities from Cape Town, South Africa - Thiocy_inoc_plan (SPAdes) | ecosystem: Engineered > Bioremediation > Thiocyanate > Unclassified | place: South...
GTGGTGGAACCACTGGCGCGCCAGCGGTTCGATCTCGGTCGCGGCCCACAGCGTCCACTGGTACAGGCCGGCGACGCCCTCGGGCGTGTCGCTCCACAGGCCGCCCGCCGGGCGCGTCTGCGCCAGGTGCAGCGTGATGGCCAGCGACTCGAACAACAGCAGGCCGCCGTCGTCGATGGCGGGCACGGTGCCATTGGGGTTGATCGCCAGGTAGGCCGGCTCGCGGGTCTCGGGGCCGTTGTAGTGCCAGGGCACATGCCGGTAGGGCAGGCCCAGTTCCTCGGCGGCCCAGAGCGGGCGGATCGCGCGCGACGCGGCGATGCCATAGATCGTCAATGCCATGGGGGTCCTTTGCGGGGGTCGGTGAAAAGGCGGGTTCAGCGGGTGGCGGCCTCGCAGGCCAGGGCCATGCCGTCCTTGCGCGGATCGGAGCCGCCGAGCAGCTGGCCATCGGGCGCGCGCAGCACCATCTGCGCGCCGCCGAAGTCGCTGCGCCCGCCCAGCTCGCCCTGTCCGGTGGGCTCGGCGTAGCCGGCCGCGCGCAGCGCGCGCACCATGGGCTCGGGTGTGCCGGCCTCGATCGCGAGGGCGCGCTCGCCCTCCAGGCGCCAGCGCGGCGCGGCGATGGCCTGTTGCAACTCCTGCCCCCAGGCGGCCAGGCGCACCAGGAGCTGCACCTGGCCCTGCGGCTGCATGGCACCGCCCACCACGCCGAAGCCGGCGTGAAAGACGCCGCCACGCAGCGCGGCCCCAGGCACCACCGTGTGGTAGGGGCGCTTGCCCGGCGCGGCGCCGTTGAGCTGGCCGGGTGGGGCGAAGCCGAAACCGCGGTTCTGCAAGGCGAAACCCGCGCCCGGCACGCCGATGCCGCTGCCGAAGCGCTTGAACACGCTGCTCATCAGCGTGACCGCGAAACCCTCGGCGTCGACCACCACCGTGCACACGGTGTTGCCCGCCGGGTCGGCGACCACGCGCTTGGCGTGGGCCATGGCCTCGCCCATGCAACGGACCATGTCCAGCGCGCTGCGCGGGTCCTCGGGGTCCAGGGGCAGCGCATCCAGGGCTTCCAGGGCGTGCAGCACGGCCAGGCCGTGGGTATTGGGCGGGCACTGCAGCACCTCCAGGCCCCGGAAGCGCCCGCGCAGGGGCGTGCAGAACCCGCCGCTGTGGGCCGCGAAGTCGCTGGCGGTCAGCACGCCGCCGCGCGCGCGGCTGGCCTGCTCGGCCGCGGCGGCGGGCGCGCCCCGGTAGAAGGCGTCGGGGCCGCCGTGGGCAATGGCCTCCAGGGTGGCGGCCAGTTCGGGGTTGTGGAAGGCCTCGCCCGCGCGTGGCGGGGCGTCGGCGCGGTACAGGCGCGCGCTCACCGGGTCGCTGGCGATCACCGGCTGGAACAGCGCCCACTCGCGCGCCGCGACGGCGCCGACGGCGAAGCCGTCCCGGGCGGCGGCGATCGCCGGCGCGAACAGCCCGCGCCAGGGCAGCCGCCCATGCCGCTGATGCAGGTCGTGCCAGCCGCGCACCGCGCCCGGTACGGTGAGGGTGTGCACGTGGCGCTCGGGCAACCGGGCGCCGGAAAACGGCGCCAGCAGCCCGGCCTCGAAAGCCATCGGCGAGCGGCCCGAGCCGTTGTAGCTCTGGGGTTCGGCGCCCGGCGGCACCAGCATGGCCAGCAGATCGCCGCCGATGCCGGTGGCCATGGGCTCCACCACGCCCATCACGGCGTCCGCCGCAATGGCCGCGTCCACCGCGCTGCCGCCCTGGGCCAGCGCGCCCGCCGCGGCCTGCGCCGCCAAGGGGTGGCCGGTCGCCACCATGGCCGTCTCGCCGCGAACCGCGCAGGGAAGGGGGCTGTTGTGCATGGGTCGTTCGCCTAAAAGAATACAGTATACAAACACATGGGGGCAGCGACAAACCCCCGGGCAACGCCTGTCCAAGCCCTTCGCTTTCCGGGCAAGCCCTTTCCTTGGGGGTGGGCACAAGGCCTGGCACGAAGCCTGCATTCCGTGGCCGCATCTGATGTATACGGTATTCACAGATGCCCTCACTCCAGCCCAAACACCCCAAAACCACCCCTGAGACGGGCAAAAACGCACCACTCTGGGTCGATACAGGCCCCGTTGTGGCGCGGGAAAACCCTGAAACGCCAAAACAGTATTCTGTATACGATCTCGCCCGCCACCGAAGCACCTGCGCCTGAACACAGGACAGCCAAGCACAGAACCCCGCCGGCAGAAACAAGAGGGAAGGCCGCCGGCCAACCACCCCACGGTGCCGCCCGCACCGGTCGCAGCCCACCAACCACCGCCTGACCCTGCAGGCACCACACCCACGGACAAACCCATGGATTCCAACGTAACCCTGACAGCGGCGCACTGGATGTACCTGCTCGGCGTGATCAGCATCATCGTGACGATGGTGTTCCGCGCGAACGTGCTCGTGCCCTCGATCGCCGCCACCTTTCTCGTCGGCCTGGCCTGGACGGGCAACCCCCTCGCCGGCGTGGGCAGCGTCTACAGCGCCAGCCTGGTGGCCGCCAAGGAGCTGTTCAACATCTTCCTGGTGATCGCGCTGATGACGTCGCTGCTCAACGCCCTCAAGGCCTTGAAGTCCGACATCCTGATGGTGCGGCCCTTCCGCCTGCTGATGAAGAACGGGCCGGTGTCGTACCTGCTGCTGGCGGCCATCACCTACTTCATCTCGCTGTTCTTCTGGCCCACGCCCGCCGTGCCGCTGGTGTGCGCGGTGCTGCTGCCCGCCGCCATCGCGGCCGGCCTGCCGCCCATCGTGGGCGCGGCCGCCATCGCCGTGGCCGGCCAGGGCATGGCGCTGTCGTCCGACTACGTGATCGGCGTGGCCCCCGGCATCAGTGCCAAGGCCGCGGGCGCGGCGGCGGCGGTGATCGCCGACCGCGCGCTGGCGCTGTCCATCATCACCGGCGTGGTCGCGCTGGTGCTGATCTTCATCTTCCACCGCCGCAAGTTCCAGCCCGCCAGCCCACTGCACCTCGAGCGCTGGCAGGAACTGGCCGTCAAGGGCGAACTGGCGCACGAGCACGAAGGCACGACCCACAAGGCCGAGATCGCCCAGGGCACCAGCCGCGAGCACCAGCCGGTGACCAGCCAGGACCTCAAGCGCGAGCTGCAGAGCGTGCCGGCCGAAGAATTCAAGTGGTCCAAGCTGTTCGCCATCGTCACGCCGCTGGTGTTCCTGACGGTGATCGTGCTGATGGTGCTGCCCAAGCTGGGCGTGCCGCTGGGCGACTTCAAGGGCGGCGCGGGCGCGTCGCTGGTGGGCGGCGCCGCCGCGCTGCTGATGATCTTCGCCACGCTGGCCATGAAGGGCGCGCGCCAGATGCTGGAAGCCAGCGCCGACCACATCACCGAGGGCTTCGTGTTCGCCTTCCGCGCCATGGGCTCGGTGCTGCCGATCGCCGGTTTCTTCTTCCTGGGCGCCAGTGAAACCGCGGCCGCCATCTTCGGTGGCGACGCATCACAAACCCCCAGCCTGCTGTTCGACCTGGTGCGCAGCGCGCAGGACTGGATCCCGCACAACCCGCTGTTCGTGGCCTTCGGCCTGCTGATCGTGGGCATGGTCACCGGCATCGACGGCTCGGGCTTCTCCGGCCTGCCGCTGACCGGCGCGCTGGCCGGCGCCCTGGGCCCGGTCTCCAACATCGACGCCACCACGCTCGCCGCGATCGGCCAGATGGGCGCGATCTGGACCGGCGGCGGCACGCTGATCGCCTGGTCCTCGCTGATCGCCGTGGCCGGCTTCGCGCGGGTCCCGGTCACCGACCTGGTGCGCGTGCTCGCGCTGCCGGTGCTCATCGGCCTGGCGGCGTCCACCGTGCTGGCCGTCGTGCTGTTCTGAATCCCCTCCCCCACCACCCCCAAACCTGCGGTATTCCCATGAAAAAAAGCATCCTGCTGATCTCCGCCACGCTGGCCACCGGCGCGGCCATGGCGCAATCCAGCGTCACCCTGTACGGCCTGGCCGACATGTACCTGTCGAGCCAGAAGAACCCCGCCACCGGCCTGCGCATGAGCAAGCTCGACAGCAGCGGCGTCTATGAAAGCCGCTTCGGCTTCAAGGGCAGCGAAGACCTGGGCGGCGGCTACAAGGCCAACTTCCAGCTCGAGTCAGGTTTCGCGATGGACAGCGGCGGCGCCCCCGCCCTGTCGTTCACGCGCCAGTCCTGGGTCGGCATCTCGGGCGGCTTCGGTGACCTGCGCTTCGGCAAGGCCTGGAGCGCGTTCGACGACATCAGCGGCACGGCGCTGGCGGCCAAGAACTCGGTGCTCGCGCCCAACCAGGGCGCGTGGCTGAGCACCTCGTACAAGGACGCGCCGAACAACGGCGTCTACTACGCCTCGCCCAACTTCGGCGGCTTCAGCGGCGTGGTGAGCTACGGCACCGGCGAGAACAAGACCGCCGCCGATGGCGCCGGCTCGATCACCAGCGTGCACGTCAAGTACGCGGGCGGCCCGGTGTTCGCCGGCGTCGCTTTCCAGAACGAGAAGGCCACGAGCAATTCCACGGCGATCAAGTTCACGCGCGTCAACGGCTCGTACGACTTCGGCCCCGCCAAGCTGCTGGCCAGCTACGGCCGCGTGGCCTACGGCGCGGACGACACCAAGGAATGGACCATCGCCGCCGACGTGCCCCTGGCCGGTGGCTGGCTGCTGTCGGGCGGTATCGCGCAGTCCAAGGGCTCGGTCACGGGCTTCGTGGGCGACCCCAACTACACGGGCAAGCTGGTCACCACGGTGGCGCCCGGCGCGCCGGACGTCAAGCGCACGGGCTGGAGCGTGGCGGCCTTCTACAGCCTGAGCAAGCGCACCACGCTGTACGGCGGCTACCGCGCCAACACCATCAAGACGCCGGGCGCCGCCGACCAGGACGGCAGCGTGCTGGGCGTGGGCATGTACCACCTGTTCTGACGCAGACGCGCGGGGGGCCGTGTTCCCCCCGCTGTTCATCCGTCGAGTTTTCCTTTGGAGCCCTCCACGTCAGGGCATTCGCCGCGGCTTCGGGCCGCGGTCTTTTTTGGGCGCTCGAATAGAATCGGCCGGCTTCGGACCCAGCCCCGGCCCCGCCCGACGCCCCGCCGAACACAGAGCCACGCCCACACCATGAACCTGCCACGCAAGGAAGCCTCGCTGGGGGCGAGCCATTCGCCCCTGACCACGCTGGTGGTCGAGGCCCTGCGCGAACGCATCATGGGTGGCGCCATCTCGCCGGGCGAGCGCCTGGTGGAGAGCCGCCTGTCCGACGAACTCGGCGTCTCGCGCATGCCCGTGCGCGAGGCCCTGCGCCAGCTGGCCGCCGAAGGCCTGGTCACCATCGAGCCGCGCCGCGGCGCCTCGGTCACCGCCTTCTCGCCCGAGCAGGTGCGCGAACTGGTCGAGGTGCGCGCCACGCTCGAAGGCCTCAACGCCAAGCTCGCCGCGCAGCGCCACGACGAGAAGCAGATCGCCGCGATGGAAAGCATCCTGGCCGAGGGCACGCGCATGGCCACCAGCGACGACCAGGCCGCGCTGCTGGAGATGAACCAGCGCTTCCACGACGCCTTGGGCAGCATCGCCGCCAATTCGGTGCTGCAGGAGCTGATGCGCTCGCTGCGCGACCGCACCGCGCTGATCTTCGCCCCGCTCAACCGCACGCGCGGCCAACAGAACTGGGACGAGCACGCCGCGATCCTGCGCGCGGTGATCAAGGGCGACGCGGAACTCGCCTCGCTGCTCGCCATGCGCCACGTGTACAACGCGGCGCAGATGGAACCCTGAACAGGAACACCCCCGCCGCGCCGCGCGCGACCCCCTCAAGGGGGCGACACCAGCGGCCCGGCAAAGCCGCTTCCGCGGTATCTCTGGCCTTGGGGCTGTCTCAGTTCGCCGCGCCTTGAAGGCGCTGCCACACCAAACCGGCCAGCGCCACGTCCTCCAGGCCCACGCCCACCGACTTGTAGAGCGTCACCGCCTGCGCGTCCTGCCGGCCGGGCTTGAGGCCCGCGACCAGTTCGCCCAACTCGACGATGCGCGCGGGGTCCAGCGCGCCGGGCGCGGCCAGCACCAGGTCGCCCGCTTCCTGCAGGGTCTGCGGCTTCCACTCCACGGCGATGGTCGCGGCCCGGCGCAGGGCCGCGTCGTCGAGCTCGCGCGTGTGCGGCAGGCTGGAGCCGATGGCGGCGACGAAGCTGCCCGGCGCCAGCTGCTCGCCGCGAAACAGCGGCGTGGTGGACCGCGAGGCGGTGACCACGATGTCGGCGCCCTCCACCGCGGCCTCGGGCGCGCACAGGCGCACCGGTACGCCGCAGGCGGCCTGCAGCTCCCCGGCCAGCGTGGGCGGCGCGTAGGGGTCGCTCACGCGGATCTCGCCCAGGGAGAAGGCGCGCGCCATCTGCACCGCGTGCATGCGGCCTTGCACGCCGGCGCCGTACAAGGCCATCACCCGCGCGTCGGCGCGCGCCAGGTGGCGCGCCGCGATCACCGAGCAGGCGGCGGTGCGCAGGCGGGTGATGGCGCCGGCGTCGAACGAGGCCAGCGCGCGGCCGTCGTCGGCGGCGAACAGCAGGATGACGAAGGTGAACTGCCCCTGGATGGTGGTGTAGACCTTGGCGCCGACCACGCCCTGGCCCGGCACCACCGCGCCCAGGGTGGAGAGCTTGACGCCGCCCGCCTCGGTGCGCACGCGCGCCTGCATCGCGGCCTCGCCGCGGCCGAAGCGCGCAAAGGCATCGTCCAGCACGGCCTGCGCGTCCTCGGGGCTGATGGTGGCGTCGACGACGGCGTCGGTGATGTGTTGCATGGTGGTGAAGGGTTCAGGCCGCGGACAGCGTGCGCAGCAGGACGACGATGGCGCCGATCGCCGCCATGGCGAGCAGCATCTTGCGCACCAGCGGCGCGGGCACGAAGCGCTTGATCGGGTTGGAAGCGAAGAAGCCGGCGAACATCCACGGCATCAGCAGGGCGCTCAGCAGGTATTCGTGGGCGCCCATGCGGCCCACCACGGTGAGCACCGTGATCGACACCGCCGAGCCGATGAAGAAGATGGCGCCGAAGGTGCCACGCAGCTGGGCCGCGCCCATGTTCTGCATGGCGATGGCGAACGGCGGCGCGCCGGCCGAGGTGATGGTGCCCATCATCCCCGAGGCCACGCCGGCCACGGCCATGTTGCGCCGCGAGGGCATCACCCGCCAGCCGGTCAGGCTCAGGCTCACGCCGGTGAGGATGAGCAGCGCGAACATCAGCGACAGCGTCTTCACCGGCAGCAGCACCAGGCAGGCCGCGGCCAGCACGGTGCCGCCGAGGCGGCCGGCCACGGCCACGCTGGCCAGGTTCCACTGGATGTCCGCGCGGTCGCGCAGGCCGCCCATCAACGCGAGCGGGCAACTCAGCACCAGCAGCGGGCCCGGCACCAGCTCGGGGAACCACATCGCGGCCAGGGGCGCGGCGAACATGGCGAAGCCCAGGCCGCTGACGCCCTGCAGGCAGGCACCGACCAGCACCAGCACGCCGGCCGCGAGGTAGTGCAGGCCGCTGACGCCCTGCACGAGGTCGGTGGACAGCCAGTCCATGGCGCTCACCAGGACACGGCGATGTCGCCCTTCACGAACGTCTGGCAGGCCATGCGGAAGCCCGCGGCCAGGTCCTCGTCGCTGAGGTGCTTGCGCTCCTTGGCCTTCACTTCGTCGGTGTTGTCCAGGCCCTGCTCGATGCGGCACTTGCAGGTGCCGCACAGGCCGCCGCCGCATTTGAAGGGAATGCCGCCCTTCTCGCGCAGCGAGACGCGCAGCAGGTTGCTGTTGTCCGGCGCGCTGACGAGCTTGTTGTCGTTGCTGATGAAGGTGATGTTGACGGTCATGGCGTGTTGAAGGCGGCGGGATCGCGGGGGCGCAGCTCGGCCTGGGTGCTGCCGTAGCTGCACAGATTGCGCAGCTCCCGGCGGGCCGATTCGAGGTCCGCGAAGGATTCAAGGAACTTGGAAGGCACCGAGTTGACGGTGTCCTGGCCGCTTTCATCGATCACCCGCACGCGCGTGGGCGCGGGCAGCTCGGCCACGAGGAAGCGGGCGCGCACGCGGCCGTCGCAGTGGTAGTCCCAGGCCTCGACCGGCACCAGGCCGTCGCTCGGCTCGGTGCGGAACTGGCCGGGCTTGCTGGTCAGGATCACGTAGGTGGTCATGGGGCGGTCCTTCGCGGGCGCGGGGGGTCAGTCCTGCTGGAGTTCGATGTCGTGCTCTATCCAGAGCTGGCAGGTCAGGCGCCAGCCCTGGTCCAGGCGCTCGCCGAGCTGCTTCTTCTCTTTCCAGTTGGGCGGCGGCAGGTGCTCGGCACCGGACAGCACGCGGGTGGCGCAGGTGGCGCACTTGCCCATGCCGCACTGGTACTGCAGGTGCGGGTAGGGATAGGCCTTGATGCCCGCGCGCACCACCAGGTTGCTCTTGGGCGCCACCTCGTCGCGGTAGGTCTGGCCGTTCTTGTGGAAGGTGACGATGGGCATGTCGGCAGGGCTGGACTGGTCTTGGATTCGGAGAAAGTATACAGTATACTTTTAACGACGGCGCTCATTTGCCCGTTGATTCGGTCGGTTTTTGCCTTGGAATCGACCGCTATGTATACTGTATACGCCAATCGGTCGCGAGAGACCGCCCCGATGCCGGTGTCCACCCATCACCCACCAGGAGAGCCCCCATGTCCCAACTGCTCAGCCGAGACGAATTCCGCACCGCCCTCGAAAACGCCATCAAGGGCAAGAGCGCCAACCAGTCCCCCTTCAGCCTGGCCTGGGCCGGCGGCACGCTCTCGCGCGAGCACCTCGCGCGCTGGGCCGAGAACCACTACCACTACGTCGGCCCCTTCGCCGACTACCTGGGCTACCTGTACGCGCGCACGCCCGACCACATGACCGAGGCCAAGGACTTCCTGCTGGCCAACATGTATGAAGAAGAAATCGGCGGCGACCGCCACACCGACCTGCTGATCCGCTTCGGCGAGGCCTGCGGCACCACGCGCGAGCGCATCGTCGACGCCGACAACATGAGCCCCACCACGCGCGCCCTGCAAAGCTGGTGCTACGCCGTGGCCATGCGCGAAGACCCCGTGGTCGCCGTGGCCGGCCTGGTGGTGGGCCTGGAGTCGCAGGTGCCGTCCATTTACCGCAAGCAGACGCCCACGCTGCGCGAGAAGTACGGCTTCACCGACGAGGAAGTCGAGTTCTTCGACCTGCACATCGTGTCCGACGAGATCCACGGCGAGCGCGGCTACCAGATCGTGCTGGAGCACGCCAACACGCCCGAGCTGCAGAAGCGCTGCCTGCGCATCTGCGAGATCGGCGCCGAGATGCGCCTGCTCTACACCACCGCGCTCTACAACGACTACGTGGCCCCGGCCCAGCAGAAGCCGGTGCTGGCCAAGGCCGCCTGAGCCCCCGCGGCGGGCCGCGGCGCGGCCCGCCCCACCCGGCCCCTCCTTCCGATATGAACCACCACCGGCTGACCCTGGACGAGGTCGAGCTCCTGGTCGGCAGCGCCGGCCAGGGCGAGACCCTGGTTTTCGTGCACGGCTCCTGGGACGACCACAGCGCCTGGGACGCCGTGGCCGCGCTGCTGTCGCCGCGCTGGCGCGTCGTGGCCTACGACCGCCGTGGCCATGGCGGCAGCACCGAACCCGGTGGACAGGGACACATCAGCCAGGACGTGGCCGACCTGCACGGCGTGATCGAGGCCATCGGCCAGGGCCCCGTGCACCTGGTCGGCCATTCCTACGGCGCCTGCGTGGCGCTGCTGTACGCCGCGCGGCACCCCGAGCGGCTGCGCAGCCTGTGCCTGCACGAGCCGCCGCTGTTCGGCGTGCTGGGCGAATCGCCCGCGCACGCGCCGCTGGCGCAAGCCACCAAGGTGGCCATGGCGCGCGCGGCGGCGCTCATCGACAACGGCGAGGCCGCGCTCGGCGCGCGGGTCTTCGCGGAACAGGTCGCGCTCACCGGCCAGCCCTGGGAAGAGGTCATGGACGCGCGCATGCGCGCCACCTGGGTGGCCAACGCCGCCACCTGGCTCGACCAGTCGCGCGACCCCGAGCGGCTGGCGCTGTCTCCCGAACTGCTGGCCCACAGCCCGCTGCCCGTGCTGCTCACGCAGGGCGACCGCAGCCCCGAGGCCTTCGGCCCCGGCGTGGACCGCCTGGCCGCCGCCACCCCCCATGCCACGCGCCGCACCCTGGCGGGCGCGGGCCATTTCCCCCAGCTGACGCACCCGCAGGCCTTCGCGCACTGCCTGGGCGATTTCCTGACACCGCTTTCCTCCTCCACCGGAACACCCGCACCATGAGCACGACAGCCGAAGCCTTCCTCACCGAAATCAGCGCCCCGGGCCGGCCGGTCGAGGAGTTCCTGAACTACATCGACGGCCAATGGGTCAAGTGCCGCAGCGCGCGCACCTTCGACAACAGCAACCCGGCCCACACCGACGAGCTGATCGGCCGCTTCCAGGCCTCCACCGCGCTGGACGCGGAGGACGCGGTCAACGCCGCCACCGCCGCCTTCGAGGACTGGCGCAAGACCGCGCCGAGCCAGCGCGCCAAGATCCTGAACAAGGCCGCCGACTACCTGGAGGCCAACGCCCAGCGCTTCGGCGAGGAGCTCAGCCGCGAGGAAGGCAAGTCGGTCGCACTCGGCAAGGACGAATTCCTGCGCGCGGCCCAGACCTTCCGCTTCTACGCCATCGAGGGCCAGACCTTCGGCGGCGAGACCTACCCGCAGGACGACGCCAACATGATGGTCTACAGCCAGCGCGAGCCGCTGGGCGTGGTCTCCGTCATCTCGCCCTGGAACTTCCCGGCCTCCATCCCGGCGCGCAAGATCGCGCCCGCGCTGATCACCGGCAACACCATCGTCTTCAAGCCCTCGTCGGACGCGCCGCTGAGCGGCCTGCGCCTGGTCGAGGCCCTGGTCGAGGCCGGCATCCCCAAGGGCGTCATCAACTACATCACCGGCCGCGCCGGCGACGTGGGCCCCATCATCACCACCTCGAAATCGATCCGCGCGATCTCCTTCACCGGCTCCACGCAGGCCGGCATGCACATCCACCGCACCGTGCACCTGACCACGCGGCTGCAGATGGAGCTGGGCGGCAAGAACCCGCTGATCGTGATGGAAGACGCCGACCTGGACCAGGCCGTGGAACTCGCCATCAAAGGCGGCTTCTCGCTCACCGGCCAGGCCTGCACCGGCACCAGCCGCGTGATCGTGATGAAGGCCGTGAAAGAGGCCTTCACCAAGAAGCTGGTCGAGCGCGTGAAGACGCTCAAGATCGGCCCCGGCCACCAGCCCGGCATGGACCTGGGCCCGCTGGCCACGGCCAAGCAACTCGAGACCGTGCTGCACTACCTGGACATCGGCCGCCAGGAGGCGCGGCTGCTGTGCGGCGGCGAGCGCCTCAGCGGCGCGCCCTACGACAAGGGCTACTACGTGACGCCGGCCGTGTTCGACAAGGTCACGCAGTCCATGCGCATCGCGCGCGAAGAAATCTTCGGCCCGGTGATCGCCGTGCTCGAGGCCGACAGCTTCGCCAGCGCCATGGCCATGGCCAACGACAGCGAGTACGGCCTGTCGGCCGCCATCGCCACGCGCAACCCGCGCTACATGCACGACTTCGCCAACAACATCCAGTCGGGCACGGTGAAGATCAACCGCACCACCACCGGCAACCTGGTGAACGCGCCCTTCGGCGGCATGAAGAACTCCAGCACCTCCACCTTCCGCGAGTCCGGCCGCGTGGGCCTGGAATTCTTCACGCAGACCAAGGTCGTCTACCGCGGCCTCTGAACCCGCCCCGCTCTTACAAGGACAAGACCCACATGAAATCCGCTCTCAAGCTGCAACTGCCCGAAGCGCGCCGCATGGCCGCCGCCGCCCTCGACAAAGCCCAGGCCCTGGGCGTGCCCGAGACCGTCTGCATCACCGACGAAGGCGGCTTCCCGCTGGTGCTGGAGCGCATGGACGGCGCGCGGGTCACCGGCCCGCAGATCGCCTGGAACAAGGCCTTCACGGCCGCCGGCCACAAGCGCTCCACCCACCTGTTCAACACGCCGCCCAACGGCCCCGCCCTGCCCGGCAACGAGGCCTTCGGCATCCAGTGGAGCTTCGACGGCAAGTTCGCCGTCTTCGTCGGCGGCTTCCCCATCGTGGTCAATGGCGAGGTGGTGGGCGGCGTGGGCCTGAGCGGCGGCAACGGCGAGCAGGACACCGCCTGCGGCCTGGCCGCGCTGCAGGCCCTCAAGGACCTGCTGGCCGGGCAAGGCCTGGACGTGGTCGTCAAGGCCGACCTGAAGTACTGATGGTCCCGTCGCCGGAGCGCGCCATGGCCCACCGCATCACCTGGCTGGAAACCGGCCGCTGCTTCGACGCCGGCGCCGACGAGGCCGTGCTGAGCGCGGCGCGCCGCCACGACGTGCCCTTCGCCTACGACTGCCGCAACGGCGCCTGCGGCACCTGCCGCGTGCGCGTGGTGGAGGGCCAGGTGCGCTACGAAGACGAGCTGCCCATGGGCCTGAGCGAGGAAGAGGCCGCCGCCGGCCAGGCCCTGCTCTGCCAGGCGCGCGCCTGCGGCGACCTGGTGGTGAGCGTCGAGCCCGACCTGGGCCCGCCGCCGCAGCGCCTGCTGGCGCGCGTGGACAGCGTCGAGGCCCTGTGCGGCGACGTCACGCGCCTGTGCCTGGAACTGCCGGTGGAACCCGACTTCCGCTTCCACCCCGGCCAGTACATGAACGTGCACCTGCCCGACGGCAGCCACCGCAGCTTCTCCATGGCCTCCTGCCCGGCCGGCGCGCGCGTGGACTTCCACATCCGCCGCATCCCGGGCGGCCGCTTCACCGACGGCGAGCTCACGCAGCTGCAGCCCGGCGACGCGCTGGAGGTGGAGCTGCCCCTGGGCAGCTTCCGACTGCACCCGCAGGACTACCGCCCCATCGTGATGCTGGCCACCGGCACCGGCCTGGCCCCGCTCAAGAGCATGCTGGAATCGCTCAAGGACGACGAGGACTGCCCGCCCGTGCACCTCTACTGGGGCGCGCGCACCGAGGCCGACCTCTACCTCGACGCCGAGATCCGCGCCTGGGGCGAAGGCCTCTACGAGTTCCGCTACGTGCCCGTGCTCTCGCGCGCGGGCGAGGCCTGGAGCGGCCGGCGCGGGCACGTGCAGCAGGCGGTGATCGAAGACCTGGGCGCCGAACTCGGCGAGTGCGCCTTCTATATGTGCGGCTCGCCCGCCATGATCGCCAGCGCCAAGGCCGAGCTCGCGGCGCAGGGGGCCGACCCGGCCTTCTTCTACTCCGACAGCTTCCTGTTCCAGAGCGAACTGGTGGCGGGCTGAGGGGCGCCGCCCCCTCAGCCGGCGAACGCCTTCATGCGCGCGTGCAGCACCTGCACCAGCTGGCGCGCCGCCGGTGACAGCGAGCGGCCTTCCTTGACCAGCACGTAGATGTCGCGCGAGACGCGTGGCCCGCTCAGGGGCCGCGCCACCAGGTCCGGGTCGCGCGAGTAGCGCAGATAGGCGGCCGGCATGATGGACGGCCCCATGCCGCAGGACGTCATCCACAGCGCGGTGGACAGCAGGGACACCTCGCGCGCCACGTTGAGCCGGATGCCCGCCTGCGCGGCGGAATGGTCGATCAGCGGGCGCACGCCGAAACCGGGCCGCACGGTGGCCACGGGCACGCCGTCCAGGTCCTTCCAGCGCACCGACTTGCGCGCCGCCATCGGGTCGTCCTTGTGCAGCACCACGCTCAGGTGGTCGCCCATGAGGCGCTGCATCTGCACGCCGTCGTCCGCGCGGTCGGGCGTGCCGATGCCGAAGTCGGCGCGTTCGCCGATCAGGCGCGCGATGAACTGGTCGGGCGGGCAGTCGTCCACGTTGACCTGAATGTCCGGGTGCCGCTCGCGGAACGCGCGGATCACCGGCGGCAGCAGGACCTCCGCCAGGGTCGGCGTGCAGGCCACCGTGACACGGCCGCGCCGCAGCGAGGACAGGTCGTCCAGGCCGGCGCTCAGCGAGTCGATGTCGCGCAGCACGCGCTGCGCGGTCTCGATCACGTCGTGCGCCGCCGGTGTGGGCTGCAGCGAGCGCGTCGTGCGGTCGAACAGGCGCATCCCCAGCACCTCTTCCATCTGGCGGATCAGCACGCTCACGGCCGACTGCGTGACGTAGAGCTGCGCGGCCGCCGTGCTCAGGCGCCGCAGCTTGTAGACCGCGACGAAGGCGCGCAGCTGCTTCAGGGTGAGGCCGGTGACGCGGGACGTATTCATGAAGTCATTTTATGGATGCTTGAATAACTATCGATTTACGAATGAACGGATCTGGACTTCAATCGCGGCCTTCCCCCCGCCGACCGATGCCCCCCAGGGACACCCCGTGCGCCGCAACGACCGCCCCGATCACCCCCCGCCTTCGCCCGCGACCGACGCCCCGCCCGAGCGCGTGGCGCTGCGCCTGGGCGAGGCCCGGCTGCTGGGCCTGCGGCGGCGGGGCGTGTCGCGCTTTGGCGGGCTGCGCTACGCGCTGGCACCGGTGGGCGCGCGGCGCTTCGCCCCGCCCGCGCCCCTGCCCCTGCGCGGCGAGGTCGACGCCACCGGCACCGGCCCGATCGCGCCCCAGCTGCCCTCGGCGCTCGCCCCGGTGCTGGGCGCCTGCGAGGCGCCGCAGTCCGAGGACTGCCTGCACCTGACGGTCTGGACACCCGGGGCCGACGCGGCGCGCCGCCCCGTGCTGGTGTGGTGCCACGGCGGCGCCTGGCAAAGCGGCGGCGTGCTCGACTGGTACAGCGGCGAGGCCCTGGCGCGCCGCGGCGATGTGGTCGTGGTGGGCCTCAACGCGCGCCTGGGTCCCCTGGGCTGGCTGCTGGCCGACGGCGGCGTGGCCAACCTCGGCCTGCTGGACCTGGAGCTGGCCTTCCAATGGGTGGCGACCCATCCAGTGTTTGGGCGAGGCTGCGGGCCGGCGCCTGCTGTATGAAGCGGTTCGCGCGCGCCCTGCAGGACCAGGATCAGCCGATCACCCCGCCCGCCGCCCCCCCACCTGATTCACCACCAAGCCCAGCAGCACCGCCCCCGTCCCCAGCCACTGCAGCCCCAGCGGCGCCTCGCCGTATGCCACCCAGGCGGCCCACAGCCCCACCACCGGCACCAGCAGAGAAAACGGCGTGACCCGCGTGGCCGCGTGGCGTTGCAAGAGTCGCGTCCACAGGCTGTAGGCCAGCAGCGTGGCGGCCAGGGCCAGGTACACCACCGCGAACCAGGCGCCGGGACCCATTCCGCCCAGTTGCCGCTGCACGCTGGCCGGGCCGTCGGTGGCCAGGGCGATCAGCGCGAACGGCACGATGGGGAACACGCTGCTCCACACCACGAAGGGAAAGGGCTCGTAGCGCGCGATCTGGCTGGCGCGGCGCGCCACGATGTTCGACAAGGCCCACATGGCCGCGGCCGACAGCGTGAGCACGAAGCCCGCCAGCGTCATCTGGCCCGGGCCTTCGCCATGGGCCGAGGCGATGAGCAACAAACCCGCCAGCGCCACGCCCAGGCCCAGCCACTGGTGGGCGCGCACGCGCTCGCCCAGCAGCGGCACGGCCAGCAGCAAAGTGAAGAAGGCCTGGGTCTGCATCACCACCGAGGCCATGCCGGCCGTCATGCCCAGCTGCAGGCCCAGGAACAGAAAGCCGAACTGGCCCAGGCCCTGCACCAAGCCGTAGCCGGCAACGAAGCGCCAGGGCAGCGGCGGCGGTTTCACGAACAGCAGAAAGGGCAGCGAGGCCGCCGCGAAGCGCAGCGCGCCCAGCAGCATGGGGCTGATGGCCTGCAGGCCCAGCTTCATCACCACGAAGTTCAGGCCCCAGATCACGACCACGGCCAGGGCGCGCAGCGCATCGCCGCGCGAGAACGGAAGGGGGGCGCTCACAGCGGGCGCCCTTGCGCCCGCCGCGCCGCGACGAAGGCCTCGAAGGCCTGGGCGCTGGTCTTCTTCGGCACGTAGCCAAAGCGCTCCTTCAGGGCCTTGTTGAGCAGCACCGGGCGGTAGCGCAGGAAGTCGATCTGCTCGGGCCCGTAGCGCGACACGCCGAGCGCGCGGCCCACGGCCAGGGCCGCGCGCAGCAGGCCAGCGGGGAACACGCGCGCGCGCTTGCCCAGGCGCGCGGCGATCTCATGGATGCCGAGCGCGCCGTCGCCCGCCAGGTTGAAGCAGCCCGGCGGGGCGTCGCCGCTCAGCGCGTGCAGCAGCGCGCCCACCACGTCGTCGTCCCAGACGAAGACGAAGGGGCTGTCGCTGCCGGCGATGGCGATGGGGCGCGGCTTCTGAAACAGGGCGGTGATCTGGTTGTCCACGCGCTCGCCCAGGATGGTGCCGATGCGCAGCACGGTCTGCGCCAGCGCGGGGTGCTGGCGGCGCGCCTCGGCCAGCATCTCTTCCACCAGGCGCTTGTGGTGCGCGTAGGCAAAGGCCTCGTGGCCGCGCAGCGGGTGGTCCTCGGTGATCCAGGCGGGGTTGTCGGCGTGGTAGCCATAGGCCGCGCCGCTGGAGGACACGATCAGGTGCTGCACGCCCTGCGCCAGGCAGGCCGTGAGCACATTGCGCGTGCCGCCCACGTCCACCGCGTACTCCAGCTCGCGCGTGGAGCCCTTGCCGGGCGTGACGATGGAGGCCAGGTGCACCACGGTGTCGACGCGGTGCTCGGCCAGCAGCGCGCCCAGCCCGTCGTCGCGCACGTCGACGCGGCGGTAGGTGATGCCGGGCAGGCGCCGCGCGGGCTCGACCTCGCGCACGTCGGTGGCCACCACCGCGTCGGTGCCGCCGCGCGTCGCGAGCGCGGCCACCAGGCCACGGCCCAGGAAACCGTCGGCGCCGGTGATGAGGATGCTCTTCGCTTTCATGCGGACCTCATGCGCGGGCCTGCCCCGGCACGCCGCCCCGCAACGGGCGCCTGCCCCACCAGCCCGCCAGCAGCATGCCGGCGATGATGTCCCAGAAGCCCCAGACGCCGGCCACCACGGCCATGCCGCCCAGGCCGCCGAAGAAGCTGAAGATCAGCACCAGGCCCAGGCCCGCGTTGCGGATGCCGACCTCGATGGACAGGGCGCGGCGGTCGTAGTCGGGCAGGCCCACGGCGCGCGCGCTGAGCCAGCCGATGCCGAAGGCCAGCGCGTCGTGGATGGCCACGGCCACGATGACCAGGCCCACGTAGTCGAGGAAGTAGCGCCAGTTGCCCGCGATGGCGCCGACGATGAAGCCGATGAGCGCGAGGAAGCTGAAGATGCGCACCGGCTTCTTGAAGCGCGCCGTGGCCCGGGGGAAGCGGTGCGCCACCCACAGCCCCAGCGCGAAGGGGATGCCGATGATGAGCAGGATGTGCCCCACCATCTGCACCGGGTCCAGCGCGATGGTCTTGAGCAGGGTCAAGGCCGTGGGGTGCAGGCCGCCCCAGAAAGCGAAGTTCAGCGGCATGGCCACGATAGCGATGGCGTTGGACACCGCCGTCATGGACACGCTCAGGGCCACGTTGCCGTTGGCGCGGTGGGTGAGGATGTTGCTCACGTTGCCCGGCGGGCAGCAGGCCACCAGGATCATGCCCAGCGCGATGCTGGGCGCCACGCCCAGCAGCAGCGTGAGCCCGAAGGTGATGGCGGGCAGGAACAGGAACTGCGCCACGATGCCCACGGTGAAGGCCAGCGGCAAACGCAGCACGCGCTTGAAGTCCTCGATGCGCGTGTCCAGCGAGATGCCGAACATCAGGAAGGCCAGCACCGCGTTCAGCACGGCGAGCGAGGCGGGGTTGAAGTTCAGGCGGATCTCGTCGACGGGCAGCATGGGCGGAGTCTCCTCATCCTCATTGCGGGAAGGCGTTGGCGGCCTCGCGCACGGCCTTGCGGTAGGTGCCCTTGTGCACGTAGTAGGCCATGCGCTCGAGCTTGAGGTAGCGGTAGCCGCCCGACAGGTCCGGCGGCGGGCCGGCCTTGGCGGCCTTGAGCGCGGCGGCCTGCGGCGCGCCCGCGTCCAGGGCCTTGAGGTAGCGCGCCACCAGCTCGGCCTGTTCGTAGCGGCCCTGCCAGCCCAGGCCGCTGGCCTCCACCATGCCCAGCACGGCGAGGCGGTCGAAGCGCGGCGCGAAGATGTTGAGGTAGAGCTGCGGCGCCATGCCCTGCCAGTTCAGCAGCGCGTGGTCCAGGAAGGGGTAGTGCAGCTTGTAGCCGGTGGCCGTGAGGATGAGGTCGTAGTCCTGCGCGCTGCCGTCCTTGAAGTGCACGGTGGGGCCGTCCAGGCGCGCGATGTCGGGGCGCACGGCCACGTCGCCGTGGCCGATGTGGTACAGGATGAGCGAGTTCACCACCGGGTGCGACTCGTACATGAGGTAGTCGGGCTTGGGGAAGCCGAAGCGCACCGGGTCGCCGGTGAACCACTGCAGGATGGTGCTGTCGATGCGCTGCTTGAGCCAGGGCGGCAGCGAGATCTTGCCGCCCACCGAATCGGCCGGTTTGCCGAACACGTACTTGGGCACGAAGTAGTAGCCGCGCCGCACCGAGATGTCGATGCTTCTGGCGTGGTGCACGGCGTCGACGGCGATGTCGCAGCCCGAGTTGCCCGCGCCGACGATGAGCACGCGCTGGCCCGCGAGCTGCGTGGCCGACTTGTACTGCGCGGTGTGCCAGATCTCGCCGCTGAACGAGCCCTCGAAGCGCGGGATGTTGGGCTCGGCCAGGGTGCCGTTGGCCACCACCACGCCCTTGTAGAGCGCGGTCTGTGGCGCGGCCTCGCCGGTCTGCGTGGTCAGGCGCCACAGGGTGTCGGGCGCGTCGGACACGGGCTCGGCCTTGAGCACCCGGGTGTGGAAGCGGTAGTGCTGGCGCAGGCCGAAGTGGTCGGCGAAGGCGCGGAAGTAGTCCAGCAGCTCGCGGTGGCTGGGGTAGTCGGCCACGCCCTCGCCCATGGGGAATTCGAGGAACTCCGTCATGCGCTTGCTGGAGATCAGGTGCGCCGATTCGTAGACGGTGGAGCGCGGGTTGTGGATGTTCCACAGCCCGCCCACGTCGCCGTGCGCCTCGAAGCCCTGGAAGGGCACGCCGAGTTTCTGCAGGCAGCGCGCGCCGGCCAGGCCGGACGGGCCGGCGCCGATGAGGGCGATCTGTTGTTCGGTGGGAGCGGTCATGGGAATCAGCGGGTTTGACCCAGGGACACCGCCGGGCTGGCTTGGCCAGACGGCTGGTGTCGCCCCCTTGAGGGGGTCGCGCGAAGCGCGGCAGGGGTGGTCGTCATTTCAGTCCGGGGATGTCGGTGGCGCCGGGTTCGCCGGCGCGCGGCTTGCGCGGCTGGCCCAGCAGGATCTTGTCGTGCAGCCTCTCGGGCAGCAGGTCGAGCAGGCGCGAGAGCCAGCCGATGCGCCGCGGCAGCACGATGTGTTCGGTGCCGCGCGCCACGCCCGCGAGCAGGCGGCGCGCGGCCTCGTCGGGCTCCAGCAGGCCGGGCATGGCGAAGCGGTTGCCGGCGGTGAGCGCGGTGCGCAGGTAGCCCGGGCTCACGGTGTGCACGGTGAGGGCCGTGGGCCGCAGCTCGGCGCGCAGGCTTTGCAGGTAGGCGATGACGCCGGCCTTGCTGGCGCAGTAGGCGCCGTTGCCCGGCATGCCGCGCCAGCCGGCGATGCTGGCCACGCCCACCAGCGCGGCCGCTCGGCCGGCGTCCTTCATGGCGCCCAGGAAGGGCGAGAAGCTGGTGGCCACGCCCAGCAGGTTGATCTCCAGCATGCGGCGCATCACGCGCAGGTCGTCGGGGCGGGCGGTGTCGAAGCCGCCGGCCACGCCGGCGTTGGCGATCACGAGGTCGGGCGCGCCGAAGCGGGCGAGCCAGTCGGCACCCACGGCGGCCATGGCGGCGGCGTCGCTCACGTCGGGCGTGTAGACGGCGCAGCGCTCGGGCGCGAGCGCGGCGAGTTCGTCCAGCGCGGCGCGGTTCAGGCCGATCAGGGCCACCCGGGCGCCCTGCGCGATGAGCTGGCGCGCCAGCGCCTGGCCAAAGCCGCCGCAGGCGCCGGTGAGCACGGCGTTGTGGAATCGCAAGGCGCGGGCCTCCTCTGTGGGTTGTTGCCGGCGACTGTAGGGGGCGCCTACACTGCGTCTCGAAAACTTTTATTGATTTGTCTCGAAATTCGAGACATGAAAGAACCCGCCTCCCCCACCAGTCCGGGCCTGCGCCTGATGGACCTAATCGAGCACCTGGTGCGCGAGGGCCGGCCCCTGGCCCTGCCCGAGGTGGTGGCCGGCACCGGCTGGCCCAAGCCCACGGTGCACCGCATGCTGCAGCAGTTGGAGATGGGCGGCTGGCTGCAGCGCGAACCGGACGGCCGGCGCTACGCGCTGGCGCCGCGCCTGCTGCGCCTGAGCGAAGACGCGCTGGGCGCGAGCACGCAGCACGGCGTGCGCCACGCGGTGCTGCGCCAGCTGGTGGCCGAGCTGGGCGAGAGCTGCAACCTCACGGCCCTGTCGGGCGCCGAGGTGGTCTACCTGGACCGGGTGGAGTCGGCGTTTCCGCTGCGGCTGGAGCTGCGCCCGGGCACGCGCGTGCCGCTGCACTGCTCGGCCAGCGGCAAGCTGTTCCTGGCGCACCTCGATCCGGCGCGGCGCCGGGCCCTGCTCGATGGCCTGAGCCTCACGCACCACACGGCCACCACGCTGGTGCGGCGCGACGCGCTGGAGGCCGAGCTGGCGACCATCCGCCGCCAGGGCCACGCCTTCGACGCCGAGGAGTTCGTCGACGGCCTGGTCTGCATCGCGGTGCCGGTGCGGGCCAGCGGCGAGCGCGGCCTGCGCTGCGCGCTGGCGCTGCAGGCGCCGTCGGCGCGCGTGCCGCTGGCGCGGCTGCCCGCGTTCCTGCCGCGCCTGGCGGAGGCGGCGCAGGCGCTGGCGCGCACGCTCTAGACCGGCACAGCGGCGCGCCGCCGCGCTCAGGCCTCGGCGGTTTCGAGCAGGGCGTCGATGTCCGCCTCGGCGGCGCGCAGGCCTTCGCGGCGCGGTTCCTCGCCCATGGCCAGGCCCTCGGCGAAGACGAAGCGCACGTCGGTCATGCCCAGGAAGCCCAGGAAGTTGCGCACATAGGGCGTCTGCGTGTCGTGCGGCTGGCCTTGGTAGAGGCCGCCGCGCGCGGCGAACACCAGCACCTGCTTGCCCTTGACCAGGCCCTCGGCGCCGGCCGCGGTGTAGCGGAAGGTGACGCCGGCGCGGGCGATGTGGTCGAAGTAGGCCTTGAGCGTGGACGGGATGCCGAAGTTGTAGAGCGGCAGGCCCAGCGCCACCACGTCGGCGCTTTGCAGCTCGGCGATGAGCGCGTCGGACTCGGCCACCAGGGCCTGCTGTTCGGGCGTGCGCTGCTCGGCCGGCGTGGAGAAGGCGCCCACGCGCGCCAGGTCCAGGTGCGGCACGGGCTGGGTCGCGAGGTCGCGCACGACGACGCGGCCCTCGGGGTGGGCGGCCTGCCAGGCGGCGACGTAGCGGTCGGCCAGGCGGTTGGACTGGCCGTTGCCGAGCAGGAGACTGGAGCGGATCAGGAGCAGGGTTTTCATGGCGGGTTCCTTGTTGGGATGCGCCATTGAAACATCGACTTATTGAATGAAAAAGCGCAAAATTCTGCTCAAAACCATCTACTCAATCGATCATAAAAGCCATGGCCCACCCCCGCGTCACGCTCGATCAATGGAACGCCCTGGTGGCCGTGGTGGAGGCCGGCGGCTACGCGCGCGCGGCCGAGCAACTGAGCCGCAGCCAGTCCTCCGTCACCTACGCGGTGCAGCAGATCCAGGCGCAGCTGGGCGTGCAGGTGTTCGAGCTGGAGGGCCGCAAGGCCCGGCTCACGCCCACCGGTGAGCAGCTCTACCAGCGCGCGCGCTACCTGGTGGCCGAGGCCGCCGCGCTGGAATCGGCCTCGGCCTGCCTGTCGCTGGGCTGGGAAGCCGAGCTGCGGCTGGCGGTGGAGGTGATCTACCCCAACCGGCGCCTGTTCGATTGCCTGGAGCGCTTCGGCCAGAGCGCCGAGCACACGCGCGTCGAGGTGGTGGAGGCCGTGCTCGGCCACCGCAGCTCGCTGCTGGAAGAAGGCGGCATCGACATCGCCATCTACGGCACCGTGCCCACGGGCTACGAGGGCCAGCACCTGATGCGCGTGCGCTTCCTGCTGGTGGCCCACCCGGACCACCCCCTGCACCGCTTGGACCGCGCCGTCACGCTGCGCGACCTGCGGCAGCACCGCCACCTGGTGGTGCGCGAGACCAGCCCGCAGCGCGGCCACGAGCCGGCGGTGCAGACGCCGCGCCGCTGGACGGTGAGCCACATCTCCACCTCCATCGAGGCCGCGCGCGGCGGCCACGGCTTCGCCTGGCTGCCGGAGGAACTGATCCGCCAGGACCTCGACGCGGGCCGGCTCAAGCCCCTGCCCATGCGGCGCGGCGGCGAGCGCTTCGCCGACCTGTACCTGGTGTTCGGCGACCGCGAGGGCGCCGGCCCGGCTGCGCAGCGCCTGGCCGAGATCCTGCTGGCCAACGCGCGCGGGGCCGGTTAAGCGCAGCGGCTAGCGTTATTCGATCGGCTTGTCGGGCAGCGGCGCGTGCATGCCCACGGCCATGCGGTTCCAGGTGTTGATCTGGGCGATGGTCCAGCTGAGTTCAACGATCTCCTGGTCATTGAAGTGGTCGCGCAGCGCGTCGAAGGCGGCGTCGTGGCCCGCGTGCCCGTCCGGCAGGCGCGTCAATGCCTCGGCCCAGGCCAGCGCCGCGCGTTCGCGCGGGCTGTACAGCACCGTCTCGCGCCAGGTGCACAGGCTGTTGATGCGCTGCCAGGCCTCGCCGTGCTGGCGCAGCTCGCGCGTGTGCATGTCGACGCAGAAGGCGCAGCCATTGATCTGCGACACGCGCAGGTCCATCAGCGACATCAGGCCCTTGCCCAGCGTGGAGCGCATGGTGCTGGCCTTGACGGCGGCCATGGCCTGGTAGGTCTTGGGCGCGATCTCGGTCCAGGGGAGACGGGGAGCGTTCACGGGGATCACCTTTCGTTGTGAGAAGAAATGAAGAAAGCCTTCACCCCTCAAGACGAAGCGGCGCCGTCTCCTGTGACGTAGTTTGTGACCGATGGGTCCAGCTGCGCGTGGCCCAGCGCCTGCGCGATGTGCCGCAGCTTGTCGGGGTTGCGCTGCACCTGGATGCCCACGACGCGGCCGTCCTCGATCCGCAGCGCCTGCGCCGATTCCAGCGCGCCGTCGATGAAGCGCAGCAGGCCCCATTCGCCGTTGAGCGGGGCCAGTTCGTAGTGCACGCGGCCCGCGAAGCGCAGGCTGGTGGCCAGATAGAGCTGCGCGATGCGCTGGCCGCCCAGCAGGGGCACGCCAAAGCTGGGCACCTTGCCACCGCCGTCGCTGACGAGCCGCGCGTCCTCGGCCAGCACGGCCTTCAGGCCGCTGATGTCGCCGCGCGACGCCGCCTCGGCGAAGGCGCTCAGCAGGCGCCGCTGGTCCTCGGGTGGCACGGTCTGGCGCGCGCGCCCGTCCTTGAGCAGGGTGCGCGCGCGGTGCACCAGCTGGCGACAGGCCGCCTCGCTCTTGCCCAGCGCCGCCGCCACCTCGCCGTACTCGGCCTCGAAGATGTCGCGCAGCAGGAAGGCCGCGCGTGCCTCGGGCGCCAGGCGCTCGAGCACCGCGAGGAAGGCGAGCGAGAGCTGGTCGGCCCGCTCCAGCATCTGCTCGGGCGTGTGCGGCGCCTCGGCCTCGGTGAGGATGGGCTCGGGCAGCCAGGTGCCCACGTACTGCTCGCGCCGCGACTGGGCCGCGCGCAGCCGGTCGATGGCCAGGCGCGTGGTGACGGAGACCAGCCAGGCCTCGGCGTTGTCCACCGACGCGTGCTCGGTGCCGTGCCAGCGCAGCCAGGCGTCCTGCACCACCTCGTCGGCGTCGGCGGCCGAGCCCAGCATGCGGTAGGCGATGCCCCGCAGCCGGGGCCGCAGGCGCAGGAAGCTGTCCAGGGTGTGATCGTTCATGACGCGCCAGACGGATGGGAGGGAGCGATTGTGACCAGGGCCGCGCGACAGCCCGACGGGCGGCTGCCACGATCCTCCGCCGGGCTTGCCCGATCCTGCGGACCCGCGCCCGTTTGACCCCACGGGCGTGGAGGATCGGGCCATTTGCGGGATCATCCCGGCGCCGCCCCTACGTCTGAACGCCCCATGCTCAAGCCCGACGACTACCTGAGCGAGATCAACGGCATCATTGCCCGATCCACCGACCGCGACGGCCTCACGCCCACCGCGGTGGACCACCTGTTCTTCGCCCGCCAGAGCTCGCCCTCGCTGCCCATGCACACGGCGCAGTGGCCCTGCTTCGCGCTGGTCACGCAGGGCGCCAAGCGCCTCACCCTGGGCGAGGAGGTTTACCACTACGGCGTCGGCGATTGCCTGGTGGTGACGCTGGACCTGCCCGTGATCTCGTGCATCGTGCAGGCCACGCCCGAGCGGCCCAAGCTGAGCCTGGGCATGGCCATCGACGGCGCGCGCCTGCAGGAGGTGCTGTCGCGCGTGAGCCTGCCGCCCGAGGCCCTGCGCGGCGACAGCCTGCGCGGCGTGGCCGTGCACAAGGCACCGCTGGAGCTGCTGGACGCCATGCTGCGCCTGGTGCGCCTGCTCGAGCGCCCGCAGGACATCGCGGCCATGGCGCCGCTGATCGAACAGGAAATCCTCTACCGCCTGCTCACCGGTCCGCACGGCCCCGCCCTGTTGCGCATCGCCTCGGCCAACAGCCCCAGCAACAAGATCGCCAAGGCCATCGCCTGGCTGCGCCAGAACTACCGGCAGCCGCTGCGCATCGAGGCCCTGGCCAGCCAGGTGGGCATGAGCGCCTCGTCCCTGCACCACCACTTCAGCCTGGTCACCGCCATGACGCCGCTGCAGTACCAGAAACGCCTGCGCCTGCAGGAGGCGCGCCGGCTGATGCTGGTGGAGCGGCTGGACGTGGGCAGCGCCGGCTACCGCGTGGGCTACCAGAGCGCCTCCCAGTTCAGCCGCGAGTACAGCCGCCAGTTCGGCCTGTCGCCGCTGCGCGACCTGGAGAGCGCGCTGGGCACCGGCGAGGGATACACACCGGTGCCCGCCTGAAGCAGCGCCCCCAGAGGCACCGCGGAACCGGCTGTGCCAGGCCGCAGGTGCCACCCCCTCGAGGGGGTCGCGCGAAGCGCGGCGGGGGTGCTACCCCAGTTTGAAGGGCAGGTCGCGCAAGGGCTTGCCGGTGATCCTCGCCAGCGCGTTCGCCCACGCCGGCGCCAGCGGCGGCAGGCCGGGCTCGCCCATGCCGGTGGGCGGGTCGGCGCTGGGCACGGTGTGCACGGCCACCGTCGGCATCTCGGTGATGCGCGCGACGCGGTAGTCGCCGAAGTTGCCCTGCTCGACCACGCCGTCCTTGAGCGTGATGGCCGCGCCGGGCAGGCACATGCCCAGGCCCATCAGCGCCGCGCCCTGCACCTGCGCCTCCACCGTGCGCGGGTTGACCACGAGGTTGCAGTGCACGCCCGCCGTCACCCGGTGCAGCACGGGTGCGCCGTCCTTCACCGAGGCCTCGACCACGTAGGCCACCACCGAGTCGAAGCTCTCGTGCACCGCCACGCCCCAGGCGCGGCCCTCGGCCAGCTTGCGCTTGCCGTAGCCGCTCTTGTCCACCGCGAGCTTCAGGGCGTCGCGGTGGCGCGGGTGCTGATCGCCGAACATCGCCAACCGGTAGGCCACCGGGTCCTGGTTCGTCTCGCGCGCGATCTGGTCGATCAGCGTCTCCATCACGAAAGCGGTGTGCGTGGAGCCCACGCTGCGCCACCACAGCACGGGCACGTTCAGCTGGGGGTGGTGCACGGTGAGGCGCATGGGCAGCGGATAGGGCGCGCGCATGCCTTCCACGGCGGTCTGGTCCACGCCGTTCTTCACCATGAAGGGCTCGAAGGGGCTGCCGGCGATGATGGACTGGCCCACGATCACGTGGTCCCAGGCCAGCACGCGGCCGCGCTCATCGAAGCCGATGCGCGCGCGGTGCAGGTGCATGGGGCGGTAGTAGCCGCCCTTGATGTCGTCCTCGCGGCTCCAGACGGTGCGCACCGGCGCGCGCACCCCCGCCTCGCGCGCGGCGCGGGCGATCTGGCAGGCCTCGACCACGTACTCGCTGCTGGGCACGCCGCGCCGGCCGAAGCCGCCGCCGGCCGCCTGCACGTTCACGCGCACCTGCTCGGGCTTGAGGCCCAGGGCGCGCGCCGCGGCCAGGCCGTCCAGGCCCGGCATCTGCGTGCCCACCCACAGCGTGGCGCCGCCCTCGGCGAGCTCCACCGTGCAGTTGAGCGGCTCCATGGGCGCGTGCGCGAGGTAGGGAAAGACGAACTCGGCCTCGATGCGTTTCGGCGCCGTGGCCAGCGGCGCCATGTCGGCGTCGAAATGCACCGCGCCGGGCCGACCGGCGAGCTCGCGGTACTGGGCGAGCTGGCGTTCGCTGTCGACCTTGTCCACCGCGTCGCTGGCCCAGTCGAGCTTGAGCGCGTCGCGCCCGAGCTTGGCGGGCCAGTAGCCCTCGGCCACCACGGCCACGCCCTCGGCGCCGCGGTCCAGTGGCACGCGCAGCACGGCCTTCACGCCTTTCACGGCGCGCGCGGCGCCGTCGTCCACCGAGCGCAGCTTGGCGCCGAAAACCGGCGGGCGCGCGATCACGGCCGTGAGCTGGCCCGGGCGGCGCACGTCGATGCCGAAGTCCTGCCGGCCGCTGCTCTTGGCGCGCGCGTCCAGCCGCGTGGTGGGCTGGCCGATGAGCTTGAAGCGCTTCGGGTCCTTCAGCGCCACGCGCTCGGGCACGGGCTGCTGCATCGCGGCCTCGGCCAGTTCGCCGTAGCTGGCGCGGCGGCCGCCGGGACCGATGACGTGGCCGGCCTCGGTGCGCAGCGTGGCCGGGTCGGCCTGCCAGCGCGCGGCGGCCGCGCCCACCAGCATGGCGCGCGTGCGGGCACCGAGTTCGCGGTACTGCGTGAAGCTGTTCTTGACGGCCGTGGAGCCGCCCGTGAGGTGCATGCCCGCCAGCGGGTCGGCGTAGGCCGGGTCATTGGTGCCGAGCTGGCTGCGCACCTGGCTCCAGTCGGCGTCCAGCTCCTCGGCCAGCACCATGGGCAGCGCGGTCTGCACGCCCTGGCCGAATTCGAGCCGGTTCACGGTGACGGTGACGGTCCCGTCGGTGGCGATGGCGACGAAGGCGCCGGGCCGCTGCGTGGGCTTGAGCGCCGCGTCGGGCGCGCCCGCGCCCTGGGCCTGGGCGGCCAGGGGCGCGAGGCCCAGCGCGAAGCCGCTGGCCACGGCGAGCTTGAGGAAGCCGCGGCGCGGCAGCTCGGCCGCGCCCTCGGCGGACGCGCCGCCGCGCGCCAGCATCAGCTGCAGCGCGCGGGGCAGTTCGGGGGTGAAGGTGGAAGGCAGCATGTCCGTTCCTCCGTCAGGCGATGGCGCGCGCGGCCTCGGCCACGGCGGCGCGGATGCGCTCGTAGGTGCCGCAGCGGCACACGTTGCCGGCCATGGCCGCGTCGATGTCGGCGGCGCTCGGCCGCTGGCCCTTGGGCAGCGATTTGAGGAAGGCCGTGGCGCTCATGATCTGGCCGCTCTGGCAGTAGCCGCACTGCGCCACGTCGTGCTTCACCCAGGCCTCGTGCACGGCGCGGCCCACGCGGTCCTCGCCTTGCGCCACGGCCTCGATGGTGGTGATCGCGCGGCCCTCCACGCTGCCCACGGGCGTGATGCAGGAGCGGATGGCCTGGCCATCGAGGTGCACGGTGCAGGCGCCGCACAGCGCCGCGCCGCAGCCGAACTTGGTGCCGGTCATGCCCAGGTTGTCGCGCAGGGCCCAGAGCACGGGGGTGCCGGGGTCCACATCGAGCGTGTGGTTCCGGCCATTGACTTGAAGGGTGGTCATGGGGTCTCCCAAGGGGAAAAGGAAGCGGATCGGCCATGCCGGGGCCCAGGCCGCCGGCATGGCCGGGAGTGTTGGCCAGCGTCCCCCGGGGGTGTTAGCACAGGGCTGCGAGATGCTTGCCTGATCCTCCAGGCCCAGGCGCGCGCGGCCCAGGCCTTGGGGTGGGGCGCGATCTAGTGGAAACCCTAGGAATGGGGGGTGGCATACTGCCCCTCCCTATAGGTGGTTGCGTCCGCAACCCCAACCCCCGTTTCCCGAGGAGTCAATTTCCATGGATCGCCGTTCCCTCATCAAGAACGCCGGCATCGCCGGCGTGCTCGCCACCGGCATCGCACCCGCGGTGCATGCCCAGGCCGCCGTGCGCTGGCGCCTGGCGTCGAGCTTCCCGAAATCGCTGCCCACCATCTTCGGTTCGGCCGAGAAGTTCTCCGAGACCGTGAAGGCGCTGTCCGGCGGCAAGTTCGAGGTCTCCATCCACGCCGCCGGCGAGATCGTGCCCGCCTTCGGCGTGGTCGACGCGATCCAGGACAGCACCATCGAGATGGCGCAGACCGCGTCCTACTACTTCACCGGCAAGGACTCCATCTTCGCCTTCGGCTGCGCCGTGCCCTTCGGCCTGACCGCGCGCCACATGGACGCCTGGATGGAGCACGGCAACGGCCGCAAGCTCATGGACGAGTTCTACGCCAAGTACAACATCCTCTCCATGAGTTCCGGCAACACCGGCACCCAGATGGGCGGCTGGTACCGCAAGGAAATCAAGACCGTGGCCGACCTCAAGGGCCTGAAGATGCGCATGGGCGGCGGCCTGTTCGGCGAGTCCATGGCCAAGCTGGGCGTGGTGGCGCAGAACATGCCCGCCGGTGAGGTGTACCAGGCCCTGGAGAAGGGCACGCTGGACGCCACCGAGTTCGTCGGCCCCTTCGACGACGAGCGCCTGGGCTTCAACAAGGTCGCGCCCTTCTACCACTACCCCGGCTGGTGGGAAGGCGGCGCCGAGCTGGAGTTCTTCATCAACAAGAAGGCCTTCGACGCCCTGTCCGCCGAGAACAAGGCCATCGTGCGCGCCGCCGGTGCCGTGGCCGCGCGCGACATGACCGCCAAGTACGACGCGCAGAACCCCATCGCCCTCAAGCGCCTGGTGGCCTCGGGCACCAAGCTGGTCGCCTTCCCCAAGGCCGTGATGGACGCCGGCTTCAAGACCGCGATGGAGGTCTTCGCCGAGCATGAGGCCAAGTCGCCCGAGTTCAAGAAGATCCACCAGGACATGCGCGCCTTCCAGCGCGACCAGATCCTGTGGAGCCGCTTCTCCGAGTGGCGCTACGACAGCTACATCACCTCGGCCAAGATCTGAACGGTCCGGCCCCGAGACAAAGCCCGCCGCCCGGCGGGCTTTTTTTTTTGCAGCCGGGACGACTGGCGAAAGCCGGTATCGACGCCGGGGCGCCGATCTTGGAGCAGGTCGGCGAGATGGCTGGCTTCCCCGAGGTGTTCGTGAACCTCGATGCCATCACGGTGATGTTCCTCGCCTGGCTGGTCGTGGTGCTGTGCTTCTTCGTGCTGGCGATCCAGCTTTTCATCACGCTGATCGAGTTCAAGCTGACCACGCTCGCCGGGTTCGTGCTGGTGCCGTTCGCGCTCTGGAACAAGACCTCGTTCCTGGCCGAGAAGGTGCTGGGCAACGTCGTGTCCGCCGGCGTCAAGGTGCTGGTGCTGGCCGTGATCGTCGGCATCGGTTCGGGCCTGTTCGCGCAGTTCCAAGTCCATCCCGCCGAGCCGTCCATCGACCACGCGCTGGTCATCATGCTGGCTTCGCTTACCTTGCTGGCGCTGGGGATCTTCGGCCCCGGCATCGCCACCGGTCTCGTGTCCGGTGCGCCGCAGCTCGGCGCGGGCGCGATGGTCGGCGCCGCCATCGGCGCGGCCGGAACGGCGGTGGCCGTCGGTGCAGCGGCTACGGGCGTCGGCGGCGCGGTGGCCGCCGGTGCGCGCATGGCCCCGGCCGCCGCCAAGCTGGCCGGCAGCGGCGCGCGTGCCGCCACGTCGGCGGCCGGCAGCGCGAAGTCGGCGTTCCAGGCCGGTTCCGCTGCCGCCGGCGGCGGCGCGAAGGGCGCGATGGCGGGCTTGGGCAACGTCGCCAAGACCGGCGCGAAGTCCGCCGGGCAGCGCATAGCCGCACCGTTCCGCGCTGGCTGGGATGGCGACGCCGGCGCGTCAGCCAGCCAGGCCGCCGCGAGTGAAGCCCCCGCCGGTGTCGCCGCACAGACGCCCGAGCAGCCCGCTTGGGCCAAGCGGCTGCACCGCCGCCAGCAACTCACCCAGGCCGCGACCACCGCCGCCCACGCGCTGCGCGGTGGCGATGGCGGCGGCTCTGGGCAAGGCCCGAGCCTGCGCGGCTCCGACGACTGACGCGATTCACAAGGAGAACTGACCATGCGATTCAAGAAACCGCAGGTGCGCTACGCCGACACGCCGCAGCCTGCCACGCCGTACCAAGCTGCCGGCCAGGTGTGGGACGACCGTATCGGCTCGCCGCGCGTGCAGGCGAAGAACTGGCGCCTGATGGCGTTCGGGTGCCTGACGCTCGCGCTGCTGATGGCCGGCGGCCTGGTGTGGCGCTCGGCGCAGTCCATCGTCACACCCTACGTCGTGGAGGTGGACAACACGGGCCAGGTGCGCGCCGTGGGCGAAGCCGCCACGCCGTACCGGCCGGGCGATGCGCAGACGGCGCACCACATCGCGCGCTTCGTGACGCTGGTGCGCTCGCTGTCCATCGACCCCATCGTCGTCCGGCAGAACTGGCTGGACGCCTATGACTACACGACCGACAAGGGCGCGGCCGTGCTCAACGACTACGCGCGGGTCAACGACCCGTTCGCGCGCATCGGCAAGGAATCGGTGACGGTGCAGATCGCCAGCGTCGTGCGCGCCAGCGACACGTCTTTCAACGTGCGCTGGACGGAACGCCGCTACGTCAACGGCGCCGCGGCGGGCCTGGAACGGTGGACCGCCGTGGTGTCCATCGTGCTCCAGCCGCCGCGCACCGAGGAACGCCTGCGCAAGAACCCGCTGGGCATCTACGTCAACGGCCTGTCGTGGAGTCGCGAACTGGATTCTTCCGAAGGAGCAAAACCATGAATGATGTTTTCCGTAAATCCGCCTTGCCGTTGATCGTGCTCACCCTCGCGGGCTGCGCCACGCAGGGCAAGCCACCGCCGATCATCTCGCTCGATGAGCCGGTGCAGGCCCTGCCGCTGCCCGAGCCACCCGCGCCGGTGGAAGTCGTGGCCGTGCCCGAGGTGCTGCCGATGCCGGCGCAGTTGATGCCGGTCCCCGAGGCCAAGGACGCCAAGCCCACGCCTGAACCTGCCGACGAGAAGGTGCGCGTGTCGCGGGCCAATGCCGAGGCCCGCGTCGCGCCCACGCGCGAGGGCTACGTCAACGCGATTCAGGTGTGGCCCTTCACGGATGGCGCGCTCTATCAGGTCTATGCGGCCGTGGGCCGCGTGACCGTGGTGTCGCTCCAGCCCGGCGAGGAGCTGGTGACGGTGGCCGCCGGCGATACCGTGCGCTGGATCGTGGGCGACACGTCCAGCGGCGGCGGTGCCGACCTGCGCGTGAACGTGCTGGTGAAGCCCATCCGCTCGGGCCTCAAGACCAATCTGGTCATCACCACCAGCCGCAGGACGTATCTGCTGGAGCTGACTTCCACGGACAAGACGTGGATGGCGTCGGTGTCTTGGGAGTACCCGCGCGATCGGATGCTGGCCTTGCAGCGCCAGGCGCAGGCGGCCAGCGCCGCCGCGCCGGTCGATAGCGGCCTGTCGCTGGAGAACCTGCGCTTCCGCTACGCGATCAGCGGCAGCAATCCGCCGTGGAAGCCGCTGCGCGCCTTCGACGACGGGCAGAAGGTCTATATCCAGTTTCCCGCCGGCATCGCGCAAGGCGACCTGCCGCCGCTGTTCGTGATCGGGGCCGAAGGTGACGGCCAACTGGTGAACTACCGCTTCCGCTCGCCGTACTACATCGTGGATCGCCTCTTTGGCGCGGCGGAGCTGCGCCTGGGCGGCGACAAGGGCGACGTGGTGCGGATCGAGCGCACGGATGGCGTGGCACGGAGGAACTGACAATGAGCCAGGACGACACTCCCGACCTCGCCACGCCGCAGGCGGGCAAGGTCGCGCCCGAGGCCGTGGCGCTGCGCGCCCAGCCGCGCCCGGTCACACGCCTGAACCGGCGCACGCTGGCCGTCCTCGTCGGCGGCCTGTCGGTCGCCGTGCTCGGGGCCACGATCTGGTCATTGCAACCGCAGCGGCGCGGCGCGGGCGAGCAGACCGAGCTTTACAACGTCGATCGCGTCTCGAAGTCCGAAGGGCTGGATGCGCTGCCGGCGGACTACTCGAAGCTGCCGCCGGCCTTGCCGCCCGCTGTGCCCGAGCTAGGGCCGCCGTTGCCGGGCGATCTTGGCCCGGCCATCGTGATCTCGCAGCAGCCCGCCATGGCCGCTTACGCGGCCCCCGGCCATGATCCGAACGATGCCTTGCGCAAGGAGGCGGAAGCGGCGGCGGCTTCGTCGGTGTTCTTTCGCTCAGGCGGCCAGGGCCAGGCCGCCGCCACGCCCACGGTGGCGCAGGCGACGCCGGGTGCCCCTGGCGCTGCCAGCACGCTCGCCGCCTTCGACCCGCTCGCCGCCGGGCCGGCCTCGGTGGCGGCCCAGCTTGCCGCCCCGGCCGCTGCGCAGAGCCGGCAAGACCAGAACGAGGCGTTCCTGCAAAGCGGTTCTACGGAAACCCGTAATTCCGGCCATCTGGCGCCGCCGGCGTCGCCGTATCAGGTCATGGCCGGAACGGTGATCGCGGGCGCACTGGTGACGGGCATCAAGTCCGACCTGCCGGGCGACGTGATCGCCACGGTGACGGAGCCGGTCTATGACTCGGCCACGGGCAAGTTCCTGCTGATCCCGCAGGGATCGCGCATCCTCGGGCGCTACAACAGCCGGGTCAGCCACGGGCAGAGCCGCGTGCAGGTGGTGTGGAACCGGGTCATCCTGACCGAGGAAGGCCAGCGCCTCTATGACGTGTGGTATCCGGCTCTGGTCGCCGTGGAGCGAACGGTGCGCACCATGCATGACGCACGGGACGAGCCCTCGGGGCTGGTGCGCGTGAATACGTCCCGCGTGGCCGCCAAGACCCTGCTGGAACCGCACTTGGAGGAGTTCTGCACCCGCTACCCCAAGCTCCACCTGGAAATGGTCGCCGACGATGCGCTGGCCAACATCGTGGCCGATGGCTGTGATGCGGGCATCCGCGTGGGCGAGAGCCTGGCCGAGCATATGGTGGCGGTGCCGATCACGCCCGCGCTGGAGATGGCGGTGGTGGGCACGCCTGCGTACTTCGAGCGCCATGGGCAACCGGCCACACCCGCCGATCTGGCACGGCACAACTGCCTGCGGTTTCGGATGCCCGGTGGCGCGATCCTGCCGTGGGAGTTCACTGCGCCGGAGGAAGACGGGCACGCCTTTACCGTGGAGCCGCAGGGCAGCGTCATCACGAACGACGACGGCATGATCCGCGCCGCCTTGCAGAACGTGGGCCTCATCCAGCACATCGACATTGCCGTGCAGCAACATCTGGAGTCGGGCGCGCTGGTGCGGGTGCTGCAGCCCTGGTGCAAGCCCTTCGCGGGCTTCTATATCTATGCGCCGACCCGCGCGCAGATGCCCGCCAAGGTGCGAGCGTTGATTGACTTCCTGGTCGAGAAGCGCGAGGGCATGAAAACTCGACGGCAACCGCCCTCCAAGAAGAAGCGGGGCCGCTGAGCGGCGTTCTTATCGTCTGATTGTCAATCCGGACTGAATACTGTTGTACAGATTGGAAATCTTGGCATGCAGCCACTTTGGCCTCAGATTGGAAGTCTTATGACTTTCTTTTGGGGCGCCTGCGTTGCGCCGAGGTTTCTCCATGACTGCTGAACACGCCACTCTGTTCCAACCTTTTGCTTTTGACAACGGCCTGACGCTGCGCAACCGCGTGGTAATGGCGCCGATGACCACCTGGTCGGCCAATCCCGATGGCTCCATCTCGGATGCGGAGCTGGACTACTACCGCCGCCGCGCCCAGGGCGTGGGCATGGTCATCACCGGCTGCACGCATGTGACGGAGAGCGGCATCGGTTTCACCGACGAGTTCGCTGCCTATGACGACCGTTTCGTTCCTCGCCTGCGGCGGCTGGCCGAGGCCGCCAAGAGCGGCGGCGCTACGGCAGTGCTGCAAATCTTCCACGCGGGTAACAAGGCGGTGGTGGACGCCGTGCCTGGGGGCGAACTGGTGAGCGCCAGCGCCGTCAATGCGCTGGGTGGGCCTTTCAACCGGGGCGACGTGACCCCGCGAGCTTTGTCGCATAAAGAGATTTTGGAGATGGTGCATGCCTTCGGCGAGGCCACGCGCCGGGCCATCGAGGCCGGTTTCGACGGTGTGGAACTGCATGGCGCGCACGGCTTCCTGCTGCAGAACTTCTTCTCGCCGCGCTACAACCAGCGCGATGACGCATGGGGCGGCTCGCAGGAAAACCGCATGCGCTTCGCGCTGGCTGTGGTGCGTGAGGCCAAGCGCGTAATTGCTGCCCATGCCAAGCGGCCGTTCTTGCTGGGCTATCGCATCTCGCCCGAGGAGCGCGAGGACGGCGGCTACCGCGTGCCGGACATCTGCGCGCTGGTGGACGGGCTGATCGCCGAGGGCATCGACTACCTGCATGCCTCGCTCAACGACGTGCTGGGCGCGCGCCCGCTGAGCGCCGACACTCGCCTCACGGTGGAACAGGTCATTGCGCACGTTGGCAAGCGCGTGCCGATGCTGGCGGCAGGCATGCTGCGCACGCCCGAGCAGGCCCAGGCTGCGCTTGATCTGGGGCTGTCGCTGGCGGTCGTGGGCAAGGGGCTGGTGATGAATCCGGATTGGGTGGGACTGGCACAGGCGCGCTGCGATGCGCAGATCTGCCAGGAGCTGGATCTGGACAAGCGCGCGGCGCTGTCCATTCCCGATGGCCTATGGCGTGCGGTGGAAGCGGCGCCGGGGTGGATTCCGGTGCGCAAGGCTGAAACCGTTGCTTGCGCCTGAGAGAGAATCCGAGAAGAGATAAGCGGCCTGCGCGCGCAGCAGGCCGCGAAATTGCCGCACCGCCCACCTGTCGAAGCAGGTGGTCATCTATTCCATGTGCGGCGGCTTGAGTGGTGTACTATTTCAGCTACAAGTCGGTTGCTGCTGGTCATTCGGATTCGATACAGCGCGCTCGTACTTTCTCTCTTGACGCTCTTATGTGGCACCTAGCCCACGAAGCCGCAACTCTCCCATGCGGCCCAAAACAGAGCTAACCTACTGTCCCGTTTAATGTTTCAAGCCTCGGCTGAATTTCAGACCGGGCTTGACACGGGCAATTTTTTGTCCGCGGGGCCGGCGCCATGCCGCATCATCGGTCCATGAGCCCACCCCGCCTGTACGCCGCCGAGGCCACCGCCGCCGCCCTGCCCTACCCCGCGCTCGCCGACGCCATCGCCGCGCTGCTGCGCGACCCCACGGTGAAGGTGCCGGCGCGCACCGTGCTGCCCCTGCCCGCGGGCGGCACCTTCTTCGCCATGCCCGCCACCGACGCGCGCGTGGCCATCACCAAGCTGATCAGCTTCGTCGCCGACAACGCCACGCGCGGCCTGCCCGCGATCCAGGGCGACGTGGTGGTGTTCGACGCGCGCGACGGCCGCCGCCTGGCCCTGCTCGACGGTCCCACGGTGACGGCGCGCCGCACCGCCGCCGTCTCGCTGCTGGCCGCGCGCACGCTCGCGCCGCGCACCGACGGCCCGCTGCTCATCGTGGGCGCCGGCGTGCAGGGGCGCGCCCACCTGGAGGCCTTCGCCAGTGGTCTGGGCGTTCGGCAGGTGCGCGTGGCCTCGCGCGGTGCGGCCAGCGCCGATGCCCTGGTCGCGCACGCGCGCGACCTCGGCCTGGACGCCCGGCGCGTGGACGACGCCAACGCCGCGCTCGCCGACTGCCCGCTGGTGGTGAGCGCCACCCCGGCGCAGGCCGCGTCGCTGCGCGCCCTGCCGCGCGACGACGCCTTCATCGCCGCCGTGGGCGCCTTCACGCCCACCATGCTCGAATGGGCGCCCGAGGTCTGCCGCCACGTCGCCGCGCGCGGCGCGCTGGCGGTGGACACGCGCGACGCCGACCACGAGGCCGGCGACCTGCTGCAGGCCGGCCTCGACGTGCCCGCCGTGCCCACGCTGGCCGACTGGCTGGCGCGCCCGCGCCCGGCGGGCCCGGTGTTCTTCAAGAACTGCGGCTGGGCGGGCTGGGACCTCGCGGCCGCCCGGCTGGTGGCGGCCGATCTCACCGACATCAACGCATGAACCACGAACAAGACTTCCACACCGAACCCGTGCGCCGCCTGCGCGCCGACCTCGCGCTCGCGCTGCGCGCCGCCGCGCACTTCGGCCTGTCCGAAGGCGTGTGCAACCACTTCAGCGTGGAGCTGCCCGACGGCTCGGGCCGCTTCCTGCTCAACCCGCGCGGCCTGCTCTGGCAGGAGGTGCAGGCCGAGGACATCGTCATGGTGGACACGCAGGGCCGTGCGCTCGCGGGCCGCCACCCGGTGGAGAGCACGGCCATGCACATCCACGCCGGCGTGCACCGCGTGGCGCGCCAGGCCGTGGTGCTGCACACCCACATGCCCTACGCCACCGCGCTCACGCTCACGCGCGAGCGCGCGCTGGACAGCACGCTGTCGCAGAACGCCATGCGCTTCCATGGCCGCGTGGCCAGCGACCCGGTCTACAACGGCCTCGCGCTCGACCACGCCGAGGGTGAGCGCATCGCGCGCGCCATGGGCGGCGCCGACGTGGCCTTCCTCGCCAACCACGGCGTCATCGTCTGCGGCGCGCGCATCGACCACGCCTTCGACGACCTCTACTACCTGGAGCGCGCCTGCATGGCGCAGGTGCTCGCCGCCTCCAGTGGCCTGCCGCTGGCGCCCAGCACGCCCGAGATGGCCGCGCGCGTGGCCGAACAGACCCTGGGCGAACGCCTGCAGTCCGAGTTGTTCTTCGAGGCGCTGCGGCGCCGCCTCTGAGCGCGCCCCATCAGTCCGGCCAGGCGAAGCGTGCGGGTGCCTTGTGCACGAAGCGCCGAACCGCCTCGGCGTGCGCTTCGCTGCACAAGGCCAGCGCCTGCGCATCGGCCTCCGCGTCGAGCAGGCCGGCGAGGTCCTGGTCGAAGGACCGGTTCAAGGCGCGCTTGGCGAGCGACAAGGCCAGCGGCGAGGCCTCGCGCAGCGCCGCCGCCAGCGCCAGGGCGCGGTCGAGCAGGGTCTTCGCGGGCAGCACCTCCATCGCCAGCCCCAGCGCCAGCGCCTCGGGCGCGCGGACCTCGCGCGCGGAGAACACCAGCTCCTTGGCGCGCTGCAGGCCCACCACGCGCGGCAGCGTGTGCAGCGCGCCGCAATCGGGCACCAGGCCCACGCGCCCGAACACCATGCACAGGCGCGCGCGCTCGCTCAGCAGCACCAGGTCGGCCAGCAGCAGCAGGCTGAAGCCGGCGCCGTAGGCCACGCCGTCCACGGCGGCGATGACTGGCCTGTCGAAACCGTGCAGGGCCTCGGTCATGTGGCGGTAGCGCGCCATGCCGGCCCGGGCTTCGGGCGCGCCGCGCGGACCGGCGTCGCCCATGCCCTTGACGTCGCCGCCGGCGCAGAAGTGCTCGCCCGCGCCGTGCAGCACCAGGACGCGCACGTCCTCGCGCGCGCGCAGCGCGCGCAGCGCCTCGGTCAGCTCATCGGCCATGCGGCGGCTGATGGCGTTGCGCGCCTCGGGGCGGTTGAGCGTCAGGCGGGCCACGCCGCCGTCGACGCCGAGCAACAGGGTGTCGTACGCGTCCATCGCGGCCCCCGGGCTCAGAGCACGGCCTTCCCGCGCAAGGCCGCGATGGCGGCCTCATCGAGCCCCAGCACCTCGAGCAGCAGCTCGTCGGTGTGCTGGCCCAGCACCGGCGGCGCCATGGGCGCGCGGTCGGCCACGCCGGTGAAGCGGATCGGGCTGCCACAGAAGCGCGTGGGGCCGGCCTGCGCGTGCTCGGCCACGAGCGCCACGCCACGGTGCTGCACCTGCGGGTCGGCGAACACCTCGGGGTAGCTGTTGACCGGGCCGCTGGGAATGCCGGCGTTCTTGAGCGCGGCGAGCAGCTCGGCCGAGGTCCAGCGCGCGGTGATGGCGCCGAAGGTCGAAGCCAGTTCCGCGCGGTGGCGCAGGCGATCGCTGTTGGTGGCGAAGCGGGGGTCGCTCGCCAGTTCGGGATGGCCCAGCACCTCGCAGAACTGGCGGTATTGCTCCTCGCTGCCGCAGATGACGATGACGCTGCGGTCGGCGCAGGCAAAGGCCTGCGAAGGCAAGCCGCCGTTGCCCTCGGTGCCGCGGCGCGGCGGCACCTGGCCGGTGGCCAGGTAGGTCGCCACCGAATGCGTTTGCGCCACGATGGTGCTGTCGAGCAAGGCGATGTCGATGTGCGCGCCCTCGCCCGAGTGGGTGTCGCGCTCGTACAGCGCGGCCAGGACACCGGCGGTCGCGAACTGGCCGGCCATGAAGTCGGCCAGGCTGGGCCCGGTCTTCATGGGGCCGCCGCCGGGCACGCCGTCGGGCAGGCCGGTCACCGACATGAGGCCGCTCATGGCCTGGAACACCGTGTCGTAGCCGGGCTGCGCGGCGTAGGGGCCGGTCTGGCCGAAGCCGGTGACGGAGCAATAGACCAGGCGCGGGTTCACGCGCTGGAGCGAGTCGTAGTCCAGGCCGTAGCGCTGAAGGTCGCCGAC
>Ga0209958_1000774_pt1 | contig 38727 bp, 27 predicted proteins | sample ThiBio_inoc_plan_FD_183942 | JGI IMG/M metagenome (GOLD analysis project Ga0209958, IMG submission 183942) | Wastewater bioreactor microbial communities from Cape Town, South Africa - Thiocy_inoc_plan (SPAdes) | ecosystem: Engineered > Bioremediation > Thiocyanate > Unclassified | place: South...
GCTCATGCATGATCATGTGGTCGCTGCGGCTCTCCCACAGCGGGTCGATCACCTTCTCGCGCCACTGGAGGGAACGGTTGGACGCGGTGCACGAGCCGCTGGTCTCGAACTGCGTGGCCGCGGGCAACAGGTAGACCTCGCGCTCGGGGTTGATCTTGTCGCTCGGCATCGCCGCCATCGACGCGGTGGCCGAGGGGTACGGGTCGATCACCACCAGCAGGTCCAGCGCGTCCATGGCCTTCTTCATCTCCAGGCCGCGCGTCTGCGAGTTCGGTGCGTGGCCCCAGAAGAACATGCCGCGGATGTTCGGACCCTGGTCGATCAGCTCATTTTTCTCCAGCACACCATCGATCCAGCGCGAGACGGTGATGCCGGGCTTCTCCATCATGCCCTCGGCATACTGCGACTTGATCCAGTCGTAGTCCACGCCCCAGGCGTTGGCGAAGTGCTTCCACGAGCCCGCCGCCACGCCGTAGTAGCCCGGCAGCGAATCGGGGTTGGGGCCCACGTCGGTGGCGCCCTGCACGTTGTCGTGGCCACGGAAGATGTTCGCGCCACCACCGCTCACGCCGATGTTGCCCAGGGCCAGTTGCACGATGCACGAGGCGCGCACCATGGCGTTGCCAATGGAGTGCTGCGTCTGGCCCATGCACCACACCAGCGTCGACGGGCGGTTCTTGGCCATCATCTCGGCCACGCGCGCCATCTGTTCTTCCTTGACGCCGCAGGCCTCTTCCACCTTGTCGGGCGTCCACTTGGCCATCACGTCGGCCTTCACCGCTTCCATGCCATAGACACGGTCGTTGATGTAGCGCTTGTCTTCCCAGCCGTTCTTGAAGATGTGGTACAGCAGACCGAAGAGGAAGGGGATGTCGGTGCCCGAGCGGATGCGCACGTACTCGTCGGCCTTGGCCGCGGTGCGTGTGAAGCGCGGGTCGACCACGATCATCTTGCAGCCGTTCTCCTTGGCATGCAGCATGTGCAGCATCGAGACCGGGTGCGCCTCGGCCGCGTTGGAGCCGATGTACAACGCGCACTTGCTGTTCTGCATGTCGTTGTACGAGTTGGTCATCGCGCCATAGCCCCAGGTGTTCGCGACGCCCGCCACCGTGGTGGAGTGGCAGATGCGCGCCTGGTGGTCGCAGTTGTTCGTGCCCCAGAAGCTCACGAACTTGCGCATCAGGTAGGCCTGCTCGTTGCTGTGCTTGGACGAGCCGACGAAGTACACCGCGTCCGGACCGCTGGCCTCGCGCAGGGCCTTCATCTTCTTGACGATGCCGTCGTAGGCCTCGTCCCAGGTGATGCGCTGGTACTTGCCGTTGACCAGCTTCATCGGGTAGCGCAAGCGGTATTCGCCGTGGCCGTGCTCGCGCAGCGAGGCGCCTTTGGCGCAGTGCGCGCCCAGGTTGATCGGCGAGTCGAACACCGGCTCCTGCCGCACCCAGACGCCGTTCTCCACGATGGCGTCGCTGGCGCAGCCCACCGAGCAGTGCGTGCACACCGTGCGGCGCACCTCGATCTTGCCGGTGCCGTCGATCGAGCCGCCCGAGGCGGCCTGGGCCTTCTTCACCAGGGTGAGCTGCGAAGCGGCCAGGCCCACGCCCACCCCGAGACCGGAGCGGCGCAGGAAGGCGCGGCGGTCCATGGTGGGCAGCGCGGACGACAGGCCGCGCTGCAAGGCGTTCACGAAGGTGGCGTGCGCCGGCGTGCCACGGCCGGCGGCGGAGGGGGATTTCTTGGTCAGCAGCATGGTGTGTCTCCTGGGGCGCCGCGGGATGCCGTGGGGCAGTGGGCGGCGGACGGGACGTTCGTGGGGAGGCTCTGTTTCTCGCGCGCCGGATCAGAGGCGCGTGGTGCGGTAGTAGTGCTTGACGTGCTCGCTGAGCGTGTAGCCCCCGCCGCGCTCGGGCGCGGGCTTGGGCTCGATGGCGGCGCTCTCGGGGGCTTGGACAACGGGCATCACGCTGGCCACGGCGGCCACGGCACCGGCGGTGCCGGCACCCGCGAACAGGGTGCGCCGGCTCAGGCGCGAACGGCCCTCGGCTGGGCCGGAGCGGGAAGACTCATTCATGCATGTCTCCAGGTGTGCAGGGCCCACACACCAGACGTGTGGACTCCTTGCATAAGGCGAATCTACTTCGCCCCCTGGGGGTATGCAAGCTTGTGCATGAGCGCTCTGGCCAAGGCGCGAAACCCTCGCGCGGGCGCCGAGGTGGGCCAGCGGCGGTGGCGCCTCGACTAGCGATAAGCATGCCAGCCACCATCGATGAGAACCACTCGCAATGTCGGCCCGCACAGGCCCATTCATCCCTCCAAAGCGCGGGCAAACCCGCAGAACTTAGGACCACTCGGGGTTTTGCCTGCGCCATGTTGTCCAGCGAGTGCGACAACTTGTCGCGCCCCACGCACCGGTCCGCGCAGGGTCGGGGGCGCCTATGCCCGAGTGATTCGATCAGGCTCCGGGGCCTCGGGCGTGTGGGTCATCGAGGTCCCGCGCCCGGTCGGCGCACCGGTGCGTCCATGCCTGCTTCATAGAATCGAACGGTGGAGACGATCACCCCCCCGACAAGCCCCGAGCGCGCCCTGGATGGTTGGCCCAACTGGTCCATCCTGGTCGTCGACGACGAACAGGGCATGCTCAACTTCCTGGTCAAGACGCTCGCCCCGCGCTGCCATTTCGTCATGAGCGCCACCAGCGCCGAAGAAGGCGCCGAGTGGCTGCGCGGCCACCACGTGGACCTCGTGGTGCTCGACATCTCCCTGCCCGGCAAGAGCGGCGTCGAATGGCTCAAGGAGCTGCGCGAACAGGGCTACACCGGCGAGGTCATCCTCATCACCGCCTTCGCCGACCTCGACACCGCCATCGAAGCCCTGCGCGCCGGCGCCTCCGACTTCATCCTCAAGCCCTTCCGCGTTCCGCAGATCCTCAACGCCATCAAACAGTGCCACGAGCGCTCGCGCCTGCGGCGCGAGAACTTCGTGCTGCGCCGCGCCATGGGCCCCGCCACCGTGCACCGCGCGGCGCTGGTGGGCGACTCGCCGTCCCTGGCGGCCCTGCGCGACTCCCTCGACCGCGTGGCCAGCGTGGACAGCACCGTGTTGCTGCAGGGCGAATCGGGCACCGGCAAGGAACTGGTCGCACGCGAGCTGCACGCGCGGGGCGCGCGCGCCGCCGGCCCCTTCGTGCCCGTGAACTGCGCGGCCGTCTCGCCCGAGCTCATCGCCAGCGAGCTCTTCGGCCACGCCAAGGGCGCCTTTCCCGGCGCCACGCGCGCGCGCGACGGCCTCTTCCACTACGCCCAGGGCGGCACCCTGTTCCTGGACGAGATCGCCGAGCTGCCGCTGTCCATCCAGGCCACGCTGCTGCGCGCCATCGAGGACCTGCGGGTGCGCCCCGTGGGCAGCGAGCAGCTGGTGCCGCTCAACCTGCGCATCGTCGCCGCCACCAACCGCCAGCTCAGCGCCGAGGTCGCGGCCGGCCGCTTCCGCAAGGACCTGTACTTTCGCCTGCAGGTGGTGGAGCTCGCGCTGCCGCCGCTGCGCGAGCACAAGGCCGACATCCCCGCGCTGGTGGCGCACTTCATGGGCCAGCTGGCGCCCACGCTGGGCGCCGAGCCGCTGCGCATCAGCGAGGCCGAGATGGCCTTCCTGCAGCAGTACGACTGGCCCGGCAACGTGCGCGAGTTGCGCAACCTGATCGAGCGCTCGCTCATCCTCGGCACGCTCAACGTGTCGGCGCTGTACCCCGGCGCACCCGAGGCGCCGGCGGCCGAGCGCCCCACCGACCTGCACACGCTGGAGAAGATGCACATCCTCTCCGTGCTCGACTCGGTGCAGGGCGACAAGACCCGCGCCGCGCAGTTGCTGGGCGTGTCGCGCCGCACCCTGGAGCGGCGCGTGGCCGAATGGGCGAGCTAGAGACATCCCCCCCCGCCGCGCTTCGCGCGCCGCGCTGGCTCGCGGGCTCGGTGCGCAACAAGCTGCTGGCCATGGCGCTGCTGCCGCTGCTGGTGGCCTTTCCGCTGCTGGTGCTGGCGCTGGCCGTGTGGAGCGACCAGGCCTACGACCGCCTGCTCATCACCAAGGTGCGCAGCGACCTGGCGGTGGCGCGGGGCTACTTCGACCAGGTGCTGATCGAGATCGGCTCGGGCACCCAGGGCGTGGCCGATTCGCGCGCGCTGGCCGACGGACTGGCCCCGGGCACGCCCGACGCACGGGCCGCGCTCGCCGCGCACCTGGCGGCCGAACGCGAGCGGCTGGGGCTCGACTTCCTCGTGCTGTACGGCAACGACGGCCTGCCGTTGGCGCGCGGCGCGCCGCCCGGCCTGAGCCTGCAGGACCAGCGCGCCGGCCTGCTGCCGCAGCCGCCCGCGCTGGGGGGGTCCATCCAGGCCCGGCGCGACCGCGCCAAGGCCAGCCTGCTGGTGCTCGACCGCACCGCGCTGCACGCCCTGGCGCCGCACCTGATGTCGCGGCTGGACATCCCCCTGGTGCCCACGCGCAATGCCACGCCCACGCAGCGCAGCGCCGAAGACCGCGCCATGGTCGCGCAGGCCACGCTGCCCGTGGTCGACGCGCAGGGCCGGCGCCTGGGCTTGCTGAGCGGCGGCCTGCTGCTCAACCAGAACCTGGATTTCATCGACCACATCAACCGCATCGTCTACCCGGCCGGCTCCCTGCCCTTCGACAGCCAGGGCACGGCCACGCTGTTCCTCGACGACGTGCGCATCACCACCAACGTGCGCCTGTTCCAGGACCGGCGGGCCATCGGCACGCGCGTATCGCAGGCGGTGCGCGGCGCCGTGCTCGGCGAGGGCCACACCTGGCTGGACCTGGCCTTCGTGGTGAACGACTGGTACGTCTCGGCCTACGAGCCCCTGGCCGACGCCAGCGGCGCGCGCGTGGGCATGCTCTACGTGGGCTTCACCGAGGCGCCCTTTCGCCTGGTGCGCTACGCCATGCTGGCGCTCATCGGCCTCATCTTCGGCGGCGTGATGGCGGCCTCGGCCTGGTTCTCGCTGCGCTGGGCGCGCAGCATCTTCCAGCCGGTGCAGCAGATGAACCTGACCATGCAGCGCGTGGAACAGGGCCAGGGCGGCGCGCGCGTGGGCCCGCTGCCCGCGCGCGACGAGCTCGGCGCGCTCGCGGGCCACCTCGACCAGCTGCTCGACACCATCGACGAGAAAACCCAGGCCCTGCAGCGCTGGGCCGACGAGCTCGACCGCAAGGTGGCCGAGCGCACGCGCGAACTGCAGGCCAGCAACGCATCGTTGAGGCTCGCGCAGGAGCAGCTCGTCAAGAGCGAGAAGCTGGCCGCCATCGGCCAGCTCACCGCCAGCATCGCGCACGAGATCAACAACCCCATCGCGGTGATGCAAGGCAACCTGGACCTCATCCGCGACACCCTGGGCCGCGCCACCGACCCGGTTCAGGGCGAGCTGCGCCTGCTCGATCAGCAGGTCGAGCGCATGCGCATCATCGTCACGCAGCTGCTGCAGTACGCGCGACCCACCGAATACGCCGGCTACGTCGACACGCTGCCACTGGACCGCACGGTGGACGACTGCCTGGTGCTGGTGGGCCACCTGCTGTCGCAGACCGACATCGCGGTGGAGCGCGAGCGCGGCGCCACGCATGGCGTGGGCATCAACCGGCAGGAACTGCAGCAGGTCATCATCAACCTGCTGATCAACGCCATCCAGGCCATGCCCGGGGGCGGCCGTCTGCGCCTGGTCACGCGCGACATGGAGGGCGGCGCCGAGCTGCAGGTGATCGATGGCGGCGCCGGCCTGAGCGAGGCCACGCGCGAGCGCCTGTTCCGCCCCTTCTTCACCACCAAGAACGACGGCAACGGCCTGGGCCTGTGGATCAGCCAGGGCCTTGTGGAGCGCTACGGCGGGCGCATCACCGCGGCCAACCGCGGCGACGGCATGAGCGGCGCGGTGTTCACCGTGCGCCTGTTCACCGAACCGCGCGCGCCCGCGGCCACGCCGACGAACGACGGCCGGCCCCTGCCGGGCTGAGGCCGGGCGGCGGCCCGCCAGCCGCGGCCAGTGGCGCTGTGAATACTGCGTCGGGGGTATGGATGGGCCCACAAGGCATCCGCTTCAATGGCCATGCCTGCCATCCACCGCCAAGCGTTCATGCAAGTTCGCCTGTTCACTGCCGCCCGCGCCGCCGCGTTCGCGCTCGCCGCCCTGCTGTCGGCCTGCGGCGGCAACGGCGGGGGCGCGCCGTCCTCCGCCACGGTCGCCTTCCCCCCCGCGGCCGCCCTCACGGCACCGGTCCTGGCCCTCACGCCCACCGCCATCAAGGCCTTTCACTTCAGCTGGGCCGGCGTGGCCGGGGCCAGCGAGTACCGGCTGCTCGAAGACGCCGACGGCACCTCGGGCTACACCCTGATCGCCACGCTACCGGCCGGCAGCACGCAGATCGACCACGCCGTGTTCCTGCCCGAGCGCATCAACGCGCGCTACCTCCTGCAGGCCTGCCAGGCGTCGGCGTGCGTGGACTCGGCCGCCGTCACCGCCAGCGGGCCACTGGTCGAGGCCATCGGCTACGTGAAGGCCTCCGATCCGGCCAGCGACGCCCAGTTCGGCCAGGGCATGGCGCTGTCGCCGAATGGCCAGACCCTGGCCGTGGGAGCGCCAGGCGGCAACTCCCTCAACAGCGCCAGCGGCGCCGTCTACCTGTTCGCGCGCGACGGCACCACCTGGCGACAACAGGCCCGGCTGGAGGCCCCCATCCCTCAGTCGAACGACGGCTTCGGCTACAGCCTTGCCCTGTCCAGCGCGGGCGACACCCTGGCCGTGGGCGCGCCGCACGACAGCCAGACGGCCAACTATGGCGGCGCGGTCTACGTCTACACGGGCCAGGGCGCGGCCTGGGCCCTGCAGACACGCCTCACAGGCTTGAACACCAGCAGCGGCGATGCCTTCGGTGGCAGCGTCGCGCTGTCCGCACAGGGCGACGTGCTGGCAGTGGGCGCGGATCAGGAAGCGGGCAGCGGCACCGGTGCCAATCCCCCCGACGACAACAACAGCCCGCAAAGCGGCGCGGCCTATGTCTTCGCGCGCCAGGGCAACGCCTGGAGCCAGCAGGCCTACCTCAAGGCCTCCACCAACCACATCGGCGATCAGTTCGGCCGGCGGATCGCCCTGTCGGCCGACGGCCATACCCTGGCCGTCGGCATGCCCTCCCCGGCCGGTGGGGGTGGCGGCACCAGCGGGTCGGTGCATGTCTACGCCCACGACGGGCTTGTCTGGGGCCTACAGGCCTTCCTGTCGGCGCCCAACCCCTTGCTCCTGTCGGGTTTCGGCGAAGCCCTGGCCTTGTCGGCCGACGGCCAGGTCCTGGCGGTCGGCAGTCCCTACGACAGCAGCGCCGCAACGGGCATCGACGGCGACCCAGGCAACACGGGCGCCACCTTCAGCGGCGCGGCGTACGTTTTCACCCGGAACAACGCCAGCTGGGGCCAGCGCGCCTACATCAAGGCCTCCAACACCGGCGCGAACGACCGCTTCGGCACCACCCTGGCCCTGTCCAGCGATGGCCAGACGCTGGCCGTGGGCGCCATCAGCGAGAGCAGTGACGCACGGGGCATCGGCGGCGACCAGGGCAACGACAACGCGCCCGACACCGGCGCGGCCTACCTGTTCACGCACAGCGCCACGGGCTGGCGGCAACAGGCGTACATCAAGCCCTCGAACACGGCGGAATACAGCGTGTACCAGTTCGGCGCCGCGCTGGCCCTGTCGGGCGACGGCCAGGCCCTGGCGGTGGCCTGCCCCTATGCGAACAACGCCACGGCCGGTGTGGGCGGCGACCAGACCGATGCCTCGGGTGTGAACGTCGGCGCCGTCTACCTGTATTGAGTCGAAGCGCGCCCGCGCCCGTTCAGGGCTGCGCGCCCTCGTGGCCCTCGATGATGATCAGGTCGATCACCGACACCGGCGCGCGCAGCGCGATGGCGGCCTGGTAGCCCGGCGAGCGATAACAGGCCATGGCCTGTTCGTACGAGGGAAACTCGATCACCACGTTGCGCGAGCGGCTGGCGCCCTCCACGCACTCGAAGCGCCCGCCGCGCACCAGGAACTTCGCGCCATACTCGCGAAACGGCGCCGCGTTGGCCTCCACGTACAGCTTGTAGCGCTCCAGGTCGTCCACGTCGACGCGACCGATCCAATAGCCCTTGCCTGCCATGCCTGCTCCTGTGTGCGTGATCCCGGTCAGGCCAGCATGTCGAAGCCCTGCGCCTCGACCCCGATGAAGGCCTGCGTGAAGCCCGCGAGCGCGGCGTAGAAGCCGGCGCGGGGCTGGGCCGCGATGGTCTCACACAGCTGCGGCACCCAGGTCTGCACGTGCTTCGTGAAAAACTCGCGCTGGCGCGTGAGGTTGGCCACCTCGACGTCGTCGCCGGCGATCAGGTAGCGCATGACCTCGAACACGTAGGCCACGTGGTCCTCGGTCTCGGGCATGCTTTCTTCGCGCGCCAGGCCCAGCGCGGCCAGGTCGCCGCGCAGCTGGGCCAGCGGCTTTTCGTTCAGGAAGCCGCTGAGGTAGTGCGAACCGAACAGGTGGACCTCGGGCTTGCCCACGCCGCCGAACAGGGCGTCGAACTCGTCGGCGATGGCCGCATCGTCGCGCTCGCGCGCGGCCGCCACGACCTGGCGCCAGGGCTCTTCGAGAAAGGCGCCCGCCGCCGGCGCCTCGGTGGCGGCCACGCGCAGCTGGCTCAGCAGCTCGGCGCCGGGCGGCGCGTAGTACAGCGCGGCCAGCAGGCCATAGACCTCGGCGCGTGCGGTTTCTTCGTCGAGCGTGGAGGAGACGGGGATGCGTTCCATCATGGCGGCGTGTCTCAGTGGTCGGTGATGCGCGATTCGTTCGGGTTGCTGTAGATGTCCACCACGCGGCAGTCGCCGCACATCTTCAGGCGCTCCAGCGCCTCGCCCTGGAACATGGCGTGGCCGGCCAGCTTGCCCAGCATCAGCTCCACGCCCTTGAGCGTGCCGAAGGGCTTGCCGCAACGCACGCAGGCGTAGGGCTGGGCCTCGTTGAGCACGCGCGGCTGGCGGCGCTGCTCGGTGAGCAGCAGGCGCGGCTGCAGGCTGATGGCGTCCTCGGGGCAGGTGGTGGCGCACAGGCCGCACTGCACGCAGTTCTTCTCGACGAAACGCAGCTGCGGTCGCTCGGCGTTGTCGAGCAGGGCGTTGGCCGGGCAGGCGCTCACGCAGCTCAGGCACAGGGTGCAGGCGTCCTTGTTCACGTTCACCGCGCCGAACAGCGAGGCCGTAGGCAAGGCCACGGCCTCCGCCGCGCGCGGGTGCGCGGCGCTGTCTTGCAGCAGGTGGTCGAGCGCGAGCTCCATGGTGGCGCGCTTCTCGCGCTGCACCGCGTAGCTCGCGCGGCGCTTCACGCCCTGCGCGGGCGGCGAGCCCAGTTGCACATCCAGCGTGGCCGCGTCGCGCGCCTCGATCAGGCGAAAGTGCGTGCCCGCGTAACCCAGGCCGCTCACGATGGCCTGGGCCACCGCCATCTGCTCGCGCAAGGCCTCGCGGTACTGCGGCGCCTCTTCCTCCGTCATCAGCACCCAGACCTGCGAGGCGCCGTAGGCGAAAGCGCTGAGCCACAGGTCCAGGCCGGCCGAGGCGGTGTGCCACAAGGGCAACGGGATCACGCGCGCGGGCACGCCCTTGACGGCCTTGGGCCGCAGCACGGCCTCGCGGCCCAGGGCCTCGATGAGTTCGGTGCCCGCGGTCTGGCTGTGCAGCAGCAGCGCCGCGTCCCGGCCGCCGGCCTTGGCGTAGGTGGCCAGCACGGTGCGCAACCGGGTGCCCTGCTCGCTGGCGCGCGGGTAGGCGTAGCCCAGCGCGCCCGTGGGGCAGACGGTGGTGCAGGCGCCGCAGCCCACGCACAGATTGGGGTTGACGGCGATCTGCTGGCGCTCGACCTCACTGCGAATGGCCAGGGCCGAGCAGACCGCTATGCAGGCGTCGCAGCCCACGGTCTCGTTGCGGCCGTGGGCGCAGAGCTTGTGGTTGTAGGTGAAGAACTTGGGCTTCTCGAACTCGCCCACCATCTCGCGCAGGCGGACCAGGGTCTCAAGGCCCTTGTCGTGGCGCAGGCCGCCGGGCAGGTGGAAGTAGCCCTGCGGGGGCGCGTGCTGAACGAACGCGGGCGCCTCGCGCAGGTCGAGCACGAGGTCGAAGCGCTCGCGGTGCGGGACGGCGTCGCGCTGGAAGTTGATGGCGCCCACGGCCTCGCAGGCCTTCACGCAGGCGCGGTGGTTCTGGCAACGGTCGAGGTCGATCTGGTAGTCCAGGCCGATCGCGCCTTCGGGACAGGCGGCCACGCAGGCGTTGCAGCGCGTGCACAGGTCCAGGTCGATGGGGTTGGTGCTGGACCACTCGACCTCGAAGGCGCCGAGCCAGCCCCGCATGGCGCCCAGTTGCCCGCCCAGCACCGGCCAGGCGCGCGCCTGCTGGCCCCGCCCGCCCTGGGCGAACACGGTGACCTGGAGCGCATCGGCCAGCTGCGCGGCGATCCGCTCGGCGGCGTCGAGCGGACCGACGATGAGCAGGCGGCCCTCGCTCTGGTAGCTCACCGTGGGCACGGGCTCGGGATCGGGCAGGCGCGCGGCCGCCAGCAGCGCGGCCATCTTGGGCGTGGCGGCCTGGGCCTCGCGGCCCCAGCCACCGGTCTCGCGCAGGTTCACGAAACGGATGGGGCGCACGTCCAGCGGCACCGCGCCCTCGGTCTGCTGCGAGAGCTCGGTGAACAGGCGGCTTTCCTGCGTGCAGGCCACCACCAGTTCGTCGCCGCTGCGGCTGGCGCGCTGGAACGCGGCCGCGTCGCGCCGGCACAGCGTGGTGTGCGTCGTCAGGTCTTCATCCAGCGCCGCGCCCAGGGCCTTCGGGTCCAGGGGCATGGTCTGGTTGCAGTTGCAGATCAGCGTGGTCATCGTGGGTGGGGGGCGTGTCGGCGGGAGGGCCGCCGGGGATGGCGGCGGTGGGTCCGCCGCTCGGTGTGGGTTCGCTGGCCGGCGCCGTCGCCCGGTCTTCTTCCGGGTCGTCCACCAGCTTGAGGAAGCGCGCGCCGACCATCTGGGCCATGTCGGCCTTGGACAGCGGGCTGGGCAGGCTGTAGTCGTCGATGTAGACGTCCAGGCCGTCCATCACGTTGAAGTGCGGGTCGGCGAAGAGCTTCTTCACGGCGGCGTTGCGCACCTCGCTGGAGACGTCCGGCGCGACGAAGCGGCTGAAGTCGGCCTCGGGTGTGAGCCGGGCGACGTCGTCCAGCGTGGGCGACGGGGTGGTTTCGCGCGGCGCGTCGGCGGGCGGCAGGGTCGAAGCGGCCGACAGGGCCGATGCGCCCGGGGCCGCGGGCACCGGCTCCACGCGCGCGGCCTGAGGCGCGGCCGTCGGCTCGGGCGGCAGCGCCTGGCCCTCGCGCACCGCCTGCTTGCGTCGCGACCAGCGCGAGAGGAAGCCGCCGCCCTCGTCCGCCACCTCAATGGCCTCCGTTGCCGCCGCGCGGCTTGTCCGTGCTCACGCGCACCGGCTGGCCGAAGCGGTCCGTCAGCGGCCGAAAGCTCTGGGGGCGCTGGCGCCGCTTCGGCTCGGGCACGTAGGTCGCGTCGACGAAAGCGCGCAGCCAGTCCACCACCTCGGGCGGCGCGGCCACCTGGTCCACACGCTCCTGCGCGTCCAGCCAGCGGCCGGCGTCGTGGTAACTCAGGGTCACGATCAGGGGCACGGCCATGGGCTCGCCCCCAACCAGCGCCTCACCCTCGGCGCGCCACATGACCCAGAAACAGGGACGGGGGCTGCTGAGGTTGAGGAAGTAGCCCTCCGCGTCGTCGCGGAACAGCTCGACGCGAAAGCGCGGGTGCAGCCAGTGCTGGCGGCCATCGGCCACCGAGCCCGCATCGATGGGCTCGACCGCCTGCGGCGGGTGCGCCTCGTCCGGCGCCAGCCGGGCGGCCTCGTCGGGTCCGGCGCTCAGCACCACGTCAGCCAGCACCCAGCGCCAGGGCTGCCAGCGCGCCATGGGCCCCTGAACGGGCTCGCGGCGCATCACGACATCGACCTCGATCACGGGGCGTTGCCGGGCCGGCACGGGAGACGTATGGGCAGCATGCATAGGGAACGACGACTGTACGCCATCCGTCGGCCTCCCCCCAGGAGATGTCCGGGGCCTCGACGGGGTTTGCCCGTGCCACGGCGAAGGCCCATCTTTCTCTGATGGGTGCGGGAGCTACTGCCTAGGCCGTATGGATGCCGCGTGGGATCGCCGATCCAATCGCGGGCTTCCCTGCCCGACGCTTCCGACATGACACCCGACACCCGCCGCGCAATCCGCGCTTCCCTGCTTCTGTTGGCCAGTGCCCTCGCGGCCTGTGGTGGCGGCTCCAGCGCCGTGACCTCGTCCGCCACCGTCCGGTTCCCCAGCGACGCCACCCTGGGCTTCGCGCTCGCGCCCACCGCCATCAAGACCTTCCACTTCAGTTGGAACGACGCGGCCGCCGAAACCGGCTACCGCCTGCTCGAGGGCCCCGACGGCGCCTCGGGCTACACGCCCATCGCCGATCTGCCGGCCCACACCACGCAATACGACCACGAGGTCTTTCTGCCCGAGCGCGTGAACGCGCGCTACCGGCTGCAGGTCTGCCACGACCAGGACTGCGTCGACACCGCGGCGCTGCGGGTGAGCGACACACTGGTGCCGGCCATCGGCTACGTCAAAGCCGCCGCCCCCGCCGACAACGACCACTTCGGCCAGAGCGTGGCCGTGTCGGCCGACGGGCAGTTCCTGGCCGTCGGCGCACCGGGCAGCGCGTCGGGCCGGGGCAGCGGCGGCGCGGTCTACGTCTTCGCGCGCACAGGCGCCCAATGGGCGCAGGCGTCCCGACTGACGCCCCCCGCGCCGGAACCGGGCGACCTGTTCGGCCACAGCCTGGCCTTGTCGTCCGACGGCGGGACACTGGCGGTGGGGGCGCCGAATGGCAGCAGCGGCGTCGGCCACAGCGGCACCGCCTTTGTCTTCACGCGCGGGAGCGGTGCCGCTGCCTGGGGCCTTCCGGTCCGGGTCGCGGCCCCGAACGCCGATGCGGGCGACCGGTTCGGCTGGCGCGTGGCGCTGTCGGACGACGGCGCCACCCTGGCCGTGGGCGCGCCCGACGAATCGGGTGATGCCCGCACCGTCAATGGGGCCGACAACAACAGCCGGCGCCGAAGTGGCGCGGCCTACGTCTTCGCCCTCGCCGCCGGCGCCTGGACGCAGCAGGCCTACGTCAAGGCCTCCAACGCCGACGCCGACGACGGCTTCGGCGCGGCGTTGGCGCTGTCGGCCGACGGCCAGACGCTGGCCATCGGCGCCATCAACGAATCCAGCGCCGCCACGGGCGTGGGCGGCGACCCCGACGACAACACCGCCCAGAGCAGCGGCGCGGTGTACGTCTTCGGCCGGGCCCGGGACAGCTGGAGTCAGCTGGCCTACGTGAAAGCCTCCAACACCTTGGGCAACGCCGCCTTCGGCGGTGCCATCGCGCTGTCGGCCAATGGCCAGGTCATGGCCGTGGGCAGCCCCTACGAGGCCAGCGGCGCGAGGGGCATCGATGGCGATCCCCACAACAACGCCGCCACGGGCAGCGGGGCCGTGTACCTGTTTGACCGCCCGGGCGGCCAGTGGCGCCAGTCAGCCTACGTCAAGGCATCGAACGCCGACGCCGACGACAACTTCGGCACCAGCGTGGCGATGTCCGGTGATGGCGACACGCTGGCGGTGGGCGCCCCCGGTGAGGGCAGCGCCGCACGGGGCCTGCAGGCCGACCAGGGCGACAACAGCGCCCCCTGGAGCGGCGCGGCCTATCTCTTGCGGCGCACCGCGTCGGGTTGGCGGCAGCAGACCTACATCAAGCCGTCGAACACGCTGCGCGGCGACGGCTTCGGTTCCACCCTCGCCCTGTCGGGCCAGGGCGGCGTGGGGACCCCCAGCGTGGCCTTGGCCGCGGGCAGCCCTTCGGCGGTCAACGCCAGCCCCGGCATCGGGGGTGACCAGGCCGACCGGTCCGGCAGCGACGTCGGCGCGGTCTACCTCTACTGAGCCCCGCCGGGCGTCAGTAGGTTTCGAGGTGCAGCCGGCCTTCGCGCTGCAGCGCGGCGCCCACGCTCTCCCAGTCCATCCCGGCGCCCGTGGCGATGTCGCGCAGCGCCAGCACCACGCCCTCTTCCATGCTCTTCAGGCCGCAGACGTAGAGGTGGGTGTTCGGGTCCTTCAGCAGCGCGGCGAGGTCGGCCGCGCGCTCGCGCATGGCGTCCTGCACGTACTTCTTGGGCTGGCCCGGCGTGCGGCTGAAGGCGAAGTTGGTGTCGATGAAGTCCTTGGGCAGGCTCTGCAGCGGGCCGAAGTACGGCAGTTCCTGCTGCGTGCGCGCGCCGAAGAACAGCATGAGCTTGCCGCCCTCGAACTTGCCCGAGGCGCGCAGGCGGCGGCGCCACTCGGTCATCGCGCGCATGGGCGCCGAGCCGGTGCCGGTGCAGATCATCACGATGTGGCTCTTCGGGTGGTTGGGCATGAGGAAGCTCGAACCGAAGGGCCCGATCACCTCGACCTTGTCGCCCACCTTGAGGTCGCACATGAAGTTGCTGGCCACGCCGCGCACCGGCTGGCCGTCGTAATCCTCCAGCACGCGCTTGATGGTGAGCGAGAGGTTGTTGTGCCCCGGCCGCTCGCCGTTGCGCGGGCTGGCGATGCTGTACTGGCGCGCGTGGTGGGGGCGGCCTTTGGCGTCGGTGCCCGGCGGCACCACGCCGATGCTCTGGCCTTCCAGCACGGGGAAGGGCATGGCGCCGAAGTCCAGCACGATGTGGTGGGTGTCGTACTCGGTGCCGACGTCGGTGACGCGCAGGTTGCCGACCACGGTGGCCGTGATGGTCTTCTGCGCGGCCTTGGGGCCGTAGAGGTTGGTGAAGGCGTGCGCGGCCGACCAGGGCGGCAACGTGGCGCCATAGCGGCTGGCGACGAACTTGTCCTCCAGCGTGGCGGCGGTGGGCGCGGGCGCCGGGGCGGGCGCGTCGGCCACGGGCGCCTCGGCGCCGGCGGCCGCCAGCTGCTCGGGCGGCAGCTCGGCGGGCAGCGACTCCCAGCCGAACTGCTCCTCGATGGAGTAGGCGCGCGCCTTGGGCATGGTGCGCCAGTTGTCGATCGAGCCCGTGGGACACGGCGGCACGCAGGCCATGCACAGGTTGCACTTGCTCGCGTCGACCACGTAGTTGTTCGAGTCGTGCGTGATCGCACCCACGGGGCAGGTCGCCTCGCAGGTGTTGCAGCGGATGCAGATCTCGGGGTCGATCAGGTGCTGCTGGATGACAGCGAGTTCAACAGGGGCGTTCATAAACCTACTCCAGAAAAAGGCGAGGCCCGTGGGAGTGCCCGGGCCTAAACCAGGGATGCCGCGGAGCCGGCTTTGCCGGGCCGCTGGCATCGCCCCCCTTTCTAAGGGGGGAGCGGCGAAGCCGCGCAGGGGGATTTACCCGAACCTGACGTACTCGAAATCGACGGGCTGGCGGTTGATGCCCATCACCGGCGGCGCGATCCAGTTGGCGAACTTGCCCGGCTCGACCACGCGGCCCATCAGCGAGGCCACGAAGGCGAAGTCTTCCGGCGTGGGCAGCCATTCGGCTTTCTTCGCTTCCCATTCGGCTGCGTTGACGACCCGGCCCTCGGGCGACAGGCGGATGCCCGCGAGCGCGCCGATCTGGCGGTTGAAGGCCTTGTGCGGCACGGTCAGTCGCGTGGGGATGCCGGCCTTCTCCAGCACCTTGTTCCAGCGGTTCACGCCCGCCACGGAATCGGTGATGAAGTCGTCGCGCAGCACCTCGTTGAGCGCGTTGAGCATGGGCACTTCCTTCTCGACGAGCTGGCCGTTCTGCACCTCGAGCACCTTGTAGGTCTGGCCCTTGAGCACGTGGTCGTCGGTGCGCTTGCCCTCTTCGTAGCGGCCCTTGAGGCCCGAGCTGTAGAAGATGGCGGCGTTGCTCGACTGGTCGGCACCGAACAGGTCGATGGTGACCGAGTAGTGGAAGTTCAGGTAGCGCTGCACCGTGCCGAGGTCGATGGCGCCAGCGGCGCGCACCTTGGCCGGGTCGTCGGTCTTGAGCTCGTTCATCACCTGCGCGGTGCGCTGCAGCACGCGCGACACGCCGCTCTCGCCCACGAACATGTGGTGGGCTTCCTCGGTCAGCATGAACTTGGTCGTGCGGGCCAGCGGGTCGAAGGCGGACTCGGCCAGCGCCGACAGCTGGAACTTGCCGTCGCGGTCGGTGAAGTAGGTGAACATGAAGAAGGCCAGCCAGTCGGGGGTCTTCTCGTTGAACGCGCCCAGGATGCGCGGGTTGTCCTGGTCGCCGGACTGGCGCTGCAGCAGGGCCTCGGCCTCCTCGCGGCCGTCGCGGCCGAAGTGCTTGTGCAGCAGGTAGACCATGGCCCAGAGGTGGCGGCCCTCTTCCACGTTGATCTGGAACAGGTTGCGCAGGTCGTACATGCTGGGCGCGGTCAGGCCCAGGTGGCGCTGCTGTTCCACCGACGCGGGCTCGGTGTCGCCCTGCGTGACGATGATGCGGCGCAGGTTGGCGCGGTGCTCGCCGGGCACGTCGTTCCAGGCGGCCTCGCCCTTGTGGTCCCCGAAGTGGATCTTGCGCTCGGCGTCGCCGGGGTTCAGGAAGATGCCCCAGCGGTAGTCGCGCATCTTCACGTGGCCGAACTGGGCCCAGCCCTGCGGGTCCACGCTGACCGCCGTGCGCAGGTAGACCTCGTGGTTGGTCGAGCCCTCGGGGCCGACGTCGTCCCACCAGTTGATGAAGTTGGGCTGCCAGCCTTCCAGCGCGCGTTGCAGCGTGCGGTCTTCGGACAGGTTGACGTTGTTCGGGATCTTCTCGCTGTAGTTGATCGTGGACATGTCGTTCTTCCTCGGGTTCGGTGGGTGGGTCAGACGCGGTTGAAATCGAACAGGGCTTTGTCGCCCTTGCCATAGACCTTGAGCGCGCCCTTGTCGCCGACGGCGTTGGGGCGGATGAAGATCCAGTTCTGCCAGGCGGACAGGCGCCCGAAGATGCGGGTGAGCATGTTCTCTTTCTGGGCGAAGCGCAGGTTGGCTTCCAGGCCGGTCAGCGCGTCGGGCGACATGGCGGCGCGCTCTTCGATGGCGATGCGCACCTCGTCGGCCCAGTCGATGTCGTCGGGCGCGGCGGTGACCAGGCCCAGTTTGACCGCGGCGTCGGCGTCCAGCGCCTGGCCCACGGCGCCGCGCACGGCCTCCATGGCGGGCGTTTCTTCATAGAAGCGGCGCTGCAGGCGCGACTGGCCGTTCACCATGGGCAGCAGGCCCAGATTGAACTCGCCCAGCGTGATCTTGGGCGCATTCGCCTCGTCGTCGGGCAGCGCCAGCATGTAGGTGCGGTCGGCGCAGAAGGCCAGTTCGGCCAGCGAGCCGGCGAAGCACGAGCCCTGCTCGACCAGCGCGAACAGGCTGCGCGAGGACACGTCCAGGCGGGCGAAGGTGCGGCGCAGCAGGCCGATGGTTTCGCGCACGAACCAGTGGTTCTGGTGCTTGAGCAGGGTGGCGTCGCTGGCCAGCACGGCGGCGGCGTCGCCTTCGGTCTTGATCAGCCAGGTGCCGATGTCGAGCTCGTTGGTGCGCAGGTTGAGGATGGCGTCGTCGAGTTCGCGGCCCATCTGCAGCGGCCACCACGAGGCGCCCGCGGCCTCGATGCCGGCGATGTCGGTGGGCTGGGCGCTGCCGGGCGCCTTCACGGTCAGCGTGGCGGTGCGCTTGGCGCGGTCGATGGCGACGTTGACGTATTGATAGGCGATGCCGTCGGCGCTGTCGGTGCGCTGGATGCGCGGCAGGGCCACGCCTTTGGCATCGGCCGGGCGGTCGCTCTGCGCGGCCAGGGCCTCGGCGCGTGCGGCGACGTGGGCGGCGAACTGCTGCGGCTTGGCGATGGAGTCCACCAGGCGCCAGTCCACGGCCTTCTGGCCGCGCACGCCTTCGCTGGTGGTGCAAAAGATGTCGGCCAGGTCGTGGCGCACGTGGCGCTTGTCGGTCACGCGGGTGAGGCCACCGGTGCCAGGCAGCACGCCCAACAGCGGCACCTCGGGCAGGCTCACGGCGCTGCTGCGGTCGTCCACCAGCACGATTTCGTCGCAGGCCAGGGCCAGCTCGTAGCCGCCGCCGGCGCAGGCGCCGTTCACCGCGGCGATGAACTTCAGGCCGCTGTTCTTGGAGGAGTCTTCCAGGCCGTTGCGCGTTTCATTGGTGAACTTGCAGAAGTTCACCTTCCAGGCGTGGCTGGACAGGCCCAGCATGAAGATGTTGGCGCCCGAGCAGAACACGCGGTCCTTGCCGCTGGTCACCACCACGGTGCGCACCTGCGGGTGCTCGAAGCGGATGCGGTTGACGGCGTCGTGCAGCTCCACGTCCACGCCCAGGTCGTAGCTGTTGAGCTTGAGCTTGTAGCCGGGGCGGATGCCGGCGTCTTCGTTGATGTCGACGGCCAGCGTGGCGGTGGCACCGTCCACCGACAGCTTCCAGTGGCGGTACTGGCTGGGTTCGGTGCGGTAGTCGACGGGGGCGGGGTGGCTCATGGCGGTCTCCTCGGGAGGGTGGGGCTTGGCCGGCGGACCATGGCAGGTGTCACCGGCATGACCGGAATAATAGTGCATGCGTCAAAGTGCAGTCAATGCATTTTTATGCATGTTCCGGCCGTTGGTCGGCCGGGTCGCTCAGCCGCCGGGGGCGGCGATCAGGGCCTGCACCCGCTCCCGCAGGGCGGCGTAGGCCTCGTCCACGCCCGCGTAGGCGCTGGTGTTGAAGTGCAGATCGGCCTTGGAATAGAAGGCCGAGCGGCCCGCGAGGATGCGCTTGAGGTCTTCCATGGCCTCGCGGCTGGCGGCCATGGGCCGCAGATCGCCCTGGGCCGCCACCCGGCCCATGTGGTCGGCCGGGTCCGCCTGCAGCCACACCGTGGTGCAGTGGGCCAGCAAGACGTTGAAGTTGGCCGCGTCCGAGACCAGGCCGCCGGGCGTGGCGATCACCACCTCGGGGTAGATCTGGATCGCCTCCTCCAGCGCGCGGCGCTCGTAGCGCCGGTAGGCTGGCGTGCCGTAGAGCGCGTGGATCTCGTCGATGCTGCAGCCGGCGAACTTCTCGATCTCGCGGCTCAGCTCGATGAAGGCATAGCCGAGTTCATCCGCCAGGCGCTGGCCCAGCGTGGACTTGCCGGCGCCGCGCAGGCCGATGAGCGCGATGCGCGTGTGCCGGGTGCTGTCGCTCTCCGTCTGCGACTGGCCCAGCGCGCCGCCGATGGCCACGCGCACGCGGCGCAGGTCGGTCTCGGATCGGCCCGCCAGCATCTCGCGGATCAGCAGCCACTCGGGCGAGCTGGTGCTCACGTCGCCGATCAGCTCGGCCAGGGGGCAGTGCAGCGCCTCCGCCACCTGCAGCAGCACCAGGATGGAGGCGTTGCCGGTGCCGTACTCGAGATTGGCCAGGTGGCGCTCGGACACGTCGGCCGCCAGCGCCACGGCCTTGCGCGTCATCCCACGGCGCGAGCGCAGCGTGCGCACGCGCTCGCCGAGCGCCACGAGGAAGGGGTGTCGGCCTTCGTCCTCGGCGGCGGGGCTGGAGGCGGCGGCACTGGCTTCGGCGTCCATGGGGGGCATGGTTTGTCGGGCTTAGGGTTTGCGGGCTTGCCAAATAGCAAAACATGCACTTTAATGCACATTTCGCCGCACGCAACATAGTGCACTTTATCGCGTCACCGGTTTCGACACCAGCCCCCGGTGTGAACCAGCCCCCGGTTTGATGGAGCCCACCATGACCACCACCCCCCTGCTGCCCAACATCGTTGCCGGTAAAGCCCACCTGGGCCAAGGCCCGGGAACCCCCCTGTTCGATCCGGTGCTGGGCACCGAACTCGTGCGCGTGAGCCGCGAAGGCCTGGACCTGGCCAGCGCCTTCGCCTTCGCGCGCGAACAGGGCGGCGCCGCGCTGCGCGCGCTCAGCTACCGCGAGCGCGCCGGCCTGCTCGGCGCCATCGGCCAGGTGCTGCAGGCCAAGCGCGACGACTACTACGCCATCGCCACCGCCAACTCCGGCACCGTCACGCGCGACTCGGCCGTGGACATCGACGGCGGCATCTTCACCATCGGCCAGTACGCCAAGTGGGGCGAAAAACTCGGCGACGCGCGCGCCCTGCTCGACGGCGAGCGCATCCGCCTCGGCAAGGACCCGGCCTTCCAGAGCCAGCACGTCCTCACGCCCACGCGCGGTCTGGCGCTGTTCATCAACGCCTTCAACTTCCCGAGCTGGGGCCTGTGGGAGAAGGCCGCCCCCGCCCTGCTGAGCGGCGTGCCCGTGGTGGTCAAGCCCGGCACGCCCACCGCCTGGCTGACGCAGCGCATGGTGCAGGACGTGGTGGAGGCCGGCGTGCTGCCCGCGGGCGCCCTGTCGGTGATCTGCGGCGCCTCGGCCGGCCTGCTGGACGCGCTGCAGCCCTTCGACGTGCTGTCCTTCACCGGCTCGGCGGGCACGGCCGCGCAGATCCGCGGCCATGCGGCCATCGCCGAGCGCTCGGTGCGCTGCAACATCGAGGCCGACAGCCTCAACAGCGCCCTGCTCGACCCGAACGCCAGCGCCGACAGCGAGGCCTTCACCCTGTTCGTGAACGAGGTGGTGCGCGAGATGACCGTCAAGAGCGGCCAGAAGTGCACGGCCATCCGCCGCGCCTTCGTGCCGCGCGCGCTCTACGACGCCGCCGCGCAGGCGATCGGCGCCAAGCTGGCCAAGGTCAGCGTGGGCAACCCGCGCAACGAGGCCGTGCGCATGGGCGCGCTGGTGAGCCGCGCGCAGTTCGATGGCGTGCAGGAAGGCCTGGCCCAGCTGCTCGCCGAGGCCACGCCGCTGTACGACGGCCGCGCCCAGGCCCTGGTGGACGCCGACCCCGCCGTGGCCGCCTGCGCCATGCCCGTGCTGCTGGGCACCAGCGACCCGGTGAAGGCCCGCGTGCTGCACGACGTGGAGGTCTTCGGCCCCGTGTCCACGCTCATGCCTTACGACGGCGAGGCCCAGGCCTTCGAACTCATCCGCCGCGGCCAGGGCTCGCTCGTGGCCTCGGTCTACAGCGCCGACCCCGCCTTCGTGGCGCGCGCCGCGCTGGAGCTGGCCGACAGCCACGGCCGCGTGCACGCCATCTCGCCCGACGTGGCCAGCCTGCACACCGGCCATGGCAACGTGATGCCGCATTCCCTGCACGGCGGCCCCGGCCGCGCGGGCGGCGGCGAAGAGCTCGGCGGCCTGCGCGCCCTGGGCTTCTACCACCGCCGCAGCGCGGTACAGGCCAGCACGGCCGCGCTGGACGCGCTGGCCGCGAGCGCCACGCCCTTGGCGTTATGAACCACCCCCGCCGCGCTGCGCGCGACCCCCTCAAGGGGGCAACACCTGCGGCCCGGCAAAGCCGGTTCCGCGGTGTCACGGGACGGCGCGGCGGGCCCATGCAGCTATGTCATCAAGGAGACCGCCATGAGTCATGACACCGTGGCCGCGCCACCGGTGCGCTTCAACTTCGCCCGCCACCTGCTCGACCTCAATGCCGCGCGCGCGGCCAAGACCGCGCTCATCGACGACCAAGGCACGCTCAGCTACGGCCAGCTCGCCGACGCCGTGCGCCGCTGCGCGGGCGCGCTGCGGGCCCTGGGCCTGCGCCGCGAGGAGCGCATGCTGCTGCTGGCGCAGGACAGCAGCGACTGGGTCGTGGCCTTCCTGGGCGCGCTGTACGCTGGCGTGGTGCCGGTGGCGGTGAACACCCTGCTGCCGGCCAAGGACATCGCCTACATGCTGGGCGACAGCCGCGCGCAGGCGGCCATCGTCAGCGGCGCGCTGCTGCCCACCGTGCAGGAGGCCATGGCCCTGGGCACGCACGGCGTGAAACACCTGATGGTCTCGCGCGGCCAGAACCTTCCCCCGGGCGCCCACGCCTTCGACGCCCTGCTCCAGGCCGCCGCGCCCGCCGAGCCCACCGACACGCACGCCGAGGAGCCCGCGTTCTGGCTCTACTCCAGCGGCTCCACCGGCGCGCCCAAAGGCACGGTGCACACCCAGGGCAACCTGTACTGGACGGCCGAGCTCTACGGCAAGGGCGTGCTGAAGATGCGCGAGGACGACGTGGTCTTCTCCGCCGCGAAACTCTTCTTCGCCTACGGCCTGGGCAATGCGCTGAGTTTTCCGCTCAGCGTGGGCGCCACCGTGGTGCTGATGGCCGAGCGGCCCACGCCGCAGGCCTGCTTCAAGCGCATGACGGAACACAGGCCCACCATCTTCTGCGGCGCCCCCACGGGCTATGGCGGCATGCTCGCCAGCCCCGACCTGCCGGCGAAAAGCGCCGTGGCGCTGCGCCTGTGCTCATCGGCCGGCGAGGCGCTGCCGCAGGACATCGGCGAGCGCTGGACGCGCCACTTTGGCGTCGAAATCATCGACGGCATCGGCTCCACCGAGATGCTGCACATCTTCCTGTCCAACGTGCCGGGCGAGGTGCACTACGGCACCACCGGCCGTCCCGTGCCGGGCTACGAGGTGGAACTGCGCGGCGAGGACGGCCGCCCCGTGGCCGACAACGCCGACGGCTCCTCCGAGATCGGCGACCTCTACATCAAGGGCCCCAGCGCCGCGCTGATGTACTGGAACAACCGCGCCAAGAGCCGCGACACCTTCCAGGGCGCCTGGACCAAGAGCGGCGACAAGTACCTGCGCAACCCCAACGGCACCTACACCTACGCCGGCCGCAACGACGACATGCTCAAGGTGAGCGGCATCTACGTCAGCCCCTTCGAGGTGGAGGCCACGCTGGTGCAGCACCCCGCCGTGCTGGAGGCCGCCGTCATCGGCAAGGAAGACAGCGACGGCCTGACCAAGACCAAGGCCTACGTGGTGCTCAAGCCCGGCCAGCAGGCCAGCGCGGCCGAGCTGCAGGCCTTCGTGAAGGAGCGCCTGGCGCCCTACAAGTACCCGCGCTTCATCGAGTTCCTCGACGAACTGCCCAAGACCGCCACCGGCAAGATCCAGCGCTTCAGGCTGCGCGAGCGCGAGAAGGCGGCGGGCTGAGCGCTTCCGCGGATGGCCTCGGCCATCTGGCCCGGAGCCTCGGGCGGGGCGGCGTTACTGATTGAGCGTCCAAAACCGCGCCGGCCCTGTTGTGCAGGGTCGGCGCACAGCCGAAGCTCGACCATGCCCAAGATCCTCTCGTTTCACGTACCCAACCCGTTCAAGAAGAAACGCGCGCCGTCAGCGGCCTCGCTCGCCAAGTTCACGGGCCCCACCGCCGGCGCACCAGCCACCACGACACCCCCGCCCAAGGCCCAGCGCTGGAGTGCCAAGAAGTCGGCTCAGAGATTCTTCAGCCACTTCTTCAAGCCCACTGCATCCACCAAAGTCGCCGTGGCCACGGCCCAGCAGGGCGTCATCCAAGCCGTGACAAGCGACCAGCCCCTGGCCGGAAACGAGCAATACCAGGCGCATCTGCAGGTGCTGATCCAAGACTACGCCGCCGCACTGAACGTCCCTGGGCCCGCCGCCCCAGCGCCCGTCACCCCGGAACCCGCCACTCAGGGGCCGGCCGACAACACGCCTGCCACTGGCTTGGGCTGGTTTGAGCAACAGATTTTGGGGTCCAAGACGTTCCCCATGGAGCCCCTGGACAGCGCTCTGTCGCGCAAGGAAGCCGAGGTCAAACAAGCCCTGGCGCAACTCAGCGCGGATATGGTCAAAACCGGTGAACCCTACAGGACCGTGAAGCTGAACGATGGAAGCACCGTCAGCGCCAGCTTCAACAAGGACAAGAGCGTATTCACCGTTCAAGACTCCGCGGCCTACAACTCCCAAGGTAAGTTCGGCGAGTGGGTCAGCGTGCACACGCAAAGCGGCAGCCTCCGGCTGAACACAGTCGCCCCGGCCGACCACGTGTCTCCCGGTCCCGCGTTGCGCGATGCGCTGGCCAACATCGAGGTCCTGCAGGGGTCCGCACCCGCGGCGGTCTGAGCCGGCACGCCGGTGGCCCTGGCGCTCAGCCGATCTCCAGCGCCGTCAAGGCGTACTGCCGCGCCAGATCGATGGCCGGCGCTGGGCCCCTGACCATGCGCGCCGTGGGGAAGCCCGCGACGAAGCCGTGGCGCTCCATCAGCACCACGGCCTCGCGGTTGGGCTCCGGCACATCGAGGTGCACAGCCTCCTGCGACGCCACGCCCGCGCACAGGGCCCGCAACAGGCCCTCGGCGATGGCCGGTGAATCGGCGCACAACGGGCCGATCTTGTGGCCCTGCACGCAGGCGCGGCGCACGCCATAGCCGCGCAGCCGCCCGTCCTGCAGCCAGCCCAGGGCCGTGCCCCGGCGCTGGCGGATCCAGGTCTGCAGGAAGGCCGGGCGCGGCTCGGGGTGGAAGGCCAGGTCGTAGGCGGCCAAATCGTCGAACGGCAGGCCCGCCAGGCGCACGATGGCCGGGTGCGCCGGGCGCGGTCCCAGGCCGTGCCCGCTGTAGCGCCGGTTGCGCCAGGCCAGGTCGAAGCCGCTGCGCATGTAGTTGTGCTGCTGCTCGACCACGCCATCGAGGGCCACCACGCAGCCCTTCAGGTGTTCCAGCGCCGCGTGCCACACCGCCAGGCCCAGCCCCTGGCCGCGGGACGCCGGCTCCACGATGTACAGACCAATGAAGCCGTAGCCCACGCCGTAGCGCAGGGCGCTGATGCTGGCCACCGGCCGTTCGCCCACCCAGGCCATGAAGTGGCCGCGCGGGTCGATGGCGTGGAACATCTCGGTGTCGTGCAGGCCGGGGTTCCAGCCCTCGCGCGCGGCCCAGTGCAGGGCCAGGCCGAGGTCGTGGCGCGACATGCGCTGGATGCGGTGGGTGGGTGTCTTCATGCGCGGTCTCTTGGGTGAAACCGCGATGAAAGCCCAAGCCGCGCCCGGGTGCCATACCGCGTCGGCGGTAGGGCACATGACGACCCTGCTCAGGTGTCGCTGGAGATCTTGATGCTGGGGAACTTGGACGAGAAGTCCTTGGCTTTGGCGGCGATCTTGATCGCCACCTGGCGCGCCACCGACTTGTACAGGCCGGCGATCTCGCCCTCGGGGTCGGCCACCACGGTGGGCCGGCCGCCGTCGGCCTGCACGCGGATGCTCATGTTCAGCGGCAGCGCGCCCAGGTAGTCCATGCCGTACTCGGCGGCCATGTGCTTGCCGCCGTCGGCACCGAAGATGTGCTCCACGTGACCGCACTTCTCGCACACGTGCACGGCCATGTTCTCCACGATGCCCAGGATGGGCACGCCCACCTTCTCGAACATCTTGATGCCCTTGCGCGCGTCCAGCAGGGCGATGTCCTGCGGCGTGGTGACGATCACCGCGCCCGTGATGGGCACACGCTGCGACAGCGTGAGCTGGATGTCGCCGGTGCCGGGCGGCATGTCGACGATGAGGTAGTCGAGGTCCTTCCAGTTGGTCTGGCGCAGCAGCTGCTCCAGCGCCTGCGTGGCCATGGGGCCGCGCCAGATCATGGCCTCGTCGCGGTCGATGAGGAAACCGATGGAGATGACCTGCACGCCGTAGTTTTCCAGCGGCTCCATGGTCTGGCCATCGATGCTCTCAGGCCGGCCCTCGATGCCCAGCATCATGGGCTGGCTGGGGCCGTAGATGTCGGCATCGAGCACGCCCACGCTGGCGCCCTCGGCCGCCAGCGCCAGCGCCAGGTTCACGGCCGTGGTGCTCTTGCCCACGCCGCCCTTACCCGAGGCCACGGCGATGATGTTCTTCACCTGCGGCAGCAGCGCCACGCCGCGCTGCGCAGCGTGCGCGATGACCTTGGTGTGCAGGTTCACCGACACGTTTTCCACGCCCGCCACCGACCGCGCCGCCGCCACCAGGGCCTTGCGCAGCGCGGGCATCTGGCTCTTGGCCGGGTAGCCCAGCTCGACGTCGAAGGACACCTCGCCGTCCTGCACCTGCAGGTTCTTCAGGGCCTTGGTGGAAACGAAGTCGCGCCCGGTGTTCGGGTCCTGCACGGCTTGCAGCGCCTGCATCAGCGCCTGTTGGTCGACGGGCATGGGGGGATGGCTCCTGGGGTGAGGGGATGGCCGCCACGCCGTAGGGAAATACGGGGGCGGGTGCTCTGCGGCGGCGAAAGTCTACCGCCGCGGGGACACCACCGCCATGAAAGGGGTTCAGCGCCGGGCGCCCGGGTGCCCGAACGCCCCCCGGTTCATTGCGCCTTCGATGACAGCAGGGCCTCGCGCCAATCCAGCGCCGCTTGTTTCAGGACTTGGGGTTTGTCCTCCCCGGGAATGTCTGTCGACGTGAAGAGGCCCACCATGGCCTTGACCCAGATGGCCTCGTGCTGCCCGATCGCGGTGTCCAGCCACTGCGGAAAGGTCTCGGCCGCCGCGGTCCAGAGCGCGGCGAGGTTCAAGGCCCAGCCAGGCTCCACCGCCTCGGCGTTCGGCTGCGACAGCACCTCCCGACACGCCGTCACCAAGGCGCTGGCCCAATGCTCCGCCCATCGGAACGCGGGGCCACCCGACCCGCTCGGCGCGCAGGCCGCGACGCGGGCGGCGTTCAGGGCCTGACCGCAGTGCAGCAGCCCCTTCGCCAGGTTGTGCCGCAACAAGACCACGGGAGCCGGTCCGCCTGTCGGTGCCCCCGGCGGGGGCTCCATCAGGGAAAGGAACAACCCCTGGTTGTCATGGTCCCAAAGGTGAATCTGCATTCGCTCACGCCACAGGTAGTTGTCCATGAGCCGCGCGTGCAGTTCCGCGGGGCACGTCAACCCATTGACCAGCGCCCTGACCCACAGGTCTTCCAGGAATGCCCTGCGCTGCTTGCCTTCGGCGCGCTCGACCTCGAGGCCACGGCCGAGGCAGAACTCGATGAGCCACCGCTCCATCGACGTCGATGCGGGATCGGGCTTGGCCGCGACGAACCGGCAGAAATCCAGCAGCATCCTCCACCCCGGCTGCCAGCGGTGGGTGTGGCTTTCCCCTTCGGCCAGCCAGTCGCGCTGTGACATCAGCCGGCTGGCGATGCGCAGGAAGCGGTCCACACCCGACACCGGCGTCTCACTCTGCAGAGAAGGCGGCATCGCCACCAGCACCCGCCGCAGATCAAGGCCGTCGGCGAAGCGCTCGAACAACCACACCATGCGGGCGATGCCGCAGGCCTCGCCGTCCATGGCCGCTGCCAAGACGCCCGCCAGCAGGGGACCGGAGGCCTTCTGGTCCTTGACCACGGGTCGCAACCACCCATCAAACTCGGCGGAAGACAGCGCCTGGCCCACGCCGCTACCGAAAGCGCCCAGGCCCAGGTCCAGCAGCTGGTCTATCCAGTGGCGCGTCTCCCACCACGCCCCCCAGGCCGGGCGCCAGGCCCGGCGGGCCAGTTGTTCCACATGGGCCCGCAACCGGTTCATCCGGGCCTGCCTGCCGGCCCCCTCAGGGTTGGCGCAAGGCGGCACCGCCCCGCTGTCCAGGTGCTGGCGCACCACGCCCTCCAAGGGGTGGTTCTCGCCCAGCCCGCAGCGCTCCAGCAGCCCCAGCAGGCGCTGGAGCACCGGTCTGCGCCGTGCCCGCCTTTCGCTCCTCACTGTCGTCAAGCGCGCCCGCGTCCTGTCCAACTGCCGCCCCAGCGCCTTCAGCTCCCGCGCATGCTGCTCCTGTTCCTGCGGTGTTTTGTGCCTTGGGTCCTCGGCCCAGGTGATCTCGGCTCTCTGGATCGCCTCGCTCAGCCCATCGGCTTTCTCCTGAATGAGCCGCAGGGCTTCGTCGTCTTCTTCGGGCAGGTCGTGGATTTGCAGGCCCTGGCCGGTCAAGCCGTAGGTCAGGCCAACGGTCTTGAGCAGCGCCTGGACGTCCTGCGCCAGCCGATCGAAGTGCTCCAGGGCGACACCCGGCCCCGCCAACCAGCACAGCTCGGCGATGCCATCGGCGGCCTTCTCGGGGCATCCCTCCTGGAGATGGCGAGCCAGCTGTTGCGGCACCCCCCGGTCCAGACGCGCCTGCATTGCCTGCACCTCGGCCCGCGCCCGCTCGTCCAGGCCACTGTCGGACGCGAGCAGGTCTTTGAACGCCGACCTCAGGCACTCACCGAGCCACAAGCGATCGTCTGCATGCGCCTGCGGTTCGTCGCACAGCGCCAGGTAGCAAGCGACCAGCCCGTTCAGGGCGTGGGCCGTGTCGGCATTGGCCGCCCGCTGCACCGCCGCCGACAGCAGGCGCTCGCGGCACGGCTCGGGCACGGCGTCCAGCAGGTCGGGCGTCAGCTCGCAGGCCCAGGCCCGCTCGAGCAAGCTGGCCCAACCGCCGAGCTGCACCGACGGCTGCTCTGGCGCAGGGGCGTTCTCTGTCAAGGCATGCGCCACGGCACTGCGCAGGATGGCGCGGCGCAACGGGTCCCCCAAGCCCTCCGCGCGGTCCAGCCAGGTCGCGCACACGCCCATGCCGGCCGACAAGCTGGCGTCAAAGCCCGCCTCGATGTTCTGGCGTACCCAGCCAAACAGGTCCTCGGTCGAAAGGCCGGTCAACACCTCGTGCAAGCCGCCCACCGCATCGGGGACCCCATACGCGAGGCCGCGCTTGTCCTCGCGGGAACACCCGCGATAGGCGCTCCAGAAGCCGCTCCAGTCATCGCGCAGCAGCGCAATCTTGGCGAGCGAGTGGGCCGAGCAATGGGCGCTCACTTGTTCGACGATGAAGTCGTGGTACTCGAACTTCTCATTCATGTGCCGGCAAGCGTGCGCCGCCACGCCAAACAGCGCGCGCTGGAATCGCTGGCGAATCTCCTCGTCCGCGTGGTCCTTGAGCGCGTCCTTGTCCTCAACGTTCATCGACAGGAACAGGTGGGCTCGCGTGGCAGGAGCCAGCACCTCCAGCCAGTCGCAGACCTGCGAATGCTGTCCCGTCGCCACCAGTCCTTTGATGCACTGGGCCAGGTGGGTCGTCCCGCCCGTGTCGAGTTCCACCGGGCCATTGAACTCCAGGCGGCCGTCGCCGACGCGCGCGGGCGGCTGGTCCTGGCTTTGGAACGTCTGGATCGTTTGGCACAGGCCGAACCACGCGCCCTCGCTCATCGCCCCCCGCGCAACGACGAGGGGCTTGAGCTCGCCGGGGGTGGGCGGTTCGATCCCCTCCCGCGGGGACAAGGCGCGCCCCCCGGGCGGGTGCTGCATCGGCCCGGTGTTCTGTGGCACGGCCTCTGGGCGCTGCTCGTGGACGCTTTCACGCGATGGGCGTCGAGGAGATGTCGAAGGAGAACGACGGATCATTCGCATGCTGATGGCTTTGTAGCGGGAGAACGAAGGCGAAACGACGCCGCCGCGGCCTGCCGGCGGCAGCGCATGGCCACGCTCTCAGGCCGGCCCCTTATCGTTTGAGGTGCTGATGAACCCAGCGCACGACGGCCCTCCCAGCCGCCTCGTCGTGGGCACCTGTGTTGCTGGCGCTGTTGGCATCGCTGTCATTCACGATTTCGATGACACGCGCCAACCACGGGTGGCGCGACAACACCGCTTCCCACCACTCGGGCTTCAGCCTGGCCAGGCCGCTCCAGAAGCGGCCGACGTCCAACAGGATGGGGGCCAGGACTTCCTGGGGAAGGTCGATCAGTGGCGGCTCGAACGCCTGCGACGCCGTCCACCACTGCAAAGTGAACTCCACCGACGCCGTGGCCCGTTCAACATCCTCGCCGGACCACGAATCGCCATGCTGAGGCGCCAACAGCGGCAACAAGCGCGGGTTGCGCACCGCCATGCGCGCCAGGTTGTCGTTCAGCAGCGCGAGTTGCTGCCGTTGATCGAGGTCTGAGCAGCGGCCAGCGCACAGACGCGCCAGCAACCGCGGGTGTTGACCGCGGTCCCGAAGGACGTTCGATACCGCTGGCACGCCGGACACCTCGCTGAACATGAAATGGTCGTCGAGGACCTTAGGGGAGAGACCGTTCACCACAGCCGACAACCAGAGGTCGTCAAAAAGGGCGCGCCGTTCGGCTTGGCCGCCGGACAGCATCGACTGGTGCAGGAACGCCCGAATGACCAACCCCTCACCCCACGGGGCAGCATCGGGCGAATCCTGGATGAACTGTCCGAGGGCGAAGAGCACATCCCACCCCTCCCAGGCGGTGGGACTTGACCACCGATCGCCGGCCTGGCGTTGAAGCGCGTTCAGTTGCTCGGGCTCGCCGGCCAAACGGGCGGCCAGCGCGAAGAGGCGATCGAGGCCCGATATCGGTGGCTCGTTGGGCGACGAGGGCGCCCAAATGGGCGAGAGCAGTCTGCGCAGGGCGACGTGAGGGGCATAGGCCGAGATGAGGGCACACAACTGGCTGGTCGTGCAATGCGGCGATCCCATGGCTTTCGTGATCATCTCCAGCAACAGCGCCTTGATCGGCGGGGTCGCTTGGGACAAGGCCTGTAGCACCGGCTCGTTCGCTTGTCCCGCGTCATCGAGCAGTTCCTTCAGCACCGCCTTCACCGACGGCCCGTCGTGCGGCTTGGGTAGGGCGAGCAGCGGCAGGGACAGAGGCGTCTGCGGCGCTTGCATGCCCGCGGGAGGAAAGCTGAGGGGCTGCTCAGGCGGACGCACGTCCCTGCCTTCGAGGCGGCGGTCATCCGGGGCGTCCGGCTGCGACGCTGTCGTGCCCGGCGGCATCGGCGCCGAGAGGGACGGGTCTTGTTCCGGGTTCTTCTTCGAGGTCGAGGGGAACCGGGGAATCGGGCGTTGGGGGAACGTTGCGCTGTGTTTTTGCATGTGGCTGCTCCTTTCGATCGACAACGGGGGGCATGCGGGAACGGGTCTGCAGCCTGGCCAATGCCTTTGCCCTGCTGCTCTTTGACCGCTCCCGATGCATCGCCGCGTCAGTACCCCCGTCAGATGAGGCGGTTCCTCTCGCCCATAAAATGAAGGGTTTCATCACGAGCGCCACCATGCCCCGCCAGCTCTTCGTCACCACCGCATTGCCGTACGCCAACGGCCACTTCCACATCGGCCACATCATGGAATACATCCAGGCCGACATCTGGGTGCGGTTCCAGCGCATGCAGGGGCACACGGTGCACTTCGTCTGTGCCGACGACGCGCACGGCGCGCCGATCATGATCGCGGCCGACAAGGCCGGCAAAACGCCCCAGCAGTTCGTGGCCGACATCGCCGCGGGCCGCAAGCCCTACCTCGACGGTTTCCACATCGCCTTCGACAACTGGCACAGCACCGACGCGCCCGAGAACCACGAGCTCGCGCAGGCCATCTACAAGGACCTCAAGGCGGCCGGCCTGATCGAGACGCGCACCATCGAGCAGTTCTTCGACCCCGAGAAGAACATGTTCCTGCCCGATCGCTTCATCAAGGGCGAGTGCCCGAACTGCCACGCCAAGGACCAGTACGGCGACAACTGCGAGGTCTGTGGCAAGGTCTACAGCCCCACCGATCTCATCAACCCCTACTCGGCGCTGTCGGGCGCCAAGCCGGTGCTCAAGCACTCCGAGCACTTCTTCTTCAAGCTGTCCGATCCGCGCTGCCTGGCCTTCCTCAAGCAGTGGACCACCAGCGGCGCGGTGCAGCCCGAGGTGCTGAACAAGATCAGCGAATGGATCGCGCCCGACGAGAACGGCCAGACCAAGCTGGGCGACTGGGACATCTCGCGCGACGCGCCCTACTTCGGCATTGAGATCCCCGACGCGCCGGGCAAGTACTTCTACGTGTGGCTGGACGCGCCCGTGGGCTACCTGGCCTCGCTGAAAAACTGGCTGGGCCGGCAGGGCATCGACTACGCCGCCTTCATGGCCGACCCGTCCACCGAGCAGTACCACTTCATCGGCAAGGACATCATCACCTTCCACACGCTGTTCTGGCCGGCCATGCTGCACTTCAGCGGCCGCAAGACGCCCAACGCGGTCTTCGTGCACGGCTTCCTCACCGTGAACAACGGCGAGAAGATGAGCAAAAGCCGCGGCACCGGCTTGGACCCCTTGAAGTACCTGAGCCTGGGCATGAACCCGGAATGGCTGCGCTACTACCTGGCGGCCAAGCTCACGGCGCGCAACGAGGACCTGGACTTCAACCAGGAAGACTTCCAGCTGCGGGTCAACAGCGACCTGATCGGCAAGTTCATCAACATCGCCAGCCGAGCGGCGGGGTTCATCGCCAAGCGCTTCAACGGCCGGCTGGGCGCGGCCTCGGCCGACGGCGCGGCCCTGCTGCAGGCGCTGCAGGCCAAGGCTCCGGCCATCGCCGCGCTGTTCGATGCGCGCGAGTACGGCAAGGCGCTGCGCGAGGTGATGGCCCTGGCCGACCAGGTCAACGCCTACGTGGACCAGAACAAGCCCTGGGAGCTGGCCAAGCAGGACGGCCAGGAGGCCCGCCTGCACGACGTCTGCAGCACCTGCATCGAGGCCTTTCGCCTGCTCACGCTCTACCTCAAGCCCGTGCTGCCGGCGCTGGCCGCGCAGGTCGAGGCCTTCCTGCAGGTCCAGCCCCTGCAATGGGCCGACGCCGCCCACCTGCTGGGCGCGGGCCACGCCATCCAGCCCTACCAACACCTCATGCAGCGCGTGGACCCCAAGCAGCTGGAGGCGCTGTTCGAGCCGCCGCCCGCGCCGGTGCAAGCTGCGCCGCTGCCCGGCGGCGAGGTGAAAAAGGCCCCCACGGTCGGCGCTGACGCGTCCTCCCTGCCCCCCGAGGGGGCTGGCTCCGCCGTGGGGCGGCCCGGCGGCGAAGCCATCGCCGACACCATCACCATCGACGACTTCGCGAAAGTCGACCTGCGCATCGCCCAGATCGTGGACTGCGAGCGCGTGGAGGGCTCCACCAAGCTGCTGCGCCTCACGCTCGACGTGGGCGAGGGCAAGACGCGCAACGTCTTCAGCGGCATCGCCAGCGCCTACCAACCCGAGCAGCTCAAGGGCAAGCTCACCGTGCTGGTGGCCAACCTCGCGCCGCGCAAGATGAAGTTCGGCGTGAGCGAGGGCATGGTGCTGGCCGCCAGCCACGCCGACGAAAAGGCCCAGCCCGGCATCTTCGTGCTGGAGCCCACGCCCGGCGCCGTGCCGGGCATGCGGGTGCGCTGAGCTAGCGCTTCTGCAGGTCCGGGTCCGGCATGGTCCCGGTCTTGATCACGCGCAGGTCCTTGTCGAAGGCCACGCTGAAGATCATGGGCTCGGTCTGGCCCTTGGCCTGGAAGCGCCAGTCCTGGTGCGTCTCGCCATTGAGCGGAAAGGTCTGCACCTTGCGCGGCTTGCCGAGCAGGCGGCGCACCTGCTCCAGCGGCATGCCGGGCTGCACCTTGGCGAAGTTCTCCTCGGTCAGCACCTGCGAGACCTTCACCAGCACGCCGTCGGCGCCGATGGTGACCATGTAGTTCACCACGCCCTCGGGCTGGCGGTTGTACTCATAGATCTGCGCGCCCTCCTCGCCCTCCCACACGGCCTCGGGCTGGCCGAACTTCTCGCGCACGTCGGCCTCGGTGGACACGCCGGGCTCCAGCTCGGCGATGTTCTGCAGATCGCAAGCGCCCACGAAGCCGACGGCGGCGAGCACGCCGGTGATCAGGCGGCCCAGGCGCCACCAGGCGCTGCGGGTGTTCGGTCGGGTCATGCGGGGGCTCCTTCTGTCCTGGCGGCCGGCGGGGGTCGGCCGGCGTGAGCGGCAGTGTAGGACCTTGCCTTGCGGTGCCGGTAGCCATCGGTAACATCGGCCCATGCCTGGCCTGCCGCCCCTCGCACCGTTTCGCCCGCGCCTGCTGGCGGACCTGCGCGGCTACGACGGCGGCCGCTTCGCCCGCGACCTCGGGGCGGGTGTCACGGTGGGCATCGTGGCGCTGCCGCTGGCCATGGCCTTCGCCATCGCGAGCGGCCTGCCGCCCCAGGCGGGGCTGTGGACGGCCATCATCGGCGGGCTGCTGGTCTCGCTGCTGGGCGGCACCTCGGTGCAGATCGCGGGGCCGGCGGGCGCGTTCATCGTCATCGTCTACGGCATCGTCGAGCGCTACGGCGTGGCCAACCTGCTGATCTCCACCGCCAGCGCCGGCGTGCTGCTGTTCCTGCTGGGCCTGTTCCGCCTGGGCGCGCTGGTGCGCTACGTGCCGGTCAGCGTGGTGATCGGCTTCACCAATGGCATCGCGGTGCTGATCGCGCTGTCGCAGCTGCGCGACCTGCTGGGCCTGCGCGTGCCGCACATGCCGGCCAACTTCTTCGGCCAGATGGCCACCATGGGCCGCCACCTGGACACCGTCAACCCCTGGGCGCTGCTGTTGGGCGCGCTGTGCGTGCTGGGCCTGTTCGTGTGGCCGCGCCTGTGGGCCACCGACTCGCGCTTTCGCCGCCAGCTGGACCACCTGGAGGTGCCCGGCGCCCTGCGCGCGACCTCGCGCGTGCCGGGGCCGGTCGTGGCGCTGCTCACCCTCTCGCTGCTGGCCTGGGCGCTGAAGCTGCCGGTGGAGACCATCGGCACGCGGTTCGGTGGCATCCCGCAGGGCCTGCCGGCCTTTGCACTGCCCGATTTTTCGTGGGAGACCGTGCGCCTGCTGGTCACGCCCACCCTGACCATCGCGCTGCTGGGGGCTGTGGAGTCGCTGCTGTGCGCGCGGGTGGCCGACCAGCTCGCCGACGCGCGCAAGCACGACCCGAACCAGGAACTGATGGCCCAGGGCGTGGCCAACGCGGTGGTGCCCTTCTTCGGCGGCATGCCGGTCACCGGCACCATCGCGCGCACCGTCACCAACATCCGCGCCGGCGCGGCCTCGCCGGTGGCGGGCATGGTGCATTCGCTCACGCTCACGGTGGTGGTACTGGCGGCGGCGCCGCTGGCCTTTCACATCCCGCTGGCGGTGCTGGCCGGCGTGCTGCTGTTCGTGGCCTGGAACATGGGCGAGTGGCGCGAGTTCGCCCGTCTGAAGCACTTCAGCAACCACTACCGGTTGATGCTGCTGAGCACCTTCTCGGTCACCATCGTCTTCGACCTCACGGTGGCCGTGGAGCTGGGCCTGGTGCTGGCGGTGGTGCTGTTCGTGCGGCGCCAGCGCGACATCTTCAGCGCCGAGCCGGTGCGGCGCGAGGACGGCCGCCAGACCTGGCGGCTCTACGGCTCGCTGTTCTTCGGCGCGGTCACCAAGATCGACCCCATCGTCGCCGAGGTGGAGGCCGCGCCCGGGCCGCTGCACCTGCTGCTGGACGCGCACCTGATGGTCTCGCTCGACACCACCGGCCTGGACGCGCTGGAGCAGCTGCACAAGGCGCTGCGGCGGCGCGGCGGGCGGCTGGAGATCGTGGGCCTGCAGCCGCAGCCGGCCTCGCTGATGGCGCGCTCGGGCTTTGCCGGACGCCTGGCCGAGGCCACCGGGGACGGCCAGTAAAATCGCCGGTTTCCCCGATCCGGACACCCTCCCCCGCCGCCATGTCCTTCTTCCGCCGCCCCGACTACCAATCCGAAGCCACCCAGTTCATCGAGCAGCTCAAGGCCGATCGGCCGGGGCTGGAGGCCCGGCAGCGCGAGGGCCGCGGCCTGCTCTGGGACAAGACCATCGACCGCGAGTTCGCGGCCGAGGCCGAGGCGGCCGAGGTCCCGCAGAAGCCCTACGTCTACCAGACGAATTCCGACTTCAACTGAGCCGGCGACCATGACCGAACCGGCGCCCTCCCTGGACGAAGCCCCGCAGGGCCTCGACGAGGTGCTGCCCTCGGTGGTCGACAACGTGGCGCTGGCGCGGCTCTATGGCGAGCCGCTGTTCAAGCTGCCGCAGGACCTGTACATCCCGCCCGACGCGCTGCGCGTCTTCCTCGAGGCCTTCGAGGGCCCGCTGGACCTGCTGCTCTACCTGATCCGCAAGCAGAACTTCAACATCCTCGACATCCCCATGGCCGGGGTCACGCGCCAGTACCTGGAGTACGTCGAGGAAATCCGCGCCAACAACCTCGAACTGGCGGCCGAGTACCTGCTGATGGCCGCGATGCTGATCGAGATCAAGTCGCGCATGCTGCTGCCACCCAAGAAAACGGCCGAGGGCGAAGAGGCCGAGGACCCGCGCGCCGAACTCGTGCGCCGCCTGCTCGAGTACGAGCAGATGAAGCTGGCCGCGCAGCGCCTGTCCGAGGTGCCCCAGTACGGCCGCGACTTCCTGCGCGCCCAGATCTATGTCGAGCAGGCGCTGCAGCCGCGCTTTCCCGACGTGGACATGGTCGACCTGCAGAGCGCCTGGCGCGACATCCTCAAGCGCGCCAAGCTCGTGCAGCACCACAAGATCAGCCGCGAGGAGCTGTCGGTGCGCGAGCACATGAGCATCGTGCTGCGCCAGCTGCAGGGCCGCCAGTTCGTCGAATTCGGCGACCTGTTCGACACCAGCCGGGGCGTGCCGGTGGTGGTCGTCACCTTCATCGCCATGCTCGAGCTCGCCAAGGAAACCCTGATCGAGCTGACCCAGGCCGAGGCCTTCGCGCCCATCTACGTGCGCCTGGCCTATACCCCCACATCATGAGCCCCCACGCTCCGCCGCTGCGCGGGTCGCGGCCCCCCAAGGGGGCTGAGCCGCCTTGGGGCGGCCCGGCGGCGGCTCGTACTCCGTCCTCCAACAGCACATGACCCAACACTTCGACGTCCTGGTCATCGGCAGCGGCCTGGCAGGGCTGTCGACCGCCCTTCACCTGAGCGCCACCCACCGCGTGGCCGTCATCACCAAGCGCGCCCTGCTCGACGGCTCGAGCAACTGGGCCCAGGGTGGCATCGCCGCCGTGCTGGCCGAGGGCGACAGCTACGCCTCGCACGTGGAAGACACCCTCGTGGCCGGCGCCGGGCTGAGCGACCGCGAGGCCACCGAGTTCACGGTGGAGAACGCACCCGCCGCCATCGCCTGGCTGCGCGAATTGGGCGTGCCCTTCTCCACCGCCGACGGCGAGCTGCACCTCACGCGCGAGGGCGGCCACAGCCACCGACGCATCGTGCACGCGGCCGACGCCACCGGCGCTGCCGTGCAGGCCACCCTGGTCGAGCGGGTGAAGGCCACGCCCGGCATCCAGGTGTTCGAGCACCACATGCTGGTGGATCTGATCACCGAGCGCCATGTCGGCGGCTGCGGCGAGCGCCGCTGCTTTGGCGCCTACGTGCTCGACACCGTGCGCGACGAGGTGGTCACCTTCGCGGCCCGCCACACCGTGCTGGCCACGGGCGGCGCGGGCAAGGTCTACCTCTACACCACCAACCCCGACACCGCCACGGGCGACGGCATCGCCGCCGCCTGGCGCGCGGGCTGCCAGGTGGCGAACATGGAGTTCATCCAGTTCCACCCCACCTGCCTGTACCACCCGCACGCCAAGAGCTTCCTCATCACCGAGGCCGTGCGCGGCGAAGGCGGCATCCTCAAGCTGCCGCCGCACCTGGGCGGCCACCGCTTCATGCCCGACCACGACCCGCGCGCCGAACTGGCGCCGCGCGACGTGGTGGCGCGCGCGATCGACTTCGAGATGAAGAAGCATGGCCTGGACTGCGTGCACCTGGACATCTCGCACCAGAGCCCCGAGTTCCTGCGCGAGCACTTCCCCAACATCCTGGCGCGCTGCGCCGAGCTGGGCATCGACATCACCAAGGAGCCCATCCCGGTGGTGCCGGCCGCGCACTACACCTGCGGCGGCGTCGTCACCGACCTGCAGGGCCACACCGAGATCGCCGGCCTGTACGCCGTGGGCGAGACCACCTGCACCGGCCTGCACGGCGCCAACCGGCTGGCGAGCAATTCGCTGGTGGAGTGCATGGTGTTCGCGCAGGCGGCGGCCAGCGCCATCCGCGCGCACCAGGCACCCGACACGCCGGCGCTGCCGCTGTGGGACGACAGCCGCGTGACCGACGCCGACGAGATGGTCGTCATCTCGCACAACTGGGACGAGCTGCGCCGCTTCATGTGGGACTACGTGGGCATCGTGCGCACCGACAAGCGCCTGGAGCGCGCGGCGCACCGCATCACCCTGCTGCAGCGCGAGATCCATGAGTTCTACGCGCAGTTCCACGTCACGCGCGACCTGCTGGAGCTGCGCAACCTGGTGCAGGTGGCCGACCTGATCGTCATGTCGGCCATGCTGCGCCGCGAAAGCCGCGGCCTGCATTTCAGCCTGGACCACCCGGGCATGCTGCCCGAGGCGAAGCCGACGATTCTGGTGCCGCCGGGGCGGTGAGGCAGCCAGCGAGCCCGCACCGGCGGTAACGTGGTTCTGCCGGGATCACGTCAATTGATCTCGTTGGGGCCAATGAGCGTGGGCTTGCCGAATCCCAGGAATGGCTTGACGCAGCGCCAACGCGAGTGCTTCACGGGACGCGCCTGTGATGCTTCGTCCAAGGCTTGAATGCTCAATCGGCAGATGTGGTCCTGCAAATCCGTCGACAGCACATAGCGTTTGCCTTCCTCCGGTGTGAACCGAAGAAACAATGGGCCGCAGGAGGCGTCGTTGGTGTATGTGGTGGCCGCGAAGGCGATCGCCTGGCCAGCGGGGAAGTGGGTGATCTTGGTCCTTGGAAGTTTCTCGATCCGATTCAGATTGCCCAAGGACATGAAATTGGCCAGACCATGAAAGCGCTGTACTGAAGCAGGGAGCATCTCGCGCCTTCTGACACGGGCGACCATGTCCTCGGATTCGGGCTCACACAGCTTGTCTCCCACACGC